>ERZ808240.3633-NODE-3633-length-14715-cov-7.434652_pt1 | contig 14715 bp, 7 predicted proteins | sample MGYA00521084_ERZ808240 | MGnify/ENA primary metagenome ERZ808240 (study PRJEB31516, sample SAMN03275571) | gut metagenome | biome: mammalia-associated habitat; material: feces | host: Papio cynocephalus | place: Kenya | collected 2012-08-06 ... | reverse complement strand
ATGGCAGAATTAACTGTGCCAATGCTAATAGGCCTTGATTATTCATGGCACAAAGATATAAATTTTCTGTAGAACCAAAGTATCTTCCCCCGGGGGTTATCGGGTAAGTCGTTTTCAGGTTTGCAAATGAGCATCTGCACGTGAACACTATCGGAAATATACTTTATTTTTTTGATATTTTAAATTACCTGTTTTGTGGGATGATTGACAGCCATTCCACAAAACATGTCTTTTTGCATTTGTTAGAAGTTAGTTTTTTGCAGTTTATTGGATTTGAAGTAATTTTGCACCGCTAAATTAATTTATAAAAAGGCAATGAAAAAGTTTTTCGTAGCATTCTTTGTCTCGGTACTTTCTGTGTGTGCCGGGGCAGCGGAGAAGCCAACACTTAAACTTGTGTTTGACGCTTCGAAAGGCGTGGCGGGGTCTGTTGTTCTTCCTACAGGAAAGAAGGTCAACTATACTGCTTACACAAAGTTATATTATGTCACTCATGTGGAAGACTCCACATACCAGTATCTCAATTTTTTTGTGCCTGACGGTGCAACCCAGAAAACTCCTATCTTCATGCCTAATTACGTGGGAGGATACATGGCTGCTGAACCAAGGATGATAGACGAAGGAGACGCTTCAGGTAGAGCTCTGGCAGAAGGCTTTGTAGTAGCCATACCTGGAGCAAGAGGTAGAAACTCTGTCGTCAGCAAGAAGGGCAAGAACATTTATACAGGCAGAGCTCCCAAGGGTCTTCTCGACTTGAAAGCTGCCATACGTTATCTTCGTTTTTTTGACAAGGATATGCCGGGCGATGCTGAACGTATTATTACAGACGGCACCAGTGCAGGCGGTGCAATGTCTTCACTGTTAGGAACTTCTGGAAACAATCCTGCCTACCAGCCATTGCTAAAGGCGATGGGTGCCGCAGACGAAAAAGACGATATCTTTGCGGCTGTATGTTTTTGCCCGATTGTTGATCTCGACCATGCAGATATGGCATACGAATGGCTTTATGGATTTGCCAACAACAAAACACGCAGTGTTTCCAGTGAACAAGAACTGGTATCAGAGGAATTGGCAGCTCAATTTCCAGCCTATATCAATAGTTTGAATTTAAAGAAACCAGATGGCACCAGTCTTAATGCCGATAACTATAAGGATTATCTCAAGCAATTGCTTATAGCCAGCGTACAGGAGGCAAAGGATGCAGGTGCTGACATTCCCGACAGCATAGGTTTTTCTTTCTCATCAGCCATAAAGTTTGTTGCCCCAATCAATGGAGGCAAAGAGCTTCAAAAAGGCAACAAACTCCCCAATATGCCACAGGACAAGCCTATGAACATGCCAAAAGATTTCATGCAAGTGATGGCCAAGCAGAAAGGAGAGTATGTTACAGGTATTGACCTCGACAAATATCTTCTCTATGTTTCCACCACAACGCCGCTAAAAGGTGTGCCGGCATTCGACAGCAAGGGTGTGGCAGGTTCGAAGGCAAGCGGTGAGAATGAAGAGTTTGGAAACGAAAAAGGAAGTGCAGTGAACTTTACCGACTTTGCCCTGCGCAAAGCCACTTGTAAGGAAAAAGATACTATCAATTCTTCCATCAGCGAAAATGTGCGTCTTTTAAATCCTATGCGCATGATGGATGAAAAAGAATCTACGATAGCTCCTCACTGGTATATCAGGCATGGGGCAATAGACCGTGACACGTCTTTCCCAATACCCGTAAATCTGGCAACCAAACTTGAGAACAAGGGTAAAGACGTAAACTTCAAATTGCCATGGAACCGCCCCCATTCTGGCGACTATGCCTTAAATGAGTTGTTCGCATGGATGCATTCCATTTGCAGATAAAATAATGAAATGAAAAAGAAATTAGGAGCTTTTATCCCTGCTACGCTTGGTATGCTGACAGCCTTCGGACCGTTTGTTACCGACTTCTATTTGCCTGCACTTCCAGAGATGACTGAGTTTTTTCACACATCCCCAGCTCTTGCCTCAATGAGCTTGACCACAGGAATGATAGGTTTAGCAGCTGGACAAGTGTTTATCGGTCCACTTACTGACAAGTACGGTCGCAAACGCATCCTTGTGGCTTCAATGTTCATCTTTGCCATTGCTTCGGTATTATGTATTATATCCCCCAACATATACGTGTTCAATTTGATGCGCATATTTCAGGGCATAGCTGGCGCAGGAGGTATTGTCATATCAAAAAGTATGGCAACCGATATGTTCAGCGGAAAAGAGCTTGCCAACTTTATGGCTTTGCTTGGCTCAATCAATGGCATTGCACCAGTTTGTGCACCTGTCATTGGTGGAGTCATGGCAGGTATAACAACCTGGCAAGGAGTGTTCTGTCTGTTGCTCGCCATCGGTCTCATTTTGATGGTATGCAGTTGGTTCATGCCCGAGACACTGCCTTCAGAAAAGCGTATAAACAAAAGCTGCCTGCAAGTATATGCAAACCTGTTCCGTGTGTTTCACAATCCACGCTTCACCCTTAGCACATTGGCGGCAATGGCATGCTTCCTCACTTTCTTCGCATATATCGCTTCTTCACCATTTATTCTTCAAAGAATTTATGGTCTTACACCATTTGAGTTCAGCCTTTGCTTTGCGCTCAATGCCCTTATGATAGGCATAGGAGCAGCCATTGCCCCACGGTTCAAGAAAGAAACAACGGGTCTAAAAAAAGGTTCTGCACATTTCATGGTGGCAGCCTGTATACTTGCCGTATGCCTTTTGACACATATGCCTTTAGTTGTTGTTATGGTATTCTATATGTATCTGATGAGTAGTTTCGGATTGATGCAACCTGGTCTTACTGCCACAGCACTTGACGCTGAACGGGAAAATGCAGGTGCGGCAAGTGCCATATTCGGCGCTTCAGGATTTGTAGCGGGTGCTGTGTCAAGCCCAATAGTTGCATTGGGCAATATAGCAGTTACTTCGAGTTGTGTCATGGTGGCAGGTACCATTATTTGCATAATGTTGACCTTTCCGTTGTGTAATCGCATTAAAAAATTAAGTACATTATAGAGATATGTGTGGCGAACAGCATTTTACAATTGTTCGCCATGCATATACTATACTTTATAGATAATAAATTCAGCATAATTATAGGTTGAATATCAAATTTGTATAGATGTTCAAATCCATACAAGTGCACACATTTTATAGATTATAAAAAATGTTGGTAATGCAAGTTTCATGTAAACGAGACTTGCATTATCAACGAATGTATATTAATAGTTTTCATGCTGTGAGTGCAAAATTACACTTTTTACATGATTTTGCGCATTCCATTTCGTTCCATTTCCATATTTTTTGGTAAATTTGTAGTAAGCTACATTACAAAAAACAAATATTCTATTAATCTTTACAAAACCTACATTACGTATCAATAATGATAAATAAAAGTCCGACATCTGATTTTCTGCCCATAGATTCCAATGATATTTCTACTGATTTTAAAGAGATTACAGAGATACCTACAGACGGTTTCAACATACTTCTACGGGCCAAAAAGAACGGTCAATGGTGGATATTGAAAGGACTCAAAAGTAAATATCGCAACAATTTCATTTATCAAGAGCTGTTACAAAAAGAATGCAACATACTTTCTTCCCTACACTATCCTGCTATAGTAACTGTAGAAGGACTGGAAGAAGTTGAAGGCTACGGCAAGTGCATTGTCATGGAATATATAGATGGGTTGACACTTGGAGAGTGGCTCAACATACCGCACAGCAAAAAAGAAAAACGGCAAATATTAGAACAACTGCTTAAAGCAGTTGAATATATCCATAAAAAGCAAGTGGTACACCGTGATTTAAAGCCGGAAAACATCATGGTTACCAGAAATGGACAAAACATTAAGCTGATAGACTTCGGACTGGCCGATGCAGACAGTTATGCCATTTTCAAACAACCAGCCGGCACAAAAGGTTTCATATCGCCCGAACAGGAAAGCAGCAGAAAGGCCGACAGCCGCAACGATATTTACAGTATAGGTTCCATCATCTCATTGATGGGCATGGGATGGAAGTATCGCAAAATCATTGAAAACTGCCACAAAAGCATCAACAGCCGTTATGCAGATATAAAAGCTCTGAAAGATGCCATTGCCCTCACTCGCAAGTGGTTTCGTGCAGTCTGCCTGATTACAGTTGCATTTCTGCTCTTTGGTGGAATAAGTATAGCATATTATAAATGGAGTGGACCACGACAAGTTTACGATATAGTAGCCGACTTTAAGGTAGGAAACTTAAGGTGCACATCGTGGGGTGGCGGTCTTGTTTCGATAAAAAGTGCTTATGACAAAGATTCCTGTGTAGAAATACCGTCAACCGTAACATACGAAGGCATGACCTACAAGATAGATGAGATTACATTTGATGCGTTCAGAAATTATCATAAGCTAAGAAGTGCAGCTTTCCCCGTCAACAAACTGCATATAATGAAAGGAGCTTTCAAAGGCTGCAAACAATTGCACAGACTCTATTTCAGGTCTACTACGCCCTATCTGATAGGCAATCAGCTATGGCCCACTAACATCACACAGGTATTTGACCCATTTCATTTCAAACATACTGTTATATATGTTCCCAAAGGTAGCTTGCAAACATACCGACAATCAGCATGGCAAAAGTTTGACAATATAAAGGAATACTAATTCATTAATTGCTTACTTGTATTTTCTCCACTGCTCGAAAGAACATGCTCATACACTTGCGGAAAAACATAAATCTACTAAGCCGATAAAAGTGAACTGCAGAATGTTGCTGGTGGAAAAGCCTATAATAAGAGAAAAGACTGATAACAAATTGTTATCAGTCTTTTCTTCTTGTGGGCGTTGACGGATTCGAACCGCCGACCCTCTGCTTGTAAGGCAGATGCTCTAAACCAGCTGAGCTAAACGCCCTTGTTTCTTGATTGCGGGTGCAAAGATAGGGTATTTTTTGTTATCTTCCAAATTTTTCCAAAACTTTTTTGCATTTTTCTTCAAAAAAAGTCGTTTTTCGCTGTTTTCAGGCTTGAAAATGCAGATAAAGGCTATGCTCGTTGGTATAAGTGGCGTGTTGACTTGTTAGCAGTTATTCAGCCAGCAATAAGATAATTGGTTTTGAGTAGCATGTTTTTGTAAGTTGCATCATGTTTATTTTAAGGAAAGGTGAACGGTAGATGTTGACAGGTGTTTATGTAGCATTATTGCGATTGCAGTGTTTTCGTGCTGCGATTGCAGTGCTTTTGTGTTGCGATTGCAGTGCTTTTGTGCTGTGATTGCAGTGCTTTTGCTTGGCGATAATTCACGTATGTATATGTATATTCACGAAAATAAATGTGTGGTTCACGAAATTATTAATTTACAGGAGTAGGAAGTTATGGATTTTTACATTATATTTGCAAAATGAAAAGTTATGCTTTTGCAAACTGATACGTTCATTTTTTGTTTTGACTTAATAATGGGCAAAGTAGTGAGCAGAGCATACCATTAAAGCCAAACACAACTAAACTAACCTATATACATGATTATATATACGCTTGCGAGGATATAGGTACTGATACATCGCGCAAAAAATATCAGTATAGAGATTATGACAGAAGATATCCTGATGCGGCAATATGAGTATGTATACCATAAAAACGAAAGACTAATGCCTAAGAAACTTTTTGTATCTAATCTGCGTGCCAATAGGCTCTGCTTGGGAGGCTATGGCGAACTTTACTTGATAGACCTTGAAAAAATTGTCTATTTTCAAGCCGATGACCACTACACACATGTTTATTATACGGCAGGTGTACATTTTCTTCTGCCTTTTGGGTTGGCCCGTGTTGAAGAAGCTGTCAAAGCTTCAGCAATAGGTATGGGTAGGCTGCTCAGAGTGGGCAGAAAGTATATGGTCAATATAAGCCGTATTTTCCATATCAGTGTGATCAAGCAGCAGCTGGTAATGAGTGATGGTGCTGCCGGCAGCATTGCCTTGAAGGTGCCAAAGGCTACCCTGCGCGAATTGGTGAACAAATTAAACGGTGCATGCCATGTTGCTGCCGATGAGGCGGTAGACATGCCATCGGTGCCCTTGTCGTAAGTAGTTGCTTCGGTAAGGAGAAAAACAAACTCTTGCTTGTTTGGCGGGTTTTCACGAAATTATGTTGACGTTTCACGAAAACCAGTACCAAGAGAGGACCAAACAATTGATTTTATCTTTATATTTGCGGACGAAAAGTATGTTATCTGCTGATAATAAGGCTGATATGTGTTTCTTGTACACTATGCTAACTTATGTGCAGTTGAACTGCAATAGCCTATTGACTTTATTTGACGCGACACAAAAACTGATATAATTATTATTTGAATTGATTGCTAATCAACAACCAAATAACATAATTTATACGATTATTAATTAAACACTTAAACTATGAAAAAGAATGTACTGGTATCCATTCTTGCTGCGGCCTCGGTGCCAATGGCAGGTTTTGCAAATTCTGATGTGTCTGTAAGTAATGACACGAAGAACTGGAGTCAGCAAAATGAAGGCGACTTAAAGATTGACAATGGTGTGCTTATTGTTTCTACGGGCACACAAATCAAGCAAAATATAGGTACACTTGTTCCCGGTACCTATAAATTCTCATGTAAATATCCAAGCAATGTCAATATCACTGTGGCTGGAAAAGACATAGTGAAAGCAGGCAAATTGCAGAATAATGGCGAGTTTAAGCTTACGGCGGAAACCGCTAATGTGGAGATTGTTATTGTAAGCACAGACAAGAAATCTTACGAGGTGAGCAGCCTTAAACTTGAAGTGGTGTTTGATTTTGCAGCAGCCAAGAGTAGCTATAACGAGCGCTTGAACGGTTTGATGAGCAAAATGGAGACTAACTTGAAGAATGAAGAGTTTGCCGAGACTTATAAAAAACTGATGCTCACTTACAGTACCATCTTTGCTAAGCTCAATAAACTGGTAGACGATGATGCCAACGCTTATAAAGATGCTTATGTAGCGTTGAAACTGTATGCAGAGAAATCAGTGATAGACAGCGATATAGACCAATTGGAGGTAGAGGTTAACAAGGCTGTTGACGCTAAGGCAGCTTATGCTGCTGCCATGGAAAAGCTGCAAGGCATGCAGACTAAACTGGCCACTGTTGAGGCTACATTGTCTGACCAGCAGACATCACAATATGCTAAGAATAAATATAAAGCTACTTATGAAGCTTTGGCAGCAGAGGTGATCAAGGCAAAGAGCGAGGCTGAGAAGAATCTCGCTGCTGACGCTGATGCAATAGCTCAGCTGGAGAAGAAGGTGAATGCTGCTGTGGCAGAACTCTTGGCTAATATAGCTACTGCCAACAATAATGATGCTGCTTACAATAGAGTGGCAGCGGAAATAACCAAAGAGCTGGCTGCTTATAATGCTGCAAAAACCGCTGTGGCTGCACTTGACAACGGTTATGAGGCATTGAAGAAAGAGGCTGCTGCCAAGATGGCAGAGGAATACCAAAAGCTGGTAACCGTGCAAACGGCTAATGGTACGGCAGAAAGTCATGATAACGCAACTGCTGCTGAAGCTGCCAATATGGAGGCTATTGCCGCTGCAGCCGCTGCTGTCAATAAGGTGCAGACAGACTATACGGCCAAGATAGCAGCTCTGAAGGCTGCCAAAACTTTGGCTGATGACAATGTGAAGGCATTTGAGAAGCGTGTTACAGCGGTAGAAAAGGCATTGCCGGCAGGTAGTTATAAAGATGAAATAGCAGCTATCAAGGCGCAGATTGACAAGCTGAAAGAAAAGATAGAGACTGCTAATGCGGTATCTACCATTGACGAAAAGAACGCACTGGATCTATACATCACAGGTAAGGAATACACTACTTTGGTGGCAGAAATAGAGAAGAGCATTACCGGCATAGAGACAGTGGCTGCTCCTGACATTGACAACTATAACGCTTACAAGGCTGTTTCCAAGGCAGTGGAGAGTGCCAATGCTGCCGTAGTAAATGCTAAGGCAGAACTGGAGAAACTGGTTAGCAAGGACAAGACTTACAAAGCTAACGAGCAGTTTGCTCAGACAGCAGACAAATATGCAGCTCAGGTGGCTACATTCAAGACAGAACTGGATAAGGCCAATGCCGACTTGAAGGCGGTTGATTACCAGAAGAAGAATGAAGCTGCTATCAATAATATAATTGCCGAGGCTACCGACTTTGTGGCTACAGCCAAGGCTGCCGTAGCTCAGTATGACGCAGTGAAGACTGCTCTTGATGCTTATGAAAAAGATATTGCAGCTGTAGAGGCAGTAGTGGTTAACCAATATGTCAACTATGCTGGATCAACCAAGACTTATGGCGAAGACATAGCAGCCTTTAAGGCAAAAGTAAGTGCCATTAAGGGTAAACTGACACAGGCTACAACCGTTGGCACAAAGGCAGATGCCGACCGCTTGACCATATTGAATGGCATACAGTTGCTGGATGATGCTACTGTAAAGGCTTTCGCTGATTTGGCCAAGAGCTATCCAGCAGACAAGGCAGAATATGACAAGGTGGCTACCATTAAAGCTGCACAGAACATGTATGACCTTGTAGTGGCTAAGATACAGCCTATAACCAATAGCTTGAACGCTATACAGAAATTACTTGCTGATGAGGCACGATTGGCAAGCTATAACAAGGGTGAGTTCAAGACCAAGCAGGATGAATACACCAAGAAACTGTCTGAGTTGACCAAAGACATGCCTAACAGCAAGGACGAAATTACTGACCAAAAGAAAGCTGAAGAGGTTCTGCCATTGCTCTCTACCATGAACGATGACCTTGGCGCACTGGATGTGAAGGTAGTAACCTTGAAGAAAGCTGTGGATGATCGTGCAAAATTCCTTGCACAGAATGATGAAGCTTATGCTAAACAACTGAAAGCCGTTGAGGCTGAAGAAGCTGAATTGGCTAAGGTGGCAGGACTGGTAGGCGATGACAACAGGACAGATGAGTTCAAGAAGCTTATTGATGCAGAGCAGCAGACAGTCAACAAGCTGAAGGATGCTATGCTGAAGGCTCAGAAAGCCGAAACATTCAAGGCCGAATGGGACAAGACCATGGCAGCTACATTAGAGACAGTCAAGAGCGATGTGGTGAAGCTGACAGCCAATGCCAAGGCAAGTGCAGAGAACCGCAAGGCTTATGATGCAGTGATGGCAAAGGCAGACAAGGCCCGCTTGACAGCAGAGATAGATGCAGCGAAGACAGCTGTAGCTGCTGTGGCAAAGGATAAGGCACTCGACTTCTATACCGCAGAGCTTGACAAGATGGCTACTTCTGGCATAGACAATCTGGTAAAGGCAATAGAAAAGGCTTATAAAGACCGCAAGGCTGTGGAGCAGAAAGATGCTTTATTGAAGCAGATTACTGACTTTGAGGCTAAGGTGAAGGGCTTTGAAGCTGCTGCTAAGGCTAACGAAGAGAAGCATGCCGCTCATGTTAAGCTGTTGGCTAACATACAGCAGACCTTCAACGACGCTTATCAAAAGATACAGAGTCAAGACCAGTCTTCACAGAAGGATACTTATCTTGACCGTCTTATCGCTCTGCAAACCAAGGATGAGCAGTCTATTGATGTATTGGCAGCCCTCATAGCTGATAAATATGCAGTGGGCGAAGCTGTCGCTACGGATGCTGCTATCAGTGATCAAGGTACATCTCTTACTACACGTATCAATGAGATTTTGAGCGATTGGAGCGGCGGTTATGATGCTGCTGTCGTGGCAGACAATGCCGCACGTAAGGTGGTCTTTGACGCTGCACTGAGCACAGCCGAAGCAAAGAAGCTGGATGCTGTCAACACTATCAATAAATTTAATGGCATCAGCAATCAGGAATTGCGCAATGACATCAAGATAGATCAGCTCATTGAGGCTCTTAACAGTGTATATGCTTATGACAAGCTCTTGGGCGAACTACAGGCAAAAGCCAATAAGGAGTATAACGATACCAAGGCGCCGGAGCTCTATGACCAAGATGAAGAGAACACAGAGCTGGCCAACAAGTATGCTGCTGAGATTGACGCCATTGTCGATGGCTTTGTTGCAGAAGTAAATGCAAATATAGCAAGCAAGTTTGATGAGAAGAAAGCATTGCTCGACAGCAAGGTCAAGGAGTATGAAGACAAACTGCAAGGCTACAACAGTACTGTAATCAAGGCAGCTTTTGCTGACGTAAGAGACTATCAGACCCGATTGAAGAAGGTTACTCCGGAAACCAAGCTGCTGGTACTTGACGAGCTTTATGGCAAGCTGACCGAAGAAAATCTTGATAAAGAACTTGCTGCTGGCTTGGAACCTGCGGCTGAAGCACAGTGGAACAAGATTTATACTGATGCCCGGAAGACTGCTGAAAAGCATCTGAAAGACCTTGCCAAATTCTCTCAGACACCTAATGACAATACCGATTACAAGGCAGAATACGAGAAGTTGGTGGCCAACTATTTGGATAAAGCCAATGCAAGCGCTGCCAAGGCTATTGCCGATGGTAAATTGTTCGGCGCTCTGCCAGAGATTCAGACAATGGTCAATACCTTCAATACTGATGCTAAGGCTCTTTATGAAAATGCCAAATCGGCCAACAAGAACCAGACAGCCAATGTTGCAGCTTACAACGAGTTGAACACTCAATTGGCTACTCTTGGCACTCAACTTACCGAGGCTCTGGCTTATGCTGATGACTATGCGTTTGCTTACCTCACCTTAGACGGTACTCCATCTTTCCGCAATACACTGAAGGCAGCCCTCGCTGGCTATCAAGTTGCGGTGGAGGAGGCTTACAATAGCGGTAATGCCAAGGCTCTGCAAACACAGTATAACGATAAGAATACAGGCGAATTGGTTGACTTTGCTAAGCGCATAAGCCTTGTTTACCAGCAAGTGAACAACCAAGAAGTGTCAAGTATCACTACCGCTATCAACAAGATGCGTGTAGAGTACACCAATATGCATAACAAGTACGCTGGTACCGAGACAGGTGAAACTCTTGACGCTTACTATGCAGCACACTGTGAGGGCTTGACAGCAGAGCTTACAGACATTCTTAACGGCTTTGTGAAGAATGAAGTGGCAGAGAACCTGAAAAAAGATGCATTGCTCCCGTTTGAGAAGAAAGTGGCTAAGGCTCAGGTAGAGTTTACAGCTACCTATAATAAAGATGCCGAAACAAATGCGAAGACCGTACTTGATACACGCTACAATCAGGTTGTTGGCGAATACACAGCGGCGGCAGAGGCATTGGCTAAGTGCCATAAACCGGTACAGGAAGAGTATGCTTTGACTGCTATTAAGGCTCAGCTGGATGGTGTTCAGAGTGATATGGATACTTATGCAGGACAGATTTCGTTCTACAGCGAGAAGATGATCAATGCTCTGACCGAAGTTTCAGCAAAGCTGAAGACAGCTGTTGACGAGTTTACCGTAGCAGAAAAGCCGTATGCTGTCAATGAAACGATTTATCAAGAACTCACCGCAAGCATCAATGCTCTTGACGCTAAGGTAGCCGAAATGGTTGAGACGGTACAGTCGTATGGGTATTATCAGCAAGTAGATGAAGACGGTACTACCAAGTATGATACTGAGATGCAAGGAAATGTTGACTTCCTTACAGAGCAGATAGTAGTATTTAAGAAACTTGTTGATGCTGATTATACAGCAGAAAACATTGAAAATGCTTTGACAGAAAGCAAGAAAGATTCTTATCTATACTATGTAGACAATTGGACAGACTTTGCAAATGGATTGACTTATACAGGTGCTTCTGCCGAGGTTAACTATCAGATTAGTACTGTATTGAATGGCGCATTGTCGCAGGTATGGCAAGACATTGTATCTCACAACCATGCTGCAGACTTGTCAGATCAGTATAATGAAGTAGTAACTGCTTATAACGCACTCTATGAAACCCATCAAAAGGTTAAAGATGACCAGTCTGCTTTCATGTCTAAGAAAGACGAATTGTTCAAGCAAATCACAGCAGTAGGCGATATGATTGCAGCATTGGCTAATCAAGAAGTGTCTAACCGATATGTATTGGGCGATGTTACAGGTGCTGGCAATTTGCCTGACGGCAAGGTAACTGTAAGCGACCGTGATGTGGTATTGAACATTGTATTGGATAAGATGACCGTTAATGACGAGACCATCAAGAAGGCTGCAGATGCCAACTTGGACGGACGTATCACCGTAAGCGATGTAGTAGAGGTGAACAACATTATCCGTTTGGGTTCAAAAGTTACCAGTTTGCATAAGGTAAGCCGTGCAGTAGCCATGAAAGAAGGTGGTAACGGTGGCGCACTTTCACTTTCTGAAACAATGAATGGTACCGTTCGCCGCATCGCTGTCAACTTGACCAATGCTCAGACTTGTGTGGCATTCCAGATGGATGTGAAACTTCCGGCAGGTATGACATTAGTGAACCAAGGTCTTACAGAGCGTGCCGATGGTCATCGTCTCTATACCAACAATTTGGCTAACGGTGCTGTACGCTTGGTTGGTATGGCTGATGACAATGCCGCTTTGCTTGGCAATCAAGGTGCAGTGGTTTACCTTGATGTTGCAGGTGAGGGCAACTTGGCTGACGTGAAGGTGAATAACATCTCAGTGTCAGACATGAACGCCACAGACTATGTGCTGAACAGTATCGGTGGTGATGGTCAGACAACAGGCATCAACGGTGTAGAAGACCTGTCAAGCTTGAAACAACGCATCTATTCAGTAGGCGGTCAGATTATGAATAAGGTGAAAAAAGGCATCAATATCATTAGAAATGCCAACGGATCTACCAAGAAAGTTATCAAATAAGGTATAGTTTTTGAAGGTAAATACCATTGGGTAAAGGGCGTGGCCACCTGAAAATGGCTGCCACGCCTTATACTGACACAGAAAATCATTCAACGGATAAATCTAATATTAAGTAAAAATGAACAAGACTTTACATCAAATTTCAGGGCTGGTTTCAGCGAGATTGGCTCTCGTCGCGATAATGTTATTAGGCTTTGCAAGTGCTGCTTTAGCTCAGTGTTACATGACTTTTGGTAATGGAAAAAGTATCAATGTGAAACCTGGGACAGAGGTGGAGATACCTTTTAACCTTGTAAACCCTGGCGAGAAAATAACTTCTTTGCAGGCAGATTTCAAGTTACCGGAAGGTGTTGAATACATTAGCATGAGCCGTTATGGCGACCGTTACTCTACACTTACGCACGATGTATATTGCGATTCTTTGAAAACCAACAAGGGCGTGTTTACTGATTGGTACAGATATACCATGTTCTGCACCGATACCAAGTACTATATCAAGGGCGAAGAGGGTGCTATCGCAATGTTGAAAGTAAAGGTTGCAGATGATTTCCGTGGTGGAATGATTCAGCTGAGAGAGATGGAATTGTCTGCCAATGGCGTGCCTGTGGCAAGTGCTCCTGCTGAAGGTTCAGTGAAGTTGAATGTAGAAATAGGCCAGTTGTCATTTGCTCCAGCTCCATTAAAGATAGCTACTGATGGCTCAAAGACCCGTGTAGACGTAGTGCTTACCAATGATTTGAAGGTTTATGGCTTGCAAATGGATATGAAATTGCCTACTGGTATGAAGATGGTAAGAGAGGTCGATGATTATGGCTACGAAGACATTGTATTTGAAGGCAACAACGAACGCCTGCTTAATGTTACCATTGCCTATAATGCTTTTACCGAAGACAGCATCAGAATTGTTGCTTTTGACCGTAATGCGGATCCTTTCCAAGGCAATGAAGGCACCCTGTTCTCTTTCTATGTGCAGGCAGACGAGACCTTGGCAGATGTGTCAACTATCAAGGTTACAGGTGTTATTCTTACCAATGACAAGCGTCAGGATGTAGATCTTGACGACATTGAGCTGGAAGTAAACAAAGATATATCTTCAGGCTTGGACCGTGTACAGGTTGTAAATGAGAGTGATATAGTAGGTATCTATACCATGGATGGCGTTCAATTAAACTCTTTGGCAAAGGGTGCTGTAAACGTAGTGAAGTATCGCAACGGTGCTATAAGAAAAGTGGTAGTTAGATAATAATGTGGATTATCAGTATTTTAATACAATGACAATAACAGTGCTGTTATGTCATACTTATACACATGCAGAATGGAAGGTGTTTTTTTGCTAATTTAATAGTAGAAAAATACAAAAGCTATAAAGGCTTGTGAAAGTCTTTATAGCTTTTTTTTTATGGGTTAAAATTGCTTGTGAAAGTGCAGTAGCAACAGTCTGTTGTTACATGTTAGTGCAACTTTCATCCTCTATTTTCTTCACTGTCTCACCTTGTTTCAGCTGTCTTGCTTTGTAACCGAACTTTTCGAAGCCCTTCAATAGCTTGTCAACAGTGGTCTTGTCGGCATCATACTTGATGGTTACAGTTTGCTTGTCCACATTTGTGTTGATTTCTTTAACGCCACGTTCAAAGCGCAAGTTGCCTTTGATTTTATTCTCACATGCCTCACAGTGCATCTGAGGGGTGGTGGTAACTACTACAGTTTTGATGTCTTTAGCAAAGCTTAGGGTTGCCATAAGCATCATGGCGAATAATATAATGTTGCGTTTCATTGTTGTATGTATTTGAAAATTATGTATTGTTTTTCTTGCTTTTGTTTTATAGGGTGTCCAGTTCGTTGTACCAAATTTAGCTCACTTTCCTAAGCGTTTTGG
>ERZ808240.3631-NODE-3631-length-14728-cov-35.852995_pt1 | contig 14728 bp, 14 predicted proteins | sample MGYA00521084_ERZ808240 | MGnify/ENA primary metagenome ERZ808240 (study PRJEB31516, sample SAMN03275571) | gut metagenome | biome: mammalia-associated habitat; material: feces | host: Papio cynocephalus | place: Kenya | collected 2012-08-06 ... | reverse complement strand
CCCCGAAGGTTTCTGTCGGGGATCTGTTTTTATTAAAAAAGGAAAACGACAGATTCCCGAACGCTCCGCGCCGGCAGGCACTCGGGAATGACAACAAAAACAACAGCAACTACAACGACAGATTCCGTAACCCTGCGGGCCGCCAATTCCTCGGAAATGACGACTTTATAAAAAAAGGAGGTCATCCTGAATTTATTTCAGGATCTACATCTTGGGTCGTTAGTCGTGGTTTTACCCTCATAGAACTATTAGTCGTCGTCCTTATTATTGGCATATTGGCGGCGGTGGCGGTGCCACAGTATGAACGGGCCGTAGAAAAATCCCGCGCTGCTGCGGCTTTGCCGCTTTTGGATGGTATTTATCAGGCCCAAGAAGCGTATTATTTGGCAAATGGTACCTATGCTAGGGATTTAGAAGATTTGGATATGTCTTTGCCGTGGACTGGGAGTGATTGCCCTAGTTTTAATTCCTCTTTATGCGGCGTTTTTAAACAATTTTCTGATGTATCATCCCGCTCGGACGGTCGGTTTATTTTGGCTTCCAGCGTAAGCCGGGACGGAAACATCTTACTGGTGGCAGTAGTGGCACAGAAATATGCATCCGGTTCAGGCTTTTTAAAATTTGCAGGCCCTACTTATAAGAACACTTCTCCTGGTGCCTTATATTGCGTACAACGAACGGACGGCAAAGGTGCCAACGATTATTGCAAAAAAATGGGCTATCCGAACCGCATAACAGATTATGCTGGGTACTTCTATTTTTATTCCCAATCTTAATTCCCGTCCGGCTGGGCGAGTAAGCGCTTAATAATGTCCTCGTGGATGCGGAAGAGGGCCTCGTCTTTACTGGCCAAATTATTTGCTATTAACGCAAAGGCGATTAAACGGCCGTCCTTGTCGCGCGTATAACCTGCCAAGGCTTTTACTCCGTCAATCGTGCCGCCTTTTACGCGCACCTCTTGTACGCGCTTTTGCGGCTTTAAAAATTTGCGCAGCAGGAGCAAATCCCCGCGGTCGTCCGGCGTTGCCAAGGAGTTATAATAATAGGAAAAGTTTGGGCTTTTGGACATAAACAAAAGCGTGTTTACCAGCGTTTTGGGGGTAACTAAATTATCGCGCGATAGCCCGCTTCCGTCATACAAAACAGCCGTTTTTTCGTTTGCCAAATTATTCTTTTTTAAAAACGCGTACAATTCATCCAGCCCGTTTTGCACGCTTCCCTTTTTCCCGGCGTGCAAGGCCAAATTACGCAAAAGCATTTCGGCATACAGGTTAAAACTCCGCTTGTTTACAATGACGACAATGTCCTTTAATTCTGGCGATTGGTACGTATCCAGCAAAGTCATTGTAGTATAATCGGGCGCGGTCCGCGTGGTAGCGGTGTGCCCGCCCACCGCAATACCTTCGGCGCGCAAGGCGTTGTGCAGGGTCTCTGCCGCAAACAGCGCGGAATTGGGCAGGGCGGCCTTAATGGTAAACCCTGTAAAGTTGGTAGGAATTGTGCCGTAGAGTTCCATTTCGTACTGGTTGGGCGCACCATATGCGTAGGCGTTGTCTTTCTTGGTTTTTCCGTCGGTGGTTACGAAACTTTTTAAGGTGAGCCCGGAAACTTGCGGAACAGTTTTTTCCACCTCGGCGGGTCTGTCTGCACGGGGTTGGGGTTTAAAGTGAATTTCAAATAAATTATCGTTAAAGCACAACGGGCTCGCGGGCGCGGCGTAGTAATTGCCCATATTTTCCCAATTTACTTTATTGGGAATTGACGGGCCCTCAAAGGCAGATTCGTCCGCAATTAAGTCGCCCTCCACGCGTGTAATGCCCGCCTGCTTGACGGCGCGTGCCCAGCGGGTAGCCACGGTTTGCCACGTTTCGCCGCCTGTTACGCGGGTGGAGCCCAAGGTCGGGTCAGCCCCGCCTTGCAGGTAAAGGTTTCCGTGCAAAACGCCTTGTTCATCGGGTGCGGTCTGCGCATATAAACGGGTTTCAAAGCGGTGGTGCGGGCCAAAGGTTTCCAGCGCGGCGGCGGTGGTTAAAAGTTTTAAGGTAGAGGCGGGGGTAAAGCGGGTATCGGCCTGAACGGAAAAAATAGTCGCGTCGTCGTAGGCGGCATAACCGCCCCACCAAGCACCGAGCAAAACGGGGTGTTGCAGGCGCGCTTGCACATACGTTTGCAGGCCTTGCGCGCCGGAGAAAAGCGGGAAAAAGAGAAAAATGAGTAAGTAAAAGTATTTCATATATATAGGATATCAAAATTAGCCCGCCCGCGCAGGAGCGGAAAATTGCTACAATAAAAAAAATGAAAAATAAAATAATCCTTTTACTTCTTACCTTATTGTTTGCCGCGCACGCTTGGGCGGCCGAGCGGATTACGCGCTTTGATTCCACGGCTTGGGTAGATACCAACGCCACCGTGCGGATAGCGGAAGAAATTTCCGTCGTGGCGGAACATCAACAAATCAGCCGCGGTATCTACCGCGAACTACCCTCTTCGCGCAAAAATCCCGTGAAGGTGGAGTCCCTGACAATGGACGGAGCGCCACACCCGTATTTTACCGAGCGCGTGGACGCTAAAAACTTGCGCGTAAACTTTGGCGACGATAATTATATTGCCCCCGGCGCGCATACATACCGGTTGGTTTATTCTATACCTAATGTTATTTTGTTCTTGGACGGCTACGACGAATTTTATTGGAACGTAACGGGAAACGGGTGGAATTTTCCCATAGAAACGGCGCGGTTTTTCCTCCACTTGCCGGACGGCGCACAGGTGGATAAAAGCCGCATTTCCCTTTACACGGGCGCCTATGGCAGCCAAGGAAACGACGCGAGCGGGGATTTTGAAAAACTTTCCTTTTGGACGCTCCGCCCGCTGTCTGCCTACGAGGGCTTTACCGTGGCGGTGCCGTTTGCCAAAGGGCTCATTATGCCTCCCGTCAAAACGTGGAGAGATGTTTTATTGGACCCGTATGGCTGGGGCGCGGTTTGCACGGTGCTGCTGTTGCTTTGGGCGTATTATCTGTGGGCCTGGAACCGTGTGGGGCGGGACCCCAAGGCGCGCGTCCTGCGGCAGTTTGAGCCGCCAGCCGGGTTTTCGCCCGCTTTAACGGGTTATGTCTATTGCTATGGCAAGTTGGATAATTTGCTTACGGTGGTGCTGGTCAGTTTGGCGGTAAAAGGCGTAATAAAAATACAGGAGAAGAAGAACTTTTTAACGCGCGAATATACCTTGCAGCGCCTAGATGTTTCGCCGGAGGAAAAGCCTGTTTTAGCCAAGGAAGAACGAGCAGTGCTTCAAGCGTTATTCCCCGGCAGAACCAAAGAGGTTATGGTTAGCCAAGCCTTCCGGGAAACCTTTTTAAAGGCCGGAAAGGAATTGCAAAAAAAATTAGAAGCGGATAAAAAGCCGTATTTTACGGAAAATATGGCCTGGAATTTGCCCACTTATTTGGTACTGGCCTATTTTGCATTTCTGCTGTTTAAAATGGGCGGGATGGATTTGCTGGTGCCCGGGGCGTTTTTTATGATGTTGGCTATATGGGTGCCGCTGGTTGCCTTTAAAAACTGGTTTATGACGGTTTATGCCTGTGTTTTTGTCTTGTTTGTTGCGCCGCTGTTTTTTACTGCCTTGCGGGAATTTGAGGCTCTTCCCGTACTTGCGGGCGTAGTGTTTGTTGTTGTATCCGCCGCTTTTTTTGTCTGGTGGATTAAAGCCTATACACGGGTAGGCCGGCAGAAAATGGACGAGATTGAGGGCTTTAAGGAATATTTAAAAATCGGCGAGGGGGGAAGAGTGGCCGCTTCCAACCCGGCGGATGCGGAAAAAATATTTTGCGATTATCTGCCCTATGCGTTTGTGTTGGGCGTGGAAAATAAATGGATTTCCTATTTTGAGCGTACGCTATCGGCCGAAATAGTGGAAAAGGCCGTCCGTTCGCGCGGACTGTATGTCGGAAATTTGCACGGCTTAAATACGCTGTCGTCTTCTCTGGGGAGTGCCGTCTCTTCGTCTTCGTCAAAGGGCGGTTCGGGCGGCGGCGGATTTTCCGGCGGTGGTTGTGGCGGAGGCGGTGGCGGCGGAAGGTAACGTTCTGCACCCGCAAATATAAATATGATAAAAAACCCCGCTTTCGGCGGGGTTTTTTGAAATCAGTTGAACCACGGATACCATTTGTCGCGGTCGCGGATGTTTATCAGCAGGGAAACTGCCAACAAATCGCGTGCGTTAATGGCTTGCGGCTTATCAATGTTGCATACAAAACTGTCAAATGGTGCGTGCGTATTTTGCAAGGCTCCTTGCGCGTCCATTGCGCCGCTTATCGTGTAATCCGCGCGCAACAGCCCCCATAAGTGCCCGCAAACCTTGCGCAGCAGGGCTTTACCCAAACTGGGTTCCGTCAGGTGCGCCAGTGCCGCACCCTCGCGCGTAAATAAACGCCAGTTGCGGCGGCAGGCAAAGCGTTGGCGGGTAACTACCAGCACATCCTTGGAGCGGGCGAAATAAATCTCGTACCGTTCGTTTTTAAGCCCAAAACCTTTCTGCAAAATAATAGCGGCCTTTTGCCCCTTACGGTCAAAGAGCGTAATCTCGCGCAGGACCAACTGGGACCACACCAGCCCGCAGAAAAACACAATCCCGCCCAGCGGAATAATCAGCGAGCAGGCGGAATAAACTGTGTTATACACAAAGTTAGAAACGGGAAGCAAGTCCGTCTGTTCACACAGCCCAGCCACCGCCAGCACCGCAAAGGACAGCACAATTAACAATAACCCCGAGAATAAAAACAAACTATCCCAGCGCGAGGACAGCGAAATAAGCGTATTGCCTTGGTTGTCTTTGGCGCGGAAGATGAGCGACGGCGTGCCGTAGAGGCGTTTAAACCAAATGGGATAAAGCGAGTTGGGGTTGGCCGGGGGGAGATTTACCCCTTTGCGCAAAAACGGGCGCACGCATCCGGCCCCGGTAAGAAGCAAAATAAACAGCAGCCCCAGGACCGTCAGCACGTCAAACCCGCGGCCCAACTGGCGCACATACGGCGGCATATTTTTGGATAAAAGCGTTTTGCCCTTTAAGGCGTTCCATACTTTTTTTACCTTGGCGGTAAAGGATACCGACGGCTTTTTTGCCTTAGCGGGTTCGGTTTGTTGCGGAGTTGTTTCCGCCGACGGAGCGACAACCGTTTCTTCCAAGGCTTCTTCGTGTACGGCGGGCAGGGCGGCAATGTCATAAGCGCGCGGATCCTTTAAATCCAGTTCTAAGGGCTTTACTTCCGGCTTTTCAACCGGGGAAATAAACGAAAATACCAAGTCGGTTTCCGCGTAAGTCAGTTCTTTGGCTAAAATGGAATAGGCCTTGGAATCAATTAAAAAATACCCCGCGCTAAAATCGTTTTTGGGCGTAAAGAAACTGATGTAGAAGAAAGGGTCCCCGGTGGAAAATTCAATGCGTTTAATTTCTTCCCCGGTATAGGAATTGCCGACTACCTGCATTTTTTTGCTTTTTACATCGGCCAAATCTGCGTTAATTTTCTTTTCAATGCAGGTTTCGGTGGTGCAAGACACGCTTTTAATGTCCAGGCGCGAGGCGCCCTTTTGCAGGGAAAGCACCGTAGGTTCGGGCGCGTTTTGCACCTGTTTCCAGCCCGCGGGCATATCCAGCGTAAAAGCCCCGTCCTTAGACGTAAATACTTCGGCCTGTAACGCAAACGGAACGCACGCTAAAAGTGCGCCCAGCAGAAATTTTTTAAAAAACGCATATTGTGGCATACTTCCATTATTATATTATATTCTGGCGCGGTTTTACCGCAATATTCTCCTACGCGCGCGAAAACTATTAATTGTGAACGCGCTGTAAAATTGTTATGATATCTGTATAGAGGTTTCGGAGGAAAATATAATGGCTGAAAAAATTGTAACGGCGGACCGCTTGGCCGCGCTTAAAAATTTAATGCAACAAAACAAGTTGGACGGCCTGGTTGTTACCAACAATTTAGACCAATTTTATTTGAGCAATTTCTTCTTTTACCCAAATGAATCCGTTTTTTTAATTCATACAAACGGCATTGTGTGCTTTACGCGCGAACTGTATGTGGAGCCGTTTAGCAAGTTTGCCCCGTATATGGAAGTTATCGGCGGGGAAAACCGTGTAGCCGCCACCGTGGCCAAGGTCAAAGAGTTGGGCCTTAAAAAGGTAGGCTTTGACGCAGAAAAAGAATCCTTTTTAAACGGCGAATTAATGCTGAAAAACGGCCTTGTGCAACTGCCCAGTTTTGTTACGGAACTGCGCAAAACCAAGGACGAAGCGGAACTCAAAGCGATGCGCGAATCCAACCGCATTGCATACCTGACGTATGAATACATTTTGCCGCGCGTAAAAACCGGTATGACCGAGTGCGAAATGGCCGCGGAAATGGAAAAATTTATGCGCGAACACGGCGCCACCTCCACCTCTTTTAATACCATTGTGGCGTTTGGCGCAAACGCCGCCAACCCGCACCACGAAACGGGAGATACCAAACTCAAAGAAGACGATGCCGTTTTAATTGATTTCGGTTGCGTGTACAAAGGGTATTGTTCGGATATGACGCGCAGTTGGTGGCACGGCAAAAACGAACCCGCCGAATACAAAAAGATTTGGGAAATTACCGATACCGCCCGCAAGGCAGGCATTAAAAAAGTAGGTATCGGCGTAGCGTGCAAAGCCGTGGATGCGGCCGCGCGCGAAATTATTGAAGCGGCCGGATACGGCCAATATTATACGCACGGCACGGGGCACGGTGTGGGGATTGAAATCCACGAGGAACCGTACAACGCACAAAATTCCGCTTCTATCTTAAAAGAGGGGAACATTGTAACCGTGGAGCCGGGCATTTATCTGCCGGGTAAATACGGCGTGCGTTTGGAAGACACCGTGTCTGTAACCCAAACCGGGGCCAATATTTTAACGAAGAAATAATATGGCAAGTAAAGATTTTTCCCAAGAGCGGATGCGTGATTTCCGCCACGTACTCAAACAAGCGGGGCTGGACGGCTATTTAACCGCCGACCCGCTGGAACAGCGCTACTTGTCCGGCATTGAACTCTCTGCCGGGGAAGCCGTATTTTTGATTATGCCTACTAAGGCTTGGTGCGTAACCAAGCAGTTAATTGCCAGCAAAATGGTGCCCGCCGCCAAATTTTTAAAAACAATTATTGTTCCCTTTGGCGGGATGTTGGACGGGGCTTTAACGGAAATCAAAAAGCGCGGTTTAAAGACCGTAGCCTTTGACCCGGCGCTTGTGGACCTGGCCACAGGGCAGAAACTTTTGGATAGCGGCCTTAGCCGTGCCGAAGGGCTCATTGGCGAAATGCGCCTTAAAAAATACGACGACGAAGTCGCCCGTATCAAAAAAGCCTGCAAAATCGCCGCCCAAGCGTTTGACGAAGTTTTCCCGCAGATTAAAACCGGGATGACGGAGGACGATGTGCGGATTTTAATGGCGGTGGCGATGCTTCGCCGCGGGGCGGATTCTATTCCGTTTAATATTGTGTGCTTTGGCGAAAACACCGCTGACGCTCACCATACTGCCAGCAAAACGCGCAAGTTGAAGGCCGAGGAACCCGTGTTAATGGATTTTGGCTGTTTTTACGAAGGGTACTGCTCGGATATGACGCGCAGTTGGTGGCACGGCAAAAAAGAGCCGGCTGAATACAAAAAGATTTGGAACATTGTGGACAAAGCCCGCACGGCAGGCGTAAAAGCCTTGCGCCCGGGTGCGACGGCGGGAGAAATTGACCGCGCCGCACGCAGCGTAATTGAAGCCGCGGGGTATGGAAAGGAATTTTTCCACACTACGGGCCACGCGATTGGTCTCGTAGTGCACGACCGCCCGATTTTGCGCTCCGGCGCGCCGGACGGGTTGGAGGAAAACTTTGTAGTAACCGTGGAGCCCGGCATTTATTTTGACGGGCGCTGGGGTATCCGCTTGGAAGACAGTTTCCTGCTTACCAAGGACGGTTCCAAAAAATTGACGCACAAATAGATTCTTGGGCTTCGGCCCGAAAAGAGGTAATAAAAATGCTTAGCACGACAGAATTTCGTGAAGGTCTTATTTTTGAAGACGAAAACGGTCAGTTGGTAGAAATTATTGAATTCCAACACCACCGCAAAAGCCAGGCTCGCGCCGTCGTTCGCGTGAAACTGCGCAACATTAACACCGGTTCCGTGATTGAAACGGCTTACCGCCCCGAAGACAAATTCAAAGAAGTGGAAGTTGAAAAACGCCCCTTCCAATATTTGTACACCAACGGCGATATGGCCACCTTTATGAACGCGGAAACCTACGACCAAATTGAAGTACCGCTTAAAAAATTGGGCGATTTGAGCAAATACTTAAAGGATAATATGGACGCTATCGGCATCTATATTAACAACCAACTTTTTAACGTGGAACTGCCGATTAAAGTACCGCTCAAAATTGCGTCCACCGTTCCGGGCGTGAAGGGCGATACCGTCGCTAACACTACCAAGGAAGCCACGTTAGAAACCGGCGCCGTAATCAAAGTGCCGCTTTTTATCAACGAAGGCGATACCGTGCTGGTAGATACCCGCACCGGCAACTATGTGGAACGCGTGGCGGCCTAATGTTTTATAAGCGCATAGTCCTGCTGGGGCTGTGTTTGTGGGCTTCGTTGGGGCTATGCGCTTTTACCTTGCAGTACGGCTCTTTGTTTAAGGTGGCGGACATCACGCTTACCCAAGAGGGCAAGCCCGTCCTGCCGCTTGCGCGCGGGAAATATGCCAATATCCGCGTGCTGACAAAAGAGACTTTTGAAATATTAAAAAAGTGCCCGGCTTCCTGCCGCCAAACGGCTGGCAAGGGAGATATTTCCTTGCACAGTTTCCGCCCGGCCCAAACGCGGCCCGGTATGTGGATTGCAGAGGTATCATATGATGAAGCGTGGCTGGTTACTTTTTTAATATTTCAAAACAAAGAAGGCTTTGGCGTAGTACCGCCGGAGTATTTTATATTTTTGGATAAAGCGTTACAGGCGCGTACCGAGCGGTTGTTGTCGGCCCGCGCACAGGAAGAAAAATGAAGTGTGTATTAAAACGCACCGGCGAAACGCTGGCGCAGGAAATAGAAATGGCAAACACGTATTGGACCCGCTTAAAGGGGCTGATGTTTCGGCGCGGGCTTGCCAAGGGAAAGGGTCTTTTATTGGATCCCTGTCCGCAGATACACACTTGCTTTATGCGCTTTGCGATAGACGCCGTGTTTTTTGATAAAAACGGGCGTGTGTTGTATGTGGCGGAACAAATGAAACCGTGGCGTTTTAGCCGCTTTGTGCGCGGCTCGCGCTACACCTTGGAACTTATGGGCGGTACGCTTGCCGGACGGGTAAAACCCGGCGACGAAATCGTGCTGACCAAATAACGATTTAAATTTTTACATAGAGGTTACAAATGAAAGTCAAGCAACTGGTTTTGGTTTTAACGGCGCTTTTTCTGTGCGCTCCGGGCGCGTTTGCCCGCAATATTTGGGACGATTTCGGAGCAAACGTAACCCAGCAGAACGTCCGCGCGTTTACGAAGGACTTGGGCGGCATTATCGGCTCGGGTACATACACCACGGGGCGAATTTTGGGCTGGGGGGGCTTTCAAATCGGCCCCCGCGCGAGTATGGTTTTTAAAATGAGTAAGGGTAACGGCGACGACCGCGCCACCCAACAGCATACTGCCTTAGGCGACCGCGACGATGTGGGCTCGGTAGTCTATCCGTGGTTGCAGGCCGATATCGGGATGCCTTTCCGCATTGACGGGTTTATCCGCGCGAGCAGTTACCAAGGGTTGACGATTGCCGGCGGCGGGCTACGCTGGGGGATTACCCGCCCGAACGAAATGTTGGGCTCCTTTCAGCCGATGCTGGTGGTGGCGGCCCATAGCGCAAGCGCGCGTGATTTTTCCGCCACGCATTATAACGCCAGTTTGGTGCTGTCTATGAAATTTAAATATTTTGTACCTTATGTGGGCGGCGGGGTGGATTATACCACGCTTAACATTAACCAAGCCCTGCTCTCGCCAGACCTTATTGGTACGCGGGAACACGCCGCCACGGCGCGCGCTACGGCGGGCTTTAACTTTAAATTGCCGTCGTACTTGGATTTGAGTTTGGCCGCCAACTATGCCTATTATGGCTTGGGCGCGGAAGCGTCCTTGTCCTTGCGGTTTTAACAAAATAGTTTTTAGAAAAGCAAAAAGCGGGGAATATCATTTCGCCCGCTTTTTGTTTATAGGAGCAATAAAATGATAAATGCTAAACGTATTGTATGGTTAGATATTTTGCGGGTATTTTCGGCGTTTGCGATTGTTTCCCTGCACGTCTCGTCTTATTATTTGGAAAATTCTATTCCGTTTGGTTCCGCTAGTTGGTGTTTGACGGATTTATATTTGGCCTTTACGCGCTTTGCGGTGCCCGTGTTTGTAATGATGAGCGGTGTGTTTTTTTTGAACCCGGAAAAGGAAATTACTCTTGGCAATATATTTAAAAAATATGTTTTCCGTATGTTGACGGTGTGGCTGGGTTGGGCGGCGTTGCGCACGCTGATTGTAAATATTTGGGTGGGTGGCGATCCTATGGAAAAGTGGGCAATGGACTTTTTTGTTTCCCTGCAATGGTATTGGTTCTTGCCGATGATAATGGGGCTCTATATCTTTACGCCGCTTTTGCGCCCGTTGGTGGCCACGGGAACGCGCACCTTGCTGGTGTATTTTATGGTTATCAGCCTTTTCCTGGCGACGGTTTGCCCAGTGCTGGAAGAAGTAGAAAAGGCGCTATTGCCAAATTGGCTTCCTATTAGTAGTTTTACGAATTTAATTAAAATTCCGTGCCTGATTTTCGGCGCACATTTTGTGTTTGGCTATTATGTGTGCAAGTTTGGCATTGGCAGACGGGCGAAAAAATGGCTCTATGCCGGGGCGTGGGCGTCGCTTTTATTAATGACGGCGGGCACTTATGCCTATTTTAATGTTCGCCCGAATCCTTTTTATAAATACGCCACCTTTGGGGCCAGCATTACGCCCTTTGCCTTTTTGCTGGGGGCGGGGCTCTTTGTGTGGGTAAAGGAACATTTGGAAAAAGTCCACTTTTTTGATAAGGCCGTAAGCCTTATACAGCATTTGGCTTATTACAGTTTGGGCGTGTATATGTGCCATTTAATTTTGGTGGATTTGTGTATGCACTATGGCTGGTTTAAGGCGTTTGGAGCGTGCCCCGTTGTTATGGTGGGGGCTTTTAGCGTATTGTTATTTGTGCTTAGCAATGGGATTATTGCCCTGCTGTACCAAATCCCGGGGTTAAAAAAATATTTGTTATAACCCTTTTATGCGCTGGTCGGAGGACCTTGCATTTGCTAGTTTAATAAAAGGGGGGATTTTTATATGATGAAGAATATTCCTGTGGCTTCGGCCGTAGAACTTAAAGACCAAGTATCGTACCAGCCCGGGCAGATTGTCAGCAAAACCTTGGTGCAAAACAGCGCGGTAAGCATTACGCTGTTTGCTTTTGATAAAGGTGAAGAAATCAGCACGCACGAATCGGGCGGCGACGCCTTGGTACTGTGCCTGGACGGAAAAGGCGAGGTAACCATAGACGGGGTAAAGCACGAACTGGCGGCAGGGGAAGCAATTTTAATGCCGGCCCGCCACCCGCACGCGGTGTATGGCAAAGAGCAGTTTAAAATGATGCTAACCGTTGTTTTTTAAGGTATAAAAAGCCCCGCTTTATTGGCGGGGCTTTTCTCTGGCTGATTAAATTACTTGTAATAAATTTCCTTTTTGGTTTTATCTGCGGCTTCCTTCCCGGCAACGGCCTGTAAAACCGCAAAGGCAAAATCTATCGTGGCGGCGGCGCTTTTGCCCGTAACGATGTTCCCGTCCGTTACGGCGTAATCGTCGTGATATGTCCCGCCAAAATCCTCGTTCATAGAGGTAAAGCAAGTATAATTTTTGCCCTTTAAATAGCCCGCGTGCCCAAGCAAAGTAGGCCCGGCGCAAATGGCGGACACCACCTTGCCCGCTTCCATAAAGGCTTTAATAAGCGCCTGTACGGCAGGGCTTGCTTCCAAGGCCTTGTATTCCGGCCCGCCGGGGATGACGAGCGCGTCATAATCCGCCGCGTTTAAATGGGCAAAGGCGTGCAATTTTGTGCAGGTAAGGCCAAAGCGGCCCGTGGCGTCTTGGTTAAGCAGGGAATAAATATCCACCGTCAGCCCGCCGCGGCGCAAAATGGCGTAAGTGCCTACGGCTTCAATTTCTTCAAATCCGTCCGTTAAAATCATACAAACTTTCTTCATTTATTCCTCCTCCGTGCGCGGGGCGTACGGTTCAAAAATTCCCTCAAATAAAACTTCTTCGGCCAGGCGCGCCGCGTCGGCAATGCACCCGGGGCATTTGCGTAATACTTTGCCCGTCTCTAACCCCTTTAATTCGCGGCACACGTCCGATCCGTTCCACGCTTTAAAGCGGGTTAATAATTGCCGTCCCAGTTGTACGGTGCTTCCGCGCCCGGAGCGGTCGTTTACGTCCCCGTTGCTGTTTTTAAGTCCGGCCAGCATTAATAGCCCGCATAAGGCCCCACAGGTGGAACCGCTGCCTGCAATGCCGCCCGCAAAGGCTTCCATTGCGCGCAAGGCGTCGGCCTCGCTCATATTCAGCAGCCCGCAATAGGTGCATACAACCGATTGCGCGCAGTTGTAGCCGCGCTGGTGGCGCAGATTGGCTTCGTGTACACGGGATTTTAACATAGTTGGAAATGTTCTCCTATAAAAGAGCCCCGCTTGCACGGGGCTTTAAATTAGTGTGCGGCCTTTTGAAGCGCGCTTACTTTATCCGTCTTTTCCCACGGAAATTCCTTTCGGCCAAAGTGCCCAAAGGAAGCCGTTTGCAGGTAAATAGGATTGCGCAGTTTAAAGTATTCAATAATGCCGCGCGGGGTCATCGGGAAAATCTTGCGCGCAATTTGCGCCAGTTTTTCATCCGGCAGAACGCCCGTGCCGTCCGTATCTACATAGAAACCGACGGGTTCGTCGCGCCCGATAGCGTACGCGATTTGCACGGTACACTCCTTGGCGAGTTTAGCGGCCACGATGTTTTTGGCAATGTATCGCGCCATATACGCCGCGGAGCGGTCCACCTTGGTCGGGTCCTTACCCGAGAAGGCTCCGCCACCGTGCGGACAGCGTCCGCCGTAGGTATCCACGATAATTTTGCGCCCGGTGAGCCCAGTGTCGGACTGAGGCCCGCCGATAACAAATTTTCCCGTCGGGTTGATGTAGATTTTTGTATCTTTATCAATCCATTTTTTAACTGCCGGGATAATGGCCGCGGCTTCAATTTCCTTCTTGGATTTTTCGGTAATTTTAGTGCCCGTTTTGTCCAAAATATCCTCGGTGTGCTGGGTGGAAACCACCACGGTATCCACGCGCACGGGTTTGCCGTCCACATATTCCACGGTTACCTGGCTTTTGGCGTCGGGGCCCAAGTACGGGAGCATTTTCGTGCGGCGGGCTTTTTCCAAATTCTTTAAAATTTCGTGTGAAAGCACCAAGGACAGCGGCATATATTCCATTGTTTCGTCCACGGCGTAACCCACCATTAAGCCTTGGTCGCCCGCGCCGCCCACGTCAACCCCTTGGCTGATGTCGGGCGATTGCTTGCCGATGACGTTAATTACGGCGCAGGTTTTGTAGTTAAAACCGTATTTGGCGTCGTCGTAACCGATGTTTTTGATTACGTCGCGCGCAATTTGTTCCACATCTACCCAAGTGCGGGTGGTAATTTCTCCGCCGACAATCACGAGCCCCCTCGTAATATACGTTTCGCACGCGACGCGGGCGGTTTTATCCTTCTTTAAAATCTCGTCCAAAATAGCATCGGAAATTTGGTCGCAGACTTTGTCCGGGTGTCCCTTGGAAACGGATTCGGACGTAAAATAGCATTTGCCTTGTTTAATCATATACGGCTCCTAGATACAAATTTGAGGGGTTTCCTGTATATTATACCACTTTGGAAATCTGCGGGGAAATAAGGGCTTTTTCTTATTGTTTGCCGTAGTGTTTGGCGGCGTGCTGGATTGCGCTAGTTGTTGTTTGCCGTTGTTGTCATTCCAGGGCCCGCATACAAGCGGGAACCTGGAATCCAGAGATAAAATGAGGAGTTTTTCTAATAAACAGACTGGATCCCGGGTCCACGCCCGGGATGACAACCAGAAAGAGGTGTTATCCCCGAGTGTTTGGCGGCGCGGAGTGTTTGGAAATCTGTTGTTTGTTGGGTAGTTATTAAAAGGTCATACTGGAAGGTTTCTGTCCAGTATCTAATCCGTATTTTATAACGACAGATCCTGGACTACGACTTTCCAGGATGACGGCAACGACAAACAACAGATTCCCGACTACGACCTTCGGGAATGACAAGGAAAATAGAATAAGAACAAGACAAGCGTCATCCCCGAGAGTTTCTGTCGGGGATCTGTCGTTTCGTAAGGAAACGAAAACAACGTAACGACGGATTCCCGACTACGACCTTCGGGGATGACAAACGAAGGATGGCTTTTTGTCGTTTTTTGATTGGCCGTTAAAGGCCCTAAAAGGGCCGTATAAAAGAGTTTTTTCGTCTGGGCCCAAAAAAGGCTTGACTCGTTTTTTTTTTTTGATACAGTACCATTACGGCCCGGGGAGGGTTATATAAAAACTCC
>ERZ808240.3630-NODE-3630-length-14731-cov-18.456868_pt1 | contig 14731 bp, 10 predicted proteins | sample MGYA00521084_ERZ808240 | MGnify/ENA primary metagenome ERZ808240 (study PRJEB31516, sample SAMN03275571) | gut metagenome | biome: mammalia-associated habitat; material: feces | host: Papio cynocephalus | place: Kenya | collected 2012-08-06 ... | reverse complement strand
TTCTGTCTTTTCTGTATTTACTTGTTTTGCTTTAACTTCAAATTTAGTAGTTGCTGAGCCACCATCACTAAATACAACCTTAATCGTATGTTCACCAACCGATAGTGTATCAACATATTCTTTATTTAATGTAATAACAGTGCTACCAAATTCAGCTTTATAATTTTTAGCATCAATTAATGTTCCATCAATATATACCCTACCATCAAATAAACTAAAGTCCGCACCTATTCTAAATATAGCATTTTTTGATTCATCAATAGTATATATTTGATTAGATCCTTCAATGAACTCATATTCTTTAGGTGTAACTTCTTCTTTTACATATTGAAATGTAAATTCATATTTACATCTAGTATAATAATCATATCTTGTTTCATGCATAATTCCACCATCAAGGTCATCATAATCCAATGCGGAACCTGTAAATTGCATATGAAATCCTTTAAAAATTTCACTTTTTTTAGTTCCAACATTTACTGCAGTTAATATGGCTTTATTTTCTGACCTATTTCCAACTATCTTTATAACAGCTTCGCTTTCATTGTCTGTTACTAATAGACTACCATTAAAGACTTGATAATATAGTGTTTTATCTAAATCTGCAAATGATTTTAATCCTTCTGTTAATTCATCAGTTTTAGAAAAATCAATTACATATTCTTTTCCACCACTCAAATCAATTACACCTGTTGATGTTATATCATTGTAAACATTTTCAATCTTTGTATTAATAGCCACTGCTTTTCTTTCAAATTCAATATCTAATGTACCATTAAATTTGTTCGAATCTAATCTAAATGTAGATTTAGTTTCCCCTACTATTGTTGTCATAGGATAATACCAATTGTTAATTTTTAATTTTGGTGTACCCTTACTAGAAACACTTGTATCTTCAATTTCTTCAATTACAAACTTGTACTCTGCTTCATTTAAATCAATTACCATATTATTTGAAATATCAGTAACTAAATTCTCACCTTTAAACAATTGTACCTTTACTATTTTATCATATTCTACATAACCATCATGAATTGTTCCACCTTTAAAATTTAATGTTACTTCATTTTTTGATTCAGCAAATACATTCGTAGTAAATGCAAATATACCAATCATAAAAACTAATAATAACATTTTTAATCTTTTCATTTTGCCACCTCCTTCCATCATTCCTCATACCTAACTTCACTCATATAATTAAATCCACTTAAGAAATAATCATATGAGTAATCCCTTACTCTGTTTTCCATAACATCATTTATAGGTATAAGTGTATGATCTTTTAATACTACATATTTATATGTAAATGTTAATATTTCATTATAGTATTTAGTTAACATATTAATTTTAACTGTTGTAGTAATTTTCTTGTTTGAATTAGTATCAAAATAACTCATTAGTTCATAAAAACCTTTATCAGTTTTTACTATTCTCTCATTATATATTCTAATTACTTTTTCTCCTTCATAATTACCACTTATTTTTTGGGTGGTTGGATATTTTTCATTTCCATAATTTATACTATATAAAATATTATCTTTAACATAAGCATATTTAGACATAAAATCATAATCAATTTTTTTACCAAGAAACTCTGTTGAATAACTCCATTTAAGATAATCACTAAGACTATAATTTGCATTTAAATACATATCATAGCTATCTGTAACTTTATTATCTGTATTATCATCATGTAATGTATATATTGTATCATTATAATCATAAAACTTTATATCTGCTCCAGAATTTGGAGCAATATTCATAACCTTAATACTTTTATCTATATCATATACTTTTTTATAAACAAACTCGCCATTATCTAACTTTTGTGGATTAAATATATATATGGAATTATCATCTATAAATGAATATTTACTAAATGAAGTATTTTCAGTTAATATTTCCCCACCCTTTAACTTTTGATACTCTTTATCCGGATATTTTTTCTTAAGTTCATCCATTATTGAACTTGCCTCTGGTGGAGTATGATCATTTAATTCTTGTTTTCTATTTTTAATAATAATTATAGAAACAATACCTATCAATACAATAAAAGCAATAATGACATAAATAATTTTCTTATTCTTCATATAAACCTACTTTTCTATATATCCACTAGTTTTTTGTGAATACATATCATCAGTTATAGATTTATATCTTTCACCATCATAATCATCTGTAAATCCATTATATGCTTTATATATTTCATTAGTTTCAGTGTCATATACTCTTTCATAACCAAGTGTTGCATCACTTTGTTTTTGACTCATAATATCAAAAGATTTATTTCTTTTATTCCAAGAATCCATTATTCCATCACTTATTTGATTACCAATGGCTCTAATTTGTTGAAAATTCTTCAAGACAGCATCTTGTTGTTGATTAAATCCATTTATAAATGTATCAGTAAATTCTAGCGAAGAACAAATAGTATTTAACACTTCTTCCCAATCAATAAGCTCATCTTTTGGTGCAGTAATAAAAATAGCATCATATACATTTAAATATTGGATATCTATTTGTTTACCTGAGATTATATTTTCATAGACATAATATGATCCAACGTCATATACATATGCAGTAAATATTCCTTCTCCTTCTTTCCCATTTGCATCTTTAAATGTTGCCCTTAACATATCTCCACCTAAACTACCTTTACCTAAGTTATCAGTTACAGTAAAATCAGTTAATGTTGGAAATATAAATGTACTAGTATTATTTAAAGTACCTAAATCATTAAATATTTTATAAAAACCTTCGGTATCTTTAGTAGCTATTACACTAGTTTTGGCAAAAATATTATTAGGATAATATTTTTGTTGAAATCTTTTAGCAGCTTCTGATTTATTATAGCCTTCAGTTTTCATATTAAAGAAAAACTGATAAATCGGATTATCTGGATTATATACTTTAATCGTATAGTGAATATAATCACCAAATGTATCAACTTTCCATCCTTTTGGTTTTTTTATGGAAAACTCATTTGTAGTATAATCTTCTAATTCTATTTTATTAGCCTCTGATTTAACAATTTTTACCTTTTTATCAGAATTATTAAATATTCCAAACAAAGCAGCAATTCCAACTACTGCAATAACAACAATAATAGCAATTATTTTTTTATCTTTAATATTTAATTTGCCTATTCTCATAATATCACACTCTTTTCTCTATATACTATTATAAGTGAAAATAAAATCAAGAACAATATACTTGTCTTTAAAATCAATGTTTTTAATGGAAAGTTGTTTTTACTTATTTTAAAATATAGTATAATGATACTTAAGGAAGTGAACCCTTATGAAATTTAATGATGTGTTAAATAAGTACTTAATAGAATTAGATTGTACGTCTAAAAAATTATCAACTAAATCAGGATTATCTGAATCTGTCATAAGTAGATATCGTAGTGGTGAAAGAACGCCTCTAAAAGAAAGTATCAATCTAAATAAATTAATCACTGCACTTTTTGATATTGCAGAGGAAAAAAAGCAAAAAAAATATACACTTGATAAAATTAAAAATGATTTTAACTCGACTTTATTAAGTGACAATTTTGACTACATTACTTTTAGTAATAATCTTAATACTTTAATTACAACACTTAATATAAATACAAATGAAATGTCAAAATACATCATATTTGATGCATCCCATATTTCCAGAATAAGATATGGTAAGGCAAGACCTTCTAACCCAATTGAATTTTCAAATAAAATATGTTCATATGTTTTTTCAAGATATAAGAATTCTGAAGCCATAAATAATTTACAAGTAATAATAGGATGTAAAAAAAATGATTTATCAAATATCAAAATTTATAATACCTTATTTGCATGGCTAACTAGCAAAGCTACTCCCATTAAAAGCCCAGCATCAGATTTTCTATACAACCTTGATTCATTTAATTTAGATGATTATATAAAAGTAATAAAGTTTAACGAATTAAAAGTTCCAAGTATTCCCTTTTATAAAGTTAAAACAAAACATTATTATGGCTTAGAAGAAATGAAAGAAGGAGAATTAAACTTTTTTAAAGCAACTATTCTATCCAAATCAAAAGAAGATATTTTCATGTGTAGTGATATGCCTATGGAAGATATGGCAGAAGATACTATCTTCGGTAAAAAATGGATGTATGCTATTGCAATGTGTTTAAAAAAAGGTCATCATCTAAACATCATTCATAATTTAGATAGACCATTTAAAGAAATGATGTTAGGTTTAGAAAGCTGGATTCCTATTTATATGTCCGGTCAAATTTCTCCATATTATCTAAAAGACAATAAAAATAATATATATAATCATTTTAACTATGTTTCAGGTACAGTTGCACTTACAGGCGAATCCCTAAAAGGATATCATAATAAGGGAATGTATTACTTAACTACAAATAAAAAAGAAATTGAGTATTATAAAGAAAAAAGTAATTTACTCCTTAAAAAAGCTAGTCCACTTATGGAAATTTATAGAGAAAATAATTCAAAAGAATATGGTTTATTTTTAAGAAAAGATGAAAATATATTAAGTAATAGAACAAGATATCTTTCATCATTACCTCTATTTACTATCTCTAATGATTTACTTATTAAAATTTTAAGAAGAAATAAAATACCAACCAATGATATTAATAGAATAATAAAATATAAAGATAATGAACGAAAATATATGAATAATATTATTAAAAATAATAAAGTTAATGATTATATTTATATAATTAAAGAGAATGAATTTAAAAATGATATTCCTTCCCTTTTACTAAATAATTTATTTTATGATAAAAAAATCAACTATACCTATAAAGAATATATGGAACATCTAAAATTAACAAATATTTATGCAAAAAATGAAAATAACTATGAAATAAATTATATAAAAGAAAAAACATTTAAGAATATTACTATATCATTTCTTAAAAACAATTATGTAGTTATTTCCAAAAGTTCTAATCCAACTATCCATTTTGTTATTAAACATCCAAAATTAATTGAATCTATTGAAAATTTTAACCCTCTTGTAAAGGAATAAACATATGAGAAAAAGAAAAATAAAAATTAAATGGAAGAATATAATATTTATTTTAATAATTATTACACTTATTGTAACTTTAATAATATCTGTGTTTAATATAGTTAAATGGAAAATGGATTCAAATAAAACTAATGATGAAATAACTAATATTCAAGAACATGTGGATGTAGAAGAAGTACAAGATACCGAAAATACCGAAATAATAGAACCTATAGAAGAAGTTCCAAAAGAAAATCCATATTGGGATTATATAAATATGAATATGATAAATGTTAATTTTAGTAATTTAAAGAAAATTAATTCAGATGTTGTTGGATGGTTAAAAGTAAATGGTACAAATATCAATTATCCTTTTGTTCAAAGTAGTGATAATAAATATTATCTTACACATAGTTTTAATAAATCTTATAATGCAGCTGGATGGGTATTTTTAGATTATAGAAATAATTCAACTAATAACAAAAATACCATTATCTACGCTCATGGAAGATCTGATAAGACTATGTTCGGAACATTAAAAAAAGTTTTAAATAATGAATGGCTTAATAATACAAATAATTATATAATAAAAGTATCTACCGAAACCGAAAATAGTTTATGGCAAATATTTAGTATATATCGTATACCAACTACAAGTGATTACTTACAAACTAATTTTATTAATGATGAGGAATTTCAAGAATTTATTAATATGATAATTAGTAGAAGTAACTATAATTTTAATACAAATGTTACATATACTGATAATATACTTACATTATCTACTTGCTATAATAATGATGATAAAATGGTAGTTCATGCTAAACTTATTAAGAAAGAAACCAAATAAATAAAATCTAAGATATGTTTTTTATCTTAGATTTTTTATAAAATTTTTAACTATTTTTTATCTAATTCAAATATTGGATATGCATTATATCCTTCATATTCATAACTAGAATCTATCCCCTTCATAAAAACCTGTCTATCATTAATTTTATCAGTTAAGGCATTTTGAAGTAATAATCTAATTTCTAAATCTTTAACTGGGCTTCTTTCCATTGCAAGTAAATAATCTTCTTTATTAACCTTGCTCCAGTCAATTATTTTATTTAATTCTTTCTTTAATATTAAATTTAACCAAATACGAGTGCTTCTACCATTTCCTTCTCTAAATGGATGAGCTATATTCATTTCTACATATTTTTTTATAATATTTTCAAAAGTATCTTGAGGTATATTATCTATTTTATGTAAAACATCTTCTAAATACATACAAGATGCAAATCTAAAATTCCCTTTAGCAATATTTTCTTTTCTTATTTTGCCAGCAAATGAATATATATCGTCAAATAAATATTTATGAATACAAGCTAATCCTTTAAATGTTCCTATTTCAAATTCATCTATTTTATTCGTATCAAATAATTTTAATGCTTTTAATTTAGTAATTCTTTCTTCTTCATGAGCAAGATCCACTGAATTAGTAATTCCTAATTTGTTTTCTAACATTATATACCTCCATTATAAAAACACAAATATATTGTTATAGTATTAATAAACTAAGATTCAAAATCAATAAATCTTTTATATTTCTTTCCACAATTATTACAAATAAGTGATACAGTTATCCATGTGAATGCATTAGATATATCTTTAAACCCAATTTCTTTTAATTCATCTTCATCAGGATATTCGTATTTTATAGAAATAGAAAAATTATCGCCTTTACAACGACTACAATTAAAAAGTTTAACTTTAACATTATTTTTATTAATTGTTCTTAAAGTATTCCATTCTTCACAATTAGCATCATAACCATCTATACAGCTATTAAATACTTTAATTAAACTACCACACTTTAAGCATTTTGCACTCAATGATATTGAATCATTATTTCCACTTAAATATGTACCAAGAATAATATTCTTTTCAATCTCACCATTATAATAAATGTTAAAAGCGTTTTCTTCACAACAATTGAGACATCCTGAAGTAATATCATTTTTAATATAATCAATCTTAAAGAAAGGCATTATTTTAGTTGGTATCATTTTAATCTCTCCTATTATACATTCCTGTCTATTATAATTTTTTTATTATAAATATTAAAAGTTGCAATAATCATTATTGGAACAGTTGTAGGTATAAAATATCTTGGAGATACTTCTACTAATAAATGAGATAATATTAGTCCTATTTCTAATATCATCATAAATAATATATCATCTATTTTTTTATCTTTTTTTAATATAGTATAAAAATTTGATAATATTAGAATAACCCAAAAAATATATAATATAATTCTAAACATATTTTTAGCTATATATGTACCAATTGTATTTTCATAAGTATAATATGATAAATTAGAAGTTAGTGTTGCATATTTTTTAGCATATAATTTTGTTATTGTTAAAATACTATAACTTTTATAGTTTTCTATTGCTTTATTTTTAAAATAATTATGAATATCTGGTGGATTAAAGTTATCGCTAGCCATTAATTGATTATATTCATCTGATGAAAACCATGCACCATTACTTTCTAAGTTTGAGCCAAGATACAAAGTCCAACCACTACTACCACCTATATTATATTTTGTTTTGTTACTTACCAATTTTGTATATAAATTATTAATACTTATAAAACATAATAGTACTAAAATAAAACTTAGCAATTTATTTTTATAATTAGATTTAAGAAAAATAATTAAAAATAAATAGTATAAAAATAAAGCAATTACAAATATTATAAATATTGGTCTAAATGAATTACTAATACCTAAATTTATTCCTAATAATAAACTTAGTAAAATAATATTTATAGTTTTATTTTGTTTTATCAAACATGCAAATATATATAATGAAACAATAAAACATAAGTTAACTACAGTAATCGGTAGTGCTTTCATACACCATAATATTTGAAATGGATTTAATAACCAAATTATCATTAATATTATACCGAATTCTTTATTTTTAATTTTTTTACCAAATAGATAAGCAAAATAAGATGCAGTTATGTCCATTATTATATTTAATATTACTACAGTAATAAAATTTGTAGTAAATATTTTCATAAAGTTGCCTAGTAAAAATATATAAGAATATAAATATGGAAACATTGCTATATATCTGTTATTTAATGTAAGATTTGAGCTTAAATTCATAGCGTTACTATAAAATGTTACTTCATCACTAAATACCTCCCCATAATTAATTAATAGCAATAATAATCTTATAACTATACCTATAGTTATTAAGACTATTATCAGTTTTTTATTTTTTAAAATATGTTTTGTAATTGAATACTTTTTTTCTATAAAGAATAAGAACGCTATAAGGAATAATGATACTATAAATACTGATAAATCATTCTTCAATCCACTTAATATTCCCACTATTAAAATTAAAAATGTTAGTATTAAATATATAATTTTTATTATATTTGTTATAATTTTTTTCATACACAACTTACTACATAGATAATAAATTAAAATTATTATTTTTTTACTTTCTATAATCTTTTAAAAAAAACTAGGGCCCTATCCGAAAATAGACCCCTTACAAAAATGATTTAACATTTTTTCCTTGCATTGATAATATACATTAAATATATATCAAGAAAATTTTGTAAAAATATTTTTAGATTTTTTATTTATTATTTCTTGCTTTAATAGCAGCTATAGCAGCAGCAAGTCTAGCAACTGGAACTCTAAATGGTGAGCAAGATACATAATCAAGTCCAACATTATGATAGAATTCGATAGATTTAGGATCTCCACCAGTTTCACCACATACACCTAATTGAATATCAGGTCTAGTTGATTTTCCACCCTTAACAGCCATTTCGATTAATTTTCCAACACCTTTTTGGTCAAGAGTTTTAAATGGATCTTCTTCATAAATCTTAGTTGCATAATAACTTGGTAAGAATTTACCAGCATCATCTCTAGAGAAACCAAATGTCATTTGGGTTAAATCGTTAGTACCAAATGAGAAGAATTCAGCTTCTTTTGCAATTTCATCAGCAGTAATTGCAGCTCTAGGAATTTCAATCATAGTACCAACTTGATATTTTAATTCAATTCCAGCCTTAGCAATTTCTTCATCAGCAGTAGCAACAACTATATCTTTAACATATTTAAGTTCTTTAACTTCTCCAGTAAGAGGAATCATTATTTCTGGAACAATATCCCAATCAGGATGATTCTTCTTAACATTAATAGCAGCACGAATTACAGCTCTAGTTTGCATTTTAGCAATTTCTGGATAAGTTACAGCAAGTCTACAACCTCTATGTCCCATCATTGGATTAAATTCATGTAATCCAGCAATAATTTCTTTAATTCTTTCTACTGGTTTATTTTGAGCCTTAGCAAGTTTTTCAATATCAGCTTCTTCAGTAGGAACAAATTCATGTAGAGGTGGATCTAAATAACGAATTACAACACTGTCGCCTTCTAATGCTTCATATAAAGCTTCAAAGTCACCTTGTTGATAAGGTAAAATCTTTTCTAAAGCAGTTTCTCTTTCTTCTAAAGTATCTGCACAAATCATTTCTCTAAATGCCGCAATTCTATCTTCTTCAAAGAACATATGCTCTGTTCTACAAAGTCCAATACCTTCAGCACCAAGTTCATGAGCCTTCTTAGCATCTCTTGGAGTATCAGCATTAGTTCTAACTTTTAAAGTTCTAAATTCATCAGCCCATGCCATAACACGACCAAATTCACCAGTAATTGTAGCATCTACTGTTGGAATAATACCTTCATAAATATTTCCAGTTGTTCCATCAATAGAGATTTCATCACCTTCATGGAATGTTTTACCAGCTAAAGTAAATTTCTTATTAGCTTCATCCATATGGATATCACCACAACCAGATACACAGCAAGTTCCCATACCACGAGCAACAACTGCTGCATGACTAGTCATACCACCACGAACAGTTAAAATACCTTGAGCAGCTTTCATACCAGTAATATCTTCTGGAGAAGTTTCAAGTCTTACTAAAACAACTTTTTCACCTTTTTCAGCCCATTTAACAGCATCATCAGCAGTAAATACAATTTTACCAAAAGCAGCACCAGGTGATGCACCTAATCCCTTACCAATAGCTTTAGCATTCTTTATAGCAGCTTCATCAAATTGAGGATGTAATAAAGTATCTAAATTTCTTGGATCAATCATTAAAACAGCTTCTTCCGGAGTACGCATTCCTTCATCAACTAAATCACAAGCAATCTTTAAAGCAGCCTTAGCTGTTCTCTTACCATTTCTAGTTTGTAACATATAAAGTTTACCATGTTCAACAGTAAATTCCATATCTTGCATATCTCTATAATGATTTTCTAAAATATTACAAACTTCTTTAAATTCTTTAAATGCTTCTGGAAATTTTTCTTCCATTTCACTAATATGCATTGGAGTTCTAACACCAGCAACAACATCTTCACCTTGCGCATTAGTTAAGAATTCACCAAATAAACCTTTTTCTCCAGTAGCTGGATCACGAGTAAATGCAACACCTGTTCCACAATCTTCACCCATATTACCAAAAGCCATAGATTGAACATTAACAGCAGTTCCCCATGAATAAGGAATATCATTATCTCTTCTATATACATTAGCTCTAGGATTATCCCATGATCTAAATACAGCCTTAATAGCGCCCATTAATTGTTCTTTAGGATCACTTGGAAATTCAGTACCAATTTTATTTTTATATTCTTCTTTAAATTCTCTAGCAAGCTCTTTTAAATCATCAGCATCAAGTTCAACATCTAACTTAACACCTTTTTCTTCTTTCATTTTATCAATTAATTCTTCAAAGTATTTCTTTCCAACTTCCATAACAACGTCAGAATACATTTGAATAAATCTTCTATAACAGTCCCATGCCCATCTCGGATTATTAGATTTTTCAGCTAAAACTTCAACTACATCTTCATTTAATCCTAAATTTAAAATAGTATCCATCATACCAGGCATAGATGCTCTAGCACCACTTCTTACAGAAACAAGTAAAGGATTTTCTTTATCTCCAAATTTCTTACCAGTAATTTCTTCCATCTTACCAATATATTCATTAATTTGATCTTGAATTTCTGGACTTATTTCTCTTCCATCTTCATAATATTTTGTACATGCTTCAGTAGTAATAGTAAATCCCTGAGGAACTGGTAAACCTAAATTTGTCATCTCAGCTAAATTTGCACCTTTACCACCTAATAGATTACGCATATCAGCGTTACCTTCAGTAAACAAATAAACATACTTTGTCATTAAATCTTCCTCCCTCTTAATGTTTATTTATGCTCTAGGATGAGCCTTCATATAAGCAAGTCTTACCTCATCATTAGTTAAATGAGTATAAATACCTGTCGTACCCAAACTAGAATGTCCCAATAATTCTTGCACACTTTTAATATTACAACCTTCATTTAATAACATAGTTGCAAAAGTATGCCTAAATGTATGGGGTGATACCTTTGATTTAATACATGATTTCTTAACAATTTTATCAATTATAAGTCTTATTCCCCTATCAGTTAACTTATCGCCTAAATGATTAATAAACAAATATTCACTATCTTTACCATTTAATAATTTACATCTACAATCCCTCATATAAGAATCAAGAACTGTAGCACATTCCTTATTATAGAATACAAATCTTTCCTTACTACCCTTACCCATTATTTTAATTTCTCTTTCACTAAAATCAATATCCTTAATTTTAATATTAGATAATTCACTAACTCTTAAACCAGTAGCAAAAAGCATTTCCAAAATAAGTCTATTACGATATTCATAATCATCTTTATCAATAACACTTATCATAGTTAAATACTCATCATACTTAAAATAATTAGGTAATCTTTTAGGAACTTTTAAATTACTTGCTGCTTTAAAAGGATTTCCATTAATCTTTTCTTCTAACTCTAAATAATTATAAAAACTTCTTATAGAACTATCTATTCTATTAATAGTAGTACTTTTATAATTTTGTTTAGCTAAAAATAAAGTAAAATTAGATACATCCTTATATTTAACAGTTAAATAATTTAAATTATTCTTATCTAAATAATCAAAATATTTAAATAGATCTAATTCATAATTCTTTTCAGTATAATCTGAATATTTTTTTTCATAAGAAATATAATCTAAAAATTCATATATTATCTCTTTTCCTTCCATATTATCACTCCTTAAGTGTATCATATAAAAAAGAAAAAAACTATTAAATAGCTTCTTTCTTTACAATTTTTCAATAATTTCTTCTTGTTCTTCTTTTACTTTCTTTTTCTCTTTTATTTTCTTTTCTTTTTTTGGCTTTTTCTCTTTTATTTTCTTTTCTTTTTTTGGCTCAATCTTTGCTTCCTTAACTTTTTTCTTTTCTTCTTTCATTTTAAATTTATCACTTCTTAGATATCTAACAACAAAGTAAACAATTAAACAAAATAAACCAAAACTAATTCCATAAATATAAGATAAATATGATTTAATAAAACTATCATACTTAATATTTATTGTATAAACTACATCCTCAGAGCTTTCTGATTTAGCAACTATTAATATTTTACTACCATTACTTATAGAAGTATTACCACTAATTGTATAAGTATAATCATCATCACAATCTACTAATACATCTAAATTTGTTGTACCATATTTTACAACTAAATTATACTCATATATATCTTGATTAAATGTAAAATTATATCCATTAATTGTTATATTATTTATTTTCGGTTTATCACTATAATTTTTATTAACATTTACTATATATGTAGTTGTTACATCATTATATATTACGCTTATTTCTATTTTATTTTTTCCATCTATTAAATTTTTAGCATTATCACTTATTATAACTTTAGCATCTTGATTTAATGGTATAGCATCAATATCTAAACTAGTCATATCCCCACTTATATCAATAGTATAATTAAAAATATATTTATTAAATCCGATATTATAATCTTTAATATTTATACTATCTAAATAATTTATAATATCCTCACTAGTATTAGCTTCATAACACGCATACAATTCTTCATCGCTACTTATGATATATTCAGTATATACTTTATAGTTATTGCATGTCGTACTCTTATCCCAGCCAATAAATTTATATCCATCTTTTGCTGGTTTATCAATATTTGATAAATTTATAGAACACTTTCCATTAACAGATGCACAATAAAATTCATCTGTTCTATCACTAACCATATAATTTAATATTAATTTTAATTTACTATTTTGATTATTTTTAGTTGTTGTGGTGGTGGTTGTAGATGGTGCCTTAGTAGTGGTTGTTGTAGATGCTACCGGCTTTGCTGCCGTAGTTGTATTTGCACTTACTGTAATATTAACTGTTAAATCACTTTGATTATCTCTAAAATTAGTTTCACTTGATAAATATTTATATTTTATATTTTTAAGCGATATAGTATAATTTTGATTACTACTTACAGTTGGCGCTAAAAAAGTAATAATTGCAATAGTTGTAGGAGCATTGAATCCCGGACCAATAATATTTATATTTTTCACACTTCCATTATTAGTATATTCATTAGAATATATCTCTTTTTTTACAATAAATTCATTAGAATAATCTAAATTAGCAACAAAATTATATAAACTATTAGAAGAATTCGAAATAGTACAACTAAATGTACTATTAGATTTTACATTTCTATCACAATAAAACTCAATTGCAAATGTATTTATTGGAATAATTATTACCATTAACAAAAAATATTTTAATCTTTTCACTAACAAACACCCTATCTTTATATATAAAGGATAACACAAACTTTATTAAAATTAAAGTCTAAAATTATTTTATTGTACTTTTCAAATAATTAATTACCCCATCATTATTATTATCGTCTCTTGTAATATCATCTGCTATATTTTTTAGTTCATTAAGTGCATTTTTCATTGCTACTTCGAAACCAACATTCTTAATCATATCTAAATCATTTAATCCATCGCCAAACGCGATAATATCTTTATTATTAATACCTAATTTATCTTTTAATATACATATACCATTAAATTTATTATCGTTTTTATTTATAAGAGTTATCCTTCTTTTCTTAGCAAAAGAATTCTCCATTATAAAAAAACTTATATCTTTATAATTATTTTTTAAATCTTCTAAAAATACATTAACCATATTCTCATTTTCAAATCTTATAATAACATTATAAACTTCACTTATTTTATCAAAAAATTCATCTTTATTATCAATTTTTTCAACATAAGGATCAATATTTCTTGACCTTATTCTATAGCTCAAAATATTCTCATAACTATTTATTTCAAATACTTCATATTCATTTAAATACTTTATAAATAATTCTTTAACATCTTCAGTTTTAATAGTGCTTTTATATAAACTTTTATCATTACATACATCATAAATAAATGTTCCATTATTTCCAATTATATAATTAACGTAATCAAACCCTTCTAATGCATATCTAGCTCTTCCTATAGTTCTACCTGTATCTACACATATAATATAACCATTATCTTTTAATTCTTTCAAATATTTTTTACTACTATCACTAACATTTTTATTATTATCTAATAAAGTTCCATCTAAATCAGTTACTATCATTTTATACATCAATAAACCACCATACCAAAATAATTGTACCAAATTTCTAACGAAAAGTCTTTGATTTAAAATAAATAATTGCAAA
>ERZ808240.3629-NODE-3629-length-14736-cov-13.022001_pt1 | contig 14736 bp, 12 predicted proteins | sample MGYA00521084_ERZ808240 | MGnify/ENA primary metagenome ERZ808240 (study PRJEB31516, sample SAMN03275571) | gut metagenome | biome: mammalia-associated habitat; material: feces | host: Papio cynocephalus | place: Kenya | collected 2012-08-06 ... | reverse complement strand
TGTCGGCGACGAAGGTGACGTCGAGACCGGAGAGCTCGGCGAGCTTCTTGGCGACCGGCTCGAGGGAGAGCTCGGGCTCGAAGCCGTCGCCCTTGGGACGGCCGAGGTGGCTCATGAGGATGACGCGGGCGTTGTGCTCGACGAGATAGTTGATGGTGGGAAGAGCTGCCTTGATACGGGTGGTATCGCCGACGACGCCGTCCTTGATCGGCACGTTGAAGTCGACACGGACGAGGACGCGCTTGCCGTCGACATCGATGTCGCGGACGGTCTTCTTGGTAAAGGCCATGTTTGCTTCTACCTTTCGTACATGCCCGCCGCACCGCGCGGCAGGCGATTTCCTATAAAAAGGGCGCGACCCTAGGGTGTAAGCCCTATAAGGCCGCGCCCTTCTTTAGACGCTCAACGAGCTATTCGCTGTAAGAAAACTTAAGCAACGAACTTCTCGAAGTACTTGATGGTGCGGACCATCTGAGAGGTGTAGGAGTTCTCGTTGTCGTACCAAGAGGTGACCTGAACGAGGGTCTGGCCGTTGCCGAGGTCGGAGGCCATGGTCTGGGTGGCGTCGAAGATGGAGCCGTGGGTCTCGCCGACGATGTCGCGGGAGACGATCTGGTCCTCGTTGTAGGCGAAGGTCTCGGGGATGGTCTCGGCGTAAGCCTTCATAGCGGCGTTGACCTCGTCGACGGTGACCTTCTTGTCAACGACGGCGTAGAGGTTGGTGAGGGAGCCGGTCGGCGTCGGGACGCGCTGGGCAGCGCCGATGAGCTTGCCGTTGAGCTCGGGGAGAACGAGGCCGATGGCCTTGGCAGCGCCCGTGGAGTTCGGGACGATGTTCTCGGAGCAGGCGCGGGAGCGACGGAAGTTGCCCTTGCGCTGCGGGCCGTCGAGCGGCATCTGGTCGCCGGTGAAGGCGTGGATGGTGGTCATGATGCCGGAGACGATGGGGGCGAAGTCGTTCAGGCCCTTGGCCATCGGGGCGAGGCAGTTCGTGGTGCAGGAGGCAGCGGAGATGATGTTGTCATCAGCGGTGAGCTGCTCGTGGTTCACGTTGTAGACGATGGTGGGAAGGTCATTGCCGGCCGGAGCGGAGATGACGACCTTCTTGGCGCCAGCGTTGATGTGGGCCTGGGCCTTGGCCTTGGAGGTGTAGAAGCCGGTGCACTCGAGCACGACGTCGACGTCGAGGTCGCCCCAAGGCAGGTTGTTGGCGTCGGCCTCCTTGTAGATCTTGATGGTCTTGCCATCGACGGTGATGGAATCCTCGCCGGCGACAACCTCGTGATCACGGGAGTAGTTGCCCTGCGTGGAATCGTACTTCAGCAGGTAAGCGAGCATATCGGGAGAGGTGAGGTCGTTGATGGCGACGATCTCGGAGCCCTCATGACCGAACATCTGACGGAAGGCCAGACGACCGATGCGACCGAAGCCGTTAATAGCAACCTTTACTGCCATTGTGTCTCCTTTCGTAAGGTCCCCGCAGGCCACATTGCCTGCCGTTGAGACCCACAAACTAACCACTCGCCTAATATACCTTTTTTCGGTCTTGAATTTCACGTGAACGGGAGAAATTGAAAAACTTATTAGCCTTGAAACGCTTCAAGCATCGTTTTCCCTGTTCAGCGTGATGATTATTTATCCCGTCTTTACTCTTCCCTATCGATCGAGGAGTTTCTCGAGCCTCAGGACGCGGTGGTAGAGGGCCGATTTAGACAACGGCGGGTCCGCCATCTCCCCGAGGTCGCGAAGCGACAGGTCGGGGTACGCCTCACGCAGGTCGCAGAAGGCGGCGAGCGCCGTCGGCAGCGTGTCGCGCAGACCGCGGCGCTCGAGCTCTTCGATCAACTCGAGCTGGTGCTGGGCGGCGCCGGCGCTGCGCGTCTGGTTGGCGAGCTCGGCGTTGACGCGACGGTTCACATCGTTTTTAACGGACTTGACGGCACGGGCCTCGTCGAGTTCCGCGACGCTACGCTTGGCGCCCACGCCAGCAAGCAGCCGACGGATATCCTCGGCGCTCTTGACATAGACGGCATAGGAGCCACGCCGGGCGTTCACCCGCGCATGGACGCCGATCTGGCCCAAAAGATCCGAGAGAGCGCGCGCGTACTCCTCACCCTGGACCGCGATCTCGAGATGGAAGTCGCCGCGCGGGTCCGCGACGAATCCGCCCGCGATGAGCGCCCCGCGGATATAGGCGAGCCGGCAGCAGGGGCGCCCCACGATATGGCGTGGGACGCCCGCCACGAGGCCACCCTTTCGATCGAGGATGCCCAGCAGCACGAGCGCCTTGTCGAGATCGGGTTGATCGGGCAGGGAGATCAGATAGTTGCGCACCTTGTGGAGCACCGATTTGCGCACGGTGAACTCCGTCTTGAGCTTGAGGATCCGGTGCGTGAGCGTGATCATCGTGCGGGCGACGGCACCGGTCTCGGTCGCGATGGTGAGCCGGTAGTGCCCGGCCCCCGCGATGGAGAGGGTCCCGCTCACGCGCGAGATCGCGGCGAGCGTCGCGAGGTCGCAGTATTCGCACTCGGGTTCGCAGCGCGCGAGCTCGTCTCGCACCTCGGCGGTAAACGACATAGACCGTTAGGCCTTCGTGTTGGCGCGGGAAAGGTCGCGGTGCGAGATGCTCACGTGGTACTGCTGACCCTCGAGGTAGCGCGCCGTGGCCTCGGCGATGGCGACGCTGCGGTGCTGACCGCCCGTGCACCCGATGGCGATCGAGAGCTGCGGCTTGCCCTCCGCGATGTAGCCGGGCATGACGGTGTCGAGCAGCTGCGTCCAGGCGCGCCAGAACTCCTGCGTCTTGGGATGCTCGAGCACGAAATCCGAGACCTTCTTGTCGAGACCGGTCATCGTGCGCATCTCGGGATCGTAGAAGGGGTTGGGAAGGAAGCGGACGTCGATCATGATGTCCGCCTCGACGGGCATGCCGTGTTTGAACCCGAAGGAGAAGACATGGACGTCCATGAGTTGCTGGTCGGAGAGCTCCGAGAACGCCATGCGAAGCTTGTTGCGGAGCGCCGAGGTCCGAAGACGGCTCGTATCGATAATCATGTCCGCACGGTCGCGCACGCCGGCGAGCTGCAGCCGCTCGCGCTGGATCGCATCGGCCGTGGTCTCCCCCGGCTTGGCGATCGGGTGGCGGCGGCGGTTCTCGCTGTAGCGACGGATGAGGACCTCGTCTGAGGCCTCGAGAAAGACGATGTCGCAGCTCATCTCGTGCTCCTCGAGCGAGGCCACGGCATCGAGGAGCTCATCGAAGAGCCCTTGGCTGCGCAGGTCGCACGTGACGGCGAGATGGCGCCCGACGCCGGTGTTGATGCCGACAAGCTCGGCGAGCTGGGCGATGAGGCGCGGCGGCAGGTTGTCGATGCAAAAATACCCCATGTCCTCGAAGACATGCAGCGCCTGCGTGCGGCCCGATCCGGACATGCCGGTGATGATCACGATATCGGGGATGCGCTCCGAGCGCTCCGCGGCATCCATAGCCTCTCCCGTGGACATGCTTGCCTCCTCACAACAAGCGCGGGGCCCGGCAACCCGGACCCCGCGCGAAGTCTGCCATGTTTGAGTATAGCGCCATACGGGGCGCTGGGACTTTAAGCCTCGAGCGCCGCCTTGAACCAACTCGTGATGCTCGTGGGGTGCGTGATGGCAGTGCCCACGACCACGGCCCAGGCACCGGCGTCGATAGCCGCGCGGGCCTCCTCGGGCGTGTGCACGCGGCCCTCGCAGACCACGGGCAGATCGGGGAACTCCTCAGCGGCCTGGCGCAGAAGCGGAAGGTCGGGGCCGTCGGCCATCGTGCAGTCGATGGCCGCGGTACCGTGGCTGAGCGTCGTCGAGACGATGTCGAAACCCATGGCGGCCGCGCGGCGGATATCCTCGATCGTGGCGCAGTCGGCCATGAGCAGCACGCCCTCATCGTGCAGCGGACGGAACGTGTCCTCGACGGTCTTGCCGTCGGGGCGCGGACGGTCGGTGGCATCGATGGCGACGATATCGGCACCGGCGGCGACGCAGGCGCGGGCATGGCGGAGCGTCGGGGTGATGTAGACGCCCTCGTGGCCCTCCTTCCAAAGACCGATCACGGGCACCTCGCAGCGGCCCTTGATGGCGGCGATGTCGGAGAGGCCCTGGCAGCGGATGGCGGCCGCACCGCCGAGCTCGCAAGCGCGCGACATCTGGGCCATGGTCTCGGGATGGCGAAGCGGCTCGCCCATATAGGCCTGGCAGCTCACGATGAGCTTGCCCTTCAGGGATTGAATCAGGGGATCGACGGCCATATCCATCTCATCCTTTCTCAAAACGGCCTTCGAAGGCACCGCACCTTGGCGTACAAACGAACGGACCGTACCGAAGCACGCGTCGCTCCTCTTTCACGTCGGTCTGCGGCACCTCAGAAGGCTCACGTCGTAGATATGATTACTGCAAAGTGGCAAGCAGGTTCTCGGCGGCACCGATGAGGGGCGCATCGCCCTCAAGGGAGCCGATCAGGATCGGGGTGTCCTGGAGCGGATCGAGCGCCTGACTCCTATAACCCTCGTGGACCGAATCCTTCCAGGTCTGCGAGCGCCAGTCGGAACCCTGATGGATCACGCCGCCCGACAAAACGATGACCTCGGGGTCGAGGATGTTGGCGAGGGAACCCAGGCTCGCGCCGAGCGCGAAGCCGGCGTCGTGGATGACCTCGACGGCACGCTCGTCACCGGCACGGCAAAGGTCGTTGACGTCGCGGCCCACCGAGGGGCGGCTCGGATCGACGCGACCGAAGCGCTCGTCGAACATGCGACCGATTGAAGTGCCCGAAGCGACGGATTCGAGGTGCCCGGAACGGCCGCACGCGCACGGGATGCCCTTCGCGGCAGCGCTCTCGATGTGGCCCATATGGCCGGCAGCACCATGGAAGCCGCGCATCACGCGCCCGTCCTCGACGTAGGCACCACCGATGCCGGTGCCGATACCGAGGCAGAGGACGGAGAACTTGCCCTTGCCGACACCCCAGTGGGCCTCACCGAGAGCATGGGCCTGCACGTCGCCGACGACGGCGACGGGAAGCCCGAGGTCCTCGCGCAGGCGCGGCCCGAGCTGCGTACCCGACCAACCGGGCATGATCTCGTTGGCATAGGCGATGGCCCCGGTCTTGGGATCGACGACGCCGGCGGCACCGAGGCCCACGCCGAGCACCTTGACCTCGGGATTGGCCCCGATGGCCTGCTTGATGGACGCCTCGATGCGCTGGAAGACGACCTCCCCGCCCTCCTGGGCCTCAGTGGGGACCTCGGCCTCGTAGATCGGATGGGGCATGCCACCGTCGGCCGGATACTCCATGATGGCCGTCGCGATCTTGGTGCCGCCGATATCGACGGAGCAGACGTACTTGTTCTCCATGTCGCTCTCCTTTGGAGATATCACCGTTACAAGAAAAGAAAGATCAAAGGGAATGGACATCCGGAAAAGTCAAAAGAATCTCCTCCGGTTCATAAGCGGTTTCCAGGTGCCCGAGGTTGGGACGAAAGCGGTCGGGCGTTGACCTTAAGGGTCACGCCCGACCGCTTGAGCCCCAAGATCGGGTACCCGGGAAGGCGCTACAGGAGACCGTTGTCCTGGAGGACCTTCTTAATCGCCTCGACGTTCTCGCCGGTCATGGCCTTGACCGGGCGCGGCATGGTCGGGCTGTCGAAGATGCCCATGAGATTCATGGCCGTCTTGAAGGCGCCGACGCCGCCGGCATAACCCTGGACGCCCGTGGTGACGTCCCAGATGTGGCTGATCTCGTTGAGGCGGTCCTGCTCGGCCTTGACGGTCGCCCAGTCACCGGCCTGCGCCGCCTTCCACATGCGCACGTAGCCCTCGGGCTCGACGTTGGCGAGACCCGGGACGGAGCCGTCGGCGCCACCGAGATAGGCGCCGTCGACGACGACCTCGTGACCGGTGAGGATGCTCATCGGATGACCGTTCTTCTCATTCTCCTGGACGAGATAACGGAAGGAGATGTCGTCCCCCGAGGAGTCCTTGACGCCGGCGAGCACACCCTCGGCTCCGAGCTTGGCGAGGAGCTTCCAGGGAAGCTTGGTGTGGACGCAGACGGGGATGTCGTAGGCGAAGATCGGCAGGTCGAGCTCCTCGTGGAGGATGCGGAAGTGCTCCTCGACCTCCGTCATGCCCTGCAGGGCGTAGAAGGGGCAGGTGGCGACGAGGGCGTCGGCGCCGAGCTCCTGGGCGACCTTGCCGTGCTCGATCATGCGCTCGGTCTCGGTGTCGATGATGCCGACGAGGACGGGGACGCGATGGTCGACGATGCGCACGGCCTCCTGGATGATCTGGCGGCGGCGCTCATCGGTGGAGAAGACGACCTCGCCCGAGGAACCCAGGAAGAACAGGCCGTCGACGCCGGCGTCGATCATGCGGTTGATGCTGCGCTCGAACGAGGGCACGTCGAGCTGATGGTCCTCGGTATCGGGAACGACGACGGGAGGGATAACGCCGGTGAATTTCTGGTTTGCCACAAGAGTCTCCTTTTTGCTCTCGCGCGCGGCCGGATGCTGCACGCTCCTTGTTGGCAGTGCCGCGATGGCCTTCTTAAGCCTTCGGGCACGGGTAAAACGTTTGGTTGAAGAAGTCGAGGACTTCGTTCTCGAACGCGTTGATGCGCTCATGCGCGTATTTGGCATAGATGATATGCCGACGGTCGCACGCAAGACCGTTGAAGAGGGCGATCTGATCATGAGGATCGGAGATATCGTCCATGAGCGACGTGCCCAAAAGGACGTCGCCGCGGACGCGCGGCGCCAGGGCGCCGACGCCCGCGGGAAGCGGATTGTCGAGCGCGCAGCATACGAGGCCCGGGGCATCGAGCGCCGCGACCGCGAGCGCGATGCCGCCGCCGAAACCCTCACCCCAGGCGAAGATCCTGCCCGGATCGACACCGTCGAGCGAGCGGGCGACCTCGGCGAGCGCAAGACCCACCTGGACACGCTCGACAAACGCCGGCGACGAGATTCCGTCCACAAGATCGTCCGCAGACACCGGCTCGTCATCAAGCGCGAGCACGGCAAACCCCGACGCGGCGAAGCGCGTCATATGGTGCCAGCCGCGCACCGGACGATCGATATCGTGGAACATCAGACAGCACGGGACGTTCACGGTGGGACGACAGATGCCGCGGGGCATGATGAGGCGGGCGACGACGGTACGCTCCCCCACCTTGAACGTGACCTCGGAGTACTCGGCGCACGGGTTCTCGATATCGATCGCCGTGAGCGAGATTTCGGTCGGTCGTGCAAAGGGGGTGAGCCGGGCGACCTCAGACTCGTCGGCCGCCTGTTCGACGCGAGCGTCGCGCCAGGCGGCGAGACGGGCCGAGACCGTCCCCGGAACCTTCTCAAGACCCGGCACGATCAGAGCGTCGATATTCGAAACACATCTACTCATGGTTCGCCTCCCCGCAGAAGAACGGGATGATCATGTCGTCGAACGCCTGAATCTCCTCATGCCCGAAGCCCTCGAAGAACTCGTGGCGCTTAGGACAGCGGAGGCTGTTGTAGACGGCGAACTGGGTCGGCGGCGGGCAGACGATATCGGCCGTGCCGGTACCGAAGAGGACGTCGCAGCGGATCCGCGGGGCGAAGTTCTTGGAATCGAAGTACGCGAGCTTGGAATAGGCTTCCTCGATCCGCGACGTGTCCTCGTCGAACCAGCGCGACCAATAGCGAAGGCCCTCGTAGGCGATATCGTCGGCATCCAGATCCCATACCAGGCGGAAATCCGAGAGGAAGGGATAGAGGATGGCGGCACGCGACACGAGGTCGGCGTTGAGGGCGCAGGTCCCGATACCGAGGCCGCCGCCCTGCGAGGCGCCGTTCACGTAGACGCGATCGAGGTCGATGCCCTCGAGCTCGCGCACGATCCGGCAGAGGATGCGGATGTCCTGGTGCAGGCGCACGTAGTATTGGTCGCGCGCCGCACCGTCGATGCCGGCGACGATATGCCCGGCGACGGTGGTGCCCAGAAAACCGCCCGCATCCTCGGAAGGGCCGCCCTGGCCGGGGCAGTCGAGTGCGATAAGCGCCATGCCCATGCCGGCGAAAGACGCCTGCTCGAACCAGCTGCGGCTCGCACCGGGATACCCGTGGAACTGGAGGACGAGCGGCACGGGCTCATCGCTCACCGGCCTCAGGTACTTGGCATGCAGGCGGGCGCCGCGCATACCGGTATACCAGAGGTCGAGATAGTCGCACGTCGCGGGGCTCGCGACCTTCGCCGGCTCGAGCTCGAAATCGAGCTCGACGGCATCGGCCTCGCCCATGCGATCGCGCCAGAACGAATCGAAATCATCCGGACACGGCATGGCGCCCCTATAGGAACCGTAGAGGTCTTCGAGTTCCCGAGCTGTAGGCATTCTTTGACACCTCGACCTTTCGAATGGCAACGGAGGTGCGCCCGGTTGGAGCCGGGCGCACGGAAGGGGACGGAACGGCTACTCACCGATCTTGGGATGCAGGAGCGACGGGGCGGCACCGAGCAGCATCTTGGTATAGGGATCGTTCGGATGCTGGAAGACCTGCTTGGCCTCGCCCTTCTCGACGATGCGGCCGCCGTTCATGACGACGATATCGTCGGAGATGTAGCGGACGGTCTGGATGTCATGGCTGATGAAGACCATGGCCAGGCCGAGCTCCTTCTTGAGGTCCGTGAGGAGGTTCAGGATCTGCGCGCGGACGGACACGTCGAGGGCCGAGGTCGGCTCGTCGGCAATGATGGCGTCGGGGTTGAGCGACAGGGCGCGCGCGATGGCGACACGCTGGCGCTGACCACCGGAAAGCTGGCCGGGAAGCACCTCGGCCGCCGAGCTCGGCAGACCGGTGAGCTCGAGAAGTTCCTTGACGCGCTTCTCCTGCTCCTCCTCCGTGCCCAGATGGTGGACGCGCAGCGGATCGAGCAGCTGCTCACGGACGACCATGCGCGGGTTGAGCGCCGTCGCGGGATTCTGGAACACGACCGAGATCACGCGTCCCATGTGGCGACGGTCCTCGGCGGTGCGCTTGGTGACGTCCTTGCCCTTGAAGTAGACCTTGCCGCTCGTGGGGGCCTGAAGACCGCACATGACGTTGGCCGTCGTGGACTTGCCGCAACCGGACTCACCGACGATGCCGATGGTCTGTCCGGGCATGAGCTTCAAGGTCACGCCCTGGACGGCATGCACCAGATTAGGGTGCAGGAGCGAACCCGTACGGGTCCTGAAGGTGACGTGCACATCATCGAGGAAGATGATCGGCTCGACACCGTTGACTGCCGTATCGCTCATCTACTTCACCTCCGCGTGAGGGGTCATACCGTTTGCCTTGAGCACCTCGTCGGGGAGCTCGGAATAGAAGTGCTCGGTCCCGGGGACGCGCTTGAAGACCGGGCGCACGTCGAGGCCGACCGTCGGGTGGCTCGAGCGCGGGGCGAAGCGGTCGCCCTTGGGGAAGTCGCGGGGGCTCGGGACGGCGCCGGGAACCTGGTGCAGGCGACCGGAACCGCTCTCGATGGAGAGGACGGAGCCCAGAAGACCGCGGGTGTACTCGTGGATCGGATTGGTGAGCAGCTCCTTGGTGGGTGCCTGCTCAATGACCTGGCCGGCGTACATGACAGTGATGTTGTGGGCGACCTCGGCGACGAGCGCCAGGTCGTGGGACACGAAGATCATGGCGAAGCCGAGCTTGGCCTGGAGGTCGTTCAGAAGCTTGATGACCTGCTTCTGGACGGTCACGTCGAGAGCCGTGGTGGGCTCGTCGCAGATGACGAGCTTGGGATCGCGCGTGAGCGCCATAGCGATAAGGACGCGCTGGCGCTGGCCACCGGAGAGCTCATGCGGATAGCTCTCGAGGGTACGCTTGGGGTCGAGGCCCACGAGCTCGAGAAGCTCCTCGGCGCTACGGGTGCCGCCGCGCTTCGTGAGCTGCTTCATCTGGGCGGAGATGAGCATCGAGGGGTTGAGCGAGGACAGAGCGTCCTGGTAGACCATGGCGATGTCGGTGCCGCGGAGGCCGAACCATTCCTTCTTGCTCATCTTGAGCAGGTCCTTGCCCTCCCACAGCACCTGGCCGGAGAGGTGCTCGTCGTCGTCGGTGAGGCCCATGATGGCGAGCGTGGTGATGGACTTGCCGCAGCCGGACTCGCCCACGAGACCCATGGTCTGGCCCGGGCGCACATCGAAGTTGACGTGGTCGACGACGTTGATGTCACCGTGATGATCGAACTGGATGCAGAAGTCGCGGACCGAGAGGATCGGCTTGACGGACTCGTCGGGCACATGGCGGTCGATGCGCTTGAGCTCGACGTCGCGCAGGGCGCCAAGGCGGGCGTTGAGGGACTCGGCCTGCTCCTTGTAGGCGCGGACGGGGTCGGAGACCAGGAGGTCGGCCTCACGGCGCTTGGAGGAATCGGTCGGGTCGAGGGCCGCGGACGGGGCGGCGGCCATGGCATCGGTGATGCCCTCGGACAGGATGTTGAGCGCCAGGCAGGTGATCATGATCGCAAGGCCCGGGAACAGCGCCTGCCACCAGCGGCCGGCGAGGACGCCGCCACGAGCATCGGCAAGGATGTTGCCCCAGGTTGCCGTGGGCTCCTGGATGCCGGCGCCGATGAAGGTCAGCGATGCCTCGAAGATGATGGCGTCGGCGACGAGCGTGACGGTGAAGACCATGATCGGGGCGATGCAGTTGCGCAGGACATGCTTCATGAGGATCCACGGGGCCTTGGCGCCGGAGACGATGACCGCGCGCACATAGTCCTCGCCGTACTCGGACACGATGTTGGCGCGCACGATACGGGCGATCTGCGGGGTGTACATGAAGCCGATCGAGAAGATGATCGACGGCACGGAGTTGCCGAGGATGGAGACGAACACGGCGGCCAGCGCGATGCCGGGGACGGACATGATGATGTCCAGGATGCGCATAATGACCTCGGACACGGCCTTGCGGGACACGGCGGCGATTGCGCCGACGATCGAGCCGCAGACCAGAGCGAAGCCGGTGGCGCCGAAGCCGATGATCAGCGAGTAGCGACCGCCATAGAGCATACGGGACAGGATGTCGCGACCCTTGTCGTCGGTACCGAAGATGAACCCGCCGCCGGGTGCCTGGCGGGCGTTGAAGATGTCGACCGGGCTATAGGGGGCGATGACGCTTGCGAAGACGGCCGTGAGCGCGACAAGCACGAGCACGACGGCGGCGATCTTCGAAGAGGTGGTCATCTTGGACCAACCGCCGAGCTTCATTCCCTTGGAGGCAGCCTTCTCAAGCTTCTCCGCCTGTTTCTCTCGAATCTTTACCATGACCTACACCGTCCTGATGCGCGGGTTGATGAGCAGATAGAGCATGTCAACCACGATGTTGATGATGATGAAGGCGAGCGCGACGACGATGACGACGCCCTGGACCAGGTTCGCCTCGTTGCCCTGGACGCCCTGAAGGATCGCGGTGCCCATGCCGGGGAGGTTGAAGATGACCTCGATGACGACGGCGCCGCCCATGAGGTAGCCGATCTTCAGGCCGAGCGTGGTGACCGGGGTGATGAGGGCGTTGCGCAGGACGTTGATGCCGACAACGACCTTCTCGGGCACACCGGCGCCGCGGGCCATGCGGACGTAGTCCTTATCGAGCTCCTCGACCATGGCGGTACGGACGATACGGGTCATCTGACCGGTAAGCGGGAACGCGAGGGCGACGGCGGGCATGATCATGCGGCCGAGATAGCCGGCGGGGTTCACGAAGAAGTTCGGGAGCGGGCCGGAGGCGGGCAGGACCTTAAGGTAGGAGGAGAAGAGCAGGATCAAGAGGACGGCCAGCCAGAACGACGGGGTCGCGAGACCGGCGATCGAGAAGACGCGGATCACCTGGTCCGGCCACTTGTCGCGGTAGAGCGCCGCGATGACGCCGAGCAGGAACGAGACGACCGCGCCGATGGCGAGACCGATGAAAGTCAGCTGCATCGTGACGGGCAGGGCCATGGAGATGCGCTTGGCGACGGAGTTGCGCGCGGCGCCGTAGGTGCCCATGTCGCCATGGACGAGGTTGCCCATGTAGCGGACGTAGCGCACGGGCCAGGGATCGTCCAGGCCGTACTTCTGGTGGTACTCGGCGACCGCCTCGGGCGATGCGCCGTCACCGAGCGCCGTGTAGGCGGGGTCGGTCTTGGAGAATGACATCAGGAAGAACACCAAGATGGTGACACCGAATGCCATGATCGGCAGCGCGATGAGGCGCCTTCCGATCAAACGAAGAAGATTGCTCACGTTCTCTCCCCTTTCTGTTGGACTGGTGGACAACTGGTATACGAGTACGGATACTCATCACGAGGCCCGAGTGACGTCACGCGTCACCCGGGCCTTTCATCCATAGATTAGGACACCGTTGTTTCGAGCCTGTGTCCCAAGCGGCTCATACCTCTGCTAGGCCTTGACGGTCGCGCAACCCTTGAAGGACATGCTCGTCGTGCCGATGCCCTTGAAACCGTCGATGGCGACGCCGTTGGGCGCGGTGGACGGATCGTTCCAGGAGGCGGAAACGGTCTTGACGTGGACGACCGGGTAGAGGACGGCGTTCTCGGCGATGATGTCGAAGCACTCGTTCCACTTCTCCTGCTGCTTGTCGCCCTCGGCGGCAAGAGCCTCGTCCATGAGCTTGTGCAGCTTGGCCCACTCGTCGGAGTCCTTCCAGGGGCAGCGGGTCTGCATCCAGACGTTGTCGCCGTACCACCAGTTGAGCAGCAGGTCGGGGTCGGCGCCGAAGCAGGACGGGTCGCCCGGGGCGAGCAGCAGGTCATAGGCCTCGCCGCCGTCGATGGCCGCGTAGGTGGCGGCGGAGGTGTCGGTCTGGATGGTGACGTTGAAGCCGAGCTTGTCGAGGTCGTTCTTGACCTGGGTGGCCATGCCGACGACCTGGGCGTTGTCGGTGGTGCGCAGGGTGATGTCGCCGGGGGTGATGCCGGCCTCCTCGATGAGTTTCTTGGCCTTCTTGGCGTCGGTCTTGTAGACCGTCTTGGCCTCATGGTAGTTGGTGAAGCTCTTGGGCAGGTAGGACTTGGCGGCGGAGGCGAGACCGGCGAAGGTGTTGTTGATCATCTTGTCGGTATCGAGCGCATACATGACAGCCTGACGGACCTTGACGTTGTTCCACGGCTCCTTGGCGACGTTGAACATCATGAAACGGGTGCCGAAGCCTTGGACGTTGTCGATCTTGCAACCGGCGCTCTCGAGCTGGTCGACGGCGTCGGCCGTGACCATCTCCATGACGAGCGTGGAGCCCTCCTGCTGGGCGGTGACGCGAGCGGTGGCATCGGTCAGGATGCTGTACTGGATCTTCTTGTCCTCGGCGGCGTAGTCACCGTTGTAGTTGGGGTTGGGGACGAGATCGATCTCGGTATCGGAGATGGAATCGTACATCCACGGACCGGAGCCGATGGGCTGCTTGGCGCGATCCTCCTCGGACTGGGAGGCCGGCGTGACGCGGATGATGGCCAGGCGGTCCTTGAGGAGCGAGAAGTTGGCGACGGTGGTCTTGACGGTCACCGTGCTGTCGTCCTTGGCCTCGATGGACTCGATGGGCTGGAAGAACGGCGCGTAGGTCGCGGAAGCGGCACAGGCCTTATAGGAAGCGACGACGTCGCTGGCCTTGACCTCGGTGCCGTCGGAGAACTTGGCACCCTTGCGGATGGAAATCTCGAAGGTCTTGTCATCGATGGACTTGGGGTCGTCGGTGGCGAGCTCCTTGAAGGTGCTGTAGTCGTGGTAGTTGATGCCGTAGAGGCCCTCGACGACATGCCAGTTGGCGCCCAGGCCCACGGCGGAGCCGGTGCTGGCGGGGTCGAAGCTGGAGGGGGCGTACGCGGAGCCGGCGGTGATCACGCCCCCGCCGCGGTTCTTGGAATCGGAGCTGGAGCTGGAACCGGCGGAGGAACCGGCATCGGAACCGCTGCCGCCGCAACCGGTGAGACCCAGGCCGGCAACGGCAGCCACGCTACCGGTAAGGCCGAGGAACGAACGCCTTGACATACCCTTAGCCATGAGATCGTGCATGTCTTCTCCTAACAAATAGAGAATTACACATGGGCGGGACTCGGACATGCCGCCCATGCAACTTGCGGACGCCTCCTACCATACCTATCGCGGACCGCTTACGGCCACCTGCGCTCGGTGGGCGGGGCGCACACCCGTATGCGCGGTAAAACCGACCGTTCACGGGGTTCATTGACAAGCAAAATGTCAGATGGTAACCAGCGAACCAGTAAGATACCAGTCGTCTTGATTGCAAAGGCTAGCAGCACTTTTCCCAACGGGAGTCAAACGATTTACCAGTCAAAAGGACAGTAACAAACGGGAAATACCAAAGAAATATTCAGGCAACGGCGCGTCAACATATATCAGTTTCGAGCGCCTTCTGCCACCTCGCGCGCCGTCGCCTTGGCGGCATCGCGGCGCTCGGCGTCCCACGCGCGAAGGGTCTCGAAGACCGAACGGGCGACCTCGGCGGGTATCCCCGAGACGGCGGCGATGTCCTCCTCGCTCGCGGCGCGCAGACGCTTCATGGACCCGAAGTGCCGCATGATCGCCCGCTTGCGCGTAGGGCCGATCCCGGGCACGTCATCGAGGACGGAGACCGTCATCGCCTTGTCGCGGAGCTCGCGGTGGAAGGTGATGGCGAAGCGGTGCGACTCGTCGCGCACCTGCTTGATGAGATAGAGCGA
>ERZ808240.3628-NODE-3628-length-14737-cov-7.214072_pt1 | contig 14737 bp, 12 predicted proteins | sample MGYA00521084_ERZ808240 | MGnify/ENA primary metagenome ERZ808240 (study PRJEB31516, sample SAMN03275571) | gut metagenome | biome: mammalia-associated habitat; material: feces | host: Papio cynocephalus | place: Kenya | collected 2012-08-06 ... | reverse complement strand
CTTCCGGTATCACAAAGGTTACGCTTCAGGCACTTAATTCTTCAGGCATTCGATATCCAAGGAATAAAAGTTAGGAACTCTTTCCAGTGAATGTGTAGAAGGTGTTGGTAATACTTAAGGGTCAAAATTCTGCGTTAGGTTTTCAAAATTTGCCTGTTTGAGCGTATGCGAGTTGCAAATTTTGAAAGCCTGCTTTTAGCAGAATTTTGACCCTTTAGTATTACCCACCGACGGAACCTGAACAGGAAAGAGTTTCTAACTTTTATCCCTGTCCGGGTATCCACCAGCCTGCTGTATTAAATACCCAATTAAATACCAACTGAATTCAACACCACATCTATCGCATGATCGATCACCGCATCTAATTCTTCTTCATCTGCTTCCGGCATCAGTGTTGCGGAATCTTCATCGGAGATTAATTCTACCAGGCTTCCGAAATCTTCTTTATATTTACTCTTGCAGACTACATAGAATACAACACCAAGCAGACTCCATGCCAGAACCATTCCCCATTCCGGAAGGATCAGATTACCGCCGGAACCAGGGATGCAATACATGCAAACCATAAATCCAGACATCAGAACCGCCATCGTTCCGACAAATTTATAATGTTTTACTTTATATGGCCTTGGCATATCTGGTTCTTTTTTTCTGAGAATGAGGAATGATAATGATACCATACAGTATGCCATACAACATCCGAAGTTGCCTGCATCACAGATCCATACCATCATAACTCTTCCGGCAAAAGGCGCCAGCATTGTAAGTACTCCGATCAGGATCAGCGCATTTATTGGTGTCTTATGCTTTGGATGAAGTTTTGAAAATGTTCTTGGAATCATATATGATTCTGCCATGGAATACATCGCACGAGAGCCTCCGATCATAAATGAGTTCCACGATGTAACGATTCCACACATTCCTCCGACAATAATTACTTTTGCCATAACAGAAGTTTTAAATGCAACAGCCATCGCATCTGCAGTCACAAGTCCTGTACCCTTCTGTGATGCTGTGATTGCTCCGGAATCCAGCACCATACCCACTGCAAGAATAACAAAAGCATAAAAAATAACTGCAAGGATAACCGACAGAATCAACATCTTTCCTATTTTTTTCGGCGGAACATTGATTTCTTCTGATGCCTGTGGAATTACATCAAATCCTATGAAATAAAAAGGAGAAAGTACTGCCACACCAAGAACTGCTTTCACATGGGATACTCCCGTAGTTCCTACGAACATCTGTCCGTTCAGATTATCCACATTTCCGTTGATCACAGAAGCCACGATCAGAAGGATTCCCGCACCACCGATAATAACTGTCAGGATCGTCTGTAGTATGGCTGCTGTCTTCGCCCCCATGATATTAATAACCATGATTAAAAATGCAACAACAATTGCAACGACCAGCCACGAAGCATAGATATCAAATCCGGCAACAGTATAAAGATATCCTTTTAAAAATCCCGGGCACAGATATGTAATGATCGTAGGGAATGCGCATGCTTCAAAGCAGGTAACTCCTACATAGCCAAGGATGATTGCCCATGTACATATAAAGGAGCCAACCGGTCCCATAGCCCGGTGACTGAAGACATGTTCCCCTCCGCACTGTGGCATTGCAGCTGTAAGTTCTGCGTAAGTAAGTCCCACAAAGAAGATCATAACACCACCAATTGCAAATCCAAGAGCTGCACCTACAACTCCACCTTTTTCTATCCATCCTCCGGTTGATACAACCCAGCCCCATCCGATCATGGCGCCAAATGCAATTACCAGAATATCCCATGCACTAAATACTTTATCAAAATCCGATTTTTTCTTATTCATACACTTATCTCCTATTCTTTCACTACTTTTCTGGCAAGTTCTTGAATCAGTTCTGCCGTTCCATCTACTCCCAGAAGACTACTGTCGATCAATATATCCCTATTATGACGGTCTCCACGGTTACTGCCGGTCAATGCCTTATGCCGTTTATGATACCTTTTATCTTTTTCCCTGATAAATATTTCCGCATCGTTCTCCGAAAGATTATGACTTGCCATCACATTCTTCACTCTTACTTCATCCGGCGAATAAATGAAAACTCTGAGGATAGGTTTATGTTCTTTCAAGATATAATCCGCAGATCTTCCGATGATAACACAGGATTCCCTGTCTGAAAGCTTACGGATAATTGTCTTCTGCACATGGATTGCTCTCTTGGTAAGATCTGCATATTGTGAAAACTCTCCCCGCTCTTCGCCTTCCGCTCCTTTTCCGACAATCGTTACACCTTCTTCTACCTTTTCCATAATCTCCTTTGGAATTCCAACCTCATGGATGATCGCATCCACCGTATCTCTGTCATAGAATTTAAACCCCAGATCTTTAGCAATTTTCTTCCCTATCTGGTTTCCTTTTGCTCCATATTCACATCCAATCGTAATTACCAAATGTGGCATATTCTATCCCTTCTTCCATAATATTATTGATCTATCCTTTTGAATGGTAAATATAAAAAAGCGAAGTGACCCACAATCTGTAAGCCTCTTCGCTTTCTCTTCCATTTGTTAACACTGTACCACTATACAGTATTAATGTCAACTTATTTTTCAATCAGTGATTACTTTTTTCCCACTCACGCAATCTTTTTGCCGCTTCTGGATTTTGCTTTTCCAGCCTTTTTTCCAGTCTTTCTCTGCTCTTCTTTAAATGTTCTACAATTTCCGGATGGTGAATCAGCAGTTGCTGCTCTATCTTTCTTCTTCGTTTTTCAATCAACTGCAAGATTACCTTTTTATCTCCACGCAGATTCTCCGGAAGTTCATCCAGATGCAGTTCCATTCGTCTTAAGATCTCATCTTCATCCAACGCTCCCAATGAATGCCAGTTTTTCAGTTTTTCTTCGAATCCCACATCTGCCAGTCGTTCCAGATCCGGCAGCTTATGTATCTGTTCCATAACCTGATGGACTTTCTTTTCCATCTCTTCTACCGTATCATCGCCGAATGCCCATGCGAATTCTTCTAACGTATTTTCCTCTTCGGCAGGTATCATTGCTTCATGAGCTGCATGAACTGCCTTTGGTATCTCAAGCGGACACGGTGAAGTAATACCTGCATCATGCAGTGCCGCAAGGATGGTTCTTCTTACCTTTCCTTCTTCGATCAGATGTCCGATTCCAAGACTTCGCATCTGCTCATTTACATTTTCCGAATGCTCTGTGATATAGAATCTGATTCCTTTTTTATCAAAATTCTCTGCCATCATCTCCAGCCGGTCTGCCGCCGTAATATCGATACTGTTGATCGCAGCCGCATCCACGATCACAACCTCTGTATCTTCTTTGATACTGTTCTCGATGTCCGTCTGGAATATCTTGACATTTGCAAAGAACAGATTCTCACTGAAGCGGTAGATTATTGTATGCCTGATTGGATAAGCATTCCGGTTTCTCTTCAGATCGTAATACGCATCTTTCCCGGGAATCATGCCTCGGAATGATCTTGGCGGATTCGTCGCGCGCAAGACCACTGCCACAAACGAAAGCAGCAATCCAATTACAACACCATAAATCGTGCCCAGAAATAATACACTCACACACGCTGCCACAAAGATATAGAATTCATTGCGGCTGACCTTGAATAAGCGTATCGCCAGATGAAGTTCTACCACATTCATCAGCGCCGAGATTACGATTGCTGTAAGAACCGGAACCGGCAGATAACCGATGAATCCCGTTGCGCAGAGCAACACCACAGCCATTGTAATTGCCGCCACAACCGACACTGCCTGTGTCTTTCCTTCATACTGTTCGTTCATAGAAGTTCTGGAGATACTTCCATTTACCGGGCAGCATCCCACACATGCAGAAGCGATATTCCCCACTGCACAGGCCAGGATTTCCTGATTTTCATCAATCTTATATCCGTTTTTCATAGCAAAATTATTCTCTGATAACAGCGTCTCTGCCATTACGACTGCCGCGATCATCAGACTTCTCCCCAATGCCTGTTTCCAGTCGATTCCCGCAAATTGGAAATGATAAAACTTCGGAAGTCCTCTTTCTACAGCATCCAGGAGTACCACTCCATGATCATCTACATGAAATACCATCGTCGCTGCTACTCCTGCTGCCATGATCACGATCGCCATCGGGAACTTCGGGATCAGCTTTCCTGCTATACGAAGAAGTATCAGTGCTCCCACACCAAGTACCACGGACAGCCAGTTGATCTCTTTGCATGTCTCTATCATATGCCGGATCAGTTCCGGAAGTTCTCCGGATCCGGCCTTGCCTCCAAGTATCTTGGGTATCTGCATCAGGATGATCGTAAGTGCGATTCCACTGATAAAACCGCCCATGACCGGTGTAGATATAAAGTCAACGATCCTTCCTGCTTTCAAAAGATAAAACAACAAAAGCCAGATACCGGTCAGCAGTGCAATAACCGGCACATACTGCATTGCCGCTTCACTTCCACTTTCAATTCCCAGTGGTACCAGTGCGGCACCGACAATCGCAGCCGGCGCTGCATCTACTCCAAAAATGAATTGTCTTGATGTGGAAAAAAGTGCAAAAAAGAAGATCGGGAATACCGAGCCGTATAATCCATATACCGCCGGCAGTCCTGCAATCTGTGCATATCCCATCGAGATAGGAATCGACACTGCAGCCATAATAATTCCCGAAAAAATGTCTTTGGACAAATATTCTCTTTTATAATTTCTTAATGTCGGAAATAAAAATTTATTCATATATGGAATCCTTTCGTTTTGTTTATTCTTTTTATACTTTACAACAATGAGACGAAAAAAACAAGGAATCAGACAATGTGCCTCATTCCTTGTTTTTATAATTCTTTATATACTTCCTGTATTATTTCCTTCCGGATTAGCAGATCTTGCAGATCCATCCTTCCGGAGCTTCGATATGTCCCATCTGGATTCCTGTTAATGTATCATACAGTTTCTTTGTAACAGGTCCCATCTCTTCCATTCCGCTTGGGAAGCAGATTTCTTTACCATGATCAACAATCTTTCCTACTGGAGAGATAACTGCTGCCGTACCGCAAAGACCACATTCAGCAAAGTCTTTCACTTCTTCTAAGTATACTTCTCTTTCTTCTACTTCCAGTCCAAGATAATGCTCTGCAACATACATCAAGGAACGTCTTGTGATAGATGGAAGGATTGAAGATGATTTTGGTGTTACAACTTTATTATCTTTTGTTACAAAGATAAAGTTAGCTCCACCTGTCTCTTCTACTTTTGTTCTGGTTGCTGCATCCAGATACATGTTCTCATCGTATCCTTCTTCATGTGCTGTTACGATTGCATGAAGGCTCATTGCATAGTTCAGTCCGGCTTTTACATGGCCTGTTCCATGCGGTGCTGCACGGTCAAAATCAGAAACTTTGATCGTGATTGGTTTTGCTCCACCCTTGAAGTACGGTCCGACTGGTGTGGCAAATACACGGAACTGATATTCTTCTGCCGGTTTTACACCAATAACAGGGCTGGAACCGAACATATATGGTCTTACGTATAATGTAGCTCCTGATCCGTATGGCGGTACATAAGCTGCATTTGCTTTTACAACCTGTTTAATCGCATCTACAAATCTATCTTCCGGAAATACAGGCATCTCAAGTCTGGCTGCTGAGGTTGCCATTCTTGCTGCATTTAAGTCCGGACGGAATGTTACAATATGACCATCTTCTGTGGTATACGCTTTCATTCCTTCAAAGCATGTCTGTGCATACTGAAGTACGCCTGCACATTCGCTGATTGTGATCTGATCATCGGAGGTAAGTGTACCTTCATCCCATGCTCCATTTTTATAGTTGGATACATATCTCTTATCTGTCTTCATATAGCCAAATCCAATGTTTGACCAGTCAATATTTTTCTTCTCCATTGTTGACTCCTCCGTCCTTTTAACAACTGTTTGATTTATCATCTTGTCTTATTATAATACGACTGTTTTCAAAATTCAAGAGTGCGCTCTGTTTTTTTTAGCGTTCCATCATACTGATAGATTCAATACCAACACTTCCACCTCGTACAACCTCGATGCTTGTGAATTCTTCTTTCATCAGCTTGATAACCGCATCGTTCTTGGTTGCAGTCTGGACGAATTCCATTAAGACGCTGTCTTTTCCGTAATCAATGACTTTTGCCTTGAATGTCTCTGCAATCTGGAAACACTCCACCTTATCATCTTTTGTGCATTTCCGCACCTTTACATACAGGATTTCTTTCATACGGACAAATACATCCGTAAAATCAATGACCTTAATCACTTCAACCAGACGGTTCAGCTGTTTCTTGATCTGTTCAAATGTCTCATCATCACTGACTGTTGCGATCGTCATTCTGGACACGGTAGGATCTTCTGTCGTTCCTACTGTCAGACTGTCCAGGTTATATGACTTTCCGGAAAACAGGCCGGAAATCTTGGACAGAACTCCCACCTGGTTTTCTACATATAATGAGATCCAACGCTTTTTCATACCATTATTGTTCATCGTTTTTCTCCTTTCGCCCCATATTCTTTTCTTAACAATCCATGATCAGGTCTTCCAGTGTTCCACCTGGTTTTACCATTGGATATACCAGATCTTCCGGATCAATATCGAACTCCAGGATATATGGTGTCTTTGTACTCTTCATTGCCTCCCTGAACGCAGGCTCAATGTCTTCTTTTTTGGTAATATGGATTCCTTTAGCGCCATAACTGTCTGCCAGTTTCATAAAGTCCGGTGTATAAGCCGGGCATTCTACTTCCCCGCATTTTCCTCTGCAGGCTGCTCCCGAACGCAGGCAGGTCATGGAATAACGCTTTCCGTAGAATAATTTCTGCCACTGACGTACCATTCCAAGGTTGTTATTATTGAAGATACAGCTGATGATCGGAAGTTCTTCCAGTACTGCTGTTGCAAGTTCCTGGCTGTTCATCTGGAATCCACCGTCTCCGGAAATAGAGATGACCGGTGTATCCGGATTGCCGATCTTCGCTCCGATTGCTCCCGGCATACCATATCCCATGGTTCCAAGTCCTCCCGACATCAGAAGCTTCTTCTTCTCTGTGATCTCAATAAACTGTGCTGTGAACATCTGGTGCTGTCCGACATCCGTTACAATGATTGCTTCATCAAAGATACGGTTGATCGTCTCAATAACATCCTGTGGTGTCATGATCGGTTTCTTCTTCATCTTAAGCGGATGTTCTTCTTTCCATCCTTCAATCGTCGTTAACCATTTCTGTGTATCACATTCGGTTACATATTCCAGCATTTTCGTAATGGCCTCTTTGGCATCTGCTACGATCGGCACATCTACCTGTACATTTTTGGAAATTGCAGCAGTATCGATATCAATATGTACGATCTGTGCATTTGGGGCGAAAGAATGCAGCTTTCCTGTGATTCTGTCGTTGAATCTGGTTCCGATCGAGAATAACAGGTCACATTCATTTACCGCCATATTACAGGCATAGGCACCATGCATACCAAGATTTCCGATGTATAACGGATGTGTAGTCGGGATTGCACCTCGTCCCATTACCGTTGTGACAACCGGTATATTGGTCATATTTACTAATTTTGTGAATTCTTCATTGGCATGTGCGATATTAATCCCGCCTCCGGCAAGGAACAACGGTTTTTTTGCCTTGGAAAGCATCTTGATCGCACGCTTTAACTGTCCGACGTGTACATGTGTATTCGGTTTGTATCCGCGGATATTTACTTCATCCGGGTATTCCGCACTTCCAAGCTCTCCCATCACATCTTTTGGGAGGTCAATGAGTACCGGTCCCGGTCTTCCGGTTCTTGCGATATAGAACGCTTCTTTAATGATACGTCCGAGATCTTCTCTGTTTCTGACTGTCACGCCGTACTTTGTAATGCTTCTGGTAATTCCCACGATATCTACTTCCTGGAAAGCATCATTTCCGATCAGATGTCTGGACACCTGTCCGGTAAAGCACACCAGTGGCACACTGTCATAATATGCCGTTGCCAGTCCTGTTACGAGGTTTGTTGCTCCCGGTCCGCTTGTAACCAGGCACACCCCGACTTTTCCTGTAGATCTTGCATAGGCATCTGCCTCGTGCACCAGCGCTACTTCCTGTCTCGGAAGGATTACTTTTGTATAATCCTGTTTATAGAGTTCATCACTGATATCGATGGTACATGCACCCGGATATCCGAATAATGTATCCACCTGTTCTTCTCTCAGTGCTTTTACCAGTAATTTATTTCCACTGATTTTCTTCATATACTACCTCCTTAACACATAAGAAACGCCCCAAGCCGTCAGCCCAGGGCGAATATTACATCCGTGTTACCACCTAAATTCAGAAAATACTTTCTGCTCTCTTTGCTTCCGGAATCTATGTACTCCTCCTTGTCATAGCATTTCACTGAATATTTATAGAACATTATAGGTGACACACTTAGGTATTGTCAACTATTTTCCATTTGTTAATTTTTTCTTTGGCTTTTTTTATTATTTTTTCTACTAAATCTGCCAATTTTTTCACCTTTCACAAATTTGCATGATTATTTCAAATATTTTTGTGATTTATTTCATTTTTTTCAAAAAATATGTGGCAAAAAATTGCAAAAAATTATACAATAGATTCATAAGCAATAAGGAGGATATATCATGAAACAAAATAATATGTTAGCGATGATATTAGCCGGCGGTAGAGGCTCACGTCTTCACGAACTGACAAATAAAGTTGCAAAACCAGCTGTTTCTTATGGTGGAAAATACAGAATCATCGATTTTCCACTCAGTAATTGTGCCAACAGTGGTATTAATGTTGTAGGAGTTTTAACACAGTATGAGTCTATTCTGCTGAACAGTTACGTTGCTGCCGGAAGACGCTGGGGATTAGATGCCAAGGAAAGTGGTGTATTCGTTCTTCCACCACGTGAGAAAGCAGATGCCAATCTGGATGTATACAGAGGAACGGCAGATGCGATCTCCCAGAACATCGACTTTATCGATACATATTCACCGGAATACCTTCTGGTTCTTTCCGGAGACCATATCTATAAGATGAATTATGATAAGATGTTACAGGAGCATAAAGATAACGGAGCAGACGCTACAATTGCTGTTATCGAAGTCCCAATGAAGGAGGCCAGCCGTTTCGGTATCATGAATACCGATGATGAGGGACGTATCGTAGAATTCGAAGAAAAGCCGGAACATCCGAAGAGCAATCTTGCTTCTATGGGAATCTACATCTTCAACTGGAAACTCTTACGCAAGAAATTAGTTGCAGATATGAAAGATCCTGATTCTAACCACGACTTTGGAAAAGACATCATTCCTTCTCTTCTGAACGAGGGAAAGAAATTATATGCATACAAGTTCAAAGGCTACTGGAAAGACGTTGGAACCATCGATTCTCTCTGGGAAGCCAATATGGATCTGCTTAACAAGAATAATGAGCTGGACTTAAATGATCCTACCTGGAAGATCTACACCGAAGATACAACTGCTCTTCCGCAGTACATCGGACCAGATGCTGAGATCCATCATGCATTTGTGAATCAGGGGTGTGTGATCGAGGGGGAGATCAACAACTCTGTACTCTTTACAGGTGCCAGAGTCGGAAAGGGTGCCAAGATCATTGACAGTGTTCTGATGCCTGGCGCCATCGTAGAGGAAAATGCTGTCGTTACACGTGCACTGGTTGCCGATAATGTTAAGATTGGTGCAGGCGCTGTTGTCGGCGATGCAAAGAGCGAGCATATCGAACTCGTTTCCAAACGTGTAAAGGGGGTAGAATAATATGGCTAAAGCATTTGGAATCGTTAACTTTGCCGGAAATCACATCGGAGTCGAGGGCATGCAGGAATATCGTCCGGTAGGTGCATTCTCTTTCCTTGGACGTTACCGTGTCATTGACTTCCCGATCTCTAACATGAGCAACAGTGGTATTGATCATATCCAGGTATATATCCGCAGAAAACCGCAGTCTCTGACTGCACACCTCGGAACCGGACGTCATTATAACATCAATTCCAAGCGCGGCAATCTTCAGATCCTGTATTCCGGACTTGGTATGAATATGAGTCTGTATAACAATGATATTGCTTCTTATGTAGAGAATTTAGAATATATTGAACAGGAACTTGCAGAATATGTAGTCATCGCACCAAGTTACATGGTATACACACAGGATTACAACAAACTGCTTAACACCCATATTGAATCCGGTGCAGACATTACATTACTGTATCATTCTGTAGACACGGCAAAAGAATATTTCTTAAACTGCTATGCGCTCAATCTGAACAAGCAGAAAGGTGTTCTTTCCCTGGAGCTGAATCACGGAAATGCAAAAAATAAGAACATTTTCATGGATACTTATGTAATGAAGAAAGATCTCTTCATTGAATTGATTGAAAAAGCCAGAAAGACTTCTTCTGTCTTCACATTACTTGACATCGTCAATGCTTCCTGCGACGAGCTTGATGTCCGCGGCGTGTCTCACAAAGGATACTTCGCTGCTATTTCGGACTTCAAGAGCTATTATGATTCCAATCTGTCGCTGACAGATATCAAAACAGCACGAAATCTGTTTGATTCGAGCTGGCCGATCTATACGAAGACGAATGATTCCTGCCCGACACAGTATTTTGAGACAGGAACTGCTAAGAACTCTGTCGTATCCAATGGCTGCCTGATCGAGGGTTCTCTGGAGCATTCGGTTGTAGGACGTGGATGTATTATCAAAAAGGGAGCAGTTGTAAAGAACTGTGTTGTTCTTTCTGATGCATACATCGGTGAAAATGTTCACGTTGAAAATCAGGTAATTGATAAGCATGCAAAGATTACACATGTCAAAGAACTGACTTCCTCTGAAGAACAGCCAGGATATGTAAGAAGAAATGATACATTATAAAGTTTCTTAAGAAAAGAGCGGAAGGATTCACATCCAACCGCTCTTTTTTATACTAAGCTATATGTTATTCACCGGATCACTTCCTGTGCGATCTTCTGCCATGAAATTCTGCTTACATCACAGACCGCATCCGCATGTCTCAGATTATCCAGCTCAACCTTTTTGATCATATTTTCCAATGTTGCTGCCAGTCTGGTTTCAAATGCCGGAAGATCTTCTTCTACTGCTTCATCCGGTCCCTTCATCTCCGGCAGATCGACATAACGGATATCTGCGTCCGGGACCATATCTGCAAGCCATTCTGTAATTCCCTCTAATCTGGTCATCACCACCCTGTCTCCACACGCAAGACTTTCGATTACAGTAAGCGGAAGGCCTTCATACATCGATGGCAATACAAAGATATCACTTTCATTATATAACTCTGCCAGTTCCGTCTGTGATACACAGCCTGTGAATTTTACCGGATATCTGCAAGCCGGGGCAAGTTCCGTAATTTCTTCATATTCCTTCTGATTTCCTGCTCCACCGGCAAGTGTAAGCTGAATCTCCTCTCTTTTACAGGGCAGGAGATTCATTGCACGAAACAGACTTTTTACACCTTTCTTCTGTGTGATCTTTCCGGCAAAGATCAGTCTGATCTTCCCATCCATCTTACTTGGCTTTTCCATCGTCTTTCGAAAAATATGACTGTTGTATCCGGTTCCGATTACCGTCATCTTCTCTTCCGCAACCGGATAAATCCTCCGGATATTGACTTTTTGTGCTTCCTGTAATGCAAAGATCCGGTCCAGTTTCGGAATCTGACTGCGGATAAATTCCCGTTGAAATGATATATTTTCCATCTGTCTAAGATCCGTATTATGGCAGAATCCATACACTCTTCTGTCCGGATACCGCTCTCTTACAAGTGCTGTCAGATAATACAGATGATGGCATAAGATCAGATCCGGATCCTCTTTTCCGACCGCTTCATCCAGTACGGAAAGGAATGCTTCTTTGAACTGTTCTGTCATCTTCTCTGTCAGATCCCGGTATCTGGTACTGGTATAAGGCATCTCATCCGACATTCCCACAACCGGATAAGGAAGCTTCTCTGATGCAAAGTATACCGGATACAACATTACCCCTTCCGGCATCTCCACCTGGTCCTCTCTCGTGACGCCCGCCACCACAGCCTGTCCGTGTCCTTCTTCTGCCAGTGCCTTCACAACCTCTGTCAGATAGACCCCGCTGCCCGTGCTGCCTGGTTTCTGCGCCGTGACACTCAATATTTTCATTCCGGCCGGTTATCTCCTCTCATATATCGTAAATACATATTCCAGATCAAAGTATGTCTGTTCATCACTGATCTTTGTCATCTCCCATTCCGGATCTTCATCCAGATTCGGGAAATATGTATCTGCATCATATGCATGATCAATCTTTGTAATATATGCTTTCTTACAGTACGGAAGAAGCTGGCGGTAGATGCTCTCTCCTCCGATCACAAAGATATCTTCTGAGTCATATTTTTTCAGTTCTTCTACCATCTCATCGATCGAATGTACGAGAACCGTATCTTTTGCTTTATAGTTCTTGTCTGACGTAAGCACTACATTGACACGGTTTTTAAGCGGCTGACCTCCCGGAAAGCTTTCCAGTGTCTTTCTGCCCATCGCAACTACCTTTCCCTTTGTCGTCTCACGGAAGAACTTCATATCCTGCGGGATACTGACCAGTAATTTGTTCTCTTTTCCAATTGCCCAGTTCGAATCTACTGCTACGATTAAATTCATACTCTGCATCTCCTCTTTTTATGCTTTCTATTTTCATATATCATCCAGAGCTTTTCTATATCGCTACCGGAATATTCCTGATCTGCTCATGTGTCTGATAATCAATCAGTTTTACGTCATCTCTTGTAAACTGATAGAAGTCTTTAACTTCAGGATTCAGCCAGAACTTTGGCGCCGGGAGCGGCTCTCGGCTGATCAGTTCTTCGATCATCGGTACATGCCGGTCATAAATATGTGCATCTGCGATCACATGCACAAATTCACCAACTTCCATATCACATACCTGTGCCAGCATATGGATCAGCACCGCATACTGACATACATTCCAGTTATTTGCGGCAAGCACATCATTCGATCTCTGGTTCAGGATTGCATTCAGAGTCAGTTTGTCATGCCCCGGTTTCTTTGTCACATTAAATGTCATGCTATATGCACATGGATACAGATTCATCTCATTCAGATCCTGATGTACATAGATATTTGTCATAATCCGCCGGCTGTACGGATTATTCTTAAGATCATAGATCACACGGTCCACCTGGTCAAACATACCTTCTTTATACTGGTGTTTCACACCCATCTGGTAACCATACGCTTTTCCGATAGAACCATCTTCATCTGCCCAGCTGTCCCAGATATGGCTGTGCAGATCATTGATATTATTCGACTTCTGCTGCCAGATCCAGAGAAGTTCATCCGTGCAGCTCTTAATTGCCGTTCTCCGAAGCGTCAGCGCCGGGAACTCTTTTGAAAGATCATAACGGTTCACAACTCCGAATTTCTTGATCGTATAAGCCGGAGTCCCGTCTTCCCATACCGGTCTTACCTTCTCCCCTCTTGTATCTGTTCCGTTATCAATAATATCACGGCACATATTTATAAATACTTTATCTGCATAACTCATTTTTTTCTCCCTTCATGACACTGCCTTACGGATCACTGACATTATATAACACACGCTCCAACATCTTCTCCAATGCCGCAATCTCTTTTTTATTCATCCCAATCGTCAGTTTCTTGTCAATCTTCTTACGGTAATTATCCATCTTTTTCTGGATATCATACGCTTTTTCGGTCGGATAGATATTCTTACATCTCTTATCCTGATTATTCGGAACCGACAGAATAAATCCCTTCTCATCCAGTCTTTTTAAGATTCCGGTTACCGTCGGATTCTTAAGGCTTAATGCCTTTTCGATATCTTTCTGATTCACGAACTCCTTGCTGCTGCCCAGAAGGTAATCCAGCACCGCACACTGGGACGCAGTGATTCCGAGTCCCCGAAGTTCATTATTAAAGTCTTTTTCATATATATTATTGATCTGTTTGAACATAAATCCAATGGGTAATCGTTCCTTCATCTTCCTGTCTTCTCCCTGATTCCGCCTATCTGATTTATTTTAACATATTCCGGGTGGCTATGCAATCTTGTCATCCATCCCCTTCAGCTCTTTCAGCGCAAATCCAATCGCTACAATCCCCGCTGCCGCATCTGCAATCGGGCCTGCATACATAACTCCGTCAATTCCCATGAAAATTGGAAAGATCAGTATCAGCGGAAGCAAAAAGATCACCTGTCTGGTAAGTGATACTACGATACCAAGCTTTGCTTTACCGATGGAGGTAAAGAATCCTGACGACATCGGCTGTATCCCGTTGATAAACGTCATAAACATAAATATACGGAAATATCTGGCTGCAAAATGATAGTACTCCTTGCTTCCGGTTCCAAAGATACTTACCAGTTGTGTCGGGAACAACTGGAAGCACACAAAGAATATGATTCCGACCGCTAATGCGATACGGAACGCCTTCCAGTACGTTCTCTTTACTCTGTCATAAGCCCCTGCTCCATAATTGAACCCCCATATCGGCTGACATCCCTGTGAGATTCCGATTGCGATCGCCATAAATACCATGTTTACTTTTGAGATTACACCCACACACGCCAATGGAATATCTGTTCCATATACAGAAGCTGCTCCATAATAACGCAATGTATTATTCATCGTAATCTGCACCACTGCCATGGCAATCTGATT
>ERZ808240.3624-NODE-3624-length-14747-cov-37.606521_pt1 | contig 14747 bp, 11 predicted proteins | sample MGYA00521084_ERZ808240 | MGnify/ENA primary metagenome ERZ808240 (study PRJEB31516, sample SAMN03275571) | gut metagenome | biome: mammalia-associated habitat; material: feces | host: Papio cynocephalus | place: Kenya | collected 2012-08-06 ... | reverse complement strand
GGTCTTTGCCGTTTCTTCACCGGAATTCTCTTCTTCCTGCCCGGCAGGTTCCTCCGGTGCTTTGATTTCTTCCTCTGTCTTTTCATTTTCCCGGACGGGAAGCGTCAGAAGCACATGGCTGATCCTGTTCTTTTCGATCTTTTCAGCCAGAAGCGTTGTACCGTCCGCAAGTTTTACACTCTCGCCCTGCGTCGGCAGTCTGTCAAGCGCTTCTATGAGAAGACCGGCAATAGAATCATAATCCTCGGATTTATAAGAAGTACCGAGTGCATCATTGACATCATCGATCTTCACCGATCCGTCGATCCGATAGCGGTGTGCACTGATTTTCTGGATCAGCTGCTTTTCTTCTTCGTCATATTCGTCACGGATCTCACCGACAATTTCTTCCAGCAGGTCTTCCATCGTGATCAGACCGGCGCAGGCACCGTATTCATCCAGCACGATAGCAATGGAATTGCTGCTTTCGCGCATTTCATTGAGCAGTTCATCTGTTTTTTTCGTCTCAAATGTATAGTAGGCTTCCCGCATAATGGAACGGATCGAGAAATCCGTTCTGCCGTTGCTGAAGAAATCCTTTAAAGTCACAATACCGATGATGTTGTCTTTATCCCCTTCATAAACCGGGATACGGGAAAACATCGTTTCCTTGAAAACTGCCTGCAGACTTCTGTAGCCGGTCTCCACATCCACCATTGTCATATCGATACGCGGGATCATGATATCCCGTGCCAGGGAATCGTTCAGATCAAATACATTCAGGATCATCTCCCTCTCATCCGATTCGATCACACCTTCCTCATGGCTGACATCCACATATGTCTTCAACTCTGTTTCCGTCATACCGGAGCCGGTTTTTGAGGTATCGATTCCAAGAAGCTTCATCAGAAACTTTGACAGCTTATCTACGATAAATACAACCGGTGTCAGAAGCCAGATCAGCTTTAAAATAAAGAAAGAATACGCCAGCGCCAGCTTTTCCGCGCAGAGATTAGCTGCTGTTTTTGGCAGGATTTCACCAAACATCAGGACAAGCACGGTCAGAACGCCTGTTGCGATACCGACTGCGTAATTGCCGAACACCTTTATGGTAAATGTCGTCGCAAGGGAAGATGCTGATATATTGACTATGTTATTTCCGATCAGGATCGTACTTAACATTTTTCCGGGATTTGAAAGTATTTTCTCGACACGTGCTGCCCGTTTATCCCCACCTTCCGCCAGTGTATGGATACGCACGGGGTTTACACAGGTAAGGGATGTCTCAGCAGAAGAAAAGAATGCTGAAAGCATCAGCAGAATAATGATGGTTACAATTTGAATCAATAGACCCGAGTCCAAAAAAGTTCACTCCTTTTGTTCTAAATATATAATATGAAAAATACAATAAACTAATGAAAAAGTCAAGAACAGGACGGTAAATAATGGGTAAAATCCTTCTGAAATTCCTTATCACAGCATATGCCATCACAGCAGTCCTGCTGCTTCTTCTGGCTCTGTTTGTCTATAAATGCTATCTGCCGGATAAAGTGGTGAACGCCTGTATCATCCTGATCTACATTCTTTCCACTTTTCTGGCTGGATTCCTTTCAGGAAAGCGGATCGGTTCACAGAAATATCTGTGGGGGATCTGTATCGGCGGTCTGTATTTTCTTGTCCTTGTGATTGTTTCTCTGTGTATCAAAGGCTCTTTTACCGATCTGACCTCCAATTTCCTGTTTACCATGTTTCTCTGCCTCGCAAGCGGTATGCTTGGTGGCATGATCAGTTGAAAGGAGAATCGATATGGCGATTGTTGTATTAGATGCCGGGCACGGTGGAAGTGACCTCGGCGCAGCTTATCAGGGCAGGCAGGAAAAGGATGATACACTGGCACTGACACTTGCGGTCGGCCGTCTGCTTTCCGAGGATCCGGACATTGATGTCGTCTACACCCGGAAAACGGATGTATATGATACACCGCTTGCCAAAGCACAGAAAGCAAATGCGGCAAATGCTGACTATTTTGTCTCCATCCACCGCAATTCCACACCTGTTCCGGACACCTACTCCGGTGTGGAAACACTCGTTTACAGTAAGGGAACCCGTGCAGAAACACTTGCCCGCAATATCGCCTCTGCACTTTCCGCGATCGGCTTTGCGGATCTCGGCACAACGGAGCGCAAGAATCTCACGGTTTTAAAGCGTACCAACATGCCTGCAGTCATTGTGGAAGTGGGTTATATCGATACACCAAAGGATAATGCCTTTCTGGATGAAAATTTTCTTACCGTCGCCCGTGCGATCGCTGACGGGATCAAAAAAACAGTTCAGTGAGCCACGGAAACAACATAAGTATCGTTGAGCCAGAAGGATCGCACTTCTCCCGGCAGATGATTTTGCAAAATACCGCCGATCCCTTCGCCGGAAAGCTTGGAAAGTGCTTCCTTCTGTGTCCAGATTTCCGTAAAGCTTTTATCTGAGCGTTCCGCCGCCTTGGCTTCTTCCGGTGTAAAGCAGCGTTTTATCACAGATTCCTTTCTTTGCCGGACACATTCCACATCAATCCCGACCGGTGTATCTGCCATACAGCAGCAGACAAACGAGCCTGCATGGGAAAGATTATAAAACAAATGCTTTTCATCCGGAAAACAAGGCTTTCCATTGCCATCTTCCGCTTCCGCGGGGCATTCCATGACCAGCCTCTCCGCCTCCTGTACGGAAGGTAATGGCAACCAAATAAGAGAGTCAGCTTCTGCCGGCTCTCTTATTATTTGTCTGTTCTTTTCATATGCATATGCCTGTGCAAGCAGAATACCTGCTCGAATGCAGCGTACCCTGTCCGGCAGATTTTTCAGTTTTGCCGCCTTCCTGCGCCGCTCATCAGAGGAGATACACTCATAAGAAACAAATGTGTTATCCGTCCATGCACCCAGCTCAGTTACATAAATCAAAGCTTTCATATCTGTTCCTTTATGCCTGCTGTGTTTCTTCCTGAACTTCTTCTTTCTGCTCCGGTTTTACAACCTTCAGGCAAAGCTCATCCAGTTGCTTCTGGTCTACGACATTCGGTGCTTCACTCATCAGGCACGAAGCATCTTTTACCTTCGGGAATGCCATCACTTCGCGGATACTGTCTGCCTTTACAAGCAGCATGACCATACGGTCAAGACCGTATGCCAGTCCTGCGTGAGGCGGAACACCGTATTTGAATGCGCTTAACAGGAAACCGAAACGATCCCACGCTTCTTCTTTCTTGATACCAATGACTTCAAACATCTTTTCCTGAATATCATCCTGATGGATTCTGACGGAACCACCGCCCAGCTCAACACCGTTTAATACGATATCGTATGCTTTCGCACGGACACGTCCCGGATCGGAATCGATATACTGCCAGTCTTCTTCCATTGGCATTGTGAATGGATGATGCATGGCAACATAACGATTTTCTTCATCACTCCACTCTAAAAGCGGGAACTCTGTTACCCAGAGAAAATTGAATTTATTTTCATCGATCAGTCCCATCTTGTGTCCCAGATCCAGACGGAGGGCACCAAGTACATTCCAGACGATCTTATTCTTATCTGCTGCAAATAACAGAAGATCTCCAGGCTCACCATCCATTGCGCTGACCAGTGCTTTCAGTTCATCTTCTGTCATGAATTTTGCAAAGGAAGATTTGTAGCTGCCATCCGGCAGTACAGCCAGATAAGCAAGACCCTTTGCACCATTTCCTTTTGCATCATTGACAAGGGCATCGATCTTCTTACGAGGCATTTCAGCCTGTCCCTTTGCATTGATACCACGGACACTGCCGCCATCAGCCAGTGCTGATGTAAATACGGAGAAACCGCAGTCCTTTACAACATCGGACACATCTACAAGTTCCATGCCAAAACGGGTATCCGGTTTATCAGAACCAAAACGATCCATTGCATCCTGCCATGTCATTCTCGGCAGCGGAAGCTGTACATCCAGTCCGATCGCTTCCTTGCAGACATGCTGGATCAGACGTTCATTGACTTCCATAACATCCTCTGCATCCACAAAAGAAAGCTCCATATCGATCTGTGTAAATTCCGGCTGACGGTCTGCACGCAGATCCTCATCCCGGAAGCATTTTGCGATCTGGATATATCTGTCATAACCGGAACACATCAGAAGCTGTTTAAACAGCTGTGGTGACTGTGGCAGTGCATAAAAGCTGCCCGGATGGATACGGCTCGGTACCAGATAATCTCTTGCGCCTTCCGGTGTGGATTTATTTAAAATAGGTGTTTCAATCTCGATAAAGCCTTCCTTTGCCATAAAAGAACGTACTTCCGTACAGATCTTACTGCGCAGGATCAGGTTTCTCTGCAGATCCGGTCTTCTCAGATCCAGATAACGATATTTCAGACGGATCTCTTCCTTTGTCTTGCTGTTCTCTTCGATTGGGAACGGTGGTGTCTCCGACTCGGAAAGAATACGTACCTGTTCGGCGATCACTTCGATATCACCTGTTTTCAGGTTTTCATTCGTTGCGCCCGCTCTCTTTTCTACTTTACCGACAACTGCAATCACATATTCGCTTCTCAGCTTCATTGCCTTTTCAAAGTTCTCGCTGCCGCATTTATCCTCTTCAAAGATCAGCTGCAGGATACCGCTTCTGTCACGCAGATCCACGAAAATAATACCGCCTTTATTACGCTGTTTTGCAACCCAGCCCATGACAGTTACTGTCTCGCCGATGTTTTTTGACGTTATTTCAGTACATCTGTGGGTTCTTTTCAGCCCCTTCATTGATTCAGCCATTTTTCATTCTCCTCTTCCTAATTTTTTAGTGCTTCTTTATAGAAATCCCTGAATTCACAATAGCCTTCCTTTGTCAGCTGTTCCTTCTGGAATTTTTTGTTTTTGTTCATGCGGACAACCAGTACCTGCTTGCCCTCGCTTCTGAGCTTCTGTGCCTCTTTGATCACTTCACAGAGGCGGTCAGCATCCATGCCCTTTTCTACTAAAAATGCGATCTTTTCCGCACTGCCCGGTACCTGGAAGCCCTGATCGAGCAGGATCGTGATGATCCGTTCAAATCCGATGGAGAAGCCACACGCCGGTGTATCCTTTCCGGTAAACTTACCGACCATCTTATCATAGCGGCCGCCGCCTGCAACACTGCTGCCAAAGTCAGGCATTTCAATTTCAAAGATCGTACCGGTATAATAAGACATGCCACGTACCAGTGTCGGATCAAATACGATCCCAAAATTGCCGTCAACCGTTGCACTGACGCTTGTACGGATCTCACTCAGGCTGTCTGCCACGCCTTCTTCCAGATAGTCACCAAGTTCCCCAGCCAGATAAGCGATCGCATCTTCTGCCGCCTGCATTCCTTCAAACAGCTTACCGTACCTGTCTACCATTTCCTGTGTGAATCCGCTTTCCAGCAGTTCTGCCTTCACGCCATCAAGACCGATCTTGTCCATCTTATCCAGAATGATAAATACAAGATCATACTGTTCCTCCGGGAATCCGGAATAAGCAGCCATTGCCTTTAAAATTCTTCTTTCATTGATACGTACCTTGAAATTAGAGAAACCAAGCTTGCCAAGTGTCGTTGTCGTCGCCAGGATCAGCTCGATCTCAGCCAGATTGCTCGGCTCTCCCAATATATCGATATCGCACTGCACAAACTGACGGAAACGTCCCTTCTGCGGTCTGTCCGCTCTCCATACATTTCCCATCTGCAGCGCCTTGAACGGATTTGGCAATTCATTGGCATGATTTGCATAATAACGGGAAAGCGGAAGTGTCAGGTCATAACGGAGTCCGCTGTCTGCCAGATCATTTTCTTCCTTTGCCGTTGCCAGGTTCAGCTTTTCACCACGCTTCAAGATCTTAAAGATCAGCTTTTCATTTTCACCGCCCTGTTTGGAGCAAAGATTGCCGATGCTCTCCACGCATGGTGTTTCGATCGGTGTAAAACCGAACTTGCGATAGTTTTCTTTGATCACACCCATGACATAATCACGAATCTGCATTTCCTCCGGAAGAATATCCTTCATTCCGTTTACCGGTTTCTTATTCAGTGCCATATAAATTACCCTTTTCTTTCCTTTTGATTACCTGATTGTTTCACATTGTCTGATTTTACTACTTTTTTTATCTGTTCTCAAGAGTTTCTTATTATCTTTTGTTATAGTATTAAAAAAGTTATAATCCTTTTATCCCGGCTCCTCTTGACATAGTTTTTATTACTACATATAATATTATAAACAATATGACACGTCATGGTTTCATGATTACATGTCTATGACAAAAAAGAAAACAAAGGATACAGGTGACGATATGTTCCAGATAGTTGTTGACTCTGCAGCCAATATTCCGGCAGAGCTTGTGAAAAAGTACCAGATTCAGGTGCTTTCTTTTGTGAATTATGTAGATGGTAAGGAGCTTGTCTGCTTCGATCCGTCTCTTTCCCCGGAAGAAGAACGTCAGAAGGGGAAAAAATATTATGACGCCATGCGTGCAGGCATGGATGTCAAAACAGGGCTGATCTCCAGCGGAGACTTTGAGAACTGCTTCCGCAGCATTATGGAGCAAAATGAAGATGTGCTTTATTTTTCCCTCAGTAAAAACATCAGCGGTAATTTTAATTCCGCAAGACTTGCTGCAGAAGATCTGATGGAGAATCCGCCGTGTGGCAGAAAGATCCGTATGATTGATTCTCTGAATGCCTCTCTGGCACAGGGAATTCTGGCAATCTACGCCAGTGAAATGCGTTCGCAGGGTAAGGAAGTGGATGAGGTTGCCGACATACTGGAAACTTATCCCGCAAGAATGAACGGTGTTTTTACTGTCGGCGATCTGAAATATCTGGCAAAAACAGGACGTCTGACCGGATCCGCCGCTTTTGTCGGTAATCTTCTGCAGATCAAACCGATCCTGCGTGGCAATAAAGACGGCTATATCGTACAGTTTAAAAAATGCCGTGGCAGAAAAGCCGCACTGAATACCCTGATCAATTTAGTCTGTGACACGATCGTAGAACCGGAAAAACAGATCATCGGTATTGCACATGCAGATGCTTATGAAGATTCCCTGTATGTCATGGAAGAGATCCAGAAACGTATAAAAGTACGTGAGTTTATCAATACCTCTTATGATTACTGTACAGGCAGCCATGTCGGACCTGATACCATTGCACTGTTCTATATGGCAAAGGATCGCGAGCTCGGTGTTACCACAGATGCTGAGTAAAGTTCCGGCGATACAGAATACAGTCAAATAAAAACAGCCAGCAAAAAGCTCCGCACATTGCGGAGCTTTTCTGATACCCTATCAGGCTTTCTCTTCTTCTTTCTCTATCGTATATTTTCCCGAATAATAATTCAGGTCGGTGAGCACCTGCGAATCCGGTGACTTACGGATATCGCGCAGATATTCATGTGTATTGAAATCATCTGCTTCAAATTCGATCATCGCTACCGCGATATTGGAACAATGTGCTGCGATACGCTCTAAGTTGCTAAGCAGATCATTAAAGGCAAAACCATTATTGATATCACAGTTTCCTTTTTGCAGACGGATGATATGATTTTTCTTGATCTCACCGCAGAGCAGACGGATCGTAATACGCAACGGCTCCACTCTGTGTGCCATTTCTATATCATCATGTTCAAAGGCATGAATGGTCAGCTCCATGATCTCTTTCACTGCTGCGATCAGAACCTCAGATTCCTTTTGTGCATCTGCGGAAAACCGTATGTTTTTCTCACTGATCTCCTTTGCCACTCTGGAAATCCCACAGGCATGGTCGGCTATTCGTTCAAAATCACTGACTGTATGCAGGAACTTTGCGCTCTGCCTGGTCTGCTGCTGGTTCTGCTCCGTTGCTGTGACACGCATCAGATAGGTGCCAAGCTTATCTTCGTATTTATCGATGATCTTTTCTTTATCCTGGATCTTATTATAGGCTTCTGTTGTATACTGCTCCATCAGATGCAGGGCACGCATCACGTTTTTCTGTGCGCCCGTTGCCATTCCGTTCATGACCGTATGCACCTGTGCAAGTGCAAGCTCCGGGTTGCGCAGGAAGCGTTCTTCCAGCAGATCGAAATCCGCCTGATCTTCCATCTCATCTTCCGTCTCTTTGATCAGCCAGAATACCAGCTTATTGATCTGTTTGATAAACGGCGCCAGGATCAGGATCGTTACAACACGATATACGGTATTTAAAAGTGCTATGGACACGGAAGTCATCTGCATATCCATAATGGCAAACTGCTTCCCTCCCGTCAGGATCGCCTGCAGGACATAAAAAATACTGCCGCAGATGATCATTCCAAATAAATCGTTGATCAGATAGACAAGCGCCGTTCTCTTACCGTTTTTATTGGAGCTGACACCGCTCATCAGAACCGGACAGGAAGCACCGATCCCGATACCCATAACGATCGGCAGTGCTGCTGAAAACGGTACATAACCGGACATAGCGATCGACTGCAGGATACCGACCGATGCAGATGCACTCTGCAGGATCGCGGTAATGAGAATACCGATGAAAATACCAAGTGCCGGATTGGAGAACTTTGTCAGAAGTCCCGTAAACTGCGGAACATCCTGCAATGGTTCCATTGCTGTTTTCATGGCAGACATACCCATCATCAGGATCGTAAAACCAAACAGGATATCACCAACCGCACGGTACGAATCTTTCTTTGAAATACTTCTGACCAGCAGACCAAGAATTGCCACGATCGCAGCAATGCTGGTAGAAGAAAGCAGGGATGCGATACCGCCTGCCCCCTGGATATCGGACAGACACAGGATCCATCCTGTAATACTTGTTCCAATATTAGCACCCATGATAATACTGATGCCCTGTACGACCTTCATCATACCGGAATTTACAAAACCGACTACCATAACGGAAGTCGCAGAGGAAGACTGGATAATAGCCGTTACGCCCGCACCCAGTAAAATACCCTTTATCGGATTGCTGGTCAGCTTATAAAGAAGGGTTTCCAACTTATTACCTGCCACCTTCTTGATTCCGTCTCCCATGACGCTCATGCCATATAAAAAGAGTGCGATGCCGCTCAAAAGTCCAAGCAGTAGCGTGATTATCTTCACCGTATCCATAAATGAATCCTCGTTCCTTGCCTGTATTTCACAGGCTTTTTTCTTACGCTCTGCTTCTATTGTATTTTTGTATCGGCAAAGTGTCAATTCATTTTTTCAAAAGCAGCCATATTTCTCCGCTTATACCATGATCTCACCCCCGGAAATCAAAGCGCTGTCCGACCTCACTCTCTGCTTTTGCCAATACGTTCCTTTCCGTGGAATCGTAAGCATATCTGGAAACCGCATCCACCAGATCTTCTATCGTATCTGCTTCAAATTCCAGATAATCCGGCTGCTGCTCTGTTTCTTTTGCCTTTTCTGTCTTTTCATCCTTCCGCTTTTCTATCCGGTCTTCCCTTGCTTCCTTTTCCGCCTTTTTCTTTGCCTTCGCCTTTTCTGCCTTCTTGGCTTCCTGTCTTTTCTGCAGTGCTTTTGTCTGTGCAGTATTTGCCTTTTCGACTGTCGCAAAGAAAGAAGCTCTGCCATCCTCACCGATACGCATGCCAAAATTCCTGACCTTTGCGCCGCTGCTTGTCAGACTGTTTTTCGCACGCATCATCTTGCTCTGGGACATGGCGATCAGCCCCTCATACTTTTTACGGAAGTTTTCATCCGTCGCCATTCTTTCCAGCTTTTCCTCATCGATCAGAACGACCGGTTTGCTGGCGTTGCCATAAGCAGAGGCATTTGCTTCCACCTGTGATTTCATATCCTTACTTACCAGAATGAAATCCATTCCGTGAAATTTGTTTTTCAGCTTGTCATAATAAGCCTTTGCTTTGTCTGACAGTTCTACATTTCCGACAACCGTTCCGTATCCCGCCTTTGTTGTCGGCGTAAGGGAACTGCCTTCAGAAACAGGCTTCCACTCGGACACTTTGACTGTGTCTGATTTAGAAGCCGTTTTTCCTGTCTCTTTCCGATTTTCAGTTTTTACCTGCTGGGAATTCTGATAGACCTGATTTGCCTGTTGATAAGAAACACCTGATATACTCATATTTACTTCCTCCTTGAAGTTTATTCCGTCTCAAATCCTTTTGAGAACCTTCTTATATAATATATCGGTTGTTTTTTCCGTTTCTGAAGAGGGAAATGCATCATCTGCATCCTATCATTTATGATCGATCCGCAAACAACTGTCGTTTCCGCTCCATCATTTCATCAATCTTTTCTATATACAACGCAACATCCTTCACATTATCACACCGTTCAATCCGTCCGTCCGGGAAAACACGTTTTGTAATGCTGCCCGCGCCGAGCGCTACGATCGTCTGCAGTTCCTCCATGATCAGAATATTATATATGCCATATTTCCCGTCCCGTGCATAGCCCACGTTTTCAAAATTACCGGACATATTTTTCTGCCGGTAGAGATAATAAGGCTGCATGGAAAGCATGCGTGCGCCCTCCGCTGCGATCCGCATCGTTTCATCCGTATTGTGGATGGAAAATACCTGATGCTCGTCCATATAGCGGCGCAGTCTGGAAGCCCGCTTGATTGCCAGAGAATGTACGGTCAAAGAATCCGGCGAAAGTGCGTCGATCTGGCGGATCGTCTCTGCCACATCTGCTTCATCCTCGCCCGGAAGTCCTAAAATAATATCCATATTGATATTATCAAAGCCAAGCTCTCTTGCCATATGGTAAGCGTCTACTGCCTGCCCTACCGTATGCCTTCTGCCGATCAGCTGCAGCGTTTTGTCATGCATGGTCTGCGGATTGACTGAGATTCTTGTAACACCGTATTTTTTCAATACCTCCAGTTTTTCTCTTGTAATGCTGTCCGCTCTGCCCGCTTCTACCGTAAACTCTTTTACCGTACTGAAATCAAAGATCTCTTTCAGATTACGGATCAGTCTGTCAAGCTGCTCCGCCTCCAGCGTGGTTGGTGTCCCACCGCCAATATATACGGTATCAAGTACTTTATCCTTGCAGATCCTTGCCGTTTCCTGCATTTCCCGGATCAGGCAGTCAATGTAAGTTTCTACCCGTTCCCGGAATGCTGCGATCGGATAAGAGGTAAATGAGCAGTACAGACAGGTTGTCGGACAGAATGGGATTCCGATGTAAAGGCTGTAGCCATCATGCGTGATCTGGCTTAAAATCGCCTTTTCCCGCTTTGCAATATCAATAGCAAGCTCTGTCTTTTCCTGACTGACATAATGCTCCCGTTTAAAGAAAGCAGCGATCTCTGCCTCTTCCTTTCCTTCCTCCAGCATCGTCATCGCGATCTTCGTCGGGCGGATGCCCGTTAAGTTACCCCAAGGTAACTCTTTTCCTGTATAGGCAGAAAGGCTTCTGTATAAAAACTTTTTAAATTCATTTTTGAAAGCCGGAGCAGTTCTTTCGATGTCCGCTGTATCCAGTGTCCATAAAGTCCCGTCTTCCGGCTTCATTGTGATTTGTTTTTCTTCTACTGTGATGGTGAATATCTGTAAAGGTTCCTCTGCTAACTTCTTTTCCACGCTCTCCGGTGTCAGAACCTTTACCGTCTCCTCCGGGTAAAATGCTTTTACCAGTGAATGAATGTCATATTCCCATCCTGCTTTATTGATCTTAACCTGTATCATCTTATGCTTCTTTCCTATTGTACAAAGGGATTGTATTTTTTCTCGTGACCGATCGTTGTTTCCCCGCCATGTCCCGGATAGACCTTCACATCATCCGGCAGTAAAAACAGCTTTTCATTGACAGAGCGGATGATAGCTGAATAGCTTCCCGTCTCAAAATCGGTTCTGCCGACTGATTCCTGAAACAGCGTATCACCACTGATCAGGACCTTGTCTTTTGCAAAGTAATAGCAGCAACTTCCTACAGTATGCCCCGGTGTTGCGATCACCTTTGCCGTCATACCTGCCAGTGTGATCTCATCTCCGTCCTTTACATAGACATCCGGGATCACGGTTTCCGGTCTGCCGCACTGGGCGGACAGATTTGTTTCTGCATTTTCACAAAGTGCCTTTTCCACATCCAGTGCATAGATTTTAGCACCGGACAACTTTCTCAGTTCATTTGCGCCCCAGATATGGTCAAAATGTCCGTGTGTCAGTAAAATACCGGCGATCTGAAGCCTCGCTTTCTGCACCTGCTCATACAGGTAGGCTCCCTGATCGGCAGGATCTACAAAAATAGCTTCTTTACTTCCTTCTTCATATAAGTAGTAACAGTTTGTCTGGCACATGCCCAGCATGATTTTTCCGATCTTCATAGATTCTGCGCTCCTTTTATTTGTCAGCCTGTCGTTCTCTCGATACTGAGAACACTTTCGATATTATGCAGCTTATCGATCACTCTGTTCAGTTCTTCCTTGGAAGAAATCTCAAACGCTACATTCATCGTTGCAACGCCCTGTTTGCTCGTCCTTGTATTCATGCTCTGGATATCGATATTTTTCTCTGTCAGAGCTCTTGAAACATCTGCTAACAGTCCGTTTCTGTTATTGGCATAGATCGTGATCTCCGCAAAATATCTGCCCTTTCCGTCAATGGACTCTTCCTGCCATTCTGCATCGATCAAACGGCTTCTTTCGATTTCCGGCAGATTGATAATGTTGACACAATCCGTTCTGTGGATAGAAATACCTCTGCCTCTTGTCACAAAGCCAATGATCTCATCTCCCGGTACAGGAGAACAACACTTGGAGAATCGGACAGCCACATCATGGATGCCCTTTACCACGATACCGTTTTCCGTCTTGGAGCGTGGCAGCATCTGCTTGGCTGCTGCACTTTCCTCCACCGCCTTGATCACTTCCTCATCGGAAAGTTCCTTCGGATGGTCACGGTCATACATTTCCTTCATCTTATTGATGATCTGACCTTCCTTCAGACCGCCGTGTCCAAGTGCGGCAAGCACGGACTCCCAGTCACGGAATCCAAACTTTTTCATGATGGATTCCATATATTCCGGCCGCATGATATCCACCTGATTGATTGCCTTCGCTTTACAATAAGAAAGCAGAAGTTCGCGGCCTTTGACAATATTATCGTCCTTCAGTTCATTTTTAAACCATTGATTGATCTTATTTTTTGCCTGCGTCGATTTTACGACATTCAGCCAGTCACGGCTCGGCCCTTTGGAGTTCTGACTCGTCAGGATCTCTACACGGTCACCGTTGTTAATGACATAATCGATCGTCACAAGCTTTCCGTTGACACGGGCACCGATCATCTTGTTACCGACAGCGGAATGGATGCTGTATGCAAAATCGATCGGGGTAGAACCGGCAGGCAGGTTTTTAACATCACCTGTCGGGGTAAAGCAATATACACTGTCAGAAAACAGATCCAGATCACTTTTCAGCAGGTTCATGAACTCTCTGTTATCCGACATATCTCTCTGCCACTCCAGAATCTGACGCAGCCATGAGAGCTTTTCTTCTTCGGCTCCGGTATTGATCTTCTTACCGTCGGAAGCCTCTTTATATTTCCAGTGGGCGGCAATACCATATTCTGCCGTCTTATGCATTTCGTAGGTACGGATCTGGATCTCAAACGGCTGACCGGAAGAACCGATCAGTGTCGTATGCAGCGACTGGTACATATTCGCCTTTGGCATGGCGATGTAATCCTTAAATCTGCCCGGGATCGGTTTGTACATTTCATGGATCACACCAAGTGCCGCATAACAGTCCTTGACCGTATCCACGATAATACGGACAGCAAACAGATCGTAGATCTGATCGATCGTTTTATTCTGATTCTTCATCTTCTTATAGATACTGAAGAAATGCTTGACTCTGCCATCGATCTTTGCCTTGATCCCCGCACGTGCAATATGTGCGCTGACCTCATCTACAATATCCTGTACATATTTTTCACGTTCTACTTTTCTGACCGCGATCTTATCCACCAGATCGTAATACACATCCGGCTGTAAATATTTCAGTGACAGGTCATCCAGTTCGACCTTTACCTTCATGATACCAAGTCGCTGTGCGATCGGCGCATAAATATCCATGGTTTCTCTGGCTTTTTCCTGCTGTTTTTCCGGTGTCATATGCTTGAGGGTACGCATATTATGCAGTCTGTCGGCAAGTTTGATAATGATAACCCGGATATCCTTTGCCATGGCAAGGAACATCTTACGCATATTTTCCGCCTGCAGATCCAGCTTGTCGCCCTGATACTGCAGCTGACCCAGCTTTGTCACACCATCGACCAGAAGTGCCACATCGTCACCGAACTCTGCACGGATCTGGTCTGTCGTCATGATCGTATCTTCCACAACATCATGCAGAAGTCCTGCTGCGATTGTTTCCTTATCCATTTCCAGATCTGCCAGAATGATCGCAACACAAAGCGGGTGGATAATGTATGGCTCGCCGGATTTTCTTGCCTGATCCTTATGTGCATCATTTGCCACCTTATAGGCACGCTCGATCAGCGAAATATCATCACTCGGATGGTATCTTCTCACACGTGTGATCAGATCCTGATACAGCTCCTCCGGTGTTTTGTATTCCGCCATTGCTTCAATATGACCATCATCTAATACCAGTTCGGTTTTTTTCTGTTCTTCAGCCTTTGTCAATTCTTCCACAATATCGCCCACTCAGTCTTCTCTTTGTTTTGAACCGAAAACTGTTTTCCTCCAGCCATCAGTCCATAATATTATATTATTATTTGACATTTTCGTCAATAATCGTCGATTTGTATGAG
>ERZ808240.3623-NODE-3623-length-14753-cov-3.322765_pt1 | contig 14753 bp, 13 predicted proteins | sample MGYA00521084_ERZ808240 | MGnify/ENA primary metagenome ERZ808240 (study PRJEB31516, sample SAMN03275571) | gut metagenome | biome: mammalia-associated habitat; material: feces | host: Papio cynocephalus | place: Kenya | collected 2012-08-06 ... | reverse complement strand
CATAAATTCCGTCTCTCCGCCGGACGAGCGGACGGAAATATCACCGCCATGCATGTTGACGATGGATTTTACCAGATACAGACCCAGACCCGCGCCGGTCTTATCGCGGCTGCGGCTGCGGTCTACCTTGTAGAATCGCTCAAATACATGCGGCAGATCTTCCTGCGGAATCTCCGAGCCGGTGTTGCGGATGAGGAATTGGCTCATCGTGCCTTCCTGCTCCGCGCGAATGGTCAGCTTGCCGCCCTCATTGACGAATTTTACCGCATTGTCTACCAAATTATAAATCACGCGGTAAATATGGTCTCCGTCGCCGTATACAATCAGCGAATCCGCCATTTCTACGTCCATATCGAGATGTTTCTCGTTGATTTGGTTTTCAAAGCTGATGAGCACACGCGCTACCATTTCAATCAGGTCGAACGGTGCCGGTGTGATAATCAGCTCACCCGCCTGAATTTTGGCAGCATCCAGCATACGCATGACCAAGCGGGACAGCCGTCCCACCTCTTCCGAAATAATTTTTAAGTATTGGCTGTGCTTTTCCGGCGGAATAGTGCCGTCCAACATACCATCGACAAAGCCGCGAATTGACGTCATCGGCGTTTTCAGCTCATGCGAAACATTCGCCACAAAGCCGCGGCTGAGCTCTTCCTGCTGCTGCAGCGATGTCGCCATATTATTAAAGCTGACTGCCAGTTCGTCGATCTCATCGCAGTTATTGTTCTCAGACACGCGCACATCAAATTCACCGTGTCCGAATTTCTTCGCCGCAGAAACCAACCCCTTGAGCGGACGCGTGAGCATATCCGACAGGAACCAGCTGATAATCATGGTCAGCACGAGCGTGACGCAGACAATGAGAAAATAGCTCTTCATGATATTGCGCATCAAATCCGTGGTAGAAGTCGCCGGAGATGCCGCAATGACAAGGGCTACAATATTGCCGGATGCATCTTTACAGGTTGTCCCTGCGATAAAATAATTTTCGGAAAACAGTCCGCTCGCATTGCCGGAAACAAAAAACGAGCCGTCCTTGCGGGTTTTTTGTACCAGCTGGCTGCTGATGGTCTCCGGCACTTTTCCGTCAAACATGTCATCGCCCTGCGGGCTGGAATACGCCTCTACCTTGCCGTTGGCATCGGTCAGCATGACGGCGCAGCCGCTGACTGCCGCCTGCTGATCGAGATATTTGTCCAAAAACATATCATAGTCTTTGTCTTGGAACAAATCCAAATTGTTTTTGACAATATCATCAATGTAATTGACGGTCGTCTCCAACTGATCCTGCTTTTCCTGCACAGAATACCGGCTGATCTGTGCCATGAACATGCCGCCCGCAAACGTAAAGCTGACGAGAATCAGCATGGCAAAGCAGATATAATTTTTGATAAAAATGTTTTTCATCAGTCTCTGGTCTCGAACTTATAGCCAACGCCCCATACCGTCTTGAGATCCCACTTGTCGCTGACGCCTTCCAGCTTTTCGCGCAGACGCTTGACGTGGACATCGACCGTGCGCGTATCGCCAAAGTAATCAAATCCCCAGACATCATCCAACAGCTGTGCGCGCGTAAACACGCGGTTCGGATTGGATGCAAGGAAATACAGCAGTTCAATTTCCTTCGGCGGCGCATCGACGCGCTTGCCGTCTACAATCAGGTCATACGCCTGCTTGTCCACCGTCAGCTTGTCAAACGAAATCTTGCCGCTGTCCTCCGGCGCCAGTCGGCGGAAAATCGCACGCACGCGGGCAATGACCTCGCGCATCTCCAGCGGCTTGACGATGTAATCATCGGCGCCCATTTCCAGACCATTGACCTTGTCAAAGGTTTCGCCCTTGGCGGTCATGATGATAATCGGCACCTTGCTCTCCTTGCGGATGATCTTGCACACCTGCCAGCCGTCCATAATCGGCATCATGACATCGAGCAGAATCATGTCCGGATTGATTTTGCGCCAAAGCTCGACGCCCTCTTCGCCGTTTGCCGCCTCGGTGATTTCGTAGCCCTCGCGCTCCAAATACAGGCGCAGCAGCTCGCGAATATTGCCGTCATCTTCTACAATCAAAATTTTCTTGCTCATATTTGACCTCCTGTTTTCTTGGAGTTTTTCATTCTTTGTCAGTCATACTTCTTTTATTATACGGCATTTGTCAATGCAATTCATTACATTTCTGTAAAACTATGCAAAAAAGACACAAAAAAATTCCGGCAAAAGCCGGAATTTTCCAGTGTATGCGGTTATTCTTCGTCAGAATCATACGATGCATCGTTATAGGAATCGGAGCTGGAATCGCTGGAATCCTCATCTTCATCTGAGTCGTAGGAACGGCGAGAACTGCTGACCGTCTCATCATCATCCGAATCATAAGAACGGCGGGAGCTGCGAGAGCTGCTGACTGTTTCTTCCTCGTCCTCACTGTCATCCTCGCTGTAGCGGGAAGAAGAACGACGGCTCGTCGTTTGATCGCTGCCGTCATAGGACTTGGCAGTCTTGTCTCCGCCGAACACGGCAATGGCCGCATCCGTCGCACTGACCGCGTTGATCACGGCATCATCCGTGTATTCCGTCCAGTCCGTCATGCGGGTAAAGATCGGAACGACCTGTGCCTTCGGCGCCGTTTTCTGCACGTTCTTGATGACAGACTTCGCGCTGCCAGAACCTACCGGTACATAGACGCGGCTCGCCGTACCAAGCAGCTTCTTCACGCTGCCGAGCTTGATTCCATCCTCTGTCGCGGTCTCCGACTGCGTGACAAGCTCGGATGCATCGGATGCCGTCAAGCTGATGCCGATCTTGTCTCCAACCGTGTCCTGCATCTCCTGCATCACAGCCAACAGCGCGGCAGACTGGCTCTTCGGCTCATCCGTAAACGCAATGCGGTCGATGTGTCCGCGTAGCGGGAATGTAAACGAATCCAGCAGAATCTCATCGCAGCCGGCATCTACAGCGCTCTGCGCGATGTCACACAGATACGTGACAACATCCGGATTGGTCGGGTCCAGCCAATGGGCGCCGTTATAGTCGCTCCATCTGCCGCCATTCTGATACTGCATGGACAGATCCGAATTCTGCTTGGATGCCGTCTCGTCTTGGAAGCAGTAAATGCGTCCCACAACATGTACGCCGTTTTTGTTCAGCTTCTTGATGGTCTGCGCTAGCTTCTTGGCGTTTTTCTCCTGCAGCTCCTCGACATCGGATACCGCATCGGTCTCGACCGGGAGATTGAGCTTTCCCTCATCGTCCTTGATGTTGACGATGACCGTATTGAGCTTTCCGGCTTCCGCCAGCTGGATCAGCTTTTCCGCCGTATCCGCGTCCGACAAATTGGTTGCAGAGAGCATAGCGCCGCGCAGAGCTTTGCTGGACGTTTTCTTCGACGTCTTGATCGGCTGGGCACTGCCGCTGCCGCTTCCTGCGGCGGTTTTCTTTGGCTGGTTTGCATTGCGTTCCATCGCAAGGATGCCGTAGCGGTCTACGACATGTGCGCCGTTCTCGTCAAAAGACAGACACTGGAAAACCAGAAAGACGCCCACGAATACAACCAGCGCTGCCACAATCAAGGCAGCTGCCACCGTGCGGCGGATGCGGGAATGACTGTGTTTGCTGTTGTGATTCATGAGCGTCTCCTTCTTGTTTCAAAAATTCAGAGCAGAAGCGATGTTACTTCTCTTCTGTCTCAGCCTTTGCAGCTGCTTCCTCAGCAGCCTTCTTAGCAGCGGCAGCCTTTTCTGCTGCTGCCTTCTTGGCAGCGGCCTGCTTTGCCTTGATCTCAGCAAGCTCCTTGACCTTCTCCGGGGTGTTCCACGGCTCGATGATGTGGCGCGGGCAAGCCTTTGCACACATCTGGCACTTCTTGCACTTGGTGTAGTCAATAACCGGCAGGTTGCCTTCCATGGTGATTGCACCGAACTTACAGGTCTTTGCACACAGACCACAGCCGATACAGCCAACCTTACAAGCATCCATAACTTCCTTGCCCTTCGCCTTGGAGGAGCAGTCGATACGGATCGGGTTTGCCTGCGGAACCAGAGAAATGATATGCTTCGGGCAAGCGGATACACACTTGGAACATGCAGCACACTTGTCTTCGTCTACCTTTGCCACGCCGTCTACGACATGAATGGCATCGAACGGGCAAGCCTTCTCGCAGGTGCCCAGACCCAGACAAGCAAATGCGCAGTCCTTGAAGCCGTTTGCTACGCGGATTGCACCGAGGCAGTCGGTGATGCCCTCGTACTGTGCGCGGTTCTTGACGTTCTCGCAAGTACCGGAGCAGTGTACATGAGCTACCATCTTTTCGCTCTCGGTTACTTCTACGCCGAGAACTGCTGCGATCTTTTCTGCTGCTGCTGCGCCGCCGACCGGGCAGCCGTTAACCGGTGCCTTGCCTTCAACAATTGCAGTTGCCAGACCGTTACAGCCCGGGTAACCACAGCCGCCGCAGTTTGCGCCCGGCAGGCACTCCTGTACCGCCGGAATACGCTCATCGACCTCGACCGCAAAGATCTTGGATGCGAATGCAAGGACCAGGCCAAAGAGAAGACCCATGATGCCCAGTGCCAGCACTGCATAAACAATCGTCATCATTTGTTATTCACTCCTTATTCTTCGACAGTCGGGTTTACCAAATCTTCATGCCGCTGAAGCCAAGGAATGCCATTGCCATCAGAGAAGCGGAAACCAGTGCAATCGGGAAGCCCTCAAAGCACTTCGGGCAATCTGCAGATGCAGTGAGACGCTCACGGATGGAAGCGAACAGCACGATGGACAGCGTGAAGCCGATGCCGCCGGTGATGCCGTAGACAACGGACTCAATGAAGTTGTAGCTGTTCTGTACGTTCTGCAGTGCGACACCCAGAACGGCACAGTTGGTGGTAATCAGCGGAAGGAATACGCCCAGCGCCTGATACAGCGCCGGCATAGACTTCATCATGAACATCTCAACGAACTGTACGAGGGTTGCGATGACCAGAATGAATGCGACTGTCTGCATAAATTCCAGACCCAGCGGAACCAGAATAAAGGTATTGATAAGATATGTAACTGCGGAAGCCAGACCCATAACGAAGGTTACGGCCATGCCCATGCCAACAGCAGTGTCAATCTTCTTGGATACGCCGAAGAACGGGCAGCAGCCAAGGAACTGGGACATGATGAAGTTGTTAATCAGAATCGCACCAAGCGAAATGGATAAAATAGATGTCAGCATGATGCATTATTCTCCTTTCTTCAGCAGCTTCTGCATAACAGCGATGATGCAGCCGAGGGTCAGGAATGCGCCTGCCGGCAGGATCATAATGGTGGCCGGCTGGCTGAATACGGTGATTGCACCGCCGCCGATGGTACCAGCGCCCAGCAGCTCACGGACAACGGACATCAGGATCAGAGCGAAGGTAAAGCCGAGACCCATAACGAGGCCGTCCACTGCGGATGCACCAACGGAATTCTTGGATGCAAAGGACTCTGCACGGCCAAGAATAATACAGTTAACTACGATCAGCGGGATAAAGGTACCCAGGGATGCCGACAGAGACGGGATAAACGCCTGAAGCAGCAGGTCAACCATGGTTACGAAGCCCGCGATAACGGTGATGTATGCTGCGATACGAACCTTGCTCGGGATAATCTTACGCAGCAGGGAAATTACGATATTGGAACAAATCAGTACGGCTGTAGCGGACAGGCCCATGCCGACACCGTTTGTCAAGGAAGTCGTGGTTGCCAGCGTCGGGCACATGCCGATCAGCTGAACCAGTACCGGGTTATTGGTAACCAGGCCTTCCTTCAGACTTTTTGTAAAACTCATGTTTAGGCCTCCTTAACCCTGTTCAGCAGCGAACTGAGCCGCTGCAACAACGCCTTCCGATACTGCACGGGAGGTGATGGTAGCACCGGTCAGTGCATCAATCGAACCGCCGTCCTTGGCAACAGCAACTTCTGTGCCGACCTGACCGGCGAACTGTGCCTGGAACTCCGGCTCCGTGGAGCGTGCGCCCAGACCCGGGGTCTCAGAAGAAGCGGAAATAACCGAAATACCGGTTACCTTGCCATCGCTGTCGATGCCAACCATGGTATCTACCGCGCCGCCGAAGCCAGTCGGGCCAACTTCTACGCAGTAGCCTGCGTCAGCGCCGTCCTTGGTCATCTTGTATGCGGACAGGATGGTAACGGATGTTGCGTTCTTGGTCTCGGTGGTAACGGTGGTTCCTTCCGGAACGTCGATCTGCTCAGATTCTGCACCCGGCATAACGTTCTCCAAAGAATCCTTGATCTTCTGTGCGTTCTGCTCAGCGATCGGACCTACGGTTACTGCGTTAACAGCGCCGAGAGCCAGAGCGACTACCAGCGTGATCGCGCAAAGGATGCCGCCGAGCTGTACAAATTCATTTTTCTGCTTGCCAGCCATGGATTAGCCCTCCTTCTTCTGCTTTGCCGGTGCACCGAACTTGGTCGGGCGAGTGTACTTGTCGATCAGCCATACCGTGGTGTTCATCAGCAGGATGGAGTAGCAAACGCCTTCCGGATAGCCGCCGAAGAAACGAATCATGGTGGTCAGCAGACCGCAGCCGATGCCGAATACAATCTGGCCCTTCTTGGAAACCGGCGTGGTGCTGTAGTCGGTAGCCATGAAGATAGCGCCGAGCATCAGGCCGCCGCCAAAGATTGCGTACAGCATGTACTCGAGATGACCATAGCCCTCAGCCGGGAAAATAACAGCCAGAACAGCAACGGTCAGAATGTAAGCTGCCGGAATCTGAATGGTGATAACCTTGCGAACCAGCAGATAGATGCCGCCGATCAGCAGAGCGATAGCGGAAACTTCACCCATGGAACCGCCGGTCACGCCGAGGAATACGCTCAGCACGCTCGGCAGGTCGCCCTCAGCGGAGCCCTTCAGGATTGCCATCGGGGTAGCGGTGGAAACAACGTCTGCGGTGGAGCCCAGAGCCACATGGCCGCGAGCTGCAACCCAAGTCGTCATAGCTACCGGCCAGGAAGCCAGCAGGAATGCACGGCCTGCGAGAGCCGGGTTGATGAAGTTCTTGCCAAGGCCGCCGAAGATGCACTTAGCAAAAATAATTGCGATGCCGTCGCCGATAATCAGCATCCAGTACGGAAGCGTTACCGGGCAAACGAATGCCAGCAGCACGCCGGTAACGGCTGCGGACAGATCCATGATGGTATTTTCCTTGCCTACGATCTTGTCGTAGATTGCCTCGAATACCATGCAGGCAATGATGGAAACCGCGGTCATCAGGATGGCACGCAGTCCAAATACATACGTCGATACAGCGAGGGACGGGATCAGTGCGATGAGCACGTCCAGCATAATCGACTTGGTATCCTCTTTGCTCTTAATATGAGGGGAGGATGTAATTACTACTTTACTAAAATCGTACATGCCATTCACCCTCCTTACTTGTTCTCAGCCGCAGCCTTGGCAGCAGCTGCTTCAGCTCTGCGCTTTTCCTGTACGCGCATCTTTGCAACGCGGAACTGCTGTACAAGCGGGATTCGTGCCGGACATACATATGCGCAGGAACCGCACTCGATGCAGTCGAGGACATCATATTCCTCGCAGCCTTCCAGATCGTTCTTTGCTGCATACATGTTCATGTATACCGGAGTCAGATGCATCGGGCAGACGCCTACGCAGCGGCCGCAGCGGATGCAGGTCGGGTTCTTGACACGCTTGTCCTCATCGCCAGCCATAGCCAGGAATGCGTTGGTGCCCTTGAGTACCGGAACGTCGGTGGTGAACTGTGCGTTGCCCATCATCGGGCCGCCAGCCAGCAGCTTGTTCGGAGCAGCCTTGAAGCCGCCGCAAGCGTCGATCAGCTCGGTAATCAGGGTGCCGGTGCGTGCTTCCAGGTTCTTCGGCTCAGCGACAGCGGAACCGGAAATGGTAACTACGCGGCGGATAACCGGCATGCCCTTGGCAAAGCAGCGGTATACCGCACCGGCGGTGTCTACATTGAATACAGCACAGCCTGCGTCTGCCGGCAGCTTACCGGACGGAACCTCGCGGCCTGTGACTGCGTTAATCAGCTGCTTCTCGGCGCCCTGCGGGTAGCGGCACTCCAGCGGAGCCAGCTCGATGACCGGGTCACCTGCAATCAGCTTTTCAATGCCTGCAAAGGTATCCTGCTTGTTCAGCTCGATACAAATGTAAGCCTTCTTGACGCCCATGATCTTTACCAGATAACGAACGCCCTCTACGATCTCCTCCGGACGCTCCAGAAGAAGACGATGGTCGGATGTGATGTACGGCTCACACTCCGCACCGTTAATCAGGATGGTATCGCACTTGCCGATACCGGACTTGATCTTTACGTGTGTCGGGAAGGTTGCGCCGCCGTGACCAACGATACCTGCGTCCCAGATTGCCTGGATGCGCTCGTCATTGGACATTGCCTCAAAATCCTTCGGCTTGACAGACTCGTCCAGTCTGTCCTCATGGTCATTCTCGATCACAATCGACAGTACCTTCGAGCCATTCTGATGCAGCATCGGAGCAACGTCTACGACCTTGCCGGAAACCGATGCGTGAACCGGAGCGCTGACGAAACCGCCTGCTTCTGCGATCATCTGACCCATGTTTACGATGTCACCCTTCTTCACCAGCGGCTTTGCCGGTGCGCCAATGTGCATCGAAACCGGAAGAATGACCTTGTCAGGTGCCTTCAGGACTTCGATCGGCTTTTTGTTTGTTGCGGCCTTAAATCCCGGATCATTTTTAGTACCAGGATGGATACCGCCACGAAACGTGTACGCCATTATGGATTCACCTCTCTGTTCATTTTGTGCGGCTTCCATCAGCCGCACGGCAGACAAATACTTGTACTGCGGAACAGCCGTCCCCCCGCAAAAATCAGGCACGGCCATCTCGCGTGTTTCCGAGACCGTCAGGCAGTTTTCAGAGTCCGCCCACATGAAAAATCTGCACCTGCACACGGAACTGGTTCCTCGCAGAATTTGCAAGCCTCCTGCTGAAACAGTTGCTCTGGCAGATGCTGACAGACATGGTGCGCGGCTCCTGCGGCTGCGCCGCCGATCCCGCTGCGCTCGTTTTCTTCGAGCACAATTTTATACTTTAGATTATACCGTCATTCCCGCCAGAAACGCAAGGAATTTTGCAAAAAAAATAACACAAATCAACAAGTTTTTTTGCTTTCTTTGTGTTAGCTTTTGCTCACTTCCTATATTTTTCGATTTTTTTATGATTTTTTATTTTTCCCATGCATCATTTCCTGCAATTTCGGTCATACTACCTCCGTCAGCCGAGGGACAGTTTGTCTTAAATTAGACAGCCGCAACAACAAATGCACAAATTTTGCCCCTTTTTTCGAGTTCGTTTGTACAGACTTTTGTTTTTCCGCGCAAATCTGCCATTTTTTCCAGAAAAAAACAGGAGCCGCCGTCAGCCCCTGCCTGTTCGTGGTTTTTTTATCAGTCTCGGCGAAAATGCGGCGCATCCAGCACCACGGACAGTTCAATGTCCGCCTCACTGATGGAATTGGAAAAAACGCGCTGATAGATGTCATTGCTCTTCAGCACCTCCGCGTCCTTGCGCCGCAGCGGAATGCGCAGCCGCGCATGGGTGCCGGCCTCTGCCGTGCGCACATAGACCAGCAGACCGCGATGCATCACAGCGATGCGGCGCACATAGGGAATTCCCAGTCCCCATCCGCCCGGCAGGGCATCCTGCAATTCCCAGGTGCCGTTCATGCGCTGCATCGCGGTGTCCGAAATGCCGACGCCGTCGTCATCAACACGGAATGTCACGCTTTGATCCGTCACTTCCGCCGACAGACAGACATGCACCTGCTCGCCGCCATGGCGCAGACTGTTGGAAAGCAGTGACATCAGCGCGGCGCGCAGCAAATGGGCATCCGCCTCTATCGCTGCATCGTGCTGCGGCATGTCAATCGTCACATTGTCCATGTGCTGCCGTTCCAGCTGACTGCGGGTCTCTTCTATAAAGGTTGACAGACGATGCGTGCCCCACATCATGTCTTCCGGTGCGCCGGACAGCAGCTCCAGATGTTCGATGCTTCTCAGCATCCGATAGGCTTCCCGTCGGATTTCCGCCGCAATCTCCGGCTGCCCGAGATGATCCAGCCGATTCGCGTGAAGAAGCAGATTCGCCGCGCGATCCCGCAGGTCAGACGTTGCCGCCGTCACGCCGACCGCCTGGTGCTGCGCCGCCGCAAACACCAGCACGGCGCCGCCGGTCTCTACCGGCACAATGCGCAGATTCCACTGCTTGCCGTCAACAAACACCAGCTGCTCCTGTTCGACATGCTCCTCGATGCACTGCCGAATCAGATCGCGGATGTCGGGAGAAAGGAAACTTTCGACCGAATAAAATAAGGCATCGGCAAACAGCTGTTTGGATGCCTTATTTTGTGCCAGCACCATCAACTCGCGCGAAACATATACCGCGGGGTGCTGTTCGCCGCCCAGTCCAAGGCAAATTGCCTGCAAAACTTCCGGCGGCTGTTCCAGAAAGACTTTCTCGCCCTCTCGGTTGGGCAGAATGTGCTCCCGCTCCGTGTCCTTTTCCATTGCAATCGCCCCTCTCCTTCCGACTTTTCGTCAATATATGACAATCAATTTTCACACATTATAGCAGAATTTAGATTGTTATGAACATGAGATATGAAATTATTTTCATTTTTCCCCGCATTTTATACAAATCTGTCATTGCGAAAATGTTTTTTTCCGTGTATAATGAATTCGTTCCAGTAAAACAGGATTTTATATTCAATAAGGAGGATATTTCTACTATGGGTATCAAAGTAGGTATCAACGGCTTTGGCCGCATCGGCCGTATGGTTTTCCGTGCTGGTCTGGACAACGAAAACATCGAGTTCCTGGGCATCAACGACCCGGGCATGACTCCGGATTACATGGCTTACATGCTGCGTTACGACACCATGCATGGCCAGTACACCGGTGACATTTCTTACACCGATAACTCTATCATCGTTAACGGTAAGGAAATCAAGGTATTCGCTGAGTTCAAGCCGGAGCAGATTCCGTGGGGCGAGATCGGCGTAGAGTACGTTGTAGAGTCCACTGGTTTCTTCCTGACTCAGGAAGCTGCTAAGGGCCACATCGAGGCTGGCGCTAAGAAGGTTATCATGTCCGCTCCGTCCAAGGATTCCACTCCGATGTTCGTATACGGCGTAAACCAGAACGTTTACACCAAGGACATGCAGTTCGTTTCCAACGCTTCCTGCACCACCAACTGCCTGGCTCCGATCGCTAAGGTTCTGGACGAGGCATTCGGCATCAAGGAAGGCCTGATGACCACCGTTCATTCCACCACTGGCACACAGAAGACTGTTGACGGCCCGTCCAAGAAGGATTGGCGCGGCGGCCGTGCCGCTTCCGGCAACATCATCCCGTCTTCCACTGGCGCTGCAAAGGCAGTAGGCAAGGTTTATCCGAAGCTGAACGGCAAGCTGACCGGTATCTCCATGCGTGTTCCGACCCTGGACGTATCTGTTGTTGACCTGACCGCTAACCTGGTTAAGCCGGCTTCCAAGGAAGACATCTGCGCTGCTATGAAGAAGGCTTCTGAGACCCCGATCGAAGAGGGCGGCCTGAAGGGCGTTCTGGGCTACACCGAGGATGCAGTTGTATCTTCTGACTTCCTGGGCGATGCTCGCACCTCTATCTTCGACGCTACCGCTGGCGTTTACCTGACCGACAACTTCGTAAAGGTAATTTCCTGGTACGACAACGAGTGGGGCTACTCCAACAAGCTGCTGATGCTGCTGCAGCACATGGCTAAGGTTGACGCTGAGTAATCCTTCCTTACTGAAGAATTTTTATCAGGCTTTCTCTTCGGAGAAAGCCTGATTTTTTTCTACCCTCAGCATACCCCTATCTTGTTCTTTGTATGCTGTTCATGTTACAATAAACAAAACAATTCGGACGACACGCTGTCGCCCGAACGCAAAGGGGTATTTTTTATGAAAAAGAGATGGATTTCCGGTCTGTTGGCCGGATGCCTGCTGCTCTGCCTGACCGGCTGCGGCAGCGAAAATCTGGCAGATCAAATTTCAGACAAGCTGCTCTCCTCGGATACCGGCATTTCTTTTGCCGTAGACAAGCCGCTGAAAGACGATTCTGTGACGCTGACCGTCCGTTCTATCACCTTGTCCGATGCTGTCTATGCACCGCTGACCACAGACAAGTCCGGTTCCTATACCGCGTATTATACCGAAGACGGCACCGGAAAAGAGCAAGACGTCGATAAGGACTCGGTATATTTGGACTGCACCGCAGACGTCACAAACACCAGCGACAAAGCACTGGATCTCGGAGATGATCTGTTTTTCTATGCCATCACCGACGGCACGGTATACAGTGATTATATGTCCTTCACAGAATCCAAGGATGGCGCAGAACTGATTGACGCAGACAAGCTCGCGAGCGGAAAAACCGCCCGTGTACATTACGCCATCATTCTTCCGGAGGACGTCGACGCGAGCACCTTGGATGTCGCCTTCATGCTGCCGTCCGCAGAGGATATTTACCGCGTATCCTTTACAAAACTCGCTGTCGCAGAGCGCACCCTGCCTGTCGGCGGCGCAGTGAAAACGCAAAGCGGCGCGACACTCACTATCGAATCCGCCAAGCTCGTCTCATCCGTTGAACCTGTGACAAGCGCAGGCGGAGATACCTCCGTGCAGCTGATCGAAGGCGGCAATCTGTTTGATGTTGTCCTGACCATTCAAAACAACAGCGATACCGACCTGCCGCTCGGCACCCTGTTCAGCGGGCGCATGACAATGGATTCCATCAGCCGCCTCGGCACACCGCTGCTGGAATCCGACATGGACTTACAGTACACCGGTTCGATTCCCGCCGGAACCAGCGCAACCGCGCATCTGGTATTCGATGCAGACGGCATGTCCCGCGATTTACAGCTCACGGATTCATATTATCTGTACGCAGACGGTGTGTACTATCTGCTCCAACCATCGACATAAAGACAAGTTTCAATTGTACGCAAAACAAAAGCACTAGTTCCGGAAAATACCGGTTCTAGTGCTTTTCTTCTGATTTTTTACAGTCCCATGGACTTTTTGAGTGCTTCCAGCTCGGCATCTACAGCGGAATCCGCTGCGCCCTTGCTGTATTTTTCCTCCAGTGCCTTGGCTTCATCTACCGGTTCGGTATTCAGATCCGCCATCGCATTGGCTTCATCGAGCATTCGATTTGCCTTGTCCTCCATCCGGTCAAATGCGCCCATCGCACCACGCGCCTTGTCGGCATTGGACGTGATTTTATTCATGCGTTCCTGTGTCTTTGCCACAGAAACCTTCGCCTTAATCATGGCACGGCGCGATTTGAGCGTTTCAATATCACTGACGAGCTTGTCATGCATCTGGCGCATCTTGACCGCGTTTTCATGCGCGGCAGTATAAGCATCGACAAGTCCTGCGCCCGCACTTTCCAGCTGCTGCTTTTTTGCCAAAAATACCTTGGCGTCGCCTTCATTGCCTGCCAGCAATGCCTGCTTGGCAAGATTTTCATACCGCGCGACTTCCGCCTGATTCTCTTCCATCAAGCGTCTTGTGCGGGTTTCCTCTGCCATCACACCGGCGGTCTCTTTTTTGACCTCTGCGAGGTTTTCGTTGAGTTCGCGCAGATACTGGTCGATCATTTTAGACGGATCTTCCATCTTGTCGAGCACGGCATTGACATTTGCCTGCACAATGTCTCCAAATCGTGAAAGAATACCCATAATTTCCTCCTAAATCCGTTCGAGAAATTACTTTTTGTTCTTTTTCTCGTATTTTTTTGCGAGATTTTCCGCTTCGTCTTCCTCGCCGAATTGTTCCAGCGGCGTCTGCAAAATATCTTCCATTTCCTTGTCGCGGCGGCGCTTTTCGATCCGTGCCTTTTCGCGCCAACGGTACAACAGAAATACCACAGCGACAACCGCACCCGCAATGACAATCACGATAATGACCATCGGTGCCTGCGATTTCGTCACCGTCATAATGCGTTCACCGGTCTTTTGGAACACGGTCGAGAAAAACTCTTCGTCCTCCATATTGCTGCTGTAATAGCGATCCAAATAATCCGCCAGCACGCTGACCGCTTCGCTGTCCATAATTGTCTTTGCCTGCGAGCCGACGGCATAGCCGCAATTGTAGCTGCCGCTTCCGGTATCACAGAATACCAGCAGAAAATGTCCTTCGTCTGTGAACAGCTTGTCATATTCCTGCTCTGCAAACTGCTGAAGCTGCGTGGTGCTCGGTGTCGTGCTGCCGTCCAAGTCATGGAGAATATACAGATACGGCTGTACGCCGGTGCGCTGATAAAAATCCTTCATGCCGCTGGTCAGCTGGTTTTTATTGCTGATCCATCCCGCCTCATCGGTATAGTAGTCGGTCTCATTGACTGCGCTGGCTGGCAGAGCTTCGCGCTGTACGGTCGATTTTGTGACAGCATCCGAGGAACTGCCGCCCAGTGCCACGGCGACAATGCCCAGCGCGAGAACAAGCAGAACGACAATCAGACAGCCGATGCCGCAGCCGGTATTGTTCTGGTTGCGATTGCTCGGCGGTCGGTTTCCTCCCCCGCCGCCTCTGCGGTCATTGAGCAGGCTGCCGAGTATCATGCCTTCCCAGAATCCACTGTTTCCGTGGTATCTCGGCGGTCTGGGCGGCGGGCCGCCAAATCCTCCCGGTGGCGGACCACCAAATCCGCCGCCGAAGCCGC
>ERZ808240.3622-NODE-3622-length-14756-cov-4.820488_pt1 | contig 14756 bp, 16 predicted proteins | sample MGYA00521084_ERZ808240 | MGnify/ENA primary metagenome ERZ808240 (study PRJEB31516, sample SAMN03275571) | gut metagenome | biome: mammalia-associated habitat; material: feces | host: Papio cynocephalus | place: Kenya | collected 2012-08-06 ... | reverse complement strand
GGCAGGTTCAGTCCATGCTCCATCCCTTTTACCAGACTTTTATCTTTGACCTTTTCATCTAATATCTCAATCTCCGTCATACGATCGATCCGGTAATTTGACAGATTGTCATATTTATCATAATTGCAGATCAAATAATATTTTCCCTCATTTGCAACCATCTGATATGGATTTACGATATACTTCGTATCCTTTCTCGGGTGAAGCTGCTTATCGATACCATAAGTATTATAGAGAAATGCAACCTTTTTACCCTCACTGATCGCATCATCGATCATTTCTACATTTAACATAGTCTGGCGGTTATCGGTATGTGATAACCCCGGCAGATTGCACACATGTTGTACCTTCGCACTGAAATACACATTTGAGAGACCCTTGATCTTCTCGATCAGCTCCTGTGCCTGATTTCTCGGTATCGTCTTTGAAAATAAGATACTGTCGATCAACATTCGAAGCTCTGCATCATCAAATTCATGATTATAATACCAGTCCTTTGTCAGAATTTCGGTCTCTCCGTTTTTATTTTCACGTTCAATCTCCGTACATTCCAGATTATAACCAAAATCCACCAAATTCATCAGATTGCTCTTGACGGATTTCCGGTCAACCTTCATTCCATATTCGGTTTCCAGCTTTTTTATGATATCCTTCTGATCCATTGTATGTTCGGAATCCGTATATTTCCGTAGAATTTCAAGGATACAGATATTCATCATTTTCTTTCCATCTACCATGTATGTACTCATAAATACTCCTTTTTACCACTCGTAATGGTGAAGCTGTCCCTTCGTCTCAAGCTCCGGGAAGCCCTGCTGCCTGAGTGCCTCGTATAACACGATCGCTACAGAATTTGCCAGATTCAGGGAACGGATCTCCGGGAACATCGGAATCCTGACCGCTGTTTCCTTATAATCTAATAAAATCTCCTCTGGAATTCCTGCACTCTCTTTTCCAAACATGATATAAGCATCTTCCTCATAGTTTACATCCGTATATTTCTGTTTGGATTTGGTCGTTGCCATATAGATCTTTGCACCAGGATTCTTTTCAAGGAAATCATTAAAATCATCATAGATCGTTACATCTAATTTGTCCCAATAGTCCAAGCCCGCACGCTTTAACTGCTTCTCGTTGATCTGAAAACCCAGAGGCTCGATCAAATGCAGTCTTGCACCTGCTGCCACACAGGTACGTCCTATATTTCCTGTATTTGCCGGCATCTCCGGCTCATGAAGTACGATATTTAACATGTTTTTTCTCCCTTCGCTCTTATGGTGTCAAAAAGCTCTCCTCTCCATCATGGATGATCACGCGGTCATGTCCGGTTGTTGTCCTGCCGATCACAGCCGCTTCAAATCCGGCTTCATACAGATGATTGCTTAACATTTCACCATCTGCCGTGACAAATAGTGCCGCTCCGCATCCATCGATCCGATATGGATCATCTCCGGTAAATTCGCAGATCTCGATGGTTTCCTGCATGATCGGTATATGGTCATGGCTGATCCGAAGTCCGACATTGCCAGCCTCTGCCAGTTCCCATAATGCTCCATATACTCCTTCTGTTGAAATATGACGTGCATATATACTGCCACATGCCCTCGCAATATCTCCCTGATCCTTCACCAGCAATAATCGGTCAAACTGCTCCGCTGTACGAAGATACTCCGCAGAATATCTGGTCAGAAGCTCTTCCTTTCTTTCCCTGACCCGGAGCAAGGTTCCAAGAATACCGGTCTGTCCGCACATAACGATATCCATATCCGGCTTGATCTTTGCATTTATCTCGCCCTGCCATATCTTGCGTCCATACATCGTTACCGTTACCGCAGGCTCCTTAAAAATCCCACTGATCGCAGTATCTCCATACACAACATCCACATGAAGCTCCTTTGCAAGATCAGAAAGCTCCCGCAGAATCTTTTTCATACACTTCTCATCATTTCCCGGCATCATGCCCGTATCTGAAAGTGCAAACGGCTGATACCCGCCAAGCCGTAATTTATTATATTGTTTGATAACATCCGAAGTGACCGTACCAAGTGCATTTGCAAGGCAGAGTCCTTCCGTTACCGCAAACTCACTATCCAACAACACAAGCCGGCTATAGTCATCTCCTATGCCGGCTTGTGTTATGTCAGAATGTTCCTGTTTATTCAACGATCTTAAGATTGACCGCTTCTGCTGTATAAATCGAAACTTTTCTTTATTCATCCCTGATACCTTTTAGAATGCATATGCAAGCATACCGATTACCATAGCTGCTACCAGGATTCCAACTATAATTGCAGATGCTACCTTTTTACCCTTTGAACTGCTTAAATTGATCATTTTCCCATTTCTCCTTTATATTTTAAACTTATTAATCTTCTGATATTTCCTGCCCCCACATCAGACCTTTTTCTATCTTATGCAACGACATCATGTATAGATTAACGCTGAATTTTCACTTTGTCCAGATATAATAATATAATTTTATAGCAATTTAGCATTTGTGCCGGATTCTTTTCATACTATTTTTAACGAAATAATATTTTCCAATTATCAAAGCATCTTATACCGAAAATTATTCCTTATTTCGTTACATTTGCTGACGGACATACACGGTTCAGCGCGCATTCTGCACATTTTGGCCGTCTGGCGATACAGATTGTTCTTCCAAGTGTAATTATCTGGATATTATATAAGATCCACTGCTCCTTTGGAAGTTTCTCCATAAGTTCATGTTCAATCTTCACCGGATCATCACTATCCGTAAGTCCAAGCAGCCTGGAAATACGCTTTACATGCGTATCAACGACAATACTCGGCTCATGGTAGATATTTCCACGAATCACATTTGCCGTCTTTCTTCCCACACCATCTAATTTCGTCAGGCTCTCGATATCACTCGGCACTTCTCCGCCATATTCACTGATGAGCTTCTTCGCACAGCCAATTATATTCTTCGCTTTATTCTTATAAAATCCGGTTGAGTAAATATCCTTTTCCAGTTCCTTGATGTCTGCATCGGCAAATGCCTGCAAAGTCGGATATTTCACGAACAGATCCTTTGTTACAATGTTTACCCTGGCATCTGTACATTGTGCCGACAACATCGTTGCGATCAGAAGCTGCCATGCATTTTCATGATTCAGGTAACACTTGTAATCTGTTCCATATGTCTCATTCAAGATCCGGCAAATCTCAGCGACCTGCTGTTTTTCTTTTTTTGTCATGTTGTGTCCTCCCAGTCCATACAACGGAACAACCTCTGGCAGATACTTTCAATGGATCTCTTCATTGATAGTATCTGCTTTACATCTGCTTGCCAGCCAGATAGTTGATAAACTGCTGTGCTGTACGGCCGGAGATTCCACCATGCGACAGTTCCCATTTGTTTGCTTCCGCACACAGTTCTTCCTCTGTCATATGGATACCGTTCTTCTCTGCCAGCCCTACAACGATCTGGAAATATTCCTTCTGTGATGGCTTGCTGTAATTGATCGTAACACCAAAACGATTGACCAGTGACAGCTTCTCCTGCATCGTATCACTCTTATGCATACCATTATTATTCTCAAGATCAGTACGGTCTGTCCATGTCTCACGGATCAGATGACGACGGTTCGAGGTTGCATAGATCAGAACATTATCCGGCTTGATTTCCAGACCACCTTCGATGACCGCCTTCAGATATTTGTATTCTGTCTCAAATTCCTCAAAGGACAGATCATCCATGTAAATGATGAATCGATAGTTACGGTTCTTGATCTGTGAAATAACCTGAGACAGATCCTGAAACTGGTGTTTGTAAATCTCGATCATACGAAGTCCCTGATCGTAATATTCATTTATGATCGCTTTGATCGTTGTTGACTTTCCGGTTCCGCTGTCGCCAAATAACAGTGCATTATTCGCCTTACGTCCTGCAACAAAGGCTTCTGTATTCTCCACGATCTTCTGTTTCTGAATCTCATATCCGATCAGATCATCCAGACGGACATCCTCTGTGTTATTGATCGGAACAAACTGCATATCTCCATTTGTCGGATGAATGATACGGAATGCCTTGTTCAGTCCGAACATGCCAACACCATATGCCTTATAGAAATCTGTCACGATCTTAAAGATATCATTTTCATCCTTTGCTCCTTCGATCGCACGGCTGATATCCTGTACCTTTGTGCTGACGTTCTTATTATACATACGTTCCTTCTTGCCAATGGCTTTATAATTATTCACGATCGTGAAGCAGTCAATATCCAGTGCTTCCTCGATCTCAGAGAAATCAAAATCAAACAGTTTCTTGAAGATCTTGAAATCATTCTTTGCAAAATAATTAACGGTTCCATCATTTGCACCTACTTTTTCACTCGTCATAGAGAACGAATTCTCATTTGTGATAAGGATAAATGCCAGATAGTTGTGCCACAGATTTGTGTCAAATCCATAATCAGTAGCAAGATCCAGCAGCCGCTTGATCTGGTCATAGATCCTTGCAACCAGCTCTGCATTCGGACAGTCTCCACGGTCAAAATCCTCAAATATCCCGGACAGCTTCATCAGAATACTGTCTTCACCCAGATTTCTATATAATACCAATTTCGCTATATCTCTGTACATTTTAAATTATCCTTCTTTCTTCATTTGTCTGTATAAACAGATCATTCACTCTGTTTTATCCTTCTTGCTTATCTCAGGCATTTCCCTTGCTTCTTTTCTCTTTCATGCGTCTGGACTGCCGCCTCTGCTGCCGTTTTCGGGCTTTTCCTTTCCATTCATCATCCGATGAATCATACGGTTCTCCATATTTTTCCCAGGCGACACCTTTTTCCCGCAATCTCACAAGCACGAATTCCTTTACCAGTGCATATAAGACAGAGGACAACGGTACAAATATCAGCATACCGAGAATTCCCATCAGATCTCCACCGATGATAACGGCAACCAGCACCCATATAGATGGAAGTCCGACCGAACCACCTACCACATGCGGGTAGATCAGGTTGCCCTCGATCTGCTGCAATACGATAAACAGGATCAGGAATACCAATACCTTCTTCGGGTCGTCAACCAGAATGAGAAATGCACCAACTCCACATCCGATAAATGCACCGAAGACCGGAATCAACGCCGTTACTGCGATCGTAACACTGACAGTCAGTGCATATGGAATACTCAAGATGCTCATGGATACGAAGAACATCAGTCCCAGAATACATGCCTCTAAGCACTGTCCGGTTATAAAATTTGCAAATGTCTCATCTGCCATAACGCAGGTCTTAATGATCTTATCTGCTGTCTTCTCTTTAAATAACGCATACATCAGACCTTTTGTCTGCCGCTTCAAAGTCTCCTTCTGTGCCAGAATGTAGATCGCAAAAAACAGCCCAACCACAAAATCGATCATGCCGCTGACAACAGAGGTCGCAAAATTAAATGTCGATGATAACAGGCTTCCGCTCCCATTCTTTATCAGATTGATCGCACTCTCGCTCACTTTATCCCATGCAATATCAATCTCCATAATCCGGTCTACGATGTCCGGATATCCCGCTGTCAGATTCACCGCCCAATTCTTGATCGCTTCCATCGTAGATGGAAACTGTTGTCCAATTGCCGTAATTGTCCGGCTGACCTCCGGTATCAGCATCGTGATAACAAAGGTAAGCACCAGAACTACACAGATAAGCGAAAGCACCATACAGACCGGCCTCCGAAACCGATACCATCTGCTCTTTTCATTTCGGAATATCAGATTTTCAAATCCCTTCATCGGCACATTCAGGATGAAGGCAATCGCAAATCCAATCACAAACGGCATAAGCAGCCCGATGATCCATGTCCCGCAAGCACGAATCTTATCAAATCGAAATACACAAAATACAACTAATACGGTTATAATAATCAGCTTTATGATCTTTTTCATATTCGAATTATTAAGTTCCAAATTCAGCTTCCTCGGCTTTCTATTTACATTTTTTTGAGCAGGCACATAGAACGTGTCTGCTCAATCATGCCAAGACCATTTATTCCGGCAGATTGATGTTTCCGAATACATCACCTATGGAATAGGTCATATTTTCTTTCGGTTTATAAGCATTCATAATTGGAGCCATGATCTTCTCAAACTTCTCCCTGTCCTTTGAAAGAATGAATACTTCTGCTGTATTTCTGGCATCCCACAACGCATCATGTTCTCTGCCCTGAAAATCTTCTCCCAGATAGAATACCGCATCTGACAGTGCCAGTCTTCTTCTGGTTCCAAGCATACGTGCAAATTCCTTCTGGAAATCCTTCCATTTGGATGCAAGCTTTTGTGCATCCGGGTTATTGTAGGATTTTAACTTGCGTTCCCGGTTGAACTGCCGCAGATCATTCTCACTCCATGCATAGATCACATCCGCGCTTAAGCCCCATGCAATGAACTGATCCATCGCAGCGGCAAAATCCGGCGCATCGTCTACCATCTCATTTGTGATCCCGGTAAGATTTGTTATTCTGGATGTCACAGGCGTAATTCCCGGCTTTACATAAGTCTTGAATGAATCAATCTCCTTATATGTATCATCCAGCTTAACAGCTCCTATTTCAATTATTTCATTTTTACATATTTTTAATTCATCGAGATGAGAATTATCGATCTGATTCATCTCAAAATCCACAAATACATACTCCATGTTTCACAACCTTCCTGAAGCTGTCTTCCGGGTGAAAGCCACCTGCCGAACATGGCTTCCACCGTCACAATCTTACCTTACAGCATACCATTCACGGTCAAAAATGTCTATCTTTTTCTTGGTGGAGATTTCCTGTAAATGCCCTGTTAAAAAATGCAGCTGTCCTGACTTTATTTGCCGTAACTTAAAAGATTTTCTATTTTGTGTATTCGCCTGATCCGCAAATGCTCCTGCGCAAACTCGCCTTTCAGGCTCAAACATGCGCCCGCATTTGCTGGCAGAATACAACAAAATCACGAAAATCTTTCAAACGTTTCAGACAAATAAAGTCAGGACAGCTACAGTTTTTAACAAAATATCTGGTCTCCAAAGCAAAAACATTATTCATTATAGTTATTTCCTACCTGTTTTTTTACACACATGAATCGCCACAAGTATAAACGGCAATGAAAATACCCCTGACAGTACATCGGAGATTCCCTGCGTAAGAGCCACGCCTGTTTCCTGAAAATACATTGGAAGAAGCCAGATCAATGGCAGGAAAAAGATTCCCTGTCTGGTGGATGAAATAAGAATGGCTTTTCCGATCTCCCCTATCGCCTGAAATAACATTCCGCTGACCAGGCACACCGCCATAAATGGCAATGATACCGCATGTATCCGAAGGGAGAGCACGCCCAGATTAAGTGCTGCATTTTCACCAAATAACGAGATGATCGGAGATGCAAATATCCACACAAGAACACCTGCGACAGCCGATGCGATGATCTGGCTTAGAAGTGTAAACGTGATTGCTCTTCTTACCCGGTCATTTTCCTTTGCCCCATAGTTGTAGCCAACCACCGGCGCAAAGCCCTGACCATAGCCAACCATAACAGCAAACAATACGGCAAATACTTTATTTGATACCGATATTGCAGCAACCACATCATCCCCATATTCTCTCGCCGCCCGGTTCAACAGGATTGTTGCTACGCAGACCAGCCCCTGACGGAAGAAAGACGGAATACCTGTTCTTGTAATAGCGGCTGCGGTCTGCCTGAACGACTTCCCTTTCTGTCGCTCTTCTGCCTTTATCTTCTCAATTTCAACCCGCATTCCTACCGGTTTATATTTTGAATTTGCAGCTTCATCAGCAATACCGTCCATGCCTGCATTTTTCCGTGAACGATTCACACTATCCATATTTTTATTCAACCCGATCACGCTTTTCCCGCTCAGCATTACGATCAGCATGATAACAAGACTTACGCTCTGTCCACAAAATGTCGCAATTCCCGCTCCACGGATTCCAAGCTCCAAACCTGACACCAGAATCGGATCTAAGACTGCATTTAAGACAGCACCGCTTCCAATTCCAACTAAAGCCCAGACGGGCATTCCTTCCGCCCGCAGAACATTGTTGAGTACATACGACACACACATGACCGGAGCTGTAAGCAGGATCCAGAATCCATAATCTAGTGCAAATGTCTCGATTGTATCCGTCGATCCCAGAAAGTCAACCAGCGGTTTCTGCCACAGGAAGCCTGCTCCCATCAGTATAAGTCCGGCAATCAGCGACATCAAGACCGCAGCCAGCGCATCCCTGCCTGCCTCCTTTTCTTTCTGTTCACCTAAAAATCGGGATATTCTGCTGCCTGCGCCCATGCCAAATGTATACCCTACCGCCTGTATCATGGCAAGCACCGAAAATAAAACCCCGACTGCCGCAACTGCACTGTTTCCAAGGTCCGAAACAAAATACATATCTACAATATTATATGTTGTTCCGGCAAGCATACTGACAATAGTTGAACAGGATAATCGCAAAATAAGAGAAGGCACAGGAGTCTGTGTCATTTTCACATGATTCTCCTGTGCCTTATCCTTCGTATTGTCCGTTTTACCTTGAACACTATCATTTTTCATATGCAGACATCCTGCCTTATAGCCGTAGTAAGAAACTGACAAATAAATATTTCTGTATCTATCCAAACTCTGACACCAAAATCATAACAATCTTTTTATATCAGCCGGATATTGATGCATTATTTCAGAAATTCAGCCACTTCTTCGATCTTATTCTGTGCATCATACACGCCCAGATCGTACATTGCCTGAATCTTCTTATCATCCTTTTCCGTTCTTGATATGTCGATCTGTACACTCGGACGGATAATAAGAACCTCGCCCTTCTGTTCCAGTTCAGCCAGCTTCTCCAATGTCTTATTATAATACAAATGCCGCATGGCTATTCGTTTCACATACTCCGGATATTCCTTATACCGGATTGCTTCCAGCTTCAACATACTGTCTTCTTCCTTGACATAGCCTTCCGGTCTGGTCAAAACTACGATATCTTTTCGATATCCCATTCTCCGGAACTGGAAGATCGGGATGCTGTCTGCCGTTCCACCATCCAATAACTTCTTGCCATCTACTTCTACGATCTGAGATACGATCGGAAGTGATGCTGATGCACGAAGCTTGTCCATATCCTTTCGAAGATCCGTACATTCCAGATACTCCGGCTGTCCGGTCTCTACATTTGTACAGCATACATAAAATCTCGTTGGATTTTCCTTAAAAGCATCATAGTCGAATTTGTATAATTCATTCGGCAGTTTGTCATAACAAAAATCAACTCCAAATAAATTTCCCGTTTTCAGCAATGACTTCAAACTCATATATTCCTTATTATTCCGGTATTCCAGGCTGTATGCAATATTTCTTCCACGCTGCTTGGACAAAAAGGATGCTCCATGAATAGCTCCCGCCGATACGCCGATCACGCCATCCACTGTAATATTATGATCTAAAAATACATCCAGTACTCCGGCAGTATAGATGCCACGCATGCCACCGCCTTCTAAAACCAATCCTGTCTTTGTCATATATCTTCAACTTCCTTTCAAAACGAATTTGCTATCTTTTGTTTTTACTATGATAACGCAAATCTGGATTTTGGCAAGGGGAATTTTGGAGGTGAGGGTGATGGATAATAAAGAGTTATCAGCTAATTTATTTACGGGAGGACAATCATGAAACATTTATTATCAATTAATGATTTATCATCAGATCAGATTATCGATATATTCAAACTGGCTCAATTAAAAGGACAGTTATTCAATAAATATCACAATATATTTCAGGAAAAAATACTAGCAACATTATTTTTTCAGCCAAGTACTAGAACGCAATTAAGTTCTCAATCAGCATTTATAAAATTAGGTGGTCAATGTATCGGTTTTTCGGATATAGAAGATTCTCGATCTGGATCAACTTATTACGAGAGCATGGAAGATCTAGGTAAAATCATCCAATCATATTGCGATTTACTCGTAATGAGATGTAATGATGCCGAACAAATTCAAAAATTATCTCAAAATTGCAATATACCAGTAATATCTGCAGGTCATGGAAATATTGAACATCCTACTCAGGCTCTTATTGATATGTATACATTATGGTCTATAAACAACAGAATACATAATTTAAATATCCATCACTTATTTTCTTACTTTTCTTCCCCTCCAATCTATCCCCAATCCCATGCAAAATCAACCGTTTTGCATAAAACGACCATATATTGCAGAAAATGACCAAATTTCTCTTATTTTTCGATTGTATTCTTCCATTTTATAAATTCTGGAATATATACTAAGCAAGGCAGAATCCTGCTATGGAGTTGATTCTATGCACAGCAAAATAACCTTGGTAAGATCCATACCGGACTTATATCGGATCTATCTTGAAATGCATCTAATAAATAATTTTAAGGAGAACAAATACAAATGACTACGACTCTTTTATCTACACACATTCAAAACTATCGCACCTACTGTAAGAACCAGAAGCGACTGGATGAAAAAACATTAAAAGCATACCGAATTGATCTGGCACAATTTACACATGCACAAATTCCTTCCGACATCACAGATATCACTCCCGATCTTTTAGAGGAATATGTCGCAAGTCTTCACGAACAATATAAACCAAGAACAGTAAAGCGGAAAATTGCATTAAGAGATACTGCCGTACTGAAACTACTCTTTGCAACGGGTATTCGAATCTCCGAGCTTTGCTCTCTTCACAATGATTCCATTGACCTGTAAGACGGAACAATTCTAATCTATGGAAAGGGATCAAAGGAACGCCGTATCCAGATTGGGAATAAATCTGTGCTTTATATTTTGAAAAAATATAAGATAACTTTTCAAAAAGAAATACTCGCCTGCGATTCTTTCTTTGTTAATCAGGCTGCAAAACCCTTATCCGATCAGGCTGTACGGCGCATGATAAATAAATACACAGAACTTGCATCTATTGATATGCATATTACACCGCATATGTTTCGTCATACATTTGCAACCAGCCTTTTGGATACAGAATATATCAAACTTCAATATTAGATTTTCAAATCTAACCTTTGAAGCTGGTATATTCCACACCATCTTTTCACCTTTCTTCCAGATCATCTCTACAAGATAAATTTTTCAACTTAAAATCCTATATAATTCGACCGTCTGAAATTTCAATTATTCTATGACATTTTTCCGCTAATTCTTTATCATGCGTAACAATAATAATTGTTTTACCCTGTTTATTTAGAGAAAAGAAAAGATCCATTATTGCTTCCGTATTGGCTGAATCCAACGAACCAGTAGGTTCATCTGCCAGAATTAAGCTTGGATTATTAATAATAGCACGCGCAATTGCAATTCGCTGTTTTTCCCCTCCTGATAGATTTCTAACTTTTTCTTTTGCAAAGTTTTCCATATTTACTTGCTTTAATACTTCTTTTGCTAGCTCTTTTGCATTTGGACGCTTATTTTTTGCAAAGTCAAGCGGAATCATTATATTTTCCAAAACTGTGAAATCCTCAACCAATGAAAAATCCTGCATTACAATTCCGATTTTCTCATTTCTTATATTCGCTAATTTTTTTTCACTCATATTTTTAATAAGAAGATCATCAATATAATATTCACCACTGTCATAGCTATCTATACAGGCTATTATGTGTAACAGAGTAGATTTACCTGCCCCTGACTTTCCCACGATAGCAACAAGTTCTCCATCCTTTACTTCTGTTGATATTCCTTTTAAAACATGAAGTTCATTTGACTTACCTGAGTTAAAGCTTTTCTCAATATCAATTAATTTAATCACTTTCTTACATCCTTTCAAATGAATTATTCATTATTCCTTAATATTTCCTTTATACTTGTTCCATTAATGATAAGTGATGGCAACAAAGCTGATATAATACAATAAATTAAAGCAACACCTACACATACCGCCAATTGTACAATTCCCAAATTTATTGTTGTCACTTTATTAATAGTTGTTATTATAAAAATACACACTATACTTATAATAAATGAAATTATTGCCAAAATACAGGTAGCAATAACAGATATACTGGCAGATCGCTGCCAAGGCATTCCACATATACTGTATATTGCATAATTTTTCATTTGTTTTTTGACTGAAACAGCGCCTGAACACAAGGAACTAATAATTGTAAGGACAAAAACTCCAATAAAAATAGGAAATATAGCAATCAGTTTTTCTCGAAGTCTGACCTGACTTTTTATAGCAATCTCCTCTAAATCTTCTTTAGTTATAATTTGTGCATAATTTCCCAATATTTTTTCATTTTGTATTATTTGAGTTTCTGTTATATTATCTGAAAATGTTACAAAGACCCAACCTTTTACAAACGCTTCTACCTCATATTGCTCATGGTAATGTTTTATACTTTCTTCTCTCATTATCAACATTGGAATTTCTTCATTATCCAAACTATAATCACAATATATATCACTATAATCCCGGCTATTTCTATATGTATTTTTTGTATATCCTACAATTCTTGCATTATCCTCTAAAACACCAACAATCTTTATTTTTATTAGTTTTTCAGGATATTCATAAAAAATATTATTCATAAAGATTGTATCTCCAACCTTTATATTATAGTTATTTTGCGAAATAACAGCCTCAATGTAGTCAGCATCTTCAGAAATTGAATTCAACCATATTCCTTCCGATAACTCAGGTGTATGACGGTCAATTATTTCCCTATCATATGCCATAGATACAAATTCAAGTCTGTTCCCGTTATTATCATAATAATTAACCACGGGTTCATAACTTGCAACTACATCAGCATTGGATAACAATTTCTCTATATCTTTAGAATCTGTGGCTATAAGATTATTATCATTCAGATAAAAAGAATCCAGATTATACAAATATCCATCTGATTCAAAATAATCCCTGAAATTATTATAATATTTGTAATGGTAAACAATAATTGAGGAAGTTGCTATGGCAAGAACAAAAACGATAACCAATTGTATACATATCAATATATTAATCCATATATTATTTTTTAGTTCATAAAAACCGATTTTTAACATTTGCTCCTACCCCCTGTCCTTTATTAATTCAAGAATTCTTTTTCTGCTCATCACCAATAGCATGATACCAATAACAATAAGCGAAACACTAATAAATATTACAAACAAAAGGAAATAAACAAACGGGGTATATGCATCCTGCATATATACAAAATAAGTATGTAAACGTGGCAAAAATACTGTCTGGTACAACACCATACCTAAAATAAAAAACGGAACAATTAGAATTATACACTCGCTCATATTCATAAAATTCAATTTAGCAGGGGTCAATCCCAAAATTCTAAAAATAGCAGTTGTCCTTTTTCTTGTTGACATAATATATCTATATAAAATCATAAAGTTTATTGCGGCTATTAATGCGATAAATACCGATATCAAAATAACTGTTTTATAAGTATAATATGTATCTTTATCAATAGTTCTAATTTCTTCAAAAACTGCTTTATCCCCCATATAATTATTGAAAACATCTCTTATTTGATTATAGGTCTTTACTGAAACCGCAGAATTAAAAGAAATTAATGTACTTGTCAGAAGCTGTTCATCTGCTACCGTTGAGAAAGGAAACATCGCCCCATTTTCATTCCATGCTTGTTTACCAATTATATCATACATTTTTTCTCCAATTTTAAGCTGGTTACCATACTTAATCGAATCCAATGCTGAAATCTCTCCAAATACAGTCGGATCAGAAATAAGAGCAACGCATATGCCGTTTGCCTCCTCATAATCAGACCAGTAAGTTCCTTCTGTCAAATTATCATATTTTTTAAGATTTTCCTTAAATTCCTCTGCTACTTTAAATTTTCCATCACAGTATAAAAACTTAAATTCATAGGAATTATTATCAATTATTCCTTCTACATCATATTGTATAATCTGTTCCCGCAATTCATTACTTATATCATCAATTTCAGACAGGCAGTTTAATAAGTCCCTTTTTGTAACATATTCAGAACTGGTATTTACATAGTTAATCCCTATATAATCATCAGACAAGTCATCTTCCTTATAACTTAATATAGTATTATAATTCTGATATACGCCATACGAGAAAAAAATGACAATAGCTGATGTAATTGTACTGATTACAAGCAATATAAAAATTATAAAATTGTTTATAAAAAAGGATTTTATATTTTTCAGTGTATACTTAAAATACATTAAACCACCTGCCCATTTTTTAATTCTGTACAATTTTAATTAATAGTTATAGTCACTGATTCCAACTGCCCAGATGATACACTAGGACCTCTATATACAGATCCTGTAGCTTTAACCTTATAAGAACGATTTGTCTGAATAAGATCGGTTTGTAACTGTCCTTTACTTGATAATACGCGGCTATAGTATTTGCTATCCTGTAGTTTTCCTTTTGTATCATACATTCTTACACTTAAAGTTGTATATACCTTACCTGCATATAAATTTTTGACACTTGCTAGCCCAGATATCTTTGAACTATTTGAACTGCTCTGGGAAAAAGCTCCTGCAACCTGACAATAAGTTCCTGATTTAGCTGCAGAACCAGCTCCACTTGCATAAGATATACTACTAAATAAACAAGTAAATACTAATACCAACACCAAAATTGAAATATTTCTTTTTCGTTTTAAACTACTCTTTTTCATAAAAATCTCCATTCCGCCGCCTTTGGCTGGCGGCACAAATAGTAATG
>ERZ808240.3619-NODE-3619-length-14759-cov-16.172742_pt1 | contig 14759 bp, 13 predicted proteins | sample MGYA00521084_ERZ808240 | MGnify/ENA primary metagenome ERZ808240 (study PRJEB31516, sample SAMN03275571) | gut metagenome | biome: mammalia-associated habitat; material: feces | host: Papio cynocephalus | place: Kenya | collected 2012-08-06 ... | reverse complement strand
CCAGGCCTCAGATCCACGGCCACATCCAGCACTTTTCCTTTCACGACCCTGACCAGCTTACTTTGGGCGTGCCCGCCTTTCTGGAAATGCAGCCCTCTGACGACCCCGTAGCAGGATTTGCTCTCATTGTCCTGAACGAATGTCACAGGACCGACCTTATCCTCGAACTCCCTTTGGTTGAATGATTCGAAGAAATACCCTCTGCTGTCCTGAAATATTCTTGGCTTGATGATCAGGACGCCTTCTATTTCGGTTGTGATGATGTCCATGGTGTCAGTTCCGTAGTTATATTCGTCGGAGTCCCGTTGTCTTTATTCCTCCGCAATCTTGATCAAATACTGACCGTACTGGTTCTTGAGCATAGGTTTGGCCAGCTCGCGGAGCATTTCGGCTGTAATCCAGCCCTTTCTGAAGGCGATCTCTTCCAGACAGGCGACCTTGAGTCCCTGACGCTTTTCGATGACCTCGATGTATGTTGAGGCTTCGGCGAGGGATTCGTGAGTACCCGTGTCCAACCATGCGAAACCACGTCCCAGTTTCTGGACCTTCAGCTTTCCTGCCATCAAAAATTCCTGGTTCACAGTCGTTATCTCCAGCTCGCCTCTTGCCGATGGCTTGATCCTGTGGGCGATCTCCACCACATCGTTCGGGTAGAAGTACAGTCCTGTCACCGCATAGTCACTCTTGGGTGCAGCCGGTTTTTCCTCAATGCTGAGGCAGTTCCCTTCCTTGTCGAATTCTGCCACTCCATAGCGTTGAGGATCACTGACTTGGTAACCGAACACGGTGGCCTTGCCTTCCTCCTCGGCCGTGCGGACCGCCTCTCTCAACTGATTGCCGAAACCGGTGCCTTGGAATATGTTGTCTCCCAGCACCAGGCAGACACAGTCGTCTCCTATGAATTCCTTTCCTATTATGAAAGCCTGCGCAAGCCCGTCAGGAGAAGGTTGTTCGGCATATTCAAAGTTCACTCCGAAATCACTTCCGTCGCCCAGAAGCCTTTGGAATCCCGGCAGGTCTGAAGGAGTGGAAATGAGGAGTATGTCTCTGATTCCGGCAGTCATAAGAACCGATATCGGGTAATAGACCATCGGTTTGTCATAGACTGGCAGCAACTGCTTGCTGACTCCCTTTGTGATAGGGTATAGACGGGTGCCGCTTCCGCCGGCGAGTACGATTCCTTTCATGGTTATATTCGGTGTTGTTTTATCCTCTTGATGCAGTCCACGAGGGAATCCCTCCAATAAGGGACAGTGATTCCGAAAGTATCCTTTACTTTTGTTTTGTCGAGCACCGAAAACCGTGGCCTTTGTGCTTTGGAAGGATATTCTTCGGTGTGACAAGGCTGTATGTCGCAGATTGTCCCGCCTGTCTCGCTGATCGCCTTGGCGAAATCGTACCATGAGATGGCGCCCTCGTTGGAGAAATGGTATATTCCGGTACTGCCTAGCCTGTCGTTATCGATCATTGTCGCGATCAGTGTGGCAAGGTCTTGGGCGTAAGTGGGCGTTCCGATCTGGTCGAAAACGACTTTGAGCGAGTCGCGCTCCTCTGTCAGGCGAAGTATTGTCTTCACGAAATTTCTGCCGTAAGGTGAATATAACCAAGCGGTTCTGATGATTATGCTCTTGCATCCGGATTTCTCGACCTCTTTCTCTCCGGCCAGTTTGGTGGAACCATAGACCCCAAGCGGATCTGTGGGCCAATCCTCCTTGCATGGCATGGGAATATCCCCGTGGAAGACGTAGTCCGTGGAAATGTGGATCAACGCCGCGTCTCTTTCCTTCGCGACTCTGGCCAGATTCCCGGCCGCGGTGCAATTCAGCAACATAGCCATAGGAGGCTCGTCCTCGGCCTTGTCCACATTCGTGTAGGCCGCACAGTTCACGATAACGTCAATATTTTCCGAATCGCAGACATTCCTCGTCGCATCTATGTTCGTGATGTCAAGGCTCAAAGTCTCGACATCAGGCAGCGAGGTCACGTCTGAGAATATGTAGTTGTGTCGGCTTCCAGCCGTCACGTTGCGGAGTTCGGTACCCAACTGGCCGTTGGCTCCTGTCACAAGAATATTCATAAAGACCTTTCCGCAGATTATTCCCTGCGTCCCTTGGTGATTGTCACCATTCACAAATTTAATCAGAAATATTCCTTTATCCAAATCAGGAACATGTGGCAAAAGGTCCGTCTCAACGATATTTCTAATGCGTGCGGCGTGGCGAATCACCAAAGTACTCTAAAATAAAGAAACACCTGGTCATTTGTCAGGAAGCAGGGCCGTGTCGGATAGCGCTTGATAGAGGGCGGGTTGGTAGAAGTCGCCGATAGGGATGCGGTCCTGCCCGATCAGGATGTGGTTGCGCTCGATGGCTTCGATCGCGGCCTGGCTGACGATGAATGATTTGTGGACACGGATGAAATTCTCTTTGGGAAGTACGGACTCAAGGGTCTTCATCCTCATCAGGGACAGGATAGGGGCTGATGATCCGCTCAGGTGGATTTTCACATAGTCCTTCAGACCTTCGATGTAGGTGATCTTGTCGAGGTCTATCTGCTGGAGGCGGTACTCGGTCTTGACGAATATGCTTTTGATTTTTCTTTGTGGGGTCACATCGGAGGGAGCAAAATGTTCCTTGGCCTTGAGAGCCGCTGAAAGAAAATCTTCATAGGAAATCGGCTTCAGAAGATAGTCCAGAGCCCTGACACGGAACCCCTCGACGGCATATTCACTGAACGCGGTTGTGAATATGATCTTTGTCCTTTCCGGCAGCATCTTTGATAGTTCCATTCCGCTGAGGTTCGGCATCTGGATGTCGCAGAACAGCAGATCCACCTGGTTGTCCTGAAGGAAAGAGTATGCAGCCGTCCCGCTCGTGAAACTTCCCTTGAGCGAGAGAAATGGAGTCTTCGTCACGTACGATTTCATCAGCCTGACAGCCAATGGTTCATCGTCAACAACTATGCAGCTAATCGTGTTCATACTCAAGCCTTTATTCTAAGCAGCGAACGGTAAACGCTCTGAACTCTGCCATATTCAAAGGAATATGCGCCCGGATAGAGCAGGTCGAGCCTTCTCTTGAGGTTCGTGATTCCTATTCCTGAACCGCTGCGGTCGGTGTCGTCCTTGGGGTGGCAACTGTTCTCGACGAGGCAGCGGACGTATTCATCGTCCTCGCTCAGTCTGATTCTGATGAAGGATCCAGAGGAGTCGCTGATGCCATGCTTGAAAGCATTCTCGATGAGTGGAATGAAGAGCAGCGGGGCGATTTGTCTGTCCGAAGATGTTTCCGGCAGAGAAACCTCCAACTTTACCCCCGATGTCAACCTTGCGCTCATCAGTTTGACATATTCCCTTAGGAACTCGCACTCTTTTGACAGAGGTACGGTGTCTTTCTGGCTTTCGTAGAGGACGTAGCGCAGCATTCCGCTTAGGTCGTGGACGGCTTCCTGCGCCTGTGTGGGGTCAATCTGGATCAGCGAGTAGATATTGTTCAGGGTGTTGAACAAAAAGTGCGGGTTGACCTGGCTTTTGAGATTGGCAAGCTCAGCCTCAGCTTGACTCTTCTCGATTTCCTTTCGCTGTGCCTCGTTGTTGTACCACTCAGTGGTCATTTTCACGGCCACCGCTATCCCTACTATCGCTATGTAGATGACTGTGTTGCGTACGGCGAAACTGATTGTGTCAAGCGTGGAGTGCGGCGGAGGCATCGTGCCGGGGGAGGCAAAGAACCTGAAAAAGAGATGGACGGCTACACTGACCTTGGCGATCAGAAGCACGTTCCAGAACAGGAACGCCCGGAATCGCTTGTTGGACAGAAAATGCTTTATCAGGAATAAGTAGTTTGTGTAGAACACGACAACAAACGAGATCACCACCGGCAGGAAGCGCGAGTAATCCACCCCGCCGTGAAGCGGCCTCCCCGGCTGCGGCGAGAAGAACGGCATCGCCAGTATCACCGCCCAGATCGCCAGATGAATGAACCAACCACTGTTTTTTCGCATATTCATTATCGTTGTCGCAAAGATTTGTGAAAGAATTCCTTGCGTAAGACAGGAGAGATCGGGTGGTGCGAGACGCGGTAAATGTCATTGATGTCTCCGGACAGGTTGCAGACATTCAGCCCGCTGATTTCTGAGATGTACAGGCAGTTGTACTTTTCTGTCTGTCCGTCTTGGATGCCCATCGTGTAGCGGAGAATGTCCAGAACCTCGATCTCGCTGAGGCTGTCCTTGCTGAACACGTAAAGATCCAGAGTCTTGAAGGATCCGTAGAACCCGTCTCCGGCCTTGCGGACCTTGCTTTCGATGATCCGGCGCATCGGAAGTGCCATTGACCAGTAGTCATATTCCTTTGTGCCGACATAACGTCCTCCCTGAAGACCGTAGCCATAACCGGAAGACATGATCGTGTCGAAATCATCGCGCTCTTCCGGAACCGGGGATATCCCCGCCATCTCTTTGAGCATTGACTGAGCGGCCTCCTTTGTCTCCGGCATCGCCCTCGTCACCTCAATCCCCAGCGAGACCCCGTCCGGACTCTGAAGATCCGGCCTGTCCTTGTTCAACAGTTCCGCGAACCTCCTGTCCAGCAGCGTCTCCAGCGAAATCTTCGCATATCTCTCAAAAAAGCAAGTGTCAAACTGACTCATATTCTTTCTTTTTCCAAATATCGCAAATCCGAGTTGTTTTTACAAATCCTGTTCCTTGCTTTTTCGCTGTCTCTGCTACTCGTAGCGGATGGCTTCGATCGGGTCGAGGTTAGAGGCTTTGCGGGCGGGGTACCAGCCGAAGAAGATGCCGATGACGGTGCAGACAAGGAATGAGAGGATGATGCTCCATGGCTGGATCAGAATCGGGTAGGAGAGGACGACCTTGACAATGTACGAGGCGGCCACGCCAAGAATAACCCCTAAAAGTCCACCTGTTATGCTGATCAGTGTGGCCTCGATCAGGAACTGGGCGAGGATGTCCCGGCCTTTGGCGCCGATGCTCATCCTGAGGCCGATCTCCTTGGTCCTCTCGGTGACGGAGACATACATGATGTTCATGATTCCAATGCCGCCCACGAGGAGGGAAATTCCCGCTACAGCAGCCAGAAGGGTTGACATCATGTCGCTTGTGCTGGTCATCATTGATGAAAGTTCTTGCTGCGAGCGGATGTTGAAGTCATCATCATCGGACTCCTTGAGCTTGTGGTTGCGCCGTAAGACATCAGTTATCTCGCTGATTGCCTTGTCGGTATATTCCTCACTCAGCGCTGAGCAGACGATTTCCTGAAGATAGGTGACAGCGAGGATGCGCTTCATAACGGTGGTGTATGGAGTGATGATGAGGTTGTCCTGATCCATTCCCATGCTGTTGTAGCCTTTGCTCTCCAGCACACCGACGATGCGGAACGGAATGCTGCCGAACCTGATGACCTTGCCGACAGGGTTCTCACCGTCGGTGAAGAGCTGGTCGATGACCGTTTTCCCGACCAGACAGACCTTTGCGGCTGTCTTGATGTCCTGTTCAGAGAATATGTCACCGTCCTGCACCTTGTACCCTCGGATCTCAAGAAACTCCTCGTTGACACCATAAACCGAGGTAGGTGTGTTGTTCGCTCCATAGACCGCCTGGCCAGAGGAACTGACGGAAGGGGAGGCGAGGGAAATGTGCGCGCACTCCTTGCGGATGTCCTCGAAGTCCTTGACTTTAAGGGTCTGCATGTCATCGGCACTCAGGCGGACACCACCCCTCATGTCCTCTCCCGGATGGATCATGATCATGTTGGAGCCCATCTCGCTGATCTCGGCCTGTATGCTCTTCTTGGAACCTTGGCCGATGGCGAGCATCGTGATTACCGAACCGACACCGATGATGATGCCGAGCATGGTTAAAAATCCCCTGAACTTGTTGTTGCCCAATGCTTTCAGGGCTATTCTGAATAGATTCGCGAAATTCATGACTAAAATCATTAGTGAATATTCATACTCATAGCAGAGTTATCATTGAATATGTCAGCAATCCTTCTCTTCTGGCAACTTTGAGAGCGCCTCGGCGGCATCAAGAATATGCTCGTTCAGCACATCGCTTGTCACCCGACCGTCACGCAGAGTGATGGTCCGTGTGCTGTAGTTGACAATCTCCGGATTGTGGGTCACGAATATGATCGTCCGGCCCTCGGAATGGAGCTTCTGGAACAATACCAGCACCTCGAAACTCGTGCGGGTGTCCAGATTGCCGGTGGCCTCGTCGGCGAGTATCACTGCCGGATCGTTCACAAGCGCCCTTGCGATGGCTACCCTCTGCATCTGTCCTCCGGACATCTGGTTGCTTTTATGCTCCAGCCTGTCACCCAGACCGACGGCCTTCAACGCCTCGACCGACCGGTCGTACCTTTCTTTCTTTGAATATTTCGGATTGTACATCAACGGCAGCTCCACGTTCTCGATGGCTGTGGTCTTCGGCAGAAGATTGTAGTTCTGGAATACGAATCCGATCTTGCGGTTGCGCAGTGTGGCCCGCTCGTTCTTGTCCATTGTCCTGACCGAAACCCCGTCGAGGTAATATTCCCCCGAAGTCGGAGTGTCAAGGCATCCAAGAATATTCAGAAGCGTGGATTTGCCGGATCCTGACGTTCCGACTATCGTGACGAACTCGCCTTCCGTGATGGTGAAGGACACTCCCCGCAGGGCATGGACAGTCTCGTCACCCACTATGAAGTTCCTGCGAATGTCCTCAAGTTTGATGACCTCTTTCATATTCCTACTTCTTTTTATCTCCTCTTGGCCCCGGTGCGAACGGACTTCTTTCCGCGGTTTCGGCTTTCTTTTGAATCTCCGCTGTCAGCCCGGTCACGACTTCCTCACCGTCTGACAGTCCCTCGGTGATGCCGGTCTTGTCTCCGCTCGTGTGCTCCGTGGTGACGGATTTCGGCGAGATCGCGTTCCCGTTTTTGACCCACACTGTCCTTGACTCTCCGTCAGATGCTTTAGCTGAGCCGTCCACCGAGATTCCAATCTCCTTAAGCACTTCGGGATCAGGATTGAATCTCAAAGCCTTGGTAGGGACAGCCAGCACGTCCTTCTCTTCCAAAGTGTTGATGGTCACGTTGGCGGTAAGGCCTGGTTTCAGTTTAAGATCCGGGTTCGGAGCGGTGATCACAACCTCATAAGTCACAACGTTTGAGGTTGTCGTGGCCTCAAGCCTGACCTGCTGCACGGTTCCATTGAACACATCGTCCGGATAGGCATCGACAGAGAAGACAACGCTCTGTCCTTCCTTGACCTGTCCGATGTCTGCCTCGTCCACGTCGGCGATGACCTCCATGTCCGTGAGATCCTTTGCGATCGTGAACAGGGTAGGTGTCTCGAATCCGGCGGCCACAGTCTGTCCCTCCTCCACGGCTCTGCTTATGACAACTCCATCGATTGGCGACGAGATCGTGGCGTAGCTCAGATTCCGTTTTACCTTGGTGATAGATGCCTGCGCCTGACTGTACGCGTTCTTTGCGGTTTCATACTGGTAGTATGAAGAGTCATATTCGGCATCACTGACCAACTCTTTGTCGTGCAGGGTCTTGATGCGGTTATATTCCTTCTCCCTGTACTCGAACTCAGTCTTTGCGGCGGAGAGTTGCGCCTGTGATGACGCAAGCTCGGCCTGCAGGTTTACCTTGTCCATCTCAGCGATGACCTGGCCGGCTTTGACGATGTCGTTGTAGTCAGCATAGAGCTTGTCAATGATTCCGGACACCTGTGTGCCGACCTCTACCTTAGTGACTGGCTCGACGGTACCTGTCGCTGTGACGGAATTGGATATGTCTATCCTTTCGGCTCTGGCAGTCTCAAGCGTCACTGTTTCCTTTCCGGTCGGACGGAATATAAGCCAAAGCGCGACGGCAGCGCAGATGGCACAGGCAATGATCCATAAAGTCTTGGTTTTCATATTCATTTTATTTTATAGTTTCCTTGATATATGTCGAGTAACGCATTGTTCATCAATGCGGTGTATTTTGATTGGAGCAGCTGGACACGGGCGTTCAGAAGGTTGTTCTGGGCCGTGATAAGTTCCACTGTGTTCTTCATTCCGATGTTGAACTGCTCGGCCGTGAGTTCATAGCTCTGCTCAGCGTACTTAGCCTGTTCTTTGGCGGAAGTGTACTTGGACTGGGCGGAAACCGCCTCAAGATAGGTGTCTTCAACTTCCTTGAGCAGAGCTTTTTCCACGCTCATTTGCTCCAGTCTGCTGTTGTCAGCCTCAATCTTCGCCTTATTGACGGCTGTCTTGGCCTTCCTGCCTTGAAGGATCGGAATCTGGAGACTCAAGCCGATGCTCTCGTTGAAGTTCTTCTCCAGTTGGCTGCCGAAGGTTCCGCTGACTCCGGAAACGTTTGTTGTCCCGATGCTTGCTGTTGCGGACAGGGTCGGGGAATATGCCGACTTTGCCTGTCTGATGCTTAAATCTGCCGCCTGGACGTTCAGCCCGGCTTTCTTTATCTCCGGCATTGATTCTAGGGCGTTTGCATAGACTTCCTCCTTGGCGGGAAGCAGTCTCAAGATCCCTGCTTCATCATCCGTTGGTTCTTCAAGTTCAATCTCATCGCTGACTCCGAGTTCCAGAAGTTGTTTCAGTTGAAGCCTGTAGTTGTCCAGTGTTGCCTTGGCGGATGTGATTTGAAAGAGATCGCTTGCGTGCTGGCTTTCCAGTTGAGCTACGTCAACCTTGCTGACCTCTCCTGCATTCTTGAGTTCGACCGCTCTGTCAAGTTGGGCCTTGGACGCCTCGGCAGTGCTTTCGCTGACCTTGACGGCCTCACTTGCGTAGAGGCACTGCATGTAGGCTTTCACGATTGAAATAGCGACATCGTTCGTGTTCTCTTCCACTGACAACGAATCTGCCGAGTTCTGTAGTCTGCTTTGCTTCAAGGCTGTGCGAAGGCTGCCACCGCTAAATAGTGTCATTCCTGCGTTCAACCCATAGTTTCCTGACCAGCTTGTGGCCTTTGATGTGCTGTAGACATCTGATCCGATGACGGTGCTGTTCCCACTTTCGGAGAATGGCCTGTTCGTGATTCCTTGGCTGGCTGAGGCGTTGAGTGAAGGGAACATGGCCGCCTTTGCCTGATAAGTGTCTTCAAGTCCGGCAAGATGGGCGTTCCTGCTTTGGCGCAGGGCGATGTTGTTTTCCACTGCATAGTCTATGCATTCCTGCAACGTCCATTTCTTGGTCTGTGCGTAGGCGGTAAGAGAGAAGAACCCCATTGCTGTGATAAGGATGATAATGTTTTTTTTCATATTCATTGGAGATCAAAAAACGGCGACGAAAGTAGTAGTGCGGTGGATTATATTCAACTGAAATCGACGAACACACGAATTTTATCGACGAAAATGATTATATTTGTGGTACAGCCTTTAGGAAGTGTCTAGCAACACCAAGCACGTGGTGCCGTAGAACACGAGAACGATAATCAATGAATATGTCAATGAATCTTTCAAATCTAGTCAGAAAGACAGCCATGGCTGCTGCTTTGGCTCTCGCTGCAGCCTCATTCTCCGTAGCGGAGTCCCGTTCAGACTGGAAAGCCCATTGGATCACTCATCCGTGGGTTCAGAGTACCACAAACACCTGGATTTCCTACCGCAAGGAAGTCAATGTCACCAAACGTCCGGACAAACTTGTTGCCAAGATTGCCGTTGACTCAAAGTATTGGATGTGGATCAACGGTGAACTTGTTGTCTTCGAGGGTGGGCTCAAACGCGGGCCGTTCCCGAACGGAACATATTACGACAAGGTTGACATCGCTCCGTTTCTCAAGGAGGGAAACAATACTGTCGCCATCTTGCTTTGGCATTTCGGAAAACAAGGATTCAGTCACAACAGCAGCGGTCAGGCCGCATTGATCTTCGAGGCAATCTCTCCGGAACTGAAAATTCTTTCCGACAACTCATGGCTCTGCGTCCCTAATCCTGCCTATGGCAGCACTGACGCACCTCACCCGAACTACAGGTTATCGGAAAGCAACATTCGTTTCGAAGCTCGCAAGGATCTTCGGGGCTGGAATATGCCGGGCTTCGATGTCCGCCGGAAGATGCATAGAGCCGCCAATGTCGATGAGGTGGCATGGCCTGCGATGGGTGAACTGGTGGAGCGTCCTATTCCGATGTGGAAAGACTACGGTCTTAAGGAATATGCCTCCGTCCGCCAGTCCAATGACACAGTTTACTGCAAACTGCCTTACAACGCTCAGATTACACCTTATCTCAAGGTCGAGGCCAACGGGGGGAAGATGGTCAAGATCATGACCGACAACTACCGTGGAGGCAGCGAGAACAATGTGCGCGCCGAATACATCACCCGCAATGGTGTTCAGGAATATGAAAACCTCGGCTGGATGAACGGTCACGAGGTTTGGTACATCGTGCCTTCCGGCGTGAAAGTCCTTGAACTTAAATATCGTGAGACAGGTTACGACACTGAGATCTCAGGCTCGTTCGAGTGTGAGGACCAGTTCCTTAACGAACTTTGGAAACGCTCGGCCAGAACCCTTTACATCACTATGCGCGACACCTACATGGATTGCCCGGACCGTGAGCGCGCCCAGTGGTGGGGCGATGAGGTGAATGAGTTGGGAGAGGCCTTCTACGCTTTGTCTCCGTCCGGTCAGATGCTCGCCAGAAAGGGGATCCTTGAACTGGTTAACTGGCAGGAGACCAACGGAGTCCTCTATTCTCCGGTACCTGCCGGAAACCGTGCCGTCGAGCTTCCGCTCCAGATGCTCGCTTCCGTGGGCTGGTACGGTTTCCACACTCAGTACTGGTTCAGCGGAGACAGCAGTTTTGTGGCGGAAGTCTATCCTAAGGTCGAGCGTTATCTTTTCAGAAGCGGTCTCTGGAGATTTCAGGACAATGGACTTCTGAAAGTCCGTCCAGGTGACTGGAATTGGGGCGACTGGGGCGATGACATAGACTTGGAGGTTCTTACCAATTGTTGGTATTACCTTGCTCTCAAGTCTCAAAAGGAATTCGCCCGCATTCTCGGCAAGGAGAAGGATGTTGAGACGATCGATGCTTTGATGAAAAGAATTGCCGATGCCTTTGACGCACAGTATTGGACCGGTTCCGCCTATCGTGATCCGAACTACAAGAAGCAGACAGACGACCGCGCCCAGGCTATGGCCGTTGTTTCCGGACTCGCCTCTGCTGACAGGTATCCGGTTCTGTTCGAGACCCTTAAGAAGGAGTATCACGCCAGCCCTTACATGGAGAAATACGTTCTTGAGGCTCTCTTCAAGATGGGACACGCAGATTTCGCCATAGAAAGGATGAAATCCCGTTACGCCAAGATGCTAGGGTACGACTACACAACCCTGTTCGAGGGCTGGGGAATCGGCAGCGAGGGCTTCGGCGGCGGTACGATCAACCATGCGTGGAGCGGCGGACCGCTGACGATTCTGAGCCAGAAACTCTGCGGAATCGAGCCTACATCACCTGGCTTCAAGACGTTCGGGGTCAAGCCTCAGATGGGGTCTTTGAAGACTGCTTCCGCCTCTCTTGAGACTCATTTCGGAATGATTAGAGTAACGCTCAGCAGAAAGTCCGCCAAGTCCCATGTGGCCTCGCTGACAATCGAGGTTCCGGAAGGTACCACAGCCACAGTGACGACCTCAAACGGAAATCCGAAGACATTTATGTCAGGAAAACATTCGTTGAAAATCAAGGTTGAATAATACTTCTATATTATAAAACAAATTGTTATATGACTTTTAAAACTATTATTGCAGTGGCGGCTGCCACAGCTCTGGCGCTTTTTCCTGCCGCCGCTAAGGACATGACCTATAAGGTCGTTTCCCCCGACGGCCATCTTTCCGCAACGGTGACGGTCGGACAGTCGGTGTCCTATTCAGTTTCCAGAGACGGTGTGAACCTGATTGACGCTTCACAGATTTCAATGACGCTGGCTGACGGGATTGTCTTCGGCGAGAACGACAAAGTCCGCAAGGTGAAAAAGACGAGCGTTGACCAGACGCTTTCGACAGTCGCCTACAAGAAGGCGCAGGTTCGTGACAACTACAATGAGATCACTCTCATATTCAAAGAATTCTCGCTTGCTTTCCGTGCCTACGACGAAGGTGTGGCTTACCGCTTCACAAGTTCTTTGAAGAATGATTCAAAGGTTTTGGCTGAGAAGGCCCAGTTCAATTTCGCCAAGGATTGGGACGCGTATGTCCCTTATGTGAACCAGCATATCGAGACCCTAGAGAGCCAGTATTGGAACTCTTTCGAGAACACATATTCCATCCATGCTCTTTCCCGGTGGAACAAGAAACGTCTGGCTTTTCTTCCTGTCGCTGTCTCCGCGGAAGGAGGGATGAAAGTGTTGGTCACCGAGTCAGATCTTGTGAACTACCCGGGAATGTACCTTTATAATGAAGGCGACGCAACGACCCTTACCGGACGTTTCGCTCCTTACCCGAAAACTGTTGAGCAAGGGGGACACAATATGCTTCAGGGTGTAGTCAAGGATCGTGAGGACTTCATCGCTTCCTGCACTGCTGGAGAGTCTTTCCCTTGGAGAATCATAATGGTTTCGACAAATGATGCTGAACTTGCCGTCAATGACATGGTATGGAAGCTCGGCGAACCTGCCGATCCTTCGGTGGATTATTCGTGGGTGAAGCCTGGCAAGGTGGCCTGGGACTGGTGGAACGACTGGAATATTTACGGAGTGGATTTCCGCGCCGGCATCAACAACGACACCTACAAGTATTACATCGACTTCGCTCAGAAGCATGGCATTGAATATGTCATCCTCGACGAGGGCTGGGCTGTCAACAAGAAGGCCGACCTGATGCAGATAATACCTGAAATCGACCTCCCGATGCTTTGTGAATATGCCAAAGCGCATAACGTGGGTCTCATTCTTTGGGCTGGCTACTATGCTTTCGATCGCGATATGGAGAATGTCTGCAAGCACTACTCCGAGATGGGCATAAAGGGATTCAAGGTGGATTTTATGGATCGTGACGACCAGTATATGGTTGACTTCTTCAGGCGTTCGGCTGAAACCGCGGCGAAATACGGCCTCTTGATTGATTTCCACGGAGCCTTCAAGCCTGTAGGACTCAACCGTACCTACCCGAATGTGATTAACTATGAAGGTGTTCATGGCCTTGAACAGATGAAGTGGAGCAAGCCGACAGTCGATCAGGTTACATACGATGTCACGGTTCCGTTCATCAGAATGGCCGCAGGCCCGATGGATTACACACAGGGAGCGATGCGCAACGCCACCAAGAAGAACTATCAGCCTGTGAACTCAGAGGCGATGAGCCAGGGCACCCGCTGCCATCAGCTTGCTGAATATGTCGTCTTCGACTCTCCTCTGAATATGCTGTGTGACTCTCCGTCCAATTATATGGCAGAGCCTGAATGCACTGAGTTTATCGCGAGATGCCCGACTGTATGGGACGAGAGCATCGCCGTGAATGGAGTGCTTGGCCGTTTCATCACACTTGCCCGCCGCAGTGGTGATGTTTGGTATGTGGGGTCTCTGAACGATTGGAAGGCCCGTGACCTGACTTTGGATCTCAGTTTCCTCGGTGATGGCGAATGGACAATGGAAATTTTCCGTGACGGCATCAACGCCGACCGCGCCGCCCGTGACTACAAGCGTGAGTCCGCCACCGTCCCGGCTGACCGCAAAGTGAAGATTCACATGGCCCCAGGCGGCGGTTGGACTGCCCGTCTGACTAAGAAGTAGGAGTATTCACAATCCTTATTATGGATAAAACTTCAGACGTCCGCTCTGGTTTCAGGGTGGGCGTTATTTTTACATATTCACACTTCTGGAGAACCTTTTTGCTTACAAGAGCGTAATCGATGCGGAATTATGCTCTTCAAAATCGTGATTATTGTTATCTTCGCGTTTTGTTAAGTGAGTGTCATGATAAGTGTATCATTTAAATTGAGTGATGTCCGACACTATGACCAGAGAGCAGCGGCATTATTGTATGTCGCGTATTAAAGGGAAGGACACGCGGCCGGAGATGGTCGTGAGAAGATACCTGCATGCCCAAGGGTTCAGGTACTCGCTTCACGTCAAAAGGTTGCCTGGGTGCCCGGACATTGTGCTTAGGAAATACCACACGGTGATATTCATTAACGGATGTTTTTGGCATGGGCATCCAGGTTGTGAGAAGTTTAGGATGCCGGGTTCCAATGTCGAGTTCTGGCAGGAGAAGATTCGCAAGAACAAGGAACGTGACGCTCAAGAGGTTGCGTCCCTTGAGGCGTTGGGATGGAATGTGATTGTGGTCTGGGAATGCGAGCTGTCCAAAGCGAACAGGGAAGACACGCTGGGAAATCTTGCCGATACGCTTAGACGTAACATTGAGCCAGAGTCCATCCATCCTATTCCGCCTTCGGTGCGCAAACTGTCGTTGAAGGAATAGGTTGCGGGCGGTAATTGTGTATATTCACGAAAATATTCAGAAAAGATGAAGTCTCTAAAAGTGCTTCGCCGGCTGGTGTTCAGCCTGTTCGTCCTTGCTTCGGCAGGGAATCTTGTCAGTCAATTCGTGGAGGGGCATGTTCTTGCGGTGTACACCAAGCCTTTGATCGTGCCATCGCTGGCGTTGTTTTGCTGGCTGCTTTTTAGGGAGAGTGATGTTCGCGGGCGAAGGGTGATCACTTTGATGCTGACCTACATTTGGGCTCAGACGCTTATCGCTGTTTCTCTTACTTTGGTGGAAATCAAAAAGTAAAAAGAAATAAGAT
>ERZ808240.3618-NODE-3618-length-14762-cov-4.790984_pt1 | contig 14762 bp, 15 predicted proteins | sample MGYA00521084_ERZ808240 | MGnify/ENA primary metagenome ERZ808240 (study PRJEB31516, sample SAMN03275571) | gut metagenome | biome: mammalia-associated habitat; material: feces | host: Papio cynocephalus | place: Kenya | collected 2012-08-06 ... | reverse complement strand
TCATTTCGTACCGAACCTGACCCTTGGGGAGCCAATCGTCAAGCGCATCTGCGAAGTGACGGATCTGCCGGTCGACGTTCATTTGATGATTGAGGATCCGGACCGCTGGGCACCGGAATTCGCCAAATGCGGCGCCGCGTCGGTCACCTTCCATGCCGGCGCCACGCATGCTCCGGTGCGTCTGGCCCGCCAGCTGCGCGAGATGGGCGTCAGGGCGTCATATGCGGTTCGTCCCGCCGAACCGGTCGAGCCGATTTTCGACATTCTCGACGAGTTCGACATGGTGCTGGTCATGACCGTGGAGCCCGGTTTCGGTGGCCAGAAATTCCTCGGCAATCAGATGGGCAAGGTGCGCCGTCTGCGCGATGAAATCACCCGGCGCGGTCTGGACGTGAACATTCAGGTTGACGGCGGCGTGAGCCCCGCCACCGCGGACGTTGTGGCGGCGGCCGGCGCCGATGTGCTGGTCGCCGGTTCCGCCGTATATGGCGCCGACAACCCGGCCGGGGCCATCGAATCCATTCGAAGCAAGGCCCAGGCCGCATTCAGGGCCTGAGACGTTCAATTGTTCGTTAGCATCGATCAGAAAGTGAAAGCATAGTATGAAGTCGTTTGAGTCGCTGTACGCCGAGCTGCTCGAAAAGTCCAAAACCCGTCCGGAGGGCTCCCTGACCGTGGGCGAGCTCGACAAGGGCACGCATTTCATCGGCAAGAAGATCGTCGAAGAAGCCGGCGAGACGTGGATCGCCGCCGAATACGAGGGCAACGACCGCATGGCCGAGGAGATGAGCCAGCTGCTGTATCACGTGCAGGTCATGATGATCAAGCATGGCGTCACCCTCGAGGATGTATACAAGTACCTGTAACCGCGAGGCCGCATAAGGCTTTGCATGGATTCGTTCAAATCACAAGGAGAATCATGCTTCGCATCGCTGTGCCCAATAAGGGCATGCTGTCGGAACCGGCTTGGAATATGCTGTCGGAGGCTGGTTATCGCCTGCGCACCAACTCGCGTCAGCTGGTGGTGCAGGATCCCGACAACGAAATCGAACTGTTTTACCTCCGTCCGCTCGACATCGCCGTGTATGTCGGTGCGGGCACCATCGACTGCGGCATCACCGGCGAGGACCTGCTGAAGAATTCCGGCACCGCCGCCCTCGAGCACATGCCCCTTGGCTTCGGAGCCTCCACCTTCCGCTTCGCCGCTCCGAACGAGTCTCCGATCAGCAAGCTCGAAGACATTGAGGGCAAGCGCGTCGCCACCACCTTCGACAAGCTGGTGCAGGATTATCTGAAGGATCATGGCATCAATGCCCAGACCATTCATCTGGACGGCGCCGTGGAATCCTCCGTGCAGCTCGGCGTGGCCGATCTCATTGCCGACGTGGTGTCCACCGGCACCACGCTGCGCAACGCCGGCCTACGTATTTTCGGCGAGCCGCTGATGCATTCCGAGGCCTGCCTGATTCGTTCGCCGCGTCTTGCCGAAGACGATCCACGTCTGGTGGTGTTCTCCCGTCGTCTGCAGGGCGTGCTGACCGCCCACCAGTATGTGCTGATGGATTATGACATCCCCGTTGACAAGGTTTCGGCTGCGGTCGCCGTGACGCCCGGTTTTGAAAGCCCGACGATCTCCCCGCTGCACGATAGGCAGTGGAACGCGGTGCGCGTCATGGTTCCCAAGAAGTCGGTGAACCAGCTGATGGACGATCTCTACGAGGTTGGCGCCCGAGGCATCATCGTTACCGCGCTTCAGGCCTCACGCATGTAAACTGGGTGATCTGTAAGGCGAACGTCGCGCACAAAGGTATGGGAGGTGTCGATGGGAGCGCATCGCGAGGATACGGCATACAGTCCGGAAGCCAGAGATCTTATTTGGACGGTGCCGAATGCCATCAGTCTGTTGCGCATCCTGTCGATACCGTTGTTCGCAGTGCTGGTTACCCGGCGCGACATGGTCTGGGCGTTGTTCGTCCTGGCCGTATCGGCGCTGTCCGACGGCCTTGACGGTCTGGTGGCTCGCAGATTCAACCAGGTGAGCAAAATCGGCCAGATTCTCGATCCGATCGCCGACCGCCTGCTTATTTTCTGTTCGGTGGTCGCGCTCGGCATCGCCGGCATCATCCCATGGTGGGTGCTTCTGGTCGTCGGCGCGCGGGATCTGGTCATGGGCATCGAGATTCTGGTGCTCGCCCAGTACGACTACGGTCCCCTTCCGGTTCACTTTGTCGGAAAATCCGGCACCGCGGTGCTGATGATGACGATCCCCGCGTTCATTATCGCGGAAATGTGGCAGGGCGCATTTACACTCGGCCTGCATCTGATCTGCATCGCCGGACTGATATGGGGCGCGGCGTTGTACTGGATGGCCGGGATCATCTATCTCAAGCAGGGCTATGACATCATCAAGACGGCCCGATCGGAACGTCCGCGGCGATGAGCGATGTGTTGCCGGAGCGCATGCCTCCCGAACTGCCCGTTGCCGTCGATATGATGCCTGTGCATCGCAGGGCTGTTTTTTCATCGGACGTCTGGCGCCTGACGGGACACCACCCCCAAGGGCCCCTTGGCATTCATGCCCAGGATTCGACCCGGCGACGCCGACTCGCCGACGATTCGCTGCGTCTCGTCGATGATCTGACGAACAGGCCCATGGATTCGCTCTATGCCGATTCGCTGCTCGACCAGCGTCCACGCTCGGCCGTGGAGATCTGGGGCACACGCTGCATCGTGTTCCTGATCTGCATCGTCGTCGGCATTTCCGGTTCCGTCGTGGTCCAGCGGCTGCACTCCGATCCGCGCAAGCAGCAGCGCGACTGGTATATCAGTCGTATCGAAGACGTTTCGGCGCAATCCGATGCGTTGACCAAGGATCTCGCGGATCTGAGGTCCCAGATCAATGCATTGTCCGACCAGGTGGGCGCGTCGTCCACGGACGAGACGCTGACGCGCGACGAACTCGGCATCGGCTCGCTGGCAGTGGAGGGCCCCGGCATCGCCGTCCAGCTCACCAATCCGGTTTCCGCGTCAAACACGGACGGGAAAACGGCATCGGGGACTAAAATCCGCGTGGTATCCGACGACGACCTGCAATGGTATGTCTCGCAGCTCTGGGGTGCCGGTGCGGAGGCCATCGCCGTCAACGGGTGCCGTCTCGGCGTGCAGACGTCCATCCGCAGGGCTGGCGGCACCATTCTCGTCGATCTCACGAAGATCGAAAGCCCGTATATTATTCAGGCCATCGGCGATAAAACCGCGCTGCGCAAGGCCGTTGACACGAACGTCGCGGGAACCGTGCCGGATATACTGAACGGAGCTGGCATTCACCCGCAGATTTCCAATCAGACGACGATTAGACTGGAAGCCGCGGAGTCAAAGAATCTGTCCTATGCAAGGAGTGTCGAGTAAATGGCCGCGGTACTTGGACTGATCATCGGTGTAGTGGTGGGCATCTTCCTGCAACCCGATATTCCCATTGTGCTGCAACCGTATCTGCCGATTATGGTCGTCGCCGCGCTCGACGCGCTGCTGGGCGCCGCACGTTCGTATTTTGAGCGCAGCTTCTCCGACAAGGTGTTCGTCATATCCTTCTTCTCCAATGTCATCACCGCGACCCTGCTGGTCGTTCTCGGCAACCAGCTTGGCGTCGGAACCCAGTTGACCACGGCCGTCATCGTCGTGATGGGCATTCGCATCTTCTCGAACGTCTCCGCCATCCGCCGGTTCATTTTCAGGGGATGATAGCGTGAGGGACAACGAGCGAGAAGAAAAGGGCGCGTCAAACACATTCCATCGCCAACGGCGCGCGGATGAGGCAAACGACCGGACCGCGACTGGTTCATTCCCCAAGGTGCGTCGCAAGTCCGGGCGTGTCGATCTCAATCGCAACGCCACGCGCAATCGCATCCTCACCAGCGTATTGGTGGCGGTCCTGTGCGCGCTGCTGGGCTTCGGGTATATGGTCCAGATGCATAACACCCAATCGTCGTACGAGTCGATGACCGAGGACGAGCTCAGGCGGCTGTTCACCGAAACCAGCACGCAGGTCTCCAAACTTGAGGATCGAAAAAACGAGTTGACCGCGCAGCTGAATTCAATCAAGGAGGCTGCCGACAAGCAGGAGCAGGCTCGCCGCGTCGCACAACAGAACGAGCAGACCAGCGGCATTCTCTCCGGGCGCCTACCGGCCCAAGGCAAGGGGATCACCATATCCATCTCCGAGAATTCAACCACTCCGATCGACGCGGCGACGATGTTCCATCTCATCGAGGAACTGCGGAATGCAGGAGCCGAGGTTATCGAATTCGATGGCGTGCGCGTTGTGACGTCCACATCCTTCACGCGCGGCAACGGCGGGCTGGTCTGCGACGGTCAGACATTGTCGAGCCCGTATATCGTGAAGGCCATCGGCGATCCCTCTACGCTGCAGAGCGCCATTGACATCGCCGGAGGAGTGGGCTCCTCGCTGAAGCTGGATTTCAATGCGACGGTAACCATCACCCAATCCGATGATGTGAAAATTGAATCGGTGCGCCAGCCAACGGCGTATCGTTATGCAAAGACTGTAGAATAGCTCGTATGACTGATCCGATTCCTACCGCAGGCGAGACCACCATTATTGGGATGCCCGCCATTGCCATTCCCGTTACCACCGCAACCGCCACCGGCGATCGCCCCCTCACTCAGGAAGATCTCGACACCATCGCGCGTCTTGCCGAGGGGACCGCGCTGCTGATCTCCACCAGGGGGGCGGTGACAGGCTCACGATATCTGCTGGATGAGGACGAGGTGACGGTGGGACGCGATCCAAGCGCCGATATTCTGCTTGACGATTCCACCGTGTCTCGCGCGCATGCGGTATTCCGCCGCATCGAGGGCGTATACCATGTGATCGATGCTGGTTCGCTGAACGGCACCTATGTGAACCGACAGCGCGTGGACGACCAAGCGCTGCGCAATGGCGACGAAATCATGATCGGCAAGTTCAGGCTGGTCTTCTTCACCAAATCCGCCGTGCTTGCCGCGCCGCAGGTCTGACGCGGGCTTGTCTGTCTGCACCGGTGTTGTGGAATCACCGATGGTTTCCTCACCGGTGCGTTATGATGCGACGCCGGGTCGTGACAAGGAGATGTGATGCATATGGCGGAACCCGCCCCGCATGTATCGCGGCATGAGCGCGCCGATTCCAATGCCTGTGCCATTCAAGGCGAGCTGTTCGGACCCGAGGACGCCCAGGACGCCAAACGCGGATACCGGGGGACTGTCGCTTCGAAAGTCGCAGGCATTACCTATCGCCAGCTTGACTACTGGGCTCGCAAGCAAATTGTCGAGCCTTCGATCAATCCCTCCCACGGGTCCGGTTCGCGTCGCCTGTATTCGTTCAAGGATGTGGTGATTCTGGCGGTTTCCAAACGTCTGCTTGACGCCGGCGTGAATTTGCAGAACGTGACCACGGCCATCGGCTTTCTGACTCAACGAACGGTTCAGCAGTTGGAGGACGTCACCATCATGTGCGACGGCGATACGGTGCATGAATGCACTACGAACGAGCAGGTCATCGACTTGGTGCACAGTGGACGCGCCGTATTCGGCGTGTCGGTTGGATCGCTGTGGCATCAGATCGAGGAGGCGCTTGAGCGTGAGCCGCATGTCGATCTTGAAGCCCCGGGCCACACATCGGCATCGTCTCGACCGTCGGTCCGCCCAATTGACGAGCTGACCGCCATGCGTATGCGCATGAAGCTTGAGGCTCAGAAGGCGCAGCGCCGGAAGATCTGAGCGCGTTTTGCCGTAGTCGTTGTTACATGAGCCGCTTACGCTTACAGGTAGTTGCTTCGTTTACTGGCTCCTGCAGCTTGGGGAGGGTTTATGACCGCCGAACGTCCAATGATTGCCTTGAGTCCGCTCATGGATTACGGTCGGGATAGCTTGTGGATGCTTCCCGGATATATGAAGGCGATTGAGCGAGCCGGGGGCGTGCCGGTGATGCTGCCGCTGAGCGGGAACCCGGCCGTTGTCAGCCAGTGCGCGCAGCAATTCGACGGTTTTCTCTTCACTGGCGGCCCGGATGTCGGTCCGTGGGTGCGGCCGGGATCAACGGTTGGGGCGCGGTGGGGTAGCGCCAGCAACATTGGAGACACGGAAGACCGCGAAGGTGATATGGGCGGCCGCCGTGCCGACGGGGATGCCACTGGCCGCAGCGAAGTGCTGAGCTACGGGCGCGACCGCATGGAATCATTGCTGCTGCAGGCGGTGACGAGCTTGGACAAGCCGATATTCGGCATCTGCCGGGGGATCCAATTCATCAATCGCTGGTTCGGCGGCACCCTCTGGCAGGATCTTCCCAGCGAACACCCCAGCGGCGTGGAACATCATATGAATCCTCCCTATGACGCCTTTGGCCACAACGTCACGCTTGCTCCTGGCACGCCGCTGGCAGATCTGTTTGCTGGGCAGCGGTCGATTGCAGTCAACAGCTACCATCATCAGGCGGTTCGCGACGTGGCGGATGGTTTCGAGGTAATGGCCACGGCGCCGGACGGCGTCATCGAAGCAATACGTCGGACCTCCAGCCGATTCCTGTGGGCCGTGCAATGGCATCCCGAATTCCTGTATGCAGTCGACCCGCGTTCGCAGCTGCTGTTCGACACCTTCGTCGACGCCTGTCGCGCCTGATCCTGTGGGTTATGTCACCCCTGCCATCTTTAGCCGATAATGTACGTTATGTCAGATTAGGTATCCGAAAAAAAGATCATGTCCAACCGACGCGCCTCAGCGCTCACCCGGCATCAATGCTCGGCAAAGTACGCGTTGACCGCCGGGACGATGTCGCTGACCTGTTCGATGATCCGATACGCCCCATGGGATTCCATCTCGCCCTCGGGCGCATAACCCCAACGGCATCCGATGCAATCCAAGCCGCAGGCACGCGCGCCGTCGATATCGGTATACCGGTCGCCGATCATAATGGCCTTGTCTCCCGCATCGGGATCGAATCCAATATTGTCAAAGCAGTATCGGATGACCTGGTCCTTATCCAGCCGCGAATTGTCGGTGCTGGCGCCGTAGATTCCATCCAACAGACCGGTCAGATGGAAGTGCTCGCAAATGGGCACGCATTGGTATTCGGGCTTGCAGCTCGCCAACGCCAGATAATAGCCGTCCGCGCGCAGCCGTTCCAACTGCTCCGGAATGCCCGGGAACACGACATTCACCAGTCTGCCCGGCACCTTGGTGCCCGGTTCGTTGGGATCGTCAAACACGGCCTTGTCGGCGTAATAACTTCGATAGACGTCGATGGCATGGTCAAGCTGATCCTCCGGCACATGATTGCGTCTCAGCGACTCGATGATCGCCGGGCCGATAAAGCGCTTGAGCTCCGCGTCATCGGGTACCGGACGGTTCAGGGCCTCAAAGGTCTTGACCACCGACCGGATGATGCCCTCATCTGATTTGGTAAGCGTGCCGTCCAGATCCAACAGAACGACCTTCATGGGATGCTGTGCCATATCATACTCTCCATTGCCTTGCGGCGGATCGACTATGCTTCATATGATTGCCGTCCGACGACCGCGATTACTCGTAATCGGGAATCCAGCCGTCACGGTGCATCTGCAGCCGCTTGTCGAGCAGCGCCTTGAGTTCCTCTTCGCTGCGACGCTCCAGCAGCATGTCCCAATGCGTACGGGTGGGTTTGGTGATCTCGTTCGTTTCGCCGTCCTCCCCTTCTCGGTGGGCGACGGCGCCGCAGCGGCATTCCCACTCATCGGGAATCTCTGCCCCCTCGGCAAACGGCAGAATGGTTCTATGGCCCTTCGGACAGATGTATGCCACATCGTTCCTTGCGGCAAAATCGACATTGTCATCTGATTCGAGCGACTTTGCGCCAATGCTCATGCCCCTGAGGGAACGTTCCGCCATATTGGAGTCTCCTAACCTTGCAAACTCATCCAACGATATCCAACAGCTGGGACCATTGGATTATTCCGTTTGACGCCTCTTATTCAACGCCCGAATAGGCGACGATCCCCCTGTTGACAGCCAGGTAGGCGTCGTGCGCGGTCCGCGCCAGCCGGTCACCGTCGCCGGGCAGCAGATCCGCGATAGCCGCGATCTGCTGAAGCACATCCGCCAGCCGTTTGACATTGCGCACAAAGTCGCCTCCGGTCAGATCATTCGCATACAGCACAGTCGACAGATCACGCCCCAAAGCCCATTCGTAGACAATGTCGCATATGCCGAAGTCAAGCTGAGGCAGATCGTCAAGACCGTTGTCCTGGCATATGTAGCTGATCTGGGCCCGCAGCTTGCCCAAGGCACGGGCGGTGCTGAACACCGTGCCCTTCGCGCCGCCGGGATACTGCCGCGGCTCTCCCCCGCCGCCGCGCCGCGCCTCGTACACCAGACCGGATACGACCGCGGCGAGTTCCGCCGGATCGAGATCGTCAAGCAACCCGGATTCCAACGCCTCGGCGAGAACCAGATCCTGCTCGCTGTATAGACGCCGCAACAACTGGCCGCTGTCGGTGAGTCCGAACGCCTTGTCGGCAGTGCCGGCGGCATGGGTGTCGAACTGTTCGATATAGCCGAGTTGGTTGAGGACGGAACAGATTCGGTCGAATTGGCGAGCCACGGACCCAGTCCGCGAGTCATACCGCTCTCGAACGCGTTCGAGCTCCCGCTGCTCGCGTGCCCACCGATGGCCCCACCGCAGATGTCGTTGCAGATCCGGGCAATTGCGGCACGGATGATCATGCTCCCTGCGCTTCAATTGCGCGATGCGCATATCAAGGCTATGCCATGCGGCCTTGCGCGCCTCGTCCGAGGAGAACGCGGTATGCTTCAACGCGCGCCGCTCCCCCTTTTCCAGATCGGACAACTGCATGCGTATGGTCATGAACTCTTTGAAATCGCCCATTTGGCAGACGAACGCCTGCTCATAGCCCGTGAGCGCGCGCTCAAGCGTCGCCATATTCGACTCAAGCTGGGTGGCGGACTCATTGGCCTCCCACTGGGCAAACGAATGATCAAGCGTCCGCCGGGCCGTGGCATAGTCGCTGGCGTTCAGCAAGTTAACCGCCATATTGAACGTCGGCCGGAAGCTCGAATGCAATGGATAGACGCGCTTGGAGGACAACGCGGCCGCGGTTTGCGGCAGAAAGCCGGCGTGATCCACCACAATGGCGTGTCCGATGGTGTCGATGCCGCGACGGCCGGCGCGGCCGGTCAGCTGGGTGAACTCACCCGGGGTCAGACTCACATGGCCGGTGCCGTCGTATTTCTCCAGCTTCTCCACCACCACGCATCGCGCGGGCATATTGATGCCTAGCGCCAACGTTTCGGTGGCGAACACCATCTTCACCAGCCCCTCTTCAAACAGGCGTTCGACGATCTGGCGGAACAGGGCAATCATCCCGGCGTGGTGGGCTGCGAACCCCTCCTCCAGAGCAAAGCGGAATTGCGAGAAATGCAAGGTGGCGAGATCATCCTTAGTGAGCTGGCCTTCGACCATCTCGTCCACAATCCGTCGAATGCGCTCGGCCTCCCTGTCCGTGGTGAGTTCCAGCCCGGCGTTGATGCACTGGTTCACGGCCTGATCGCATCCGTTGCGTGAAAAAATGAAATAGATGCCGGGCAGCATGCCGAGGAAATTGAGCTCGTCCACCACAGCCCAGCGTCGAGGCGTGTGGCGCTGAGGCTTCCGGTCCTTCCCCCCGCGGGGATCGTACGATCGGTTGGATTCGCCTCTCCTGCCATGATACTGCCGGCGGGCCGCCTGACGGTCGAGCTGCTCAAGCCGAACCAGCAGATTCCGGTTCAGCGTGGTGGTCTGCTCGCCATGCTCGTCACGGAGATACAGGTCAAGGACCTCGGGCTCGCTGCGATCGTCCGACTGCACCAGGACATGCTGTTCCAGCGGCACGGGTCGTCGTTCGGACACCACCAGCCGCGTCTCGCCCCGCACCGACGCAATCCACGACGAGAAATCCTCGACATTCGATACGGTTGCCGAAAGCCCTACGATACGGACCGATTGCGGCAGGTGGATGATGACCTCCTCCCACACCGGACCGCGAAATCGATCGGCGAGATAATGCACTTCGTCAAGAATCACATAGCGCAGCGCATCCAACGTGGTGGAATGCTCGTACAGCATGTTGCGCAGAACCTCGGTGGTCATCACCACGATATCGGCTTCGGAGTTGATCGAGTTGTCGCCGGTGAGCAGTCCCACGCGGTCCTCGCCGTACAGATCGACCAAGTCATGGTATTTCTGATTGCTCAGCGCCTTGATCGGCGTGGTATAGAACGCCTTGACATTGCGCTGCTGCGCAAGGTAGATGGCAAAATCCGCGATCACCGTTTTACCGGCACCGGTGGGAGCCGCCACCAGCACATTCGTGTCGGCTTCCAGGGCATCGATGGCGCGGCGCTGAAAGCCGTCGAGATCAAACGACAGCGACCGCTCGAATTGCGCCGCAACGGTTCCGGCGTGCCGCTGCCGCGCCTTGAATGCGGCATACCGCTGTGCGGCGCCGACATGTCCACTGTCATGAGGTTGCTGTCTGCGATGATGAGGTGCTGCCATATCAACGGTCTTTCATTATGATTGTCAGGTCACGGCGACGGGCCGGCGAACCGAAGAGCCTACCTCTTGTCGGCCCAATTGTCGTTTGCCCAGCGCTTCCACGCCGCCGCATGACGATTCTCAGTCCCGGACTTGCGGCGCAGTTTGCCGGCGTGCGCATCGACATACCGATCCACCGCCGACGCCAAGGGCTGAACGAACGAAGGGTCATCAGGGTCGGCACGCTCGACGTGCGCATCGCCCATGGCACCAAGAGGAACGGAAATCCTCCGTCCGGTCTCCCCCATGCCGCGCATCAGCCGCAAGGCGTGGACCACCGCATATGCAACGCCACCGGTCAAGGCCGCCAACAGCCACATAACGCACAGCACCCAGACCCACCAGGGCATGTCAGTCGCCGTCCTGCGTGCCGATCGACAGTTCCCGCTCCGCCCGGGCGATAATCATGGAACGGAGCGTGTTGGGCGCCACGGCAAGAATATGGCGGGCATGCGCGATGCAGAACGCGACGAACCACGAGTCAGAGGAAACCGTAAGATTGACCTTCTCGCCCTGCCCGTAGGGCTCGATGCTGGCGCCCGGCAGATTCTTGATGAACGGCAGATCGGCCTGATCGGTGACGAACGCCGCCACGGTGCCATTGTCGAAACTCCATTTGCGAAGCTCGCTGATCGGCACATCCGGAATCTCGACGTTCTGTTCCGGCTTGATGATGTCGGCATGCTCGACACGGCTGAGGCGGAGAACCTGCCAGCCATGGTCGCGCGCCTGCCCGGCCTTGCCCAGGCTTTTGCCCGCGGCGTTCACGTCGGTCCAAACAGCCACATAATACAGGCCCTCGTCCACAAAGATCTTGGCCGGGGCCACAATTTTGCGACGGGTGCGTCCCGCGCCATCGGTGTACTCCATGTCAAGCAGCAGCCCATCGTTGATGGCGCGCCTGACGACGGTGAAGCTGTTCGGCTCCAGCTCATAGCCGGTCAGCGACAGCCATGGGGTCTCGCCCGCCTTGACATGCGGGCGCAGACGCTGATACAGGGACTGCGCCTGTGCGCGCGACTGCTCCGACATCAGCGGGGAATGCGCCAAATAGCTCACCGAAGCCGTCAGCAGGCTGAGATACTGCGGGGAGATGCCGGCCAACCGCTCCAGCCCCAGCGAATTGGTGGCGGAAACGATGCCTTCGGCGTCAAGCAGGGACCAGTCGATGTCGAAGAACTGGCTGCCGGCCATTTCGCCATCGTCGGAAACCGTGGTCAACGTGTTGATGTCCTTGTGGATCACCGCCACGGACTTCCTCAGTTCGTCCTCGCTGCGGGGCATACCGATGAAGCGCTCGGCAAGTTCGGCCAGCGAATACTCCTCACCCAAATGAGCGGAAAGAAACAGCATGAGACGAAGACGGCGATCGACTTCGGAACCGGTCTGGAAGGAGCCTGATTTCCTGTGGGGCTTGACATGATCCTCGTCTTTGGAATCGGACTGGGCGTGCACCAACGGCTGGGTGACCACCGTGGCCGCCGACGGACCGGACACGGCATCCGACGCGTCGAGCTCGGCGAAATTGACCGCGGCGTTCAGACGACGGTGAAAAGCCTCAACGGCCTCCTTCGGACTGATGATGGAGGCGCCGGGGTGCTCGAGCACATACATGGCCAGGTCGTCGGTGTCCCGGTAGGCGACGTTGATATGCTCGCCGTCCACATCCACCGTAGCCGCGAAGCGACGGGAATCAATGACCTTGACCAATGATTCGGGAATCGTCTGGGTTCCCAGTCCAGGAGCGATGGAATCGAGCCCCAGCCCCGGAATCGGCGTTTGCGGCACGCGGGGTGCGGTACGGGACGTGGATTGCGGCTCCTGTTCGGAAGCCTGCGACATGGAAATCGACCTGGCCAGATAATTGGCGGCCGCAAGAACCGGAAGATCCTCCTGCTCGAAATGCAGACGCACGCGGGGCTCATCGCCCAGCTGAAGTCGATAGGATGCGAAATCCTGCCCCTCGGATTTGGAGGAGTACTCGGGCTGGCGGGACTCGATGGCGATGCCCATGGCGGCCAGTTTGGCGCGATCGCGCTGGAACTGCTTGGCGAACGCCGCCTTGGCGGCCTGATCGGCCAACTCGCCATAGGAATCGGCGTAGGCCTTCACGCGTTGGGCGATCTGGCGGGACGTGAGCCATTGAGGGAACGCCGATGACAATACGGCGAGCACATCCAATTCGTGCTTTCCCCATTTATCGGAGAACCGCCGCCTGCCGTTCGTTCCCTCTGCCATTAGTCCTCACGTCTCACTAGTATTCGATGTTAACTGCGCATTGACGCGCACCTCATTTATTGTAATGGCTTTTGAGGTAATTTACGTCATTTTGCATCAATTTACCGCTCTTTTTCTTCGCTGGCGCAAGAATCAGACAATCCAGTTGTCCGGCTCGACGCCCTGGGGCCCGACGAATTCGCCGTTGGGCACATATGAGGGCTGGCCGGTGTCTTCGAGCAGCGCATCGGAGAAGAACTTGACATTCTGTCCGAAGGTCCAGTCCCCGTGGATGGTCACGGATTTGGCTGCCGCCAACGACGGGACCGAGTAGGGGAATCGCTCGTCGAAATCATGGATGTTCTTGTAGTAGCGCGGATCGAGATCGATATTTGGGAAGATGTAGTTGCCGTCTTCCATTTCATACGAATCCGTCAGATGGAAGCGGTCGGACCGCATAATGAGCAGATCATTGGTGGTCTTCACCGGCAGGAAGCGCATGCGATCCACCTGCACGCAGATGGCGCCTTCGAACAGGCCAATGGCGGCACCCATGGCGGTTTCCAACTGGATGACCTTGGTGGTGCTGGCATCGGTGGGGTCCACGGTTTTGGCATTGCGAATAACCGGCAGCGGCAGCACGCCGTTATATTCGGCCAGCTTCGCCTTCAGGGCGTCGATGCGAACCCAAATGGAGTTCGTGTTGAAATACGGGTGCTTCCTGATGTTCTGCGCATCGGCCTTGTCGTCGTCGTGAACCTGGCTCATCTCCCGCAGCATCAGATTCCCGGTACGCCTATCGCGCACGATGTGGCCGCCCTTGCGATCGGCTTCGGTGCGGACGGCCACCTCGACCATGAACGGCGCCCCGGTGTTCTCAAAATACTGGGCCAGCGTCCGGGAGGGGCGTGCGCCCAGGTTGTCCGAATTCGAGATGAACAGATACTTATACCCTCGCTCCTCCAGAGCGTCAAGCAGACCGGACTCCCAGATGGTGGAGTACAGGTCGCCGTGCCCGGGCGGGCACCATTCGAGTTCGGGATTGGCCGGGAACGAAACCGGTTCTCCGGTCGCCGCGTCGATCTTGGGCTCGGCATGCTGGATGATTTCGACCGGCACACCCTCCTGGTAGAACTTGCGGTTGTGGCTCACCACTTTCATGGTGTCGGCGGAGGTGCGGAAGGAATTCATCAGCGTCAGCGGCAGATCCACGCCCAGACGCGTGCGGGCCGTGATGACCTGGCCGAGGATGATGTCGAGGAAGCGCATCCGCTTGGCCTTGTGGCGACGCACCGGCAGTAGGGACTTGGCGCATTCCAGGCCCATGGAGGTGCCCAGACCGCCGTTGAGCTTCAGGAACGCGGTTTTCGAGAATGCCTGCACCGCCTTGTCGTGATCGATCGTCGCATACACGTCGTGGAAGCTCGGAATATCGGTAAGCGGCTCGACATCGCTCTCCCTGATCCAGCTTGAGGCCTCCTCATGCTGCCATACGCGGTACAGGTGCTCGAACTGGGCAATGGACACTTCACTCATGCCGTGTTCGCGCATTTTGGTTCTCGACAGCTCAAATGCGTCGACGGTGGTCATAGAATCCCCTTTCCATCAATGGACCGTTTGTCACAATATGCCCCAGTGTACTCACACAATGGGCATTCTTTCGCGGTCTTCTGGGAGGTTTGATGAACATGTGGTGAAATGTCAAAGGCAAGAAAACACAATCTCACAAAAGCGTTGCGTTCGGTTCGGTCTTTGATGCATTTTGGCTGCCTCGACCGCGCTCCTACGATCCGCAACACGCGAGAATTGCCAAATCACACGGATGTGGTATGTTATTCAACTGTTGCAAAATGCAATGTTCGGGCCATAGCGCAGTTTGGTAGCGCACTTGACTGGGGGTCAAGGGGTCGCGGGTTCA
>ERZ808240.3617-NODE-3617-length-14764-cov-5.625671_pt1 | contig 14764 bp, 8 predicted proteins | sample MGYA00521084_ERZ808240 | MGnify/ENA primary metagenome ERZ808240 (study PRJEB31516, sample SAMN03275571) | gut metagenome | biome: mammalia-associated habitat; material: feces | host: Papio cynocephalus | place: Kenya | collected 2012-08-06 ... | reverse complement strand
CTCCCAATCCATGAAATGGATATGGGAGTAGCAAGCGACGCGAACGTATATACGTTCGCTCGAAACGCGTTGCGTTTCGGCTTGCCGGGAAGACCCGTACCCCATAGTCGGCGGAGCCTCCAGACCGCTCACGCGGCTATAAGAACATCCCATCTCCGCACCTCTTTTGGAGGTGCGGAATGAGCTGGGCGGACAAGCGCCGACGCACCGTGCAGAAGCTCGTCACGTTCACTCCCGACGAGTGGGAGCGCGTCGACGCACTGCACAAAAGGGTCAGCAGATACACGACAAGGTACCGTTCGTTCACCGTGTTCGCGCGCAAATTGCTGACCGATGGCGAGATCCGCGTCATCGAAATCAAGCCGCTGACCGACCCCGAACCACTCGCCAAAGAGATCGGCCGCATCGGCGTGAACGTCAACCAGATCGCCCACTGGGCGAACGCGAACGAGCACATCACCGCCGAGCAGGTGGCCGAGATCACCGCGTCGTTCGACCGCATCGAGCATCTGCTCGGCGACCTGTTCGCCGACAAGCGCGAAGCCCGGAAGGACGCGTGAGCATGGCGGTGGTCAAGCTCGGCAGGCCCGTGAAATCGAATCTCGGCGGCAAATACGGGGCGATGGCGTACATCATCAACCCCGCCAAGACGTATGGCGGAAGACTGGTCAGCTCCAACTACGAACGGACCGGAACGGACTACGACGCGCTGGCCAATCCAATGCTCGAAGACAACGAGAACTCACCCAAAGGCATCCGGAAGGACAGCCGGCTGGCCTACCACATCAAGCTCAGCTTCAGCCCGGACGACCCCGTGACCCCGGAACTCGTGCACAAGCTCGGCGTGGAGTTCGCACACCGCATCACCGGCGACGAATACCGGTTCGTGGTCGCCACGCACACCGACCGGCACCATCTGCACGACCACATCATGGTGTGCGCCGCCTCCCGATACGGCGACCATCTCAAGGCGCATCTGCCCAAGGACATCATCGACCAGTGGCGCGCGGTCAGCGACGAGATATGCCGCCGCGAGGGACTGAGCGTCGTCTTCAACCCCGTCGTGGAGGAGCAGACACGCAAAATGCGGGACGGCGCGACAACCGAAGGCGACGACGGAACGTCACCGGCACGCGACCCCAGGCGCGCCGATGAAGCACCCGCGCGGAGTGCGAACGAACCGGAGACGAAGGCGCGGAAAGCCACGAACGAGGAGCCCGTGGAACGCCGCTACGGCATGTCGATGGAGGAGATCTACGCGTCCGCGAAGGGCATGGGAACCAAGGATCGGATCCGCCTGCTGATCGACCTGACCTCGTCCACGGCGGAGAACTTCGAGGACTGGAGGGACATGCTCGACATACGCGGCATCGGCGTGGAGGTCCGCGGCCGGCACCTCACATACACGCTCAAGGGCACCGGCTTCAAGGTCCGCGACGCGAAACTCGGCCAGGCGTACGACATGACGAACATCATGGCCGGACTCACCCGCACGCCCATCATCCCCGTCACGTTCAACCGCAGGCTCGTCGCCAAACGGACGAAAAAGACGGTCACCGTGTGGCTGCCCGGCACCCACCGGAAGAAGAAGATCACGTTCGACGCGAAACGTCTCGTGGACGACGGCGGCTCCACATTGCGCGCGTTCCTGCCCCGCGACCGCGACCAGATCATCCTCGACCCGTCCAACCGGTACGCCGGCAAGACCCCGACGCCCGGCCTCTACCAGTGGTTCGGCGAGCCCACGAGTCGGCTCGAACCGCAGACCACGCCCGAACGGCTGCCCCTCAGATACGGGGTGAGCCCCGCCCAGCAGCGCTACTACCAGGCGCAGGCGCGCCGCCTCGACCGGCTCGCCGGCGAGGCGAAGGCGTTGAACGCAGCGATCCGATGGACCCGCCTCGCCGACGGCGACAGCGCCAAGGGACTCAGACTGCTGCGCGCGAAGGTCCGCGAATCGCACGACGAGCTCCAGTCCGCCGTCATCGCGTTGCACGACGCGATCCAACGCGGCGACCCCGACCTCGTGGCCGAGACGCGCGGCGAGATGGAACGCCGCGAGGCCCTGTGCGACCGGTACGAGGGCGAGCTGTCCGCCATCGAACGCGAGATCCACACGACCCGCGACCGCGAACAGACGGAGACCGAGCGGCGCGAACGGCAGCAACAGCACAAGCGTGGACGGTCCATCTGAACCGCCCAAAGGAACACCAACCGACAACAGAAAGGAAACCACAATGCCAATCGAGGAACAGGCGGAGGAGAAGATCCAGAACGCCGTCCAGAGCATCATCACCGGAGGCGCAAGACTCGCGCTCAGGATCCCCAAGGGCGTGGCCATGGCGCTGCTCCGCTCCGGCGCGAAGACCGGCATGAAGCTCGTGAAGGCCGGAACGCACGCCGCGGGCGAGGCCGTGAAGGACAGGATCAACAGCGGCGAGATGTCCGAGAAACGATTGCAGCGGAAGAAGGACGGCGACCTGCACGAGCTGCAACTCGACGACTCGACCATGCGGGAAGTGCAGCGCAGTCTCAAGGAAGGCGGCATCGACTATCACATCGAACGCACCGACCAGGGCCAGTTCATCCTGCACTTCGCCGGCAAGGACGAAGACCACGTCCGCCACGCCGTGCAACGCGCGTTCAGGAACATGGGCCTGGAAATCCCCGACGACGACTTCACCGTCGAACAGACGGAACAGCAGGAACGGACGACGGAACAGACCCGGGACGAAACCGAGCCCACGCAGACGACGACCCCTCAGAAACCGGAGACGAAGCCCGCGCCGACGCAGCGCATCGCCTGGGACTTCGTGGACCCGGAGGTCATGGAGATGGCCGCGAACAGCCTCGCCGCCCGCCGCCCCGAACTCTCATGGGACAAGCTCATGGGCGGCACGGCATGGAACGAGCAGACCGGCCGCGACTTCGCGGACCGGATCATCGGCAAGGCGGCGGCCGACCCGACATTGCGCGACGAGCTCGATACCATCCTGCGCGACGACTACGGGCAGGGCGCGCAAACCCAAGAGCAGACACGCAAGCAGACGACCGAACCGAGCCGGGAGACACAGGCATCGGAGCCGGCAAACGAACCGGAACCCGCGCCAGCCGAAACCCCGACACGGACCATGCAACAGCAGACGCAGACCGGGACCACCGGCCCCAAACCGGCCGTCAAGGAGCGGAAGCCGAAGCCGATCCGGTCGAAGAAGACGCTGCTCGAACGGTTCAAGACCAGGCTCAACGAGAACCTCGCCGAACAGAAGAACCACATGCCACCCACCCAGAACAGGGACCGCACGCCCCGCAAGGGCCGCTGAAAGGAAACCGGAATGAACCAGCAGGAACAGGCGACGAAACGCGCCGCGATCTTCCAGGACACCATCAACGGGGCCAACGACCCGACCCCATGGCCCGTGTCCATGTGGGCCACGTCCGGCGACACGATATGGACGGCTGGCACCGCGAGGACGGCCGGAGAGGACTCGGTGGGCATGATCTACGGTCCTGGCGACACCATCGTTCACCGGAACAACATCACCGGCGACGCCACCCGCGCCACCGAATCCTTCGCCATCCGACCGGCGGACGGGCAAAGCCCGATGGACGCGATGCTCGCGGGCATCGAACAATGGAACCACCGCCGTCCCGACCAATGGGACACCGTGGCCGGACCCGGCGAGTACCGCATGACGGATCCGACGACGGGCCGGGAACTGCCGATGGGATGGAGCGCCAGCCTCGCGGCGGCCGCGTCCGCGGCGGGCCGGCTCGACCCCGACCTGCTCCAGGCCAGCCTCCTGCAGAACGCGGTCGAGCACGAGCCACGCCCATGCGTGTTCTTCCAGGAGGACACCGGATACGACCTCATGGTCTTCTCCTGGCACCGGAACCAGCAGGGACTCTTCGACTCGATGACGTTCAAGCACCTGCAATACGACGACCTGAGCATGCAGGTCACGACCATCAGCCACAGCGAGGACATGAGGGAATCCTTCCCCGCCAAGACCATGGGCGACGGTGAACTGCTCACACAAAGCCGCATGCTCCGGGACGAATACCAGTCCTGGCGCGAACAGGACGGCGGACCCGTCGCCCAGGGCATGACAGGCCGCGTCATGCGCAGCGGACTGCTCAAACCGGGACTGGAGCAGAAGCCGCTGCTGACCCTGAACGACGGACGCAAGGCGCCGGACTGGGACGAGTTCATCGACCAGGCCGCCGTCTCGATCCTCCAGGGCCGGCCCGTATCGCCGGTGCCGGCGCTCCCCCGACAGGAACAGCCCGAACATGAAGACGACCGCACGGCCGCGCCGCGGGAACGACAAGCACCGGCACAGACGGGCACACCGACGAGACAGGCATGGCCGAACGCGTGGGTGGCGAACCGGCTCGCGCACACCTATACATTGCACGCGAAGGACGGCCGCGACTGGCCGAAGATGATCGTCGGACTGCCCCGAGGCACCGTCATCGACGGCCACGACCTGACCGGCTGGGCCACCGACATGTTCATGAGCGAAAAGAACCAGAGGCAGAAGACCGAGGGCCGGGCCGTCAACCTCAGATTCAAGCCCGGCACGCCGGTCGAACTGTTCACCGGCCGCGGCGAGGAACGCCGCACCATGCGAGTCGACCCGCAGAAGCTCGTCCAGGCGATCATCGACGCGCAGAAACGCAACCGCGACGCCGGGGAGACGCTCGACACGGCATCGGTGGACCTCGCCTCGAAGACCGTGGAGGAATCCTGGCCGCAGATCAGCCGCATGCAGGGCCGGTTCGCCGAATACCGGCGCGACGGCACGTACAAGCCGGCCGTCGCGTTGAAATGGGCGCGCCGACTCGTCGACCGGACCGCGGGAGACGGGGAACGGTGGACCAACCGCCAACGCCACCAGGCCGCCGGACTGCTCATCCAGGAACTCGCCGGCGCGGCGGCCCCGGCACGGGACAGGAACAAGACGACGGACCGGCCGGCCACCGGACAGGATGCGCCGGAAGCCGGCGAAACGCCCGCCGCCATAGGCACGGAAACGAACCGGACGCCACGGGAAACGGAACCGGACACGAAGACCGGACGGGAGCGGGACCCCGCTACGGCCGGCACGCCGGCCCCGGCCGCCGGACCGGAAACGAATCCCGGAACGCCGGAGCCGACGCGCCGCGACGACCCGAAACACCGGCACGCGGACCTGAAGTCAACGCTCGACCGGTTCCGCACCAGGCTCCGGGAAAACCTCGACGGACTCGACACAGCCGCGCCCGCCCCCGACCAAAACCAGAACCGCGGACAACGGAAAGCACTATAGAAAGGAGAAAGACCATGGCAAGGAAACGCCTATACGCGAAACAGACCGCCTCGGCCGAATACGAGCAGCTCGACCTGCTCAGCCTCCTCGAGGAGGAGCAGAAGCGGGACGACAGGACAGCGGAACAGGTCCGGGAATACGAGATAACGGTGGGCCACGTCGCAGTGCAACGGCTCCGCGCACACGGCGCGGACGACGGGACGATAGCCGCCGTGGCCGCCGAATACAGGGAGAACCGGCTCCGCGGACTCGGCCGGCGAGACGCCCGGATCGCCGCCGAGAACAAGCTCGGCGTCGGCGCCGCCACACCCGGCGAAACCACGCCGCAACCTGTGGTAAAACGTTTCACACAATCCTCCGGCACGGAAAACAATATCGAAGAAAGGAACAATGATGGACGAGATGACATGGACCGATCCACGGCTCAAGGCACGCTACGAGAGGAACCTCGAGGCGATGGAACGGCGTCGCGAGGCGCATCCGGAACTGTTCAACAAGTGGGCGAAACCGTACAAGGTGTTCACCCGCAGCAGCCTGCACGGGATCCAGAACATGCGCATCAACTGGCTGATGGACAACCATCCCCAGGAGTTCAGGGAGATGATGATGGCCAACGTGCTCGAGGAGCATCTGCGGGGCATCGAGACGCGCACGAGGGAACGCCAGGCGCAGATCATGGACCAATTAATGGAGTCCAGGCACCTGCTCAACCGGACGGACTGCCGGCAGGCGGCACCCCGGATGACCGACCTGGACCGGATCAACGGGATGAACGAGGCCCAGTCGGAGTCGATGAGCATGGCCATCCACGAGGTCGTGGAGAGCTTCTAGCCGGCCTCGACGCGCAGCGCGCGCTATCGCCGCGCGAACGCGCCGAAGCGAACATCAGGGCGATCCGCGCCCTCAAGGACATCGGCGACGGGACGCCCACAGAGGAGCAGACGGACGCATTGCGCGGATACTCCGGCTGGGGCGGATGCGCCGACGCCTTCTCGGACAAAACCGAATGGGCCGGACTGAACACGGAGATCCGCGAACTGCTCGACGACGACGAGTACGCGCAGGCCCGCGCCTCCACACTGACCGCCTTCTACACGCCCGGCCCCGTGGTCAAGGCCATGTGGGACGCGCTGAGCATCGGCCCCACGCCCATCCAGGTGCTGGAACCCGGATGCGGCACGGGCAACTTCATGGCCGGCATCCCCGACGACGTCACGGCGCACGTGTCCGGCGTGGAACTCGACCCGACCAGCGCGCGCATCGCGGCCGCACTGAACCCCCACGCAACGATCCTCAACGCGGACCTCGCGGACTGCACCATCCGACAGGGATCGTTCGACCTGGCCATCGGCAACGTGCCCTATTCGGGCGACATCAGCCTCGACTACCGGAACGCGGACGGCGGGACATCCCGCCTCCCCCTGCACGACTACTTCATCGAACGCTCCGTGGACGCGCTGCGCCCCGGCGGCGTCGCGATGCTGCTGACCAGCAGGTACACGCTCGACAAACGCTCCGAGGCCATGCGCGCCGACCTCGCGAGGAAGGCCGAACTCGTAGGCGTGGTGCGCCTGCCCTCCTCCACGTTCACCAGCCAGGCCGGCACCGAGGCCGTCACCGACGTGCTCGTGCTGCGCAAACGCGAACGGACGCTCGACCGCACGCCCGACGAGCCGTGGATCCACTCCGTCCCGATCGGCGTACCCGGATACCGGGACGTGACCGTCAACGTCAACCAGGCGGTCGCCAAGGACATGCCCGCGCACGCCGTGGGCGACATCAGACCGGTGATCGGCCGGTTCGGCGGCGACTTCGACGTCGTCTTCCAAGGCGACGCGGAACGGATCGGCGGACGGCTCCGGACGATGCTCTCCATACAGATCGCCAACGGCAGGCCGCCGTTGCAGCTGGGCGAGATGGAACCGGCCGAACGCGCGGAGGTCATCGTCCGCCCGGACCACGTCGTCCCGTTCGAGTACACGATCGACCCGCGCGGAGTGGTCTGGTACGGCGACGGAGACACCGTCACCGAGGCCGCCCACGGCCAGGGAGACGAGGCGCGCCGGCTACGCGGCATGATCCGACTGCGCGACCTCGCGCGCGAACTCCAACGCCTCGAACTCGACCCCGCCCACGTGGACGACCCCGCAGTGGACGCCAAACGCAAGGAACTCGACCAGGCATACGACCGGTTCACCGGCGAGTTCGGACGACTGTGCGACCGCGCCAACCGTCGCGCCTACGACAGTGAGGAATCCGGCCGCCACCTCGTCATGGCGTTGGAGGAGACCGACGAAAAAGGAAGGTTCGTCGGGAAGGCGAAATGCCTCTCGCAACGCACCATCAGCCCCGTGCCACCCATGCCCGACCATGCGGACAGCCTGGACGACGCACTCGACATCAGCCTCGACCGCACCGGCAAGGCCGACCTGGAGCTCATCGCGCGGCTCGCCGGCACCACCATCGAGGAGGCCGAGGCCGGACTGGGCGAACGCGTCATACGCGACCCCGACACCGGCACGGTCATGCCCGCCGAGGACTACCTCACCGGCGACGTGAGGACGAAGCTCGACCACGTCACTGCCATGTCCGAACAGCTGAAGCACCGCGCCGGGAACGAGGCCCGGTCGGAGTTCATCGCGTCCACATACGCGACGCCCGAGGACATGCCCTCCGCGAAGCAAGCGCGCGAATGGATCGACGCCGCGGGAGAGGACGTTTGGCGCAGCCTCACCGATCCGTACGCCGCCGAATCCTACCGCGATCCGGCACCGGTCATCGAACGCATCAACGACGGACGGGACGGATGGACCATGGGCTGGAACCGCAACCCGGAACTCGTCCTCGCCCTCGCCTGGCGGGCCGTGGAGGAACTGCCCGAACGCCACGCGCGCGTCACCCTCGAACGGCCGGACACCGGCGAACGGAAGCCGTGGCACGCGCCGGCATGGCACCAATCGCACGGCACCAGCCCGCTGTGGGACGCATTGTGCTGGACATGGCGCGACGGCGACGAGCCGCAGAACTACGCGCCGATCCTCGCCGACCGGGACATGCCCGTCAGGGACCTCGCCCTGTTCGTCCACAAGATCGCCCACACCGACCGGCTCGACACGGCCGACAAGACCGCGATCCTCTCCAACCTGTTCGAAAACTGGCGCGCCGACGACGAGCACGGCCGGGACGTCTGGACCGACACGACCATCGGCGCGATGGCACGCCAGCTCATGCCCGGCACCGACGACCCCACGCGGCTCGCCGAACGGCTCGCCACCGACATGTCCCTCAGCGAATGGATATGGGGCATCGCCCGCGACCTGCCCGCCGACATGCGCCAAGGTCGGGAGCGCAACGCCTACGGCACGCCGCCACGCGCCATCGACGCACGCCCGGACGACTATCAGGCATTCCGCGCGAGCCGCGAAGAGCAGCTCGGACGATGGCGGGAACAACCGGAGCACGCCGCCGCGGCACGCGCCGACCAAGCGGACGCGGAACGGCTCGACCGCGTGGCCGGCATGCTGGAACGCGTGCAGCCCACCCCATTGGAGGCCGAGCAGATCAAGGCGCCGCTGGGAGCCCCATGGATCCCCGCCAGGGACATCCACGACTTCATGACGGAGACGTTCAACGTCCACGGCCACGGGCTCACGCCCGGCAAGCTCGCCCAATACTCGGTCGACTGGATCCCCCAGCTCGGACAATGGCGGGTTGGCTACTCCGGCGGCGGCGACATCGACTACAAGGCCGCCAAGACATACGGCACAGAGGACCGCAACCCGTTCCAGCTGCTGGAAGCATGCCTGAACAACGCGCAGATCACCGTCACCAAGGACTCCCCCACGGAGACCACGGCGTCCGGCAAACCCAAGCGCGTCAAGGACCAGAAGGCCACGATGGCCGCCATCGAGAAGGCCAACGCGATCCGCGACGCGTGGAACCAGTGGGTGTTCAGGGACCCCGCCCGAATGCAAAGGCTCACCGCCGTATACAACCAGAGGTTCAACAGCCTGCGGCCACGCCACGTCGACGGATCCTACCTGACCACGCCCGGCATCGCCCACGGTGTCGCCCTGCGCCCGCATCAGAAGGACGCGGTGGTCCGCGCCCTGCGTGGCGACGAGGGCACCCTCATCGCCCACGTCGTCGGAGCCGGCAAGACATTCGAGGGCGTCGCCCTCTCCCACGAGGCGAAACGTCTCGGCAAGGCGTCCAAGCCGATGCTCGTGGTCCCGAACCACCTCGTGGACCAGTGGGCCGGCGACGTGCTCAAGCTGTATCCCGCCAGCCGGATCCTCGTCATGGACAAGGACGCGCAGCGCAACCCCGAATCGGTGCGCCGATTCTGGGGACGCGTCGCCACCGGCGACTGGGACGCCGTGATCGTGCCGGAGAGCAGGTTCAGCCAACTGCACGTCAGCAAGGAACGACGCCTGAGGAACATGCGCACCCGCGTCGACGAATTCACCAAGGCCGTCAAGGCCGCCTCCAAGGCCAGGGGCGACAAGGACCCGACCGTCAAACGGCTGGAGGCCGCGCGCAAAAGCGCAGAGACCGCCATGCAGCGTCTGCGCGACGGCAAGGAATCCCGCGACGACAAGGCGCTGGCCGGCATCGAATTCGAATCGCTGGGCGTGGACATGCTCATCGTCGACGAGGCCCACCACTTCAAGAACCTCGGCGTGCCCGTCGCCGCCGCGGACCTCGGCATGCAATTGTCGTCCGCCGCGAAATGCGAGGACCTGCTCGACAAATGCGGATGGCTGCGCGAGGCCGGACACGGCGGCAACATCGCGTTCATGACCGGCACGCCCGTGTCCAACAGCATGAGCGAGCTGTACAACATGCAGCGCTACCTCGCGCCCGCAACCCTCAAGGCCCAGGGGCTCGACACGTTCGCCGCATGGGCGGGCGCCTACGGCCAGGTCGTGCCCACCGTGGAACTGAAACCCGAAGGCAACGGCTTCCAGGTCAAACAGCGGTTCGCCAGGTTCCAGAACCTGCCCGAACTGATGAACGCGGTGAAGCAGTTCACCGACATGATCACCAACGACGACATCCAGCTGCCCCTTCCCGAACTGGAGCAGGTGCCCGTGCCCGTGCCCATCACCGACCGGCAGAAGGAGGAGATGGAGGAACTGTCCGACAGGGCCGACCGGGTGCGCGACGGCGACGTGACGCCGGACGTCGACAACCTCCTCAGGATCACGGGAGACGGACGCAAGATCGCCCTCGACCCCAAACTCCTCAAAGGCCACGAGAACGACCGGCCCCTGGAGAACGGCAAGATTCAGGCGTGCGCCGAGAACGTCGCCCGGATCTGGCGCGAGGAGACCCCCAACCGGGGCACGCAGCTCGTGTTCTGCGACTCGAGCACGCCCGCATCCGGCGGCTGGAACGCCTACCAGGACCTCAAGGACCGGCTCGTGGAGCTGGGCGTGCCCGCCGAGCAGATCGCGTTCGTGCACGACGCGGGCGACAACCCCACGCGCCGCGAGCAGCTGTTCGCCAAGGTCCGTTCCGGCGAGATCCGCGTGCTGATGGGCAGCACCCAGAAGCTCGGCACCGGCACGAACGTGCAGGAACGCCTCGCCGCGATCCACGACCTCGACTGTCCCTGGAGGCCCGCCGACCTGGAACAGAGGCTCGGCCGCATCCAACGCCAGGGCAACATGTACGACCACGTGCGCGACTTCCGGTACGTGACCGAGGGGACGTTCGACGCGTACAGCTACCAGACCGTGGAACGCAAGCAGCGTTTCATCAGCCAGCTGATGAGCTCGAAGAGTCCCGCCCGCGAGGCCGCCGACCTCGACGCGGACGTGGTGACCCTCGCCAACATCAAGGCGCTGGCCACCGGCGACCCCGACATTCAACGCCGCATGACATTGGAGAACGAGATCAACCAGCTGAAGCTCCTGCGCGCCTCATGGGCGCAGCAGAAGGCCGACACCCGCAGGGACATCAGCCAGCAGCTCCAGCCGCGCGTCGAACTGCTGCGCCGGACCATCCGGGAGAAGGCCGACGACAAGCCGCTCGCCTCCAAGGCCCTGGGCATCCACCAGACCGCCTCGACGGCCGGCCGGTGGGAGGGCATGACCATCAACGGCCAGCCGGTCGCCGACCGGCAGACCGCGTGCCGTCTCCTCCACCAGGCCGCGCTCCGCGCGCACGACGGCGACACGATAGCCGAATACGACGGCCTGCCCGTCATCGCGCACCGCGCGAAGACCACCGGACGGATCACCCTGGCCGTCAAGGCCGTCCACGAACACGAGGCCCCCTCGGAGATGCCCGGCCCCTACCTGACCGGACCATCCAGCATCGTCAGCCAGCTCGACCGGCTCGTCAGGAACACGGCCACCGACCCGGGCAAGCTCACGGAACGGCTCTCGGACGCCGAAAGGGAGCTCGCCGCCGCGCAGGAGACACTGGCCGAGCCATTCGCCCACGAGGACGAATACCGGAGCAAGCAGGCCGAACTCGAACGGCTGACGTCCAAACCCGACGAACCCCAAGAGACGGAAGGTAGAGACCAGGAAACCACGCAAAAGGAAAGGAACACGACCATGCCATTGACACGGGAAGACATCGGACGGCTGCTCGAACGGGACCCCCACATCGACGGCGTCACCCAGGGCGGCAACGCCATGGGCCACTACCTCGAAGCCCGGCTCACGGACGGCCGGGCCGTGCAGATCGACTTCCACGACAACCCCGCATGGAAGGACACGGACCGTCTAGCCGGCCGGATCGAGGTGACCTACGCCAACCGGCCGCAAGCGGAATGGACCTTCGACGACAACGACCTGTCCGAGCACGGCAGCATCGTCATCGACCCCGCCGACCCCGGCGCGGAGGGAAGACTCGCCAAGGCCATGACGTACTGGGAAGGCCTTCCCGGCACCGCCCGGACAAAGGAACCGGACCACCTGGCCGCGCACCGGCCGCCGGAGGAATACGCCTTCCGCTGGCGGGATCCCGACGGCCCCGGCTGGCATGTCGAATACGCCGACACCGCCCGCGAACGCGACTTCGCGATGGACCGGAAAAGCATGGACGGCGCCGACGTGCAGGCGGTGCCGGACGATCCGGCCGCGCTCTACCGGCAGCACCGCCATGCCGCCTGCCTGCGCGCCCGCCACATCCTGGAACGATACGATTCCCCCGACAGGGACGCGACAAGGGTCCTGCGCGGCATCGTCAGGGAGGTCGGCGAGCACAGGCCCGACGACGTCCTCGCGACCTATCCCGTCCTCGACCTCACCGGCGGACCGGAGGACGACGCCGCCCGGCAGCGCGTCAACCGGTTTACATGGGAGCACCGCGACGAGATCCTCGACCATGCGGCGAACGACGGCATGTTGTCGACCTGGGCGCTCTACCAGCTCGACCATCTGAAGGAGCCGCAACCGGACCGAAGCCCGGACCGCGACCAGCGGGAACCGGATCGCAAGACGCCGGCACAGGCCGAATCCACGACGAAGCGTCACGGGCCAAGACTGTAGACCCTCATCCAACCACGGGGCGGCACGCAAACGCGCCGCCCCGCATTCATACCGCACGAACGAAGAAGCAAGGAGACACACATGACGGAGGAAACAGACGAACGAATGGACCCCGTCGTCTGGTTCGAGGGCACGCTCATCAGGGACCCACTGGAAACCGGAGTACAAGACGACTGGCTGCTCGAGACCATGGCCGATCCGGACGGCAATGGGCGAAAAATCACCATCCGGGCCCGCGGCGCGGAGCACTCGGAGAACATCCGCCGCAACGCGCGCAAGGGATCCAGCCTCATGGTCAAAGGCACCGCTGGCGACGAGGGCTCCGGCATCGACGTCGAGGCCGCGAGCCTCGCGTTCGCCCCCAGCCACGACGAGCCGGACGGAGAACGATGACACGGACCACCGTCAGCGCCGCCAAGCCGGACAAGGCCGGCCCCGGCGAATGGATCGACATCAACGGCCACGTCGGCCGGCTCATGTCCACGCTCATGGCCGACGGCCGACCGTTCAGCATCGACGTCGAACCGGACGGCATGACCATCATCACGACACTTCCACCCCCGCCTGCCATCACGCGGGACACGGAAGCGGCCGGCATGCCCGACGCCGGGACCGGAACAGGACCGGACGGAGGGAGGATCACCAGCAGGAAGACGCTGTACGACCGGTTCAAGACCAGACTCAAGGAAAACCTCAACGAAAGAAAACAATAGAAAAGGAACCATCATGGAACTCATCAGGGGAATCATCGTAAAGACTCTGACCATCCTCGCGGGATTCTGGCTCGCCGACCTCACGGCCGCCCGCGTCCAGGCCGGCATCGCGGCCGGCGAAAGCATGGAACGGATCATGGACGGCATGACGACCATGCTCCGGCATCCGCTCGCCCTGGGATTCGACCGGACCAGCCTCCTGTGCGGACTGGCCGGCGCGTGCGCGGTCGGCCTGTTCCACCTCTACCGGTGGAGCATGAGCCAACGCAACTGGAGGGAAGGAGAGGAATACGGCTCCGCACGCTGGTCGACCAGCAGGGAGATGGCCCCATACACCGACGGCGATACCAGGCAGAACCTCCAGATGACCGCCACCGAGGGCCTGAGCCTCGACGCGCAGGCCACGCGACGCAACCTCAACACCACCGTGATCGGCGGCTCCGGTTCAGGCAAGACAGCAACGCACGTCATTCCCAACATCCTCAAGGGCAGCATGAACTACGCGTGCACCGACCCGAAGGGCGAACTCTACGCGAAAACACGGAAGACACTGGAATCCAAGGGATACACCGTCAAACAGCTCGACCTGGTCGACCTGACCAGCGAGACGAAATTCAACCCCATGCGCTACATCGACCCCGCGAAACCCGACGTGGCGATCATGCGCCTGGTCACCAACATCATGGACAACACGAACGGCTCCACGCCCAAGGAGCACCAGACCGACGACTTCTGGACCAAATCCGAACGCAGCCTGCTGACCGCGCTCACCGCGTTCGTCTACTACCTGCCCGACGACATCCTCAAGGACTGCCTGCGCATCGACGCCGGCCAGACCCTCAACGCCGTCGCCGACATGCGCGACCTGCTCGAGGCCAGCGAACAGGACGAGACCAAGGAAAGCCAGGTCGACGCCGTCGCCCGGACCGCCACGGAGATCTACGAGGAGACCCGCGTGGAATGGGAACGCGAGGGCGCGGACCACGACGACCCGGACCTGCGCGAGGCATGGCGGCTCGCCCAGGGCCTGAAGTTCGCCGCCCGCCAGTACCGGCCCTTCACCCAGGGCGCGGGAGAGACCAAGAAGGGAATCATCATCAGCCTCGGCGTGCGCCTCGCCCCGCTGACCGTCGGCCCGGTCAGGGAGATCCTCTCCGACGACAACCTCGGCATCGACCGTATCGGCGGATACCAGGACGAGCACGAGGGCGGATACAAGCATCCCAACGGG
>ERZ808240.3616-NODE-3616-length-14766-cov-3.266195_pt1 | contig 14766 bp, 14 predicted proteins | sample MGYA00521084_ERZ808240 | MGnify/ENA primary metagenome ERZ808240 (study PRJEB31516, sample SAMN03275571) | gut metagenome | biome: mammalia-associated habitat; material: feces | host: Papio cynocephalus | place: Kenya | collected 2012-08-06 ... | reverse complement strand
ACACAACCTTGCGAAGCGTCACAACTTGCAAATTATCACGCAAGCCCCAATAACCCCACAAATGGCGGTAGGGGCGAACACTGTTCGCCCGTTTCTCGTTCATCAAACTTGCGTTATTCCCCACATGGTTTATGTTTTCACAAACCATGTAGGGGAGTCTGTCCAAACCTTGCGATATCCGCACAATGGTCGGCACAACATTGCCTGCTTCTTTTCAATTGTGATAAATCAAAACCACGTTGCTCCGAACGGGCGAACAGTGTTCGCCCCTACCGTCATTTGTGCGGATATCACAAGTATGAATAGGCAAAAATGGGCTGTCGAGGACGCCAGCCCCTACATTATGCTTTTATATCACTCCACTTGCGTGCCTTGTCACATGACAGCCTACATTCACAGACACCGGCAGACCTGCGATATGCGTTGGTGCTTCTTCTATATTCACTGCAAGGCAAGTCTGCGTTCCGCCAAAGCCTTGTGGTCCAATACCAAGCATATTTATCTTCTCCAGCATTTTCGCTTCAAGCTCTGCATAGCGTTTCTTCGGATTTCTTTCCGACACGCTTCTGCAAAGTGCTTTCTTCGCAAGGTATGTGCACTTCTCAAAATCTCCGCCTATGCCTACGCCTATGACTATTGGCGGACATGGGTTAGATCCTGCTTTTGCGCAAACTGACACTACCCAATCTACTATCTCGTCCTCGGTCACTGACGGGGTCATCATTTTAAGCTGTGACATATTTTCACTGCCAAAGCCCTTTGGTGCCACCATTATTTCTACCTTTTCGCCCTCTGCTATTTTAAGATGCACAACAGGCGGTGTATTATCCCCTGTGTTTACTCTTTCCAATGGGTCGGATACTATGGAACAGCGCAGTCTGCCCTCTGTATAGCCTCTTGCTACGCCCTTGTTTATGGCTTCATTAAGCGAACCGCCTACAAAATGCACGTCCTGTCCTATGGTCATAAAGATAACTGCCATGCCTGTGTCCTGACAGATAGGGATAGTTTCTTCTCGTGCTACTCTCATATTGTCGAGGATATCAGCAAAGACGTTCTTTCCCACAGGAGACTGCTCTTTCTGGGCGTTGCACTCTATACAGCTTTCCATATCCTCTGGAAGATACAGATTAGCTTTTATGCACAGATCTCTTACAAGTTCTTCTACTTCTGAAACGTTTATCTCTCTCATTTTTATTTATCCTTTCGCTCTGTATTTGCTACCTTTTCACGGTCGCTGAGCTTTATTACTTTTTCGCTGTCAAGGACATAGCATGGCTTGCCCTCGAGAAGAAATTCGCCTTTTAGAAAATCTGCGCAGGCTTCTTCGTTGACGTTGGGGGCTTTGCACAGCTTATCCTCGGGGATATCTGTGAAGCCTGTCACGCTGTCGCACAAAAGCCCTACGGAGACTTCTTCGCCCATTGTGATTATTATGCAATCTCTGTCGGAGATCTCTTTCGGCTCATAGTGGAAACGTCTGCGCAGATCTATGACAGGCACTACTTCGCCCTCGTTCACCACTGTTCCCGGTACATAGTCGGGAAAATCAGGCACTGGGGTAGGGGTCTGCGCCGCTATGATTATTTTTATATCCTCAAAGGGCAGTGAAAAGCTCCGTCCTGCTGAGGTGAAAATGAGATATCTGCTGTTTTCCACAGCTATCCCTCCTTATCTTGTAGCAATACCATTTTGCTATCCTGTTTGCAGATATCGGGCGAACACTGTTCGCCCCTACGCAGGATACGTGGTGTATTGCGCTGTTTGTTTTTATCAAAAGCCGCTGTCGATGCGATTATGTATCTCCTGCGCTATTCTGTCAAGTGGACACTGCTTTGACACTGAGCCGTTTTCATAGGCGGCTTTCGGCATACCATAGACCACGGAGCTTTCTGCGTTCTGTCCGATGTTATATGCTCCCATTTTCTTCATGTTGAGCATACCCTTTGCGCCGTCGCAGCCCATGCCTGTGAGGATAACGCCGATAGCGTCACGTTTTGCGCTGTAGGCTACAGAGTCAAAAAGCACGTCAACTGACGGGCAGTGACCTGACACTTTTACTCCTGCTTCGGAGGTGACAAAATAGCCCTTTTTATCACGGAACAATCTAAGGTGCTGACCGCCCTGTGCTATTACTACCATGCCTTGACTAAGATACAGACCGCTTTTTGCTTCCACGACGTTGTGACCTGTTTCGGTGCAAAGCTGTTCGGCATATATTCTTGTATAGCCCGCAGGCATATGGAGAACTGCCACTATAGGGGGCAGGTCATGGCGGAGGTCTTTGAGGATAGCTTTGAGGGCTTCCGTTGAGCCTGTTGAGCCGCCTATGGCTATTATTCGTGATGTATTCATGGCAGGCATATGGGCTATGGAATTCGCCCTTGCCTGTTCAAGGCGTTGTATGCTTTCGGAAAAGCGCTTCTGAAAACGCTCGTTATCAGACGGAGTGCCGTCAGATTTATATACAACGTCTATTGCGCCTGCCTGCATCATGGGATATTTATTGTTGCGCTCAATGGTAAGATAGATTATAGGTACGGAATATCTCGGGGCAAGGCTTATGATATAATCGTCCATATTGTTCTGACAATCGCCGTCAAGAAGGACATAGTCAGGGGAGAGGGCGATTATGCTTTTTCTGCCGTCACTAAGGCAGGCTGATGCGAGCTTTGAGCTTTGGAAGCCTGCGCTTGTAAGGGATTTTCGGCAAAGCTGTGCAAAGGCTTTGCTGTTTGTTATCACAAGAAAGAGAGGTCTCATTTTTTATCCCCTCCCAGCTTGCGGTATATTGCAGGGGCGACTTTTACGAAAGGCATATCTTTCGGCACTGATTCGGCGTGACCGATATAGAAAAAGCCGCCGTCCTCCATTGCGTCATAAAATTTTCTGCATATCTCGGCTTTTGTATCGTCGTCAAAATATATCATGACGTTGCGGCAGACGATAAGGTCGAACTTCTTTTTGAAAGTGAACTCGTCCATAAGATTATGATAGCGAAACTCTACGTTCTGCCTTATGTTATCGCTCACCTGCCAGAGGTCTTTTGTGTCTGAGTATGGGTGAAAATATTTTTTGCGCCATTCCTCGGGGATATTTTTCACGGACATACTGGTATAAATGCCGTTCTTTGCGGCACGGAGTGCGTTAAGTGAAATATCCGTGGCAAGAATTTTCAAGTCCCAAAAGCGGCGGTCAAAGCCGAAATAATCGTCCATACACATGGCAAGATTATAAGGCTCGTTGCCGAATGAACAGCCTGCGCTCCATATACGCATATCATGGTCGAGGACGTTTTTTTCGGCATAGGGGAGAAACTCCTCCATAAAATGACGGAAATGGTCTGTTTCACGCATGAAATAGGTATGGTTGGTGGTAAGGCGGTTTATAAGGTTGGCAGTTTCTCTGCCTGTTTCATCACTGTAGACGGCGCTTAGATACTCGGAAAAGCTGTTGAAGCCGCAGTCAAGGACATAGTTGCTCAGCCTGCTTTCAACGATAGACTTTTTTCTTGCAAGGTCAAGACCGTATTTTTCTTTTATGAATGCAGTAAGCTCGTCAAAGTCTGACTGAGATATCTCAAGACATGACAGCATTCTTCTTCCCCCTTATTTTTTGTTTTACCTGTTGGTTCTGACCAAGATATCAGGGTCAAGCAGGGATATGTTTTTGTTGTTTGCGTTTATAAAGCATTTTACAAGCCCGTTTTTCACAGGCGACACGGCGGTCTGTTCAGGGAGGATATCCTCGACGTCTGAGACCTTATCGCATATTATGCCTGCCTGATTTGAGCCGACTTCTATCACTATGGTACTGCTTCTGTTGTCATACTCCGCTTCAGGCAGACCAAGGCGCAGGCGGAAATCTATCACGGGAACGGCTTTTCCTCGCAGGTTTATAACGCCTTTTATAAACTTAGGCGTTTTCGGGAGCCTTGTGACGGGGAGAAGCCCTATTATATCGGTGACATCTTTTACCTCAAAGGCGTAATATTTTCCGTCAGAAACAAAGGAGAGTATCTTTCCGCCTTTCTGACAAAATTCGTTTATATCCTGTTCTGACATTTTTATTCACCCTTTCGGAAGTCATAATTGCTGAGAAATTCTTTCACATCGAGTATTATCGTTATGCTGCCGTCGCCGAGAACTGAACAGCCTGCCATGCCTGATTCTTTAAGTGGGTAGGCGTCAAGAAGCGGTGAGAACGGTTTTACTACCACCTGCTGGTCAACTGTTATCCTGTCTGCCATGAGGACGGCTTCCTTGCCGCCGTCTTTACAGCAGAGCATTATGCCCTTTGTTACGTCCTGTTCGGCATTAGGTATATCAAAATGCTTGCCCATTCTAATAAGAGGTAGACACTTTTCTCGGAGCATGATAAACTCGTTGCCCTCGGGGTCGGTGATAAAGCTTTCGGCTTTGCAGGAGAAAGCCTCGGAAACTGCGGACACTGGCAGAGAGAAATTCTCGCCGCCTACGTCTACGCTCAGAACGTCAAGGATAGACAGAGAAAGGGGTATTCTGATAGTAAAGACAGAGCCTTCGCCGAACTTGGAATCAACTGTGAGCTTGCCGCCCACTTTCTCAAGGTTTTTCTTTACAACGTCCATTCCAACACCTCTGCCGGAATATTCGGTTATCTTCTCATTTGTGGAAAAGCCTGCGGCGACAACGAAATTAAAAATCTCTTTTTCGGTGTATTCATTCTCAGGCTTTGTGAGCATACCATTTTTCTTGGCTTTTGCCATAAGCTTTGCGGTGTCCATTCCTGCGCCATTGTCACGGCAGGAGATAACAACTTCGTTGGAGTCATAGCCTGCACTGAGGGTGACAGTGGCAGGCTCGGTCTTGCCTGCTTTTGCACGAACTTCTGGGTCTTCTATGCCGTGGTCAACGGCGTTTCTCACAATGTGCATAAGAGGGTCATTGAGGATATCAACGATAGACTTATCAACTTCCGTTTCCTGCCCCTCAAACACAAGAGTAACGTTCTTTTTGAGCTTTTGGTTCATATCCCTGACAACACGATTCATCTTCTGAAATGCGGTGGAGACAGGCACCATTCGTATGGACATTACAACGTCCTGAAGCTCATCGGTAAGCTTTTTCAGCTCACGGGAGGATTTATTGAAGCGGTCGAGGTTTATCTCGGCTTTTTTCAGGTCGGGTGAGGAGATAACAGAGCCCTCGGTTATAACTATCTCTGCCACAAGGTCAAGAAGCCTGTTTAGCTTATCAAGCTTGACGGATATCATGGACTGCTCATGCTTTTCGGCAGGCTTTTTCGGGGCTGCGTTAGCAGGCTGAGCAGGCTTTGGGGCTGGCTTTTCGGGAGCAGGGGCGGGCTGAGGTTTCGGCTCAGGCTTTTTCACCTGCTCGGCGTTGTCAACGTTCACGGCGTTTTTCATAAGGTCAAGAACGCCGTCAGGGTCATCGGTGATAAGCTTTATGTAAAGTCCTTTTTTGGATATCTCGTCGCCTGCATTGTCGGCGTCAAGATCCTCAGGAAAAGTTTTTGTGACCTCGCACATCTTGCCTAAAGCACGCAAAAGCACCAACGCACGCATATCGGGCATTGCACAGCTTTCGGAATATGTGACCTTGTAGGTGAGAACGCCCTCTTTTTCATCATCAGGGAAAAGCCCCTCATAGGCGGCACTGTCGGCTGAGGAAGTATCGGGGCTGCCACTTGCAGGCTGACCTTTCATGGTGGCTGCAAAGGCGTGTATTTTGTTTTCAAGCTCTGAAAAATCGGTGAGTGGAGCGTCGTCATAAAGGCTGTCAAGCTCAGATTTCAGATTATCAGAAGCGGAGAAAAGAAGCTCATAGAGAGCAGGCTTGTCATATTTCACAGTAGGGTCTTCACGGATAATGTAGAAAAGATCCTCAACTGAGTGGGCAAGGGTAGACATATTGTGCATACTCATCATGGCGGCAGAGCCTTTAATAGTGTGCATGGTGCGGAATATCTCGTTGATATCGTCGGAGGAGATAGAGTCTTCCTGCTCGGTGCGCATAAGTATCTCGTCCAGCTTTTCCAGAAGGTCGCCTGTTTCAAAGACGAACATATCCGCCATATTTTCCATACCGCTTTCAAATTTCGGCAAAAAAGTCACTCCCTTTCGGTGCTGTTGAAGCATACGGATATAATCAATAATATTATAGCAAATTTTTTGATATTTTTCAAGCATTTTTGTGCATTTTTAGTAAAAGAAACAGTTGAGTGAGGAGTGAGGAGTGAGGAGTGAGGAGTGAGGAATTGGCAAAGCTGCACAAAGTGGGAAGCCAATGCAAAGCAGAGGGAACACCGAGCGAAGCGATTTTGCGGCACGACAATTTATCGCCACGAATGTAGGGGAACAGCGCAATTTCTGCTTTGCAGAAATGCGACGTCCCGTTTCGGGGAGCGGCTAGGTTTGGTTTTATCAAGAAGTTGAGTGGGGAACGAAACGGGCGAACGCTGTTCGCCCCTACCGCCATTTGTGGGGTTATCGGGGTTTGTGCAATAATTTTTAGTGGTTATGTTTCGCAATATTGTGTATATGTGTTGTGTGGAAATGCTAAGCTGTATGATGTTTTGAAACAATGTGTCAAATGCGTGCGGATATCGAAGAAATGTGCAGGCAAGCACAAGCGGGCTGTCGAGGACGCCAGCCCCTACATGGTTTGTAAAGTGCATAACAAAGTGTGGATAACGCAAGTACAAATAAAAATGCGAAACGAAAACCGTTCCGCATTAGTATCATATCAAATTATCTTTCCACCGCATATCACCATGTCAGGGGATACCATTACATTAAGTGGGTCGCCGCTGAATAGGGTCAGGTCTGCGTCAAGTCCTACCTTTACCGAGCCTACTCGGTCGGATATGCCTGCTATCTCTGCCGCTGTGCAGGTGATAGCTTCAATGCCTTTTTCATAGTCAAGACCGTTCTTTACTGCGATCGCCGCTGACAAGGGCAGGTATTCTATGGGCACTTCTGAGTGGTCGGTGCAGATCGCTACCTTTATGCCGTGGGACGAAAGTATGCCTGCGTTGGCTGGGGTCAGATTTGCCATTTCAGGCTTGCACCTGTCGCATATTATTGGTCCTATCACACAGCTTGCTTCTTCCTCTGCAAGCTCGTCTGCTATGATGTGGCCGTCGGTGCAGTGTACAAGTACATAGTCAAGCTCAAATTCTTTCGCTATCCTTATGGCGGTGAAAATGTCGTCCGCCCTGTGACAATGAAAATGCGCCTTGACTTCGCCCCTGAGAACCGGGAGCAGGGCTTCTGACTTCATGTCAAATTCAGGAATATCTTCCTCACTGCCCATTGCACGCTCGACAGCTTCGCCGTATTTCTGCGCCTTTATAAGCGCTTCCCTTATTATGCCTGCCACAGCCATTCGAGTGTATGGGGCGTCCTCTTTGTCAGAATAGGTGAGCTTCGGGTTTTCGCCCATTGAGAATTTCATTCCAACTGTGCCAACAAGCATTTTGTCTATACGCTTGCCATAGGTCTTTATTGCCGCAATACTGCCTGCAACAGGGTTTGCAGAGCCTGGGGATACAAGACAGCAGGTCACGCCTGCTTTTCTTGCAAGCTCAAAGGAATAGTCGATAGGGTTTATGCCGTCAACAATGCGGATATGTGCCGTGCATGGCTCGGATTCTTCGTTGAAATCTTCGCCCTCCATACCTACGCCGCTTGTGGATAGACCAAGATGTGTGTGAATGTCGATAAAACCGGGGTAAACTGTCCTGCCGTTGCCGTCTATGTCCTCGGCTGTGACAGCTTCGGGAGAGCCGCTTTCTACGGCGGAGATTATGCCGTCTGTTATCTCCACCCAGCCGTTTTCGATAACACGCCTGTCACTGTCCATGGTCTTTATTTTAACGTTGTAAATCTTCATGTGCAGTTTTCACCATTTCTATTTGCCTGTTGAGCCAAAGCCGCCTGCCCCACGCTCTGTATCAGAAAGCTCTGTCACTTCTTCTACTTCTGGAGTGAAAACAGGGGTTATCACGAGCTGTGCTATCCTGTCGCCTCTGTTTATGGTATAGTCTTTGTCTGAGCTGTTGTGGAGAGCGCAGATTATCTCACCTCTGTAGTCCCAATCCACAACGCCCACGCAGTTTGCAGGGGCAATGCCGAACTTTGATGCGAGGGAGCTTCTTGCATAGATAAGAAGAACGCAGTTTTTCTCACCCTGAACTTCGGCTGATATGCCTGTGTGTATCTTCTCGGTCTGACCTGCTTTTATGGTAACAGGTGCGTCTGTGCAGGCGCAAAGGTCATAGCCTGCGCTGTATTCAGTTTGTCTTGCAGGGATAACTGCGCTTTCATTAAGCTTTTTAATTAGTAATTTCATTTTATAAAACTCCTCTGTAGTATGATCCGTTGGTGGCGTTTTCAGGCTTTGCGCCCCTTTCGCCCCTATAGGCTTTTATTATCTCGTTTATCCTGTGGGCGTTCTCCTCATAGAAGTGAAGCTCCATATAGTCGGCGTTGTCAAAATCATTGAGCTTGTCCGCAAGATACAAAATATCGGAATTTAGTATCTCTGCGCAATCTCTGCCCTTTGGACATCTCACAGGAAACTCTCTTCCTGTGCGGTCAAAAAGCCTGCCCTTGCAGTTTTTACAGCCGATATCGTTTCTTATTGGGCAGTTTGCGGTGAGCATAAGGGGCAATCTGCCGTATGCCACAAAGCCTATTTCGATCGGCTTCTTTAGCTTTTCTATCTGTGCCGCTTTAAGCTCAAAGGACACTGTGCAGTCTTTTGCACCTAGCTTTTTTACCTCGTCCAATGCGGCTGAGTTGCAGAGATTGAATGGATAGCCTGCGTGAAGCTCAAAGCCAAGGTCTTTCGCAATAAGGCAGTGACCGATATTCATGGCGAGGATTTTTGTTATGCCTGCTTCTTTTGCGGCGAAAAGCTTTTCCAAAAGAGCTTTCTCGTCAAATGTGAAGCGTGGCATTATTATCATAAGCTTGCTTTTGTCTGGCACGATTTTTGCCGCTTCCAAGGCTATCTCTATTGGCACGCCCACAAGCTCTGCACTGTCAAGGTCAATGCCCTCAAGCTGAGAAAGCTTTGACAGCATAATGCGTATTTTTTTGCGCTCATATGCTTTTGGCAGGGTGGGAAGATCGGCAAGTGCCTTGTCGGTAAAATCGGCAGTATGGGTGAAAAAGTCTATGCGCTTTTGGTCAAGCTTTTCTACCGCCTGCCGTCTTAGGTCATTAAGGGCGGAAGCTGGGTAGGCAAGGTCTTTGCCTATATCGGCTTCAAGTTCTCCGAACTCGTATATGGTGTCACCAAGTTTGGATAGCTGTTTTTTCACATAGTCGCTGTCGCAGGCTTTTTTCAAGGCTTTCTGTGGGATATCACCGTAAACGGTCACGGCGTTTCCCTCGCTGTCACGGAGAGAAAGCTCCGCATGAGAATTTTCCTGAAGCTTTATGGTGAAAAAGGCTTTTGTGCGCTTTTCACATCTGCGGTAAAGCTCGTGAAGTTCGGGGAGGATTTTGGCGGTGGCGGAAACGTCCTCTTTCTGCCTTGTGCCGAACATTTCTCTGCCTAGCTTGCCGTTGTAATAGCCGTCTGTAAAGCCCCCACGGGAAAAGACCGCTTCCAAAGCTTTAAGGTCATAAGGCTTGTTTTCGAGAGAATTTTTACAGCAGTTAACTGCCGCTGCAACATATTCTGGGCGCTTCATCCTGCCCTCTATTTTAAGAGAGGAAACGCCGTCCTTTTCGAGCCTTTGGAGCTTATCAACATAGGACATATCTTTTAGAGAAAGGGCGTAACGCTCCTGACCCTTTGTTATCTTATCACCTTGGGCAGGAAGTCTGCACGCCTGTGCGCAAAGACCTCGGTTTGCGCTTCGTGAGCCTATAAGGGCGCTCATATAGCACTGACCTGACACGGACATACAAAGTGCGCCATGCACAAAGACCTCTGTTTCGATACCGAGGGTCGTGAGGTCTTTTATGGTATGCTCGGGAAGCTCTCTTGACAGGACGGCTCTTGAAAAGCCGAGTTTTTTAGCCATTTTCACGCCGCTTTCGCTGTGGATAGTCATTTGGGTGGAAGCGTGATATTCAAGGTCGGGACAACATTCACGGCATATCTTCACAAGGGCTAGGTCTTGTGTGATAAGTCCGTCAACGCCTATTTCTGCGGCGAACTTGACGGCTTTTTTACATTCTTCAAGCTGTTCGTCAAAGATCACTGTGTTTATCGCCTGATAGACCTTTACGCCTCGCAGATGACAGAGCCTTACGGCTTCTTTCAGCTGTTCATCTGTGAAATTGGCGGCGTTTTGTCTGGCGGAGAATTTCTCACCGCCGAGATAAACTGCGTCACAGCCGCTTCTAAGGGCGGCTTCGAGAGTTTCAAGAGAACCGCAGGGGGCAAGTATCTCAGCTTTGTGAGCCATTAATGGCTTCCTCCCTCGGGTCTGTAATTCACTGTGCCAACAAAATTGCCGTTATTAGGCTGGTTAGGGTGAACAGGTCTTTCGATAGCGTTCTTTATCTCCTGCGAGAGAAGCTCGTTTGCGTTTATAACTTCGTCGTCAGGTTCTCTTTTAACAACTGTGCGTGCTTCCAGCTGTTCTTCAAGGTCATGGACTTTTGCCTGAAGCTCTCTTATTTCCTTCTGAGCTTCGTCAGCCTGACTTCTTGCTCTGCCTGCATCGTCAACATAGTCCTTTATCTGGGTGCGGATATTCTCGATATTCTGATTTGCTTTGCTAAGCTCGTCAAGGCAGTCAAGTGCTGTAAGCACTGCGGCGTCCTGAACGGAAAGGCTAGGGATATTTTTCATCATGCCTTTTATCTTTGCGTTTATCACCTGCGCAAGTTTGTTCGTATACTCCTGCGTTTCCTCGGAAAGCAGATTGTATGTACGGTTATAGATAGTTACTTTGAGCTTGTTTTTCATAGCTTTTGACCTCCCTTTATTATCGTTGCTGTGATATTGGTATACTTAATTGTATTATACACTACTTTTGGAGAAAAATAAAGAGGGTAAAAAGAAGTTTTTTGTTAATACACGCTTTTATGCGGTTTTTGCTTGACAATTTTACAAATATGTTATATAATTAATCATAGATTTTCTATAGGATTTAAGAAAGGATCTGACGCTGATGAAAATATCCACAAAGGGAAGATATGCACTCAGGCTTATGCTTGACCTTGCTTTGCATGAGCAGAGCGGATATGTGCCTATCAAAGCGATCGCTGAAAGACAGGATATCAGCGACAAATACCTTGAACAGATAATATCCATTCTTGGCAGAGCAGGCTTTGTAAAGAGCGTGCGTGGCGCAGGTGGCGGATACAAGCTTGCGAAAGCGCCTGCGGAATACACTGTGGGAATGATACTAAGGCTCACGGAGGGTAGTCTTGCTCCTGTGGCTTGTTTGGAGGGCGATGAAAACACCTGTCCTCGTCAGGAAAACTGTGCGACGCTGACGGTCTGGAAAAAGCTTTATGGTGCTATAAACGATGTTGTTGACGGCATCACTTTGCAGGATCTTGTGGATCAGGAAAATGCAAAGGTAGATGATTATGTTATCTAGGTATTAGGACTTGTGATTTCTCGGTAACATTTATGGGAAAAGAAGTATCGGGACGTCGCATTTCTGCAAAGCAGAAATTACGCCGCTCCCCTACAATTTGATGATTTATGTTTTGCAAAGCGGAGCGGTCTTGTTTATGACCGCTCTTTTTTATGTCTTTTTATCTTCTACCTATAGCACAAAAGAAAGCCTATAGGATAGCTTGGTTTTGTGCATTATTAATTTTGTCGAAATTTTGTAAAAATATAAAAGGAGCAGACGTTGCTTTGTTGCACAAACAGGGTGGCGACGCTCCTTTTCGTTTTATGCAAAATAAATAAGCGAAGGATAAAAAAGTCCGCAGATACGGCATTTGTAAATCATAGTCGGGAGGTATAAAATAAGGATAGAATTTGATTTATCGGAGGAAAATATCATGAGCGAACAGTATGAACTTAATAAAAATCTTGCCCAGATGTTAAAGGGCGGCGTTATAATGGACGTTACTACACCTGAGCAGGCAAAGATAGCTGAAGCGGCTGGAGCTTGCGCTGTTATGGCGCTGGAGCGTATCCCTGCTGACATAAGAGCCGCAGGCGGCGTTTCAAGAATGAGCGACCCTAAGATGATAAAGGGTATTCAGGAAGCTGTTTCTATCCCTGTTATGGCAAAGTGCAGGATAGGTCATTTTGCTGAGTCACAGATACTCGAAGCTATCGAGATAGACTACATCGATGAGAGCGAAGTGCTTTCACCTGCTGATGACAAGTATCACATTGACAAGACGCAGTTCAAAGTACCTTTCGTATGCGGTGCAAAGGACTTGGGCGAGGCTCTCAGACGTATAAGCGAGGGCGCTTCAATGATAAGAACAAAGGGCGAGCCTGGTACGGGCGATGTTGTTCAGGCTGTTCGTCACATGAGAATGATGATGAGCGAGATAAAAAGACTTACTTCAATGTCAAAGGACGAGCTTTATCAGGCTGCAAAGGACTTGAGAGTCGATTATCAGCTTGTCAAGTATGTTGCTGACAACGGCAGACTTCCTGTTGTAAACTTTGCAGCAGGCGGTGTTGCAACTCCTGCGGACGCTGCTCTTATGATGCAGCTTGGCGCAGAGGGCGTATTCGTTGGTTCCGGTATATTCAAGTCCGGCAATCCTGAAAAGAGAGCAAGAGCTATCGTTCAGGCTGTAACAAATTACAACGACCCTAAGATGCTGGCTGAGCTTTCAGAGGATCTTGGCGAGGCTATGGTTGGTATCAACGAGCAGGAGATCGAGCTGCTCATGGCAGAGAGAGGCAAGTAATATGAAGATCGGAGTTCTGGCTCTGCAAGGAGCGTTTGCGGAACACGAAAAGGCTCTGACGGCTTTGGGCGCAGAGGTAAAAGAGATAAGGCAGCTTCGTGATTTTGATGACAGCTTTGACGGCATTATAATCCCAGGGGGCGAAAGCACTGTTATGGGAAAGCTGTTAAGAGAGCTTGGGCTTTTTGAGCCTGTGAGCGAATACATCAAAAACGGCGGCTACTGCTTTGGCACTTGCGCAGGGCTTATACTTCTGGCGCAGGAAGTTTCAAATGATGACAGAAAGAATTTCTGCACACTGCCTGTGAGGGTAAAGAGAAACGCTTACGGCAGACAGCTTGGAAGTTTTTCCTGCAAGGAAGATTTTGCAGGCAAGGAGATAACGCAGGTTTTCATAAGAGCGCCTTATATCGAAAAGGTGCTTGATGATGAATGTGAGGTGCTTTCTAAGCACGAGGGTTTTATCACTGCGGTGAGATATAAAAACCAGCTTGCGGCGGCTTTTCACCCTGAGCTTACTGAGGACAGGACAGTTCATCAGTATTTCCTTGATATGATAAGCGGAAAATAAAAAAATAGTGGGCGGTCGCAAATATTGCATTATATGTCTTTTCTCTGAAAAATGGGGAAAGGCATTAGTGCGTTACGGGGATTTCAAATAGTTTAAATAAAACACAATTTTATTGTGGATTATCAAAATTTGTGGGAGCGGAACGCCGAGGGCGTCGCCCCCTACATGATGTGATTTTTCGACAAATGATAAAAATTAAAATGGAGTGATAAAAATGAGTACAACAGCTCAGGTAAAAAATTCAACAAAGCACATTCAGCTTATATGTGTGACAGGTCTTTTTGCGGCCATGATATATGTTCTTACGGCATGGCTTCACATTCCTACAGGCGCAGGCTACACACACGCAGGCGACGGACTTATTTATCTTGCGGCATCAATGCTTCCGACACCTTATGCAATAGCGGCAGGCGCTATCGGTGCAGGTCTTGCAGACGGACTTTCCGGCTTTGTGGTATGGCTTCCGGGAACTATCGTTATAAAGGCGATAACGGCTCTTTGCTTTTCAAGAAAGACAGAGAAGATAATATGCCCGAGAAATCTGCTTGGCATTATCCCTGCGCTTGTTATATGCGTTGTATGCTACAGCCTTTATGAGGGAATTTTCATGGCAGGCGGTTTCTCAAAGAGCGCTATAATCTCGGCTTTCGGTCAGACACCTGCTTACTGTATCCAAGTGCTTGCAAGCTCGATACTTTTTATTGTGCTTGGTCTTGCTTTTGATAAGGCTGGACTTAAAAAGAAGTTTTCACATTTGTTTGGATAAAGTATATGTCAAGCGGTGAAACAAAGCGGGCGACCTCAGGTCACCCTTGCACATTTTGGTAAAAGAAAAGGCTCAAACAAGTGTGAATTTGCATTTCTGTGAAACAGAAATTGAGCCGATTTCCTACAAACGACGTAAATACGCTGTCTATATGTAGGGGCGAACAGTTCGCCCGTTGATTTGACATTTTGGTAAAAGGAAAAGGGGCGGAAGTCAAATTCCGTCCCTTTAACATATTTTATGGAGAATGAAGTTACAAGCTATATCTTTGAATAGCCGAAGCTGTTTACCAAAGCGTCAACTTTCTGGCCTGATTTGCACATTGGGCATTCTGATGATGTATATGTCATGTAATCAGGCAGATCCTTTTCTGTGAAAAGGGCGTGGATAGCGGTGCCGTTGTTCTCTTTGATAGCGGAGAATATTGAAGCTATTCCTACAAGGTTGCCGTTATAGTATTTCAGGCAGTCCATAGCTCTGTTTATGCTCTTTCCTGTTGAAACAGAAGCGATAAGCAGAAGCACCTGTTTGCCCCATATCTTCTTCTGAGTGTTATCTCTGAATATT
>ERZ808240.3615-NODE-3615-length-14766-cov-3.736116_pt1 | contig 14766 bp, 10 predicted proteins | sample MGYA00521084_ERZ808240 | MGnify/ENA primary metagenome ERZ808240 (study PRJEB31516, sample SAMN03275571) | gut metagenome | biome: mammalia-associated habitat; material: feces | host: Papio cynocephalus | place: Kenya | collected 2012-08-06 ... | reverse complement strand
TTATAACTGCATATGGAAAATGATGTACTTGTGTATAAAATTGCGGAAACTCAAGAATCTATTTTTGTATTGCTAAGTTCACGCAGTATGTCTATAATAAGGAGAGGACGAAAGAGAGGAGTGACTCAAATGGCACTAAAACCAAAAGAACATTTTCACGGAAGCGATTTAGAGAAAATCGAGGCCGTCTATGGAATAAAAAAAGAAGATATTATAAGTTTTTCTGCGAACGTAAACCCACTTGGCGTTTCGTTCCGGTTAAAAGAAACTTTAACGAATCACATTGACGCTATCACGACCTATCCGGACCGCGAATATACGTCTCTGCGCAAATGCATTGCAGATTATGTACACACGGACTACGAAAATATTGTTGTCGGAAATGGCTCGACCGAATTAATTTCGCTCTTTATCCAGATTACACATCCAATGAAGGCACTGATTGTCGGTCCAACCTATTCCGAATACGAGCGTGAAGTCGCAATGGGCGGCGGACGCTCCCATTACTTCAGCCTCACGGAAGCCAGCGAATTTGAACTTGACACAAAGGCACTCACCGAGGAACTTTCCGCCAATGTCGATTTGCTGATTTTGTGTAATCCAAATAACCCAACGTCATCTGTCATCAAGCGCCAGCAGATGCGCGAAATTCTGGATTACTGCAAGCGCAAATCCATCACCGTGCTTGTCGATGAAACTTATGTAGAATTTGCCGAGGAACCGGAAGAAGTAACCGCAATTCCTCTCACCGAATACTACAATAACATTGTCATTTTGCGAGGCATTTCAAAATTCTTTGCAGCACCGGGACTCAGACTCGGCTATGCTATTTGCGGAAACCGTGATTTGCTCAATGAAATCAATCAGAAAAAAAATCCTTGGACGATTAACTCATTGGCTGCAATCGCCGGAGAAATCATGTTTCAGGATGAGGATTATATAAAGAAAACAAGAGAGTTAATCTCTTCGGAACGAGCACGAATCTGTGCACGCCTTGATAAGAGTCCAAACTTTAAGGTTTATCATGCACACGCTAATTTTGTACTCGTAAAAATTACGACCGATAGATTTACTTCGGAGGATGCGTTTGACGCCTGCATACGCAAAAACCTGATGATACGGGACTGCTCTACATTTCCGTTTCTGAATAATAAATATATCAGACTTTGCTTTATGATGCCGGAGCAGAATGATGCGTTGCTGGATGTTTTGCTGGGATTATAAAAAGATTGTATTAACGGGTGCCTTGAGGCTATTTTAGGTTCTACATTACGTTTTTATTCCTATGCGCTTCGTGTGCCGCTCCCGCTTAACAAATGCGAAAATATCGATAGACAAAAGACGTCTATCTGATATTTTCGTATTTGCAGCACACTCATCACATAGGAATAAAAAAGTAATGTTTGAACCTAAAGTCAAGCATCCGTGATACAATCTTTTTCTTTTCCTCCCAAATGCAAAAAATCCAAGCAACTACCGTTTCATGCATTTGCTTCTAATCTTTTCGTTTTCCCGTAAATCAGAAGAAACCCTTTGTGACTCGTGGGTTTTGAGTACGTCGGTATGTGGTACTGATGTTTTCAGTGCCCATACCGCTACGTACTCAACGAGCGAAAGCACCCGCGAGACGCAAAGAGTTTCTTCTAATTTGCGGAACCAAAAAATTGGAGCAAATTTTTATCGATGAATAATCTCATGTCTTCCCGGTCCATTGGAAACCAATTTAACCGGAACACCTAATTCTTTTTCAATAAACTCGATGTACTTACGGCAGTTTTCCGGAAGTTTATCATATTCCGTAATGCCGCGGATATCTGTCTTCCAGCCCGGAAGCACTTCATATACCGGTTTTGCCTTTTTCAAAGAAGCTGTTGTTGGGAAATCTTTTGTTACTTTGCCATCGATTTCATAGCCAACACATACCGGAAGTTCGTCCAAATAACCAAGTACGTCAAGCACGGTAAGCGCAACTTCTGTCGCACCCTGAATCCGGCATCCATAACGGCTTGCTACCGCATCAAACCATCCCATACGTCTTGGGCGGCCTGTCGTAGCACCGTACTCACCGCCGTCACCACCACGGCGTCTCAGTTCATCTGCCTCTTCTCCAAAAATTTCACTAACAAATTCACCGGCTCCAACAGCACTTGAATATGCCTTAACAACCGTAACAATTCTCTTAATTTCATATGGTGGAAGTCCTGCTCCCACTGCACCATAACCTGCGAGTGTAGAAGAAGATGTAACCATCGGGTAAATACCATGGTCAGGGTCTTTCAGGGAACCAAGCTGTCCTTCTAACAAAATTCTCTTACCCTGCTCTCTCGCCTCAAAAAGGAAGGCAGACACATCGCATACATATGGCTCAACCATCTTGCGGTACTCGCGCAGCGTATCCATCAACTCGTCAACATTCAATGTCGGTTTGTGATACAAATGCTCCAAAATAACATTTTTCTGAACACAAATGCGCTCTAACTTCTCACGGAGAAGTTCTTCATCAAAAAGTTCGGAAACCTGAATTCCGACTTTTGCATATTTATCAGAATAGAATGGCGCAATACCGGATTTTGTCGAACCAAATGATTTTCCAGCCAGACGCTCTTCCTCATACTGGTCAAACAAAATATGATATGGCATCACAATCTGAGCGCGGTCCGAAACTTTAATCTTCGGCATCGGTACACCACGGTCTACTATTCCCTGAATTTCCTTAAACAAATCCGGAATATTCAGCGCAACACCATTTCCGATAACACTTGTCGTATGGTTATAAAAAACGCCGGACGGCAGAATATGAAGGGCAAATTTACCATAATCATTTACGATGGTATGACCTGCATTACTACCTCCTTGAAAGCGTACGATAATATCGGACTCTTCTCCGAGCATATCCGTAATCTTTCCTTTTCCTTCGTCTCCCCAGTTTGCTCCTACAACGGCTGTTACCATAGCCATTCCTCCTTAATGTCCCGCTTTCGCGGCACCGATTATTTGCATCAAAAAGCACATGCGTTAATATTATACATGAAAACACGCCGCACTTCAACTTCTTTCGCAAAATTAATCCCATTTTTCCATCAACAAAAAGTCACGGATATTCTTATGCTTGATTCCATTGCGCCCAAAATCAAATTTATCCATAGAAATCACATACTTCGGATAATTATCTCGTATGGAATCAAAAATACCAAATTCTCTTGTAATCGTTTCCTCTGCTGCTAACAGATACGTCACCTGAACATATAATTTGTCACCGCGTTTGTCTCCCACAAAATCAATTTCCCGGTTTCCGTATTTCCCCACCGTGACCGTATAACCACGGCGAAGCATTTCCATATACACAATATTTTCAAGCACAAGATTAATGTCCCTCATATTTCCACCATAAGCAGCTTCTCTTAATCCGTGGTCTACCAAATAATATTTTTCATTTGACGCAAGAATCTGTTTACCCTGCAAGTCCTGACGTTTCACCTGATAAAATAAATACGAATCACAACAGTATTTGATATAATTTAATATCGTCTCCGCTGCCACAACCCGGTGCTCACTTTTAAAAAATTTAGCAACCGATGATGCCGAAAATGTAGTTCCGATATTTGCCATCACATAGGCAACAATGCGCTCCAGCAAATCAATATCACGAATTTTATTACGCCTCACGATATCTTTTAGTTGAACAGAATTAAAAACATCTGTCAAATACTGTCTGGAAGGTTCTTCCTCATAAGAAAGATTCGCCAAATACGGCATTCCTCCCAAAAGCAGATATTTCTGAAATGCCATAGTCTCTGTTTCATCCGGCATCTTTTGACGGTACAATTCAAGAAACTCCGCAAAAGAAAACGGATAAATGACAAACTCAACATACCGCCCGCCAAGATATGTCGCCAGTTCGCCTGACAGCAATTTGGCATTAGAACCCGTAATATAAATATCACAGTCTAAACTTACCCGGAGGGAATTAATACACTTTTCCCAGTCGGTGACTTCCTGAATCTCATCAAAAAAAAGGTACACTTTGCCCTTTATCTCTGCCGCACGTTCTAAAATTTCACTGTGCAGATTTTGTGCTGTCTGTAAATGTGCATATTGCATATTCTCAAAATTAATGCAAATAAACTGCGACTGTGAAACACCTGCTTCCAGTAATTCCTCCTGAACCAATTCAAGCATAACCGATTTTCCGGCGCGCCGCACCCCCGTCATAACCTTAATCAGCTCATTTCCTATAAATGGACGAATCCTTTTCATATACAATTCTCGTTTAATCATAACTGAATATCCCTCCATTTTCTCAATTTCTTACTTATAGTATATCCAATTTACAACAAAAAAACAAGGAACAATTTCCAATTTTATCAGTTATAACTGATAAAATCAGAAATCATCCCTTGTTTATTCGATATATCTGTTATTTTTCAATCTCCGCCAGCCTTTTTTCCGGCCAATCCGTCGACGTATGAATATTCAATATGCTTGGTGCCTCATGCATCGCATTGTAATACCACAGTGACGCCTCGGAATCATCGCCTCTCTCATGGAAATACTCGCCCAGTTCAAAACACATCTCGGCGGATCCTTCGGTGAGCATATCTTTCAATGCCATTTTCATCATAATGCCCGCGTCCTTCCGGATTCTTGCCGCACGGCAGACCACGCACGCAGCTTCCTTCATCTCATCCGCACTCCGCTCCGGGTCCATCACAGATGCCGCAAAAAATTCTTCCGCTTCCAGAAAATCTTCATCATCCCCGGAAATATACAACTCCATCGCATACATATGATGCAGCCGTTTTGACAGCCGAAGCCCTTTGTGAATGTGTTTCTGAAAAGTTGCAAAATCACGCTTGCAGTGATTGCTCTCCGGATAGTGCCCGATAACAATATCCGAATCGAAAACGACCGGGTCTAAGCGAACCATCTCGTGAATCGGTTCAATCCATGTAAATTCCCGAAGCCTTTTAAAAAGTTTCGGACGATACTCTTCATCAAAATTATATGCGGTTCCATAAGATAATTGGTTGCCGTACTTCATCTGCACAATCTCAATCTCCGGCAAAAGCACTTCCTTTAATTCACGAAAGCGTTTTCTGTTTCCCTCATCAATTACCTCATCTGCATCTGCTGTGTAAATATAGTCTTTTTCTGCCTTAGAAAAAGCAAAATTTCTCGCCGCCGAAAAATCATCCACCCACGTAAAATCGTAGATTTTATCCGTATAATTTGCCGCAATTTTCTTTGTTGCATCCGTAGAGCCGGTGTCAACAATCACAATTTCATCCACCAAATCCGCCACACTATCCAGACAGCGTGCAAGAATTTTCTCCTCATCTTTCACAATCATACATAAACTAATCTCAATCATATCCAGTCCTCCTATCGTGGAATCCGGCACCAGCCGGCAATTTGTATCTGCAACTCGCGGCGTCCATTATATTCATTCACCGACGGATAATAGGTAAATGCGATGTCTAACAGATTTTCACGCCCCTCGTACATCCGCTTTAACTCAGCTTCACCCCACTCCGCAATGACAAAATGCTCAAACTCCTCGGTCCGCCGGAAACAGACCGCCCCAATGCGGTTTCCGGCATCGTTTTGTACCTGTAACTTTAACACCGTTCCCTCAACGCCAAATTTCCGCCCCGACAAAACACGAAAATGCTGTTCCGCAAAAATCGGCTTTGGATTTCCCACGCCAAACGGCTCCATTTTTTCAATTTCACTTAACAACGTTTCTGTTATGTAGCCAATCGGCATCGGTGCGTCAATTCTTACAACCGGGCGAAAATCCTCTTCTGTCAGCACACAATTTTCATTTAACCGCTTTTCCAACTCCGGCAAATCCTTCTCATGAAGCGTCATGCCTGCTGCCATTTTGTGACCGCCAAACCGCTCCATCAAATCTTTACACGCCATCAGTTCGTGAAACATGTCATACGTCTCAATTGAGCGTCCGGAGCCTTTCACAAGACCGTCTTCCGTCTCCGTAAAAACAATCGTTGGATGGTTGTAACGCTCCTTCACACGTCCGGCAATAATACCAACAAGACTCTCATGCGTATCCGGCAGTAATACTATCAACACCTTTGGAAGCTTATTTTCATCTTCTTTCTCCGCCAGTTTTAAATACGCTTCTTCCGCACCATCTTCTGTCATTTGCTTGCGGGATTCATTAATTTCCTTCAACTTCTCTGCTTTCTCTAACGCCTTTTCTTCATCCTCTTCCATCAAGAGAGAAAAAGATTCTGCCACGGTCGCTATGCGCCCTGCCGCATTAAAGCACGGTCCCAGAATAAATCCAATATGCCCTGCCGTAATCTCTTTATCATCCAGTCCCTGTACTTTAAGCAATGCGCGAAGTCCTGTATTTTTTGTATGAGAAAGAGCCTGCAAACCGTATTTCACCAAAATCCGGTTTTCCCCCTGCAGTTCCATTACATCAGCCACCGTCGCAATCCCGGCATATTCTAATAATTCATCCTTAGCTTCCACCGGAACCTGCTGCGCATCATACAGTGCACAAATCAGTTTAAACGCCACACCGGCGCCACACAATCCGTGAAATGGATATGTCTCATCATCCCTCTTTGGATCCAGCACAACATCCGCATCCGGCATCTGCTCCTGCACCTCATGATGGTCAGTAACAATTACCGTCATACCAAGTTTCTTTGCATAATCCACTTCCTCATTCGCCGCAATTCCATTGTCGCAGGTGACAAGAAAATCACGTCCGCCGGCGAGCGCCTCATCCACAATACGCCGGTTCAGTCCGTACCCTTCTTTTACACGGTCCGGCGTAAAAATTTCAGAATCCAGTCCAATCTTTTGAAATCCCTTCCACAAAATATATGCGGAAAAAATTCCATCACAGTCAAAATCCGAGGCAATTGCGACCTTGCGCCCCTGCTCTTTCGCCTTTACAATCTCTCGGACCGCCTCATCCATCCCTTTCATCAAAAAAGGATCATGCAAATCGTCAAGCGTCCCATATAAAAACTCCCGCATCTCCTGCTCACTTTCGACACCGCGGTTCATAAGACACCGCACCGCCAGAGGCGAAACCTTTAACTTCGCCGACAAGCCATTAAAATCTCCCTTTTTTGTTTCCACAATCCATTTTTCGCGCACAACTGTTTCCTCACTTTGCTAATCTGCTTTCGTATATGTCAAGTATAGTTGATTCCCAGTGGATTTTCCAGTAGATTTTAAGGTTAGTTTGTGTCATGTGTTCGTTGGCACAAACGATTTTAAGGTTAAATTTGACTTTCCACCTGCTTCTCTTTATAATATCCAGTATACGACAAGAAAGGGGTACCCTCTATGAAATGGATACGTTTTACACTTGATACACATACAGACGCCGTGGACATGCTCAGCTATATGCTTGACGAAATCGGCGTGGAAGGAATTGAAATTGAAGACCATCTTCCATTAAGCGAAGAAGACAAGAAAAAAATGTTCGTCGATATTTTGCCGGACCCGGAAGATAACGATGGAACTGCAAAAGTTCACTTTTACATGGAACCGGAAAATTGCGATCCGGAAAAGGTCATGATTCAGGTACAGAATATTTTTCAGGAAATCAAGCCTTTCTGTGAAATCGGAAAAGGGACCATTTCTCTTTCGGAAACGGAAGACAAAGACTGGATTAACAACTGGAAAACATTTTTCAAACCGTTCCGTGCTGCTGACGATATTGTCATCAAGCCAACTTGGGAAGAATATAAAAAAGAAAAAGATTCCGATATTCTTATCGAAATCGACCCCGGCATTGCTTTTGGCACCGGTTCCCACGAGACAACGAAGCTTTGTATTCAGGCACTTGATAAATATGTAAAAAACGGAGACTCCGTCCTTGATGTCGGATGTGGCAGCGGAATTCTCTCAATTGCCGCTTTGAAGCTCGGTGCAAAACATGCCACCGCAATTGACATTGACGAGGTAGCCGTAAAAGTTGCCGCTGAGAATATGGCAGTAAATCATATTCCATCTTCTGACTACACCCTTTATGATGGCGATTTGATTTCCAACGCCTTTTTGAAAGTCAAAGCCGGAACCGGCCATGACATCGTAGTAGCAAATATTCTTGCCGATGTCATTATCCCGCTCACAGGCGTTGTAAAACCTCACCTCAAAAAAGGAGGTCTTTACATTACATCCGGCATTATTGATACAAAAGAAGCCGAAGTACGTGAAGCGTTACTTGAAAATGGATTTGAAATTCTTGATGTAACTTATATGAAAGAATGGTGCTGCTTTATTGCGACAATCTAGGCAACACAGGCAAAGGAGGTAATCATGCAGTTAACGGAGCAAAAAAAGTTTGACCCTGAAACCGGGCATCCTGAAAATAAAAGTTATCTGGAATGTGGTTTACCACCATATTTGCAGAAGTCACTCGAAAACATGAAACGTTCTTGGGAAATCGAAGATAGCGGCAAGCGGGATATTCATTGGGACATTTATTGGTGTGACTTAAGTGCAGATATAAACTCCGCTGAGACTGACCATGTAATCTCCTCTGAACAGGCATGGTATTTAAGGACAAAATATTTAAGAATAAAAAGGGATTGATTATTATATGATAGATTTTACAAATCTTCCAACAAAAAATAAGACGTATACCGGAGCAAGCGGCAGTAAAATATGTGTAGTCTACAAAGGCGAACCATACATGCTGAAATTTCCTTCTCCTCCTTCACGTAACAAACGTATGAGTTATTCTAATGGTTGCGTTTCCGAGTACATTGGCTGCCATGTTTTTGAAAGCGTCGGTATACCGGTACAAAAAACTTTGCTTGGCACTTATACCAAGAATGGAAAAGAAAAAATTGTTGTAGCCTGTAAAGATCTTACTTCTACAGGTGTTGTCCTTCAGGACTTTGCATCCTTAAAAAACACGATAATTGATTCCGAACACAACGGTTACGGAACCGAACTTTCTGATATTTTATGCACAATAGAGGAGCAAACAGCAATAAATCCCTATGAACTTAAGGATTGGTTTTGGAATATCTTTATCGTCGATGCCCTTATAGGAAACTGGGACAGGCACAACGGCAATTGGGGATTTCTCTATAATACCGAAACGGACAAAATGGAGATTGCTCCAATCTATGACTGCGGCAGTTGTTTATTTCCCCAAGCAGATGAAACAATTATGCAGGAAACACTTAACAACGAGGCTGAACGTAATCTGCGCATTTACCAAATTCCTCTGTCAGGTATTAAAATAAACGGTTCAAAAATCAATTATCATGACTTTATCTTCTCTTTGGAAAATGTGGAGTGTAACAAAGCATTAAGACGTATTCTTCCAAAGATTGATTTAGACAAAATCAATCAAATAATTGATGCCACCCCATATATAGATGATTTGCAAAAAAATTTTTATAAAATGATTTTAAAGGAACGTAAAGAAAAAATACTGGATGCCGCACTAAAAAAACTGAATACAATCGAATGCTCATAAAATAATACCACCCGCCAAAATTATTTTGACCGGGTGGTATTTTTATTTTAAGAATCTCTTATTTACTTATAAGCATCCTTTGCGTTTGCTACTGCAAAGAAAGCGGATTTTGGTGAATACAAACCGTTGAACAGGCAAGGTGCACTGCTTGCACGCCATGAAACACCATCATACAAACTCCAGATAACAAGGGCACTAATCTTTGTTCCCTTTGCTTTACTCTGCAAAAGAGCACCCATAATCTGGTCATAGTAAGCAGCCTGATCCTGGTCGGTTACAACTTTGTCTGCTGTTGATGTGTAACCGGCATCAATCTCTGTGATATGAATATCCATATCCGGCATGTTTGTGCGGAAGCACTCAAGTGCCTGTGCATACAAATCCGGACTGTGTGCTGCATTGCCAACGGTCAAGTGACTCTGCATACCAAGACCATCACAAATCTTTCCATCCTCGTTAATGAAGTCAATCAAAAGGACTTCATCTTCCGGACAAAGATAAGTGTTAAAGTCATTGTACATCAGTTTCACATCATCACGGTCGTATTTCTTACAAATCTCATCTGCCCACTGGAATGCTTCTTTCACAAATTTCGGACGAAGTGTAACACCGGTGCTTGACATATAACCGGCATTTTTCTCTTTATCCGAAATACCATAAATAGTATTCCAGAATGTTCCCTTAGGGCTTCCGCTGTGCATGTACTCATTTACTACGTCATAAGCATAAAGAACACATTTGCTCTTATCGCCACCGGCAAGTTCCAAATCTTTCTTCAAAACATGCTCCATTACATTCTTTACAAAATACTCAAGACGCAAATCCATGTTTTCTTCAGAAGTATTCTTGCTCTTGTTATTTACAACAGAGAATCCTTTCTGGAAGAAATAGGTAGGAGTCTGCTCATGCCACAATAACGTATGTCCACGAAGTTTCAATCCTTTTGCGTGGCACTCGGTCAAAATCTGGTCAATTTTATCAAACTTCAACTTAGGGACGACCACGCCTGTCTTTTTAACAATCGTGTCTTTTCCATCTACAGTCTCTGTTACGTTATAAGTTGTAGAGTTATCTGCCTGTTTGTCATATCCTTCCGGAATATACAAACCTTCTGCTTTGGCATCCTCAATCGGCACTGCATCAATCTTATCGGAGTCCATAACAGCATTTGGTTTCATCTCGTTACCAGGAGTAAAACCATTGTACTGCTCATTCAAAAACTTAGATGCTGTATCTCCCAAAAGGTCATTTGCTGATGCGCCAACGGCTACCACGCCAAACGTATCACTGTAAATATCTTTCAGTTTCGGAATGTCAGTTGCCTTTGACGGCTGTGCGGTTTTGACAATCTTCATATTGTCGACATACATATCACCTGTTGTACCATCATCACTCTGGAAATAGAATCCATAGAAGTACATATCATCCGGTACAGTAACCTCATAGTCAAAATCTTTCCACTGGCCTTTTGTTGTTTTCCAGCGGGTTTCTGTGATACGAGTTGGCATATAAGCATATGACTGGTCGCCACCTTCAATCGGAATCACCTGCTCATTAAAGTTCAACGAAGACACTTCGCTGTAAGCAGTAAAGGAAACGCGGTAAGTAGCACCACCTTCTAATTTCTTTGACAGATTAAGCATAGCTCCCTGCCAGCTCTTCGAGTTTGCTTCACGGTGGCATTTGAGAACTTTTTTACCAACTGCACTGTTTGCCGTTGGAAGTGTGCTGGAATCAACAACTTCCAGATAATCTTTTCCTGTGTTGTTATCATCCGAGAATGAACGAAGAATCCATCTTTGTAATCCTTCCGGATCCGGAGTATCCTCGTTTACGCAGTCCGTAGACTTTGTTCCAACTGCTACATCTTCAAAATCCTCATCATAAACCGTAGCGGTCTCCGGGTCAATCTTTGCTTCCGGCACTGTTGTAGGGAACGATTCCGGGTCTTTTGCCTCCGGTGCTTTTGCCGTTTTGTAACCCTGGTCAAGAGCACGCAAGGTAGGAATCGCTGTTGGCGATGCGGTTGGTGTCGCTGTTGCTTTTGTTCCCGGTGTCTCAGTTGCCTTTGCCGGTGCTGTCGGTGTTGCTGTTGACACTGGTGCCTTTGTTACTTTGCTTGCTTTTTTGACTGTAATCTTACAAGTCTTTTTGTAGTTTTTTTTGCCTACTTTGATTTTGGCAGTCAAAACTGTCTTTCCTGCCTTCTTACCTTTGATTGTTACGCTGTTTTTCTTTTTCTTAGAAAGCGTAGCAACCTTCTTGTTTTTCACAGACCAAGTTGTCTTCTTAATCTGTTTTGTCTTAACACCTTTCACTGTAACTTTCTTTGTTTTACCTGCTTTTACAGAAACCTTTTTTACCAAAGACGGCTTCTTTGCAGCCTCTGCCTTTGGTGCGCTAAGCGCAGGAACAACAAGAGAAAGAGCTACAGCGGAAACAATGAGTCTCTTCATCTGTCTCTTCAATGTCTCGACCTCCTTTTTTATGTTTTTATAAAAAAAGCACTACCCAATTCGAGTAGTGCTTTCTTATCTCTATAAGTACTCGTATTCGTACTTATATTCTATCATTTTAACAACGAAATAGCAATCACTTTATAGGATTTGTGGTATGTATAAGCATTTCTTTATATGCACATCATTTATCGCTTATGCCATTTTATCCCAGTACTGCTTTTTCGCATCAATTACAGCATAGAATGCAGCTTTTGGCATATACAAACCATTGAACAAGCAAGGGAATTTTGACGGTCTCCATGATACTCCGTCATACAAACTCCAAATAATCAATGCTGTGATGTTACCACCATTTTTCTTGTTGGTCAAAATTGCATTCATAATCTGGTCATAGTATGCTGCCTGATCTTCATCAGTTAAAGGTCTATCATCCGTACTAACCATTGTTGCATCAAGCTCTGTAATCTGGATTTCCAAATCCGGACAGTTCAAGCGGAAATATTCCAAAGCATTTGCATATTTTGTTGCGTTGTGGAACGAATCCGTAATATCCAGATGAGACTGCATACCAATACCATCACAAATTTTACCATCACTGTTAATGTAATCTACCAAGTGAATGATATTTTCCGGATTCTGATAGCAGTTATAATCGTTGTAAATCAGTTTCACATCGGTACGGTTGTATTTCACAAGCATCTCATGTGCATACTTAAAAGCGTCTTTTACATAAGAAGGACGAAGTGTCACACCATGATCTTTCACAGACTTATCATACGTTCCATAAATCAATCCCCAATAAGTAATATTTTTGGAGTCTTTCTCCGCATTTAAACTGTGCAGATACTCATTTACTACATCATAAGAATACAGACAATCTGCATACTCACTGCTCAATATGTGGTTGAGCACTGTCTTGATATAGAACTCAAGACGAGTATCCATGCACTCTTTTGATGTATTGTACTTCTGTCCTGTTGTGATTTTATAATTCTGCTGGAAGAAATATTTCGGTGTCTGCTGATGCCATACCAAGGTATGTCCACGCAGTTTAATTCCCTTATCATGACAGGATTTCAAAAGTTTGTCTACATTACTAAAATTCAGTTTTGGTACAGCAAACTCACCGGAAGCTGATTTAAAACGGTTATCCTCGTAAGAGGTATAATTATCCGGGATAATATATCCCATTGCTTTCGCATCCTCAATACCGATAAAATCTGTTTTATCCGTAGAGCCTTCATCTCCGGCCTTTATGAATTTACCAATATTTGTACCCATAATCGCATCCGGTTTCATCTCATTACCCGGTGTAATTGCATTGTACTGGTCGGAAATAAATTCAGAACCATTTTTGCCAAGAATGGACGTAACACCGGCGCCAACACCGACAATTGGGAATACATCTTTATATGTATCTTTCAAAGAAGCAATTGTCTTATCTGGATTTGTCTGCAATGTCTTTGTCAAGGTAATGTTATCAAGGTAAATGTCATCGTTTCCATTATTGTTATAGGACTCAAAATACAATGCATAGTAGTATTTATCATCCGGTACGGAAATTGTAAATGTTACTGTGTTCCACTTTCCTTTTGGAATCTTTGTAATTGATCCGGAAGTTGGACCAAAGTTACCATAACTTGGTGACAATTCTTCCAAAGTCTGCTCCTGATAAGAACACATCAAATCGTTGTTGGCACAAAATACGTCAGCTTTAAGTTCATAGGTACATCCTTCATCCAGTTTATCGGTGATGTTCATCATCGGTCCCTGCCACGTTTTATCCTCGCGGTGAAGGTGAAGTACATGAGACGTATTCCCTTCTACAGAAAGCTCACCGCCATCTACCACATCCAGATAATCCTGTGAAGTTCCTATACCACCATCGGATGCTTTATCATGTCCACGAAGTACAACTCCTTTGATACCATCACCGGTAATTGCATCTTCTGTTTTTGTTCCAATTTCTACATCTTCAAAATCTACACTATAACCAACTTTAGTAGCCGGATCAATCGTAGCTTCCGGTTTCGTAGTTGCAAATGAATCTGCACTCTTCTTTGGAACTTCTGTTATATTTGGTGTTGCCAACGGACGGAACGTAGCAACCTGTGTCGGAGTTGGTGTTGCCGTATTTGCCGGTTCCTTTGTCGGAGCTGTTGTAGCCGGAGCTTTTGTTGCGTTCTGTGTTGGTTTTGTAGTAACAACCGGAGCTTTTTTAGCTACGTTAATTTTCGTTGTTAATTTATAAGTCTTTTTACCAACTTTAACTTTTGCAGTCAAAGTTGTTTTTCCTGCTTTTTTACCTTTGATTGTAACACCGGTCTTTTTCTTTGCCGAAAGAGAAGCAATTTTCTTGCCCTTCTTAGGCAATGACCATGTCGTCTTTTTAATTTTCTTAGCTTTTACTTTTTTAACTGTTATTTTTTTCTTTGTTCCTACTGTCACTTTAACGCTTTTTACACTCAGCTTTGGTTTTGCTGCAGCTTCAGCCTTTGGAGCTGAAACCGCCGGAACCAATAAAGATAAAGCCATAGCAGAAACAATCACTCGTTTCAAACTCTTATTCATGCTTTTTCCTCCAAATATAAATCCTTACATATATTTCCTATAACAATTGTGTTATAAAACACTTTTACACTACACATCCAAATTATAATATCTTTACATGAAAAGAAGCGCCACTCTTACGAGTAGCGCCTCCCATGATTCAATTTTAGTCAGCCTTATCAGCAAGCAATTATTTTACAAGAGTAATACCCTTAACAACAAAGTGCATATTTGCCGGCAAGGACTGTAACTGAAGGTTAAATCCTGCTACTG
>ERZ808240.3614-NODE-3614-length-14780-cov-10.132632_pt1 | contig 14780 bp, 10 predicted proteins | sample MGYA00521084_ERZ808240 | MGnify/ENA primary metagenome ERZ808240 (study PRJEB31516, sample SAMN03275571) | gut metagenome | biome: mammalia-associated habitat; material: feces | host: Papio cynocephalus | place: Kenya | collected 2012-08-06 ... | reverse complement strand
AGAAGCAGTCCGCTGCCATCGCCATCATCGGCGGTGCAGACGGCCCGACCGCTATTTTCGTTACCTCCCGTCTGGCTCCTGAGCTGCTGGGCAGCATCGCCGTGGCAGCTTACAGCTACATGGCACTGGTGCCAGTCATCCAGCCGCCCATCATGAAGGCACTGACCACTAAGAAAGAGCGCACCGTCGTCATGAAGCAGCTGCGCACCGTTTCCAAGACCGAAAAGATCATCTTCCCGGTCATGGTCACCATCATTGTTTCCCTGATCGTTCCGGATGCCGCCGTTCTGGTTGGTATGCTGATGCTGGGCAACCTGATGAAGGAGTGCGGCGTTGTGGATCGTATCCAGAAGACTGCCGGCAATGAGCTGATGAACATCATCACCATCTTCCTGGCTCTGTCCGTTGGCTGCACCACCAGTGCAAACACCTTCCTGAACACCCGCACCCTGTTCATCATCGTGCTGGGCCTGATCGCATTCTCCTTCGGTACTGCTGCAGGCGTCCTGTGCGGCAAGGTGATGTATGCTGTCACCGGCGGCCAGGTCAACCCGCTGATCGGTTCCGCAGGTGTTTCCGCTGTTCCTATGGCAGCCCGCGTTTCCCAGAAGGTCGGCCAGAGCGAGAATCCGCAGAACTTCCTGCTGATGCACGCTATGGGCCCCAACGTTGCTGGTGTTATCGGTTCTGCAGTTGCAGCCGGTATCCTGATCAACATCTTCGGCTAAGCGCTTCTTAAAATCGTAGTTTCCCGCCCGGTGGTCTGGTTCTGCCAGATTGCCGGGCGGTTTTTGCGTGCAGAGTTTCCAGCTGTTTTTTGCATGGAAACCCTGTGCAAGCCCTGTGAAATGTGGTATACTATCCTGTGATAGTAAAAGCGGCCCGCACCGGAAAAGGATCACCTGGTACGCGGGCTGTACAGTGCAAACAGGCTGCTCTGTTATACGACAAAGGAAACAAGGTGAAACAATGGCAACAGATCTCCGGCAGGAATTTTGCGCCCTGCGCGATACGTATATTGAAAAACAGTTCGGCAGGCTGAACGATATGCAGCGGAAAGCGGTGTTTACCACGGACGGCCCGCTGCTCATTTTGGCAGGTGCCGGCAGCGGTAAGACCACGGTGCTGGTCAACCGTATTGCCAATCTTATCCGGTTCGGTTCAGCACACGGCTCCAAACAGACGCCCCGTGAGGTGACAGAGGATGACGTGAAGGCTCTGCGCACCGCCATTATGACCGGAACGGATGCCCCCGGCTGGCTGGATGGAATGCTGCGCCAGAACGCTGTGCGCAGCTGGAACGTGATGGCAATCACGTTTACCAACAAGGCGGCAGGGGAATTGAAAGAGCGCCTGCGCCGGATGCTGGGCGGCGAGGAGGGAGACGAAGTGTTTGCTTCCACCTTCCACTCGGCCTGTGTGCGCATCCTGCGCCGCTGGGCAGAGGAGATCGGTTACCCGAAAAGCTTTACCATTTATGATACGGATGATTCCCAGCGCGTGATGAAGGCCGTGTACAAGGAACTGAATGTGGATGACAAGTTTCTGCCCATCAAGGCGGCCATCAACCAGATGAGCCGCTGGAAAGATCAGCTCGTCAGCCCGGAAGAAGCGCTGCGCACCCCAGCCCGGGACACCAAAGGTGCCCTGACTGCCCGCATTTATGCAGCCTATGAAAAGAAGCTGAAGGAAGCCGGTGCATTCGACTTTGATGATCTGATCTACCAGACAGTGCAGCTGCTGGCAGACCACAAGGATGTGCGGGACTTTTACCAGAACAAATACCGCTATCTGCTGGTGGATGAGTATCAGGATACCAGCGTGGCGCAGTTCCGACTGGTCAGCCTGCTCACCGGCCCGGAGCACAACATCTGCGTTGTGGGCGACGACGACCAGAGTATCTATCGCTTCCGCGGTGCGACCATTGAGAATATTCTGAACTTTGAGCGAATCTACCCGGGCACCAAGACCATCCGCCTGGAGCAGAACTACCGCTCCACCTCCAATATTCTGAATGCCGCCAACTGCGTCATCCAGCACAACACCGAGCGCAAGGGCAAAACCCTGTGGACGGACAACGGTGAAGGCGACAAGGTGCAGGTGTATACTGCAGAAAATGAGCAGGATGAGGCCAGCCATATCGCGGAGATCATCGGCCAGCACCTGCGCGAAGGAGGGCACCTGGCAGACCACGCCATCCTGTACCGCATGAATGCACAGTCGGCTCCCGTGGAAAGTTACTTCACCCGCGCCGGCATCCCGCATAAGATTGTGGGAGGCCAGCGCTTCAATGACCGCAAGGAAGTCAAGGATATCCACTCCTACATGTCCATTGTGGCCAATCCCCGGGATGATGTGCGCCTGCGCCGTATCATCAACGAGCCTGCGCGCAAAATCGGTGCCACGACGGTGGATGTTATTGCAGACCTTGCAGCCCAGCAGGGCGTTGGAATGCTGGAGATCATCAGCCATGCGGATCAGTATGCGAAGCTCAGCCGTGCGGTGATGCCGCTGCTGAAGTTCTGGCAGATCTACCAGCGCCTGCAGGAATCGCTGGAAATGAACACGCTGGATGTATTTGCATCGGATGTGATCGAGATTTCCGGCTACAAGGCCATGCTGGAAGCGGAGGCTGCCAAGGGCCATGAAGATGCAGCAGACCGACTGCAGAACCTGGGCCAGCTGGTCAACAACGTCAAGAACTACTGCGATCAGCACGGCGAAGAGGCCACGCTGGAAGGCTATCTGGAAGATATTGCCCTCATCAGTGACATTGACAGCTACAATGAAAGTGCAGACCAGGTGGTGCTGATGACCATTCACTCCGCCAAGGGTCTGGAATTTCCGTATGTGTTCCTCATTGGCATGGAGGAAGGTGTATTCCCCAGCGAGATGAGCAAGTATTCCGAGGCAGATCTGGAAGAGGAGCGCCGCCTGGCTTATGTGGGAATTACCCGCGCCAAGAAGGAACTGTACATCTCCAACAGCGTTACCCGAATGCTGTATGGCCGCACCCAGCGCAATGAACCGAGCCGCTTCCTGCGGGAGATTGAACCGGAGTACATGGAAGAGACCCGCAGCCCGGTGCTGGAACAGCGTTCCCGCCTGGGTGGCTGGGGCAGCAGCTACAGCGACAGTGTGCCGGGCGGAGCATCCGGTTACTCCGGGCCGTCCGGGTGGGGCCGCAGTGCAGGCGGATATGGTTCCGGCTATGGCCGTTCCAGCGGCGGATACCTGAATCGGGAATACAATGCGGGCGAAAGCCGGAGCTTTGGCAATGCCTATGGCGGCCGCGGCACCAGTTCCAGCGGATTTGACGCAGGATATGGAAACGGATATTCAAACGCATCTTCGACAAGAAATTCTGCAAAGCAAACGAACTTTACAGCGCTTTCAAACCCGAAACCGGCTCAGCAGGGTACAAAACACTATGAGCCGGGCGATATCGTAGAGCACAAAGTGTTCGGGCGCGGCACAGTGCTCAAGGTCAAGCCCGCAGCGGGCGACCAGATCGTGGAGATCAACTTTGAAAAAGTCGGCATCAAAAAGACGATGGCTAACTTTGCGCCCCTGACCAAACTGACGACGGAGGATGAAAACACATGATGACCGTTCGATTGATCGCCCACACCCCGGAACCGGAAAAGGTAGTGGCAGCGGCGGCAAAGCTGTGCTATTCTGACGCGCATATCACTGACCTGCTGGATGGGCTGGACGAGGAAAAGACTGCGCGGTTTCTGACTATGCTGAGTGACCTGGGCCATGCAAGCCCCATTGAGCACGCCAGCTTTACCTTTGGCATTGAGGGCGTCAGCCGTACGCTGCTGGCCCAGATCACCCGCCACCGCATTGCTTCGTTCAGTGTGCAGAGCCAGCGCTACGTGCGGCTGGACGATTTCCACTACGTGATCCCGCCGGAGATCGAGGCTATCCCGGAGGCAAAGGCGGCTTTTCTGGACAGCATGAATGAAGACGCCAAGCGGTATCTGGACCTTGCCCACAAGCTGGAAGAAGGCCACACCGCCCGCCTGATGGCAGAGGGCGTACCGGAAAAGGAAGCGCGGAGAAAGGCCTCCAAGCAGGCCAATGAGGACGCCCGCTTTGTGCTGCCCAATGCCTGCGAGACGAAAATGGTGGTCACCATGAACGCCCGCAGCCTGCAGAACTTCTTCCATCTGCGCTGTTGCAGCCGCGCCCAGTGGGAGATCCGTGCACTGGCCGAGGAAATGTTCCGGCTGGTGTACCCGGTGGCACCGCATATTTTTGCCAAGGCAGGCCCGGCCTGCGTCAGCGGCCCCTGCCCGGAGGGCAAGATGTGCTGCGGCAGAACAGCTGAAGTGCGTGCCAGATACGACGCCATCAAGCGCGGCGAGGAGGCACAGGCATGAGCAGGGGCAGACTGATCGTCATGGAAGGACTGGACGGCAGCGGCAAGGCCACACAGGCCAAACTGCTGGCAAAACATCTGGCCGAGGCCGGGCAGCAGGTGAAAGAAATCACCTTCCCGGATTATGCCAGTGATTCCAGCGCACTGGTCAAGATGTATCTGTCCGGGCAGTTCGGTGAAAAGCCGGATGATGTGAATGCTTATGCGGCATCCAGTTTTTATGCGGTGGACCGCTTTGCAAGTTACAAGACCGGCTGGGGCCGGTTCTACGAGGAAGGCGGCATTATCATTGCGGACCGCTACACGACCTCGAACGCCGTGCATCAGTGTTCCAAGCTTCCGTCCGAGCAGTGGGAGAGCTTTTTGCAGTGGCTGTTTGATTTTGAGTTCCATCTGCTGGGGCTTCCGGCACCGGATCAGGTCATTTATCTGCAGGTGGACCCCGCCGTCAGTCAGCGCCTCATGACGGAACGCTACCATGGCGACGAAAGCAAAAAGGATGTGCACGAAAAAGACCTGGAATATCTGGCTCGCAGCCGCCGTGCGGCGGAATACTGCGCAGTCCATCTGGGCTGGAAAACCGTGCACTGCACGCAGGGCGATGCCATGCGCAGCATTGAGGAGATCCAGCAGGAAGTGCAGCGGATCGCGCAGGAAGCATTGGACGGCTGAGAAACGCCCGGTACTAAAGATCGGCAGCACTTTAGCAGATAACATAAAAATGAGAAAGAGGGGGCATCCTGACAGATGTATCGTTTGATGCAGCCGTCTGATCTGGCGGCAGTGCTGGCGCTGTGGCAGCGCGAGCGCAATGAATCGGAAGAATTTGCAAAAAAGGCGATCGAATCCTTTGCGGGCGCACAGAATGTCTACGTTGCGGAGGAAAATGATCAGATCGAGGCCGTGGCACTGGCGGTTCCGGTCACCCTGCAGGACCGTACGGGCAACTATCTCTTTGGCCTGTGCGGGCAGGGAACGCTGATCCTGGCAGGCCTGCTGGACTATCTCTGTGCCCAGCAGAAGCTGCGCGGGGCTGGTTTTACCATTGCGGTGCCGGCCAGCGCAGAACAGGCCTCGCTGCTGCAGGATAAAGGCTTTGCCAAGGCGTTTGCCTTGCGCTGCCTGCCGCGGGAGGTGGAGCGTAACTTGTGGAGCCAGGCGGAGTTTGACTCGGTCACGGCCAAAAAGCTCTGTGAGCTGCGGGAGCGCTTCTGGAAGGACACGGTTCAGCTGACACCGGAGCGGATGGCGGTCGTGCTGGGAGACCTGTACTCCCGTGGGGCGACCATCGTCTCCAACGCACGCGGTTACGGCATCTATTTCCGCAAGGAGGACACCCTCTACTTTGTGGAGCTGATGGCGGAGGATGACCGTGCGGCCGAAGTGCTGATGGAAGCTGCCCGCGAAAAGGAAGTCATTGTAGAAAAGGCGGTCATCACGGTGGGAGCCGCACAGCCGCTCTTCCTTGGGGAGGGCACCCGGCAGGATTACGGCATGATCCGTTTTGACGGGGAACCGTTTGACGTGAGTGAAAGCTATCTGCGGCTGATGATGGAAGGCTGAGCCGCAGGAAAAGGAAGGTGTTTATGGGCCAGAAAGGGTTGCATGAGGCGAAGCCCCGCAAACAGGGCGGTGCATTGAAAATTTTGCTATGCATCGTGGTGCTGCTGGTGCTGGCAGCGGGTGCGGCAGGTGTGTTTGCGTATAATGAAATCAACGGCAATGGAGGAAAACCTGGTGCTGAAGTGACCGTGAGCATCCCCCAGGGCAGCGGCGTGGGTTCCATTGCGCAGAAGCTCAAGGACGCCGGAGTCATCCGGTCGGCGTATCTGTTCCGCTGGTATGTGGGGTACAAAGGAGCAGCTGGAAAACTGCAATATGGTGATTTTACACTGCAAACGGGTGTATATTCCTATGATGGACTCATCACGGCACTTTCTACTTATGCCAAGGCGGAGACCGTGCGTCTGACCTTCCCGGAAGGGACGACGGCCATTGCCATCGCACAGAAGATGGAAGATGCCGGTCTGTGCAGTGCGGAGGACTTTCTGCAGGAAGCCAACACCGGCGATTTCAGTGCCTACAAATTCTGGCAGTATGTGCCGGACGATGCCGATGCGCCGAATCGCTTTATGAAGTGCGAGGGCTACCTCTTCCCGGATACCTATGAATTTTTGAAGGATGATACGGTGCACAACTATGTGTCTACCTTCTATGCGCAGTTTGATGCGCAGATCACGGATACCATGTACAAGGAGTTGGACGAGCAAGGCATGACGCTGCCGGAGCTCATCACGCTGGCCTCCTTCGTGCAGGAGGAAGCCGGCAACAGCCAGGATTCCAATGTGGCACAGGTGTTCCGCAATCGTCTGGCGGAAGATTCTCCGTACCCGCGCCTGCAGAGCAACACTTCCAGCTATATCCAGAGCGACAGCGACAACAATTACCTGTGGAACTGGGTCGCGCCTTATTACGGCGGCTGGGACAATATCCCGGAAAACATCGTGGCAGCGTATGATACCTATACCTGCAAGGGCCTCCCGGCAGGGCCTATTTCCAACCCGGGTCTTTCTGCCATCCAGGCGGCACTGGATCCGCAGCCGGATGAAGAGGCCAGGGATGCCTATTTCTTTGTCACGGACCTGGCGGGCACCTACTACTATGCCCGCACTCTCTCTGAACACAACGCCAACTGCCAGAAGGCAGCGGCAGTGAACAAGAGCCTGAACAGTGCTTCCAGCACGGCAGGCTGAAAAAAAGCGACCGTCCGTTTCCGGGCGGGAAAGGAACGAAAAATTATGCTTCAGATCCCGGAACTTCTCGCCCCGGCGGGCGATCTGGAACGTCTGCGTTATGCCATCAATTACGGCGCAGACGCTGTGTACTGCGGCCTGCCGGAGTTTGGTATGCGCTCTGCACCGGCCAATTTTACGCCGGAGCAGCTGGCAGAGGGTGTTATCTATGCCCATGCCCGCGGCCGGAAAGTTTACCTCACCATGAATACGCTGCCCACGAATGAGGAAGCAGACCGCCTGCCGGAAGCCATCAAGGAGGCGGCAAAAGCAGGTGTGGATGCCTTTATCGTGGCAGACCTCGGCGTGCTGGATGCCTGCAAGACGGTGGCCCCGGAAATCGATGTGCACATGTCTACCCAGACCGGCATCACCAACTGGGCCGCTGCGACCGCTGCCTATAAGATGGGCGCCAAGCGCGTGGTGCTTGCCCGGGAAATGACCCTGCAGGATATTGCAATTCTGCGTGATAAAACGCCGCCGGAGCTGGAAATTGAGGCCTTCGTGCATGGCGCGATGTGCATGAGCGTATCTGGCCGGTGCCTGCTGTCCACCTACATGACCGGCCGTGACTCCAACCGCGGCCAATGCGCACAGCCCTGCCGCTGGAAATACTACCTCAGCGAGGAGACCCGCCCGGGCCAGCTGTATGAGATCGGAGAGAACGAGAACGGCAGCTATATCCTGAATGCAAACGACATGTGTACTGCACCGTTCCTGGATCTGATCTGCAAGGCAGGCGTGGACAGCCTGAAAATTGAGGGCCGTGCCAAGACCTTTTACTATGTAGCCAGTGTGACGGCGGCTTACCGCAAGGCGCTGGATACCTATCTGGCAGACCCGCTCAACGAAAACTTTGAGCTGCCTGCGGAAGTGTACGAAGAACTGAACCGCACCAGCCACCGGCACTATTCTCCGGGGTTCTACTTTGGTGCAGAACAGGCCCGCCAGACCACGGACAGCGCCACTTATATCAGGGACTGGGAGTTTGTAGGCACGGTGGAAGGCTGGGAGAACGGCGTGGCCCGGTGCCAGCAGCGCGGCAAGTGGAGCCTTGGCGACACGCTGGAAGCACTCTGCCCGGATGGCCGCAGCGTTCCGCTGATGCCGGAATGGATCGAGAACGAAGCAGGGGAACGGGTGGAATCCACGCCGCATGCGATGGAAAAGTACACCATCCCGACCCCGGAGCTGCCGCCGATGAGCCTGCTGCGCCGGAAAACGACATAACAAAAAAGGGGCTGTTGCAAAATGGTGCAACATGGATACTCTTAGTAATATTCAAAAATAATCGTTAAATCGAATAACGCAAAAAAGCAAGTGCATCACATCTCCATCAAAAATTTTTGGTTTTCGAGAAGAAGTGTTGCACTTGCTTTAATTTTAGAAAAACGCAGTCAAAATTATCTCGTTATATCGTTTGAAAATTGAGCGCTGTATTTTGCAACAGCCTCTTTTTTTGGTTGCAGGGTTACTGCAGGCTGTCCAGTGCGGCCCGGGCAGCACGGATATTTTCTTCGCTGGTCTGCCACAGGTCAAACTCCGAGAAACCGGGCAGACCCATGGGCACGCCTTCACGGCGGAAGGTCATGTGGCTGTCCAGCACCTGTTTGCCGGAGAGATGGAACGAACGAGCACCTGTCTGTGCTGCCAGCGTGGGGATGTTGCCTGCCGAGACGCCGGCACCCACCAGAATCTCCATGTCGTCGCCGGCCTGTTCCACAAGCTGCTGCAGCAGGGCGGCACCGGCGGGAGCGCTGGCAGCCTGCCCACTGGTGAGAATGGTGCACAGGCCCAGGCTGCGGGCAGCTTCCAGTGCAGCAAACGGGTCGCGGCAGACGTCGAAGGCGCGGTGCAGGGTGAGTGCAACGGGGCGGCCCGCCTCAATGCCGGCCCGAGCCGCAGCGGTATAGATGGGGCGCAGAGCTTCTACATCCAAGTCGCCCTCCGGGGTCAGAACGCCGGTCACGATGCCGTCTGCACCGGCAGCCACCAGCTCAGCGGCAGATTCTTCCATCTGGGCCAGCTCATAGCGGTCATAGCAGAAATCGCCGAAGCGGGGGCGGAGCAGAGCACGCACCGGCAGGCCAGTCTCATGCTTGATCTGGCGCAGCAGGGCAAGGCTGGGCGTGGTGCCGCCGATGACAAGATCGGCGCAGAGCTCCAGGCGGTCTGCGCCGCCGCGCTTGGCGGCCAGGGCGCTGGCCGTGGAATCCACACAGACTTCCAGAACAGGATGCTTCATTTTGAAAAACCTCCGTGATACGGCAAAGCCCGCGGGCAGGTTTGCCCACGGGTCTTGCAGTGTGATAAAAATTCAGATTACGCTGGCCAGGAACCGGGTGAATCCGGCACGGCCTGCTTCGTCCAGCTTATAAACGCCGGCGTCGGTCAGGACTTCGGCAAATACGTGGCCGATCTCATCCTGCAGAATGGGATGTACATTGTCTGCATTCAGCTCCGGGTGGCGGGCCAGGATCTCATCGGCCCAAACAGCATGCTTCTGCAGCTCCTCCGGATATTCTGCCGTGGGCACACGGTGGACCAGCACCTCAGCCAGCTCTGCCATTTCCTGCTTCAGGCGGCTGGGCAGCACGGCCAGGCCCATGACCTCAATAAGGCCGATGTTCTCTTTTTTGATGTGGTGCAGTTTGGCATGAGGATGATATACGCCCAGCGGGTGTTCCGGTGTGGTGATGTTGTTGCGCAGCACAAGATCCAGCTGGTATTTGCCATCCCGCATCCGGGCAATCGGCGTGATGGTGTTGTGCGGCTCACCGTCTGTTTCCGCAAAGATGAAGCAGCTTTCGTCCGTGTAGCCGCGCCATGCGGTCAGGATCTTATCGGCCAGTTCTACCAGACGATTATCGTCTGCACAGGTCAGGCGGATGCAGCTCATGGGCCAGTGCACGATGCCGGCTTCCACATCCTCAAAGCCGGGGAAGACCCAGCTCCTTTCAATGGGAGCCTTGGCCATGGCGAACTCATAGTGGCCGCCCTGGAAGTGGTCATGGCTCAGAATGCTGCCGCCCACAATGGGCAGGTCGGCGTTGCTGCCCACGAAGTAGTGGGGGAACAGGCCCACGAAATCCAGCAGCTTGCGGAAGGTGGCCCGCTCGATCTTCATGGGGGTGTGCTGGTTGTTGAACACGATGCAGTGCTCGTTGTAGTAGACATAGGGGCTGTACTGCAGGTTCCAGGCGCTGTCGTTGATGGTCAGCGGAATGATGCGGTGGTTCTCGCGGGCCGGGTGATTCATGCGGCCCGCATAGCCCTCGTTTTCTGCGCAGAGCTGGCACTTGGGATAAGCACTCTGGGGGGCCAGCTTGGCTGCGGCGATGGCCTTGGGGTCTTTTTCCGGCTTGGAGAGGTTGATGGTGATATCCAGATCGCCGTAAGGCGTTTTAGTTACCCACTTCAAGTCGCGCTTGATACGGTAGCGGCGGATGTAATCCGTATCTTGGCTGAATTTATAGAACCAGTCGGTGGCCGCCTGCGGGCCCTCATTTTCGTAGCGCTCCTCAAAATTGGCGCGCACGATGCTGGGGCGCGGTGTCAGCACACCCATAAGTTTGGTGTCAAACAGATCGCGGGCAGTGGAGTTGTCTTCGCACACGCCGCGGGTTACGGCGTTATCCACCAGAGCTTTGAGGATGCTTTCCAGATCCGTATAGCAGACCTCACCTTCCGGGGCGGTAAAATCGTCCAGCTGCATAGTCATGAGCAGCTGGTTGCGGATGTAGATCTCATCATCCGGCAGGATGAGGCCGGTGTCCAGCCCGTAGTTCACGAGCTGCTGAATGGCAGTGGAGATCACAGCACAGCGCCTCCTTCCGGACGGATGCTCAGCACGTGGCAGCGGCCCTTGCCGAGGATGGTTTCCATATTGGCCTTGAAGTCAGCCAGCAGTTCCACCGGGACGAAGGCCTGTACGGTACCGGCAAAACCGCCGCCATGTACGCGCACAGCACCCTTGCCAGCCAGGAAATGCTTGGCTGCGGCGATGGTCACGGCCACTTCCTGATGGGTTTTGTATCCGGCAGGGATGACATTCTGCAGGTATTCCCAGCTGCTCTGACCAGACTCGGTGACCAGCTGCAGGAAGGCATCAAAGCTGCCGCTGCGCAGGGCAGCGACCTGCTGCGGCACACGATCATTGTCAGCATAGAAGTGGAATGCGCGCAGGACGGCACGGTCACCGCACTGCTTACGGCAGGCGGGAAAATTGGCCAGGAATGTTTCGAACGGAACATCGCGCAGCACGTCGCCGCCGCAGACGGCTGCCACGGCACGGCACTCCGCCGGGATAGCAGCGTACTCATCGGTGAGGTCTGCATGGTCTGCACCGGAATCCAGGATGCACAGGGCAAGGCCGGCCTGCGAGAAGTCAACCTGCACCGGCTCGACCACGGGGTTTGCCGGGTCTGCAAAATCAATGGTGACGATGTTGCCCACACTGGAAGCCATCTGATCCATCAGGCCGCAGGGCTTGCCGAAGTAGACGTTCTCTGCCCACTGACCGATCTGCGCGATCTCAATAGGGGAGACTTTCTCGGCCATGAAGCAGTCGTTCAGGATGACGCCGATCAGCACCTCGAAGGCAGCAGAAGACGAAACGCCGCTGCCCTTGGGCACGTTGGAAGAAATGTAGACGTCCAGACCGGAGAGCTTGGCCCCGCGCTGGACAAAGGCAGCGCACTCACCGCGCAGGATGGCGGCGCTGGTATTTTCCTCGGCCTTGCGGGCAGTCAGGTCTGCCAGGTCGATCACACACAGGTCGTAGCCCTCGCTCTGCACCCGCAGCTGATTCAGGCTGTTGGGGGCAGCAGCGGCGATCATGTCAATGTTCACACTGCCGGCCAGCACACGGCCATGCTGATGGTCCGTGTGGTTGCCGCCGATCTCCGTGCGGCCGGGGGCGCTGTACAGGCCGGCTTCGGCATGGAGGCCAAAGGTCGTATCCAGGCCAATGAGCACGGCCTCATAACGGGCGGCCTGTGCAGGCGCAGCCTCCGGTGCACAGCAGTACAGCGAAGCCAGGCGGGCGGTATGGGTGCCGTCCGTCAGCTCCTGCTTCCAGACAGAAATGGGCTTCATCATGGGTAGATCCTCCTCTTGCGACGATCATAGAAATAGGCTGTTTGCTGCACGGCAGGCCAAACAGCAGCTGTCTGTCTTTATAATATAGAATCTACAGGCAAAAAACCATGTGTTATTGTTGCATCTGAATGAAAAGTTGAAAAAAGAAGGAACCCGAAAACCTGGCCCGAATCGCACAAATAAAATAAAAAATTTGGGCACAGCCGGACTGGATTGGAAGATTTGACAAGAAAATCCACTCAAATTAGACGATGTGCCCAAGAAGATGAGATGGAGAATTGCACCTTGCACGGTAAAATGCACTGCGCTGCCGCCCGATGGACGAAAAAACTCCCCGCCGGGTCCGGGCTGCCGGATGCGGCGGGGAGTTTGCAGAGACAGGGGAAAAGCTTATTTCTGTGCAAAATCACTGTCGGTCAGACCGTCCAGATTCAGCATTCCTTTCAGGGCAGCAATGTCTGCGGTGACATCCAGTGCATCGGACTGGAACAGCTTATCCAGCTGGTTTTCAAAAGCTGTGACCAGCAGATCCATGGAGCGCTCAATACTCTGTTTGGCCTCTGTGATGTTCTGGCCCTGCACGTCCTGTGCAGAAAGGCTGGCATAGGTGTTCAGCAGCTTGAGGGCTGTGGGCAGGTAGTAATCCATGAACTTCTGCAGCTGGGCCTTTTTGCCGGGGTCCTGCTGGGCCAGCGCGAAGATGCGGGCGCTGAGCTGTTCCAGCCGGTCGATCTTGGAGGTCATTACCGGGTCCGGAATGGCATCGTTCACCTCCCGCAGCTGACGCAGCAGGCGGGTGGATTCATCTTCCGGCGAGGCGGCTTTGGGGGCAGCTTTGGATTCCGGTTTCGGCTGAGGCGGCTGCGGAGCCGGGCCGCGCACCACCAGCGTCTGGGTGCGGTTATCAATGTAGGCGTCCGCGCCGAAATAGCCGTGATCGATGGCGCTTTCTACGGCGGCGCGGCCTTTGGCGGCATCCACACCGGCAGCGGCAAACAGCTCGTCGAGCGGGATGTTGTCCCGGTCGCCGACGATTTTATCCAGAAGCCGTTCCAGCTTGTGGGTGCGGTCCATGCGCAGGCCGGTGAACAGGGCTGCACCGCCGCCGAGGATCTGTGCCAGACTGCGGAGCGCCTCCGGAATGCTGGCGGTACCATCAACGAACAGGGCGGAGCACCCGGCGAACAGGAAAAGCGCACCGCCGATGGTGCACAGGGTCGTCACGGTTTTATGGTTCTGCTTGGCCTTTTTCTGCTCCTCGGTGGGTACATCATGGCCGTAGACAGTTTCCGTGTCCTGGCTGGGGCGGGCAGTCTGTTTTTGCTGCGGGCGGGTATCCTGCGCACGGAAGTCTGCGGTGTAAGCGGTCTGCCCCAGTTCTTTTTTCTCGCTGTCCTTATCAATGCTCTTCAGAATGAACAGCAGGATCCCGAGCGGGACCGACATGGCAAATGCGACAAAAATGACAATGGTGGGAATGTGCGCGAAATAATGCTTTTTCGGCTCCATGAGTATCCAATTCCTTTCACAAACAAAAAAGGCCGCGTTCCACTCTATTATAGCGGAACGCGGCTCTTTTGTTAAGGGAAAAATATCACCAGGCGGGGAGACAGGGGAGTAAAGCTGCTCCCCGCAGGAGAATTACTTCATCAGGCTGCAGACGGCCTCGGCATAGGCGGCAGGGTCATCCACAGGCAGGCCCTCGATCAGCTGGGCCTGTGCATACAGCAGAGCGCTGTACTTCTGGATCTTTTCGGTGTCGCCGGCCTCCTGTGCAGCTTTCAGCACAGCGAACACCGGGTGGTTGACGTTCAGTTCCAGCACCTTGTCACTCTTGACACCCTCACTGCCAGGCTGCTTGGAGAGGACCTTTTCCATTTCAATGGACAGAGGGCCATCAGCGGACAGGCACACGGGGTGATCCTTCAGGCGGGTAGAGACCTTAACTTCCTTCACCTTGCCGTTCAGAGCGTCCTTCATGGCGTCAAACAGCGGCTTGTTTTCGGCAGTCGCATCTTCGGCAGCCTTCTTCTCTTCCTCGGTCTCAAGGCCCAGGTCGCCACTGTTGACATTCTTGAATTCAGCGGTGCCGTCCTTGCCCTCGGCATCCTTGCGCGGATAGCTGTGCAGGATCTGCAGACAGAATTCATCCACATCTTCGGTCAGCAGCAGGACATCGTAGCCCTTATCCAGAACCAGTTCAGTGGAGGGCAACTTGGCCAGACGTTCGGTGGAATCGCCGGCAGCAAAGTAGATGTACTTCTGCTCAGCGGGCATCTTGTCCACATACTCCTGCAGGGTAACCATCTTCTGCTCCTTAGCAGAGTAGAACAGCAGCAGGTCGCGCAGCAGCTCGCCGTGCATACCGTAATCGGTGTAAGCGCCAAACTTGATCTGACGGCCGAATTCCTTCCAGAACTCCTCGTACTTCTCGCGGTCGTTGGTGAGCATGGCGTGCAGCTCGTTCTTGATCTTCTTTTCCAGTGCGTTGTGGATCAGCT
>ERZ808240.3613-NODE-3613-length-14781-cov-4.299742_pt1 | contig 14781 bp, 12 predicted proteins | sample MGYA00521084_ERZ808240 | MGnify/ENA primary metagenome ERZ808240 (study PRJEB31516, sample SAMN03275571) | gut metagenome | biome: mammalia-associated habitat; material: feces | host: Papio cynocephalus | place: Kenya | collected 2012-08-06 ... | reverse complement strand
GTAAAAATAAGTAGAGACTTTATCAAATTAATATTTACATTGTAAGAAAAAAAGCTACTTTAAGGTTAATTATTATTTCCAACAATAATAGGAGGCATTCATTATGGAAAAGAACCGCTTGCATCTATTCTTAGGCTTATTCTCACTTACTCTTTTGTTTTCTTGCACGAATAAAAGCGCACCTGTTTCTTATCTAGAAACAAAGAGAGAGGATATTGAATATATCGAAAGAACCAAGAAAGAATACACAGGAGTGAATAACGAGACAAAAGAAAGCAAAACGAAACTTTCTACCGATGAAGTTAAAAACGCATATCTTGCCTTTGTCGCTTCATCTACTTTTAAAGAGATTGATCTTTTCTTTGTCCCCGGAGCTCTTCCCGATGTCTATGTCGTTTCTTTGAAAGAAAAGGAAGATATCTCTTTCCAAGTATATGAGAAGAATGTCTTCGTTGATGGAAAAGGATACGAAACAGATGGAGAACATCTGAAGGAATTCGTTTCTCTTTTCGCTTAAAGGCGGATGCGTTTGGAAAAAATTGAGCGTTTTATTTTTCTAACCGTTTTTTCCTTCCTATAATAGTTACGCAACAAAGGAGAAAAAACTTATGGAATTAAAAGGAAGCAAAACAGAAGCTAATTTAAAAGCCGCATTCGCTGGTGAAAGCCAAGCGCACACCAAATATCAATATTTCGCTAGCCAAGCAAGAAAGGAAGGATACGAACAAATCGCAGCCATCTTTGAAGAAACATCCGGCAATGAAAAAGAGCATGCCAAACTCTGGTTCAAATACCTTAATGGCATTGGCACAACGGAAGAGAACCTTGCCGCAGCCGCAGCCGGTGAGGATTATGAATTCACGGATATGTACAAGCGTTTCGAAGAAGAAGCGAGAGAAGAAGGCTTCATCGAAATCGCCAACAAATTCAAAATGGTCGGTCAAATCGAGAAACACCACGAAGATCGCTATAATGCCCTCTTGGAGAAAGTCAAAGGCGGAGTGGTCTTTGTCGGAAATGATCTTTCCGTTTGGAAATGCCGTAATTGCGGGCATATCGTGATTGGCAAATACGCACCGAAAGTTTGCCCTGTCTGCAACCATTCACAATCTTTCTTTGAGCTTCGTGCTGTGAATTATTAATCAAAACGTATGCTTAAGGATCCTTCGGGATCCTTTTTCTTTTAGTGGGCAAATAGTAAAAAGTTGCAATTTTCATCAACTTTTTACGGTTTAATATTTTTCTTCTAAGAACTTTTTGGGAACATTTTTTATTAAGCCAATAACCTAAAAATTGAACGTTGCACACATTTTTACGAATAAGTCTTGCAAAAAACCTATTGGATATAGATAATATTCCATGCGGCTTGGACCATTGGTGTAGCGGTCTAACATGTCTCCCTGTCACGGAGAAGATCACGAGTTCGAATCTCGTATGGTCCGCCAAGTACGCGTGGCCCGGTAGCTCAGATGGTAGTAGCAAAGGACTGAAAATCCTTGTGTCGCCGGTTCGATCCCGGCCTGGGCCACCATGAAGAAATAACCTCGATTGCTTCGAGGTTTATTTTTTATTTTGAAACTTCTATCCAAAGGAAGAAATCGTTATTCTTGCCAAAAATAGAAAGAGAGCTTGGAATCGATGTATTAGCCGAATGAGGTTCGAAAGCTTAGTGGGCTTCTTCAAACAAGAGATGGAGAAGAAGACGAGTTTTTTTGAATGCCGCCGGTCGGTTTTCATTTTTGTTTTTCGAAGCTCGAACGTGTCAACTAGTATCAAAAGCTAGAAAAGAAAGAAAGGACAACTAAAATTAAAAGTATTGGAAAACCGGTTGTTTTTAATAAACTCCCTTCTTCGTCTTTGATCGCCAAATCTTGCGAAAACCTCGCTAAATATCGGACAATGGCAACGTAAGTCGTTTCAAAAACCCGCAATTTTAATGAGATATTTTCCTGAAACTCCCATAACCATCGGCGCTTCATGATTAGAAGTGTGTCATTTTTTGATAATTGAATTCCTCTCTCTTTTTTGTAAAATAAGTGTAAAAGAGGAGAACTTTTAGAAATGAACAAATTCAAAAAGAAAACGCGGTCCAAAATGATCGCCGCAAGCATCGCTATCCTGAGCTCTGCCGCGGTTGTTTCCACCGGTTTTGCCGCATGGGTTATTAGCGGGGGCGATGAAAAGAATGCCGAAGGCTCAATTAAAGCGGACACCGTTAGTGATGCTTCCCACTTAATTAGCGATTTTAATTGGGTTGGTGGTGAAAACGTCATTTCTTTTGGAGCACCCGAAAAATCTTCTACTGGGGGCAGCCTTTTGAATTATGAGGGCGATATCCGCGAAAAATTGACTGCGAGCGCCACCTTTAAAGTGGCCAATTTAGAGGAAGGTTGGTCTATTACTACTTTATTCGACACAGCCAATTTGAATGTAATCGAAAATGTTAGCAGTGGACAAAACGCCAAATATCCTACCGATGGAACTCTTGTTTGCACATTGCCAAAATACGTTGAAGGCGAAGTTAATAAGGCTCAAGCCGGTGTTTATCTAAATACCGAAACCGGAACTAATGTGGGAAAAAAGTCAGATTTTGGCGATTTTAAATTAACCGTAGTTTTTACTTGGGGGACTGCCACAGGAAAAGACAACCCATTTGTTTACTATAACAAGCTTGAGGTTAATTCAGCTAATAAAGCATCGGCCTCCAGCATGCTTGCCGGTGTTTATAACCTAAATGGCGTGCAATTTAAATTAACGATTAAGACAAAATAAGGAAATGAATTTATGGCTAAATTAACAAGAAGATCCTATAAAAGAAAGAAAATCGCTTTCGCTGCTGTCATTTTAGGCGGCGTTGCATTGGTTTCTAGCGGCTTTGCTGCTTTTGTGCTTTCGCAAGACAAAACAGGTGATGGGACTGGTTCCATTCAGGTCGGAGAAGTTTCCGATGGCAATTTGGAGATGACAATCGCAAGCCAAATCAAAGGAAACGAAAAAGACGCGATTTATTCGAATGGGTGGAAGGAAGGCTCTCCAACGCCAACGAAGGAGCAAAGCTCTGATTTCTTCCGCTTTGATGCGGCTTATGGAGATACCACTGGCAGAGCGAAATGGAATGGAACGGATTATGAACATCTGGAGATTCGATATACCGTTACCATTATTTCCGTTACCGATTCCTTTGATAAGCTAACCATTAAGATGGCCCAAAACTCTTGGATCAATGATATGGTCGGCAAGAATAATATTGTTGCACCTGCATGCTATGCGGAAGAGGCCTCCAGCATAGACTCCGCGAAAGGCGATTTAAAAATCTCTGTGACGAAAACCGCGCCTGATTCCGGGGATAAAAATTCAAAATATAAATGGGTAGCCGTTTACTCCGTTGCTTTCAAGTGGGGAGCAACGTTCGATGGCATGAATCCAACCGAATATTACGATAAAGATTATACAGATACTGAGGGTTATGACTATAAGCCCGCGACCTCAGAATCAGAAGCTTCCGGAACTCCAAAAGGAAAAGACATCGACTATTCGACCATGGTAAGTACGATTGACAGTCTCTTTAAAGCGAATATCGATCCTTTTAAGATTACCTTCCACGCTACCGCGAAATAACTTTGACCTATGTCAACAACCGAGATCATCGCTTTAGTAGCCACATGCATTGGGGTTATAAGCTTTGCTCTTGTCATCACGATTCTCTATAAAAATTATACCGTCAAGATGCTTTTTGAGACTGAAAACGGTCTTAGGGACATCGAATTGATCGATATGATGATTTATGAAGGGGAGAAACGCGTTCAAAGACGTGAAAAGACGTTTTCTATCTTAAAAAACGTTCTCTATTATATCTTCTTAGTTCTTGCGATCCCCTTCCTCGGATTTGCCATTTATTCGCGTATCACCAATGGTGTGGTCATGATTGGCGATTCTTCCGCTATGGTTGTCGCTTCCGGCTCCATGAGCGAAAAGAATCCATCCAATGATTATCTTCTTACATACGGCTTAAACAATCAGTTTAAAACCTATGACTTAATCACTCTCAAAAAGGTAGATAACGAATATTCTTTGCGTAAATACGATGTCATCGCCTATCGGAATGACAAAAAACAGAATATCATTCACCGGATCATCGAAATTGAGACGGTGAATGGTGCCCTTCGTTTCACCACGCGTGGGGACGCGAATAGCGCAACCGACTCCTACAAGCCAACATTCGGCGATATTATCGGAAGATATACCGGAAAAAGAATCCCAGTTGTCGGAATCTTCATCTCTTTCTTCCAAAGCTATGCCGGTATAGTCACGGTTTGCTCTGTCGTTTATTGCTTATGGAGCATCGATCGGCAAAATAAAAAGCTCGAATTCGCGGAAGAAGACAGAAAAGAGATTTTAGAGCATGTCTTTGACCTCCCTAGCATGAATGAAAACACCTATCAGGAAATGGCAGACGAGGTCCAATCAAAAATCTATTACCAAGGATTCTGCTATCAATTCAATGACAAAGGCTTTGTCTCCAAAACCGAGATGAGCGAAGAAGAGAAAAAAGAATTCGATGTGACCAATCTAACCAAAATCGAAAAAGACGGAGAAAAAGAAAAGAAAACCATTTTCTCTTCTCTCCTTCAAAAAATAACCAAAAAAGAAACCCAACAAAACAAGGAGGGGAAAGAAAATGAAGAAGATGATTAGACCATATCTAACAAGAAAGAACCTGATACTCATCGCGATCATGGGTATCTATGCGGCTCTTTTCGCTTTTACGGGGCTCTGCTTAGTCGCCGATGGCAAAGTATTCTCGTTAGACAACCCATTGTTAGCCTTAGGAAAAGGCATGGGATATACGCCAATTGAAGTGGGAGAAGGGGGCATGAGCATTCTCGTGGTCTCCATCCTTCTTGTCGCGGTGTATATCATTCTTCTTACTTTCATGTTGGTCTACATCCGCCGTTTTGCGGTGATTAACAACATCAAAGCCAGCAATAAGAAACTCATCCTCGTTTATGTTGGAGCCGTTCTTATCAGCATTCTTCTTTCCTATGGGTTATCCGTGGTGATTGCGGCCCTTCAAGGGAATGGCGCTTCCATTGCCCCAACCTCCTACGTTCTTGGCTACTCTTTTATGGTTTCCCTTTTGGTTTCTTTCGGTCTAGCCATCGTTATCGGCGCAATCGCGATGCTTATCGTCAATATTCATTTGGTCAACCAACCTTATCGTTTCTTCTCTTCCGATGAGAATGAAAAGCTCGAAGATATGGATGAAGATAAAAACGAAGACGTATCCTCCTCTTTTGACAAAGATACGAACGAAAGCACTTTAAAGGGAGAAACAACGTTGAATTCCAACACGGTCAGTTTGGATAACGAAGATAAAGCGAGAGATTTAGATACCCGTGAGAAAGTCTTCCCCGGTCTATCTAAGATCGATGAGAAATACTCGGGCTTCGAGGTGGAAAGCGTCCCTACAGACGAGATTACGCTTGAAGAGCTGGCTTTGAAATTCCGTAATTATCTAGCCAAAGAAGAGCATCTCTATTTCGATATAGAGACAATCCGTATTTTCTTGGCGTCTTTAGGCACTTCTCATTTCATGATTTTAGAAGGCCTTTCTGGCACGGGAAAATCTTCCTTGCCGCGTTTCTTTGCGAAATTCATCAATGCCAAAGTCACCTTTATCCCCGTTCAAGCCACTTGGAGGGACAAATCTTCCTTGCTTGGCTATTTCAACGATTTCTCAAGAATCTATAACGAGACGGATTTCCTTCTTTCCTTATATGAAGCGGGATACAACCCCGATCAGATCAACATTTTCGTTCTCGATGAGATGAATATTTCCCGCGTGGAATATTATTTCGCGGATTTCCTCTCTGTTTTGGAATATCCCTCCGACGAATGGAAAATCAGAATCATGCAATTGCCATACGGCTTCGTTTCCCCAACGAAACTTATCGATGGAAACTTGCAGATAACGCCGAATTCTTTCTTCGTTGGCACAGCCAATAAAGACGATTCCACCTTCTCTATTGCCGATAAGGTCTATGACCGTTCCATCACCGTGGACTTCCAAACGAAGAATGAGCCTTTCTCCGTTAAAGAAAAAGTGGAGCCAATTCATCTTTCTTATAGCAAGCTCTCTTCTTTGTTTAATGCCGCTTCCGCCATCGAAGAGAATCATCTTACCAAAGAAGACCTCCAGAGATTCAATAGCATCACCGACTACATCTATGATGAATTCGACGTGGCTTTCGGCAACCGTATCCTGAATCAAATCGAAACCATCGTCCCTCTTTATATCGCTCTTGGTGGCAAAAAAGAGGAAATCATGGATTTCATGCTCACGGGAAAGGTCCTTTGCAAGCTGGAAGGAAGGTTTGAGGATTTCGTCAAACCATCCTTAAAGAACTTGCTTCTCTTGCTCGATAAGACGTACGGCAAGGGAAATTTCCCTCATAGTGTCGCTTACATCAATCGATTGATCAAAAAACTATAACCATGAGAAACGTCGAGGAAATCTCGCTCCGGGAAGGGGTCAAGAAACTAGAAAACACCTTTCTTCTTTCCCCCTCTTTGGAGGAGAGCTATGCAAACATCTTAGAAAAAGAGCTTCCTTCCTTACAAAAGCTCTCTTTTTCCCACGATAAAAAAATCTTCTCCTCTCTCCAAAACATCCTTAACGTTATCTCTTCTATCGCCTTAAAACCCTTTACGCTCAATAAGAGAGAAGAAATCATCGAATCCTCGGGCAAAGCCTCCTCTATCTCGGATGAAGCCTTCCGCAAAACCTTGAAGGATTCCTCCCTTTGGAAAAGATATGGCCACGATCTGCTTCCAGAAGAGGTTTATTATTTCCAATATTATGATGAGCTTCTCACGTATGAGAATATCTTCATCATTACCTTGTTGGAATTCATTTCCTCAGAGTTAGAGAAATACCGTTCTTTCTACGTTTCTCTTTTGAAAACAAGCGATGAATCCTCCCTTCTTACTTTAGAGGGGGATGTTCTTTCGAGAGCATTGGAAGATACTTTGAAAACAGAGCATAAGCTCATGAAGATCAAAAACACATCTTTCTATAAGAGGGTGTCTCACGTCAACAAACGCATCAAAAACGTCATCCCAACCAACATTCTTTTGAAAAATCAGCGATATAACGCCGCATACAAGTTCTATAAAGAGATGATCACCTATGAAGATCTATCGTCTTTAAAAGAAGACCTTGCCCGATATTGGTATATCCTTCTTTTGAAAGAGCTTCGCAAAGAAGGCTACCTTCTTCGTGAGAGCGAAGTCAAGCTCATGGATAAAAAGAAGATTCTTCTTCCTTCTTCCCTCCATTTCAGAAAAGGGGAAGAAATGGAACTCTCGTTGTCCTATCTCGAGAAAGAAAGCGCCTTTCTTTTCGAAGGAAAGATGGACAAAGTCGACGGAAAAATCCTTCTTCATTTAGAAAGCAACGAACCTTTCCCCTATGTGGAAGAAAAAGAGACGGTTGCAGGGGATGATTTCCTCTCTCTTTGGCATTATGGCTATAAAAAAGAAATGGAAAACCTCCTTTTTAGTGAAGATTACCTGACCGAAGAAGAACTCGTCCGTCTTTTCTTTTCCTCCCATTTCGTAGAGAATCAAGGAAACGAGGAAATCTATTCCAAATACTGCCCTCTTTGCAAGAGCGACTCTTTAAAAGAGAAGGGGAATGCCTATCTTTGTGAAGATTGCTACTCCCTTTATCATTTAGATAACAAAGGGAAGATTATCTTCCTTAACCGCAGGAGAAAATAAGTGAAAGAAAACGAAATGAAAGAAAATAAGGAAATCGAAGAAAGAGATTTCGACGAGAATACTCCTGCCATCTTGATTCAAGATCTCCATAAATCCTATGGGAAGAAAGAAGTGTTGAAAGGATTGAATCTGGAAGTCAAGCAAGGGGAGCTTTTCGGCTTCATCGGAAGAAATGGCGCGGGCAAATCCACGACCATCGACTGCATGATCGGCTTAAAGAAATTCAATTCAGGCCAGATTGAGCTTCTTTCTTACGACATCGTTCAAGAACCTCTGCTTGCCAAATCCCATTTCGGCTACGTTCCTTCTGAGCCGACCGTCTATGAAGCCATGACAGGCTATGAATATCTAGAATTCGTGGCTTCCATCTATCAAATTTCCGAAGGACAATTCAAAGCCAATTACAAATATCTTTGCAACCGCCTGCAACTAAGGGAAGAAGACCTTGAGGTGCCTGCGTCAAATTATTCTCATGGCATGAAGCAGAAACTCTGTTTGGTCGCTTCTTTGCTGAATAACCCGGATATTTGGATTTTAGATGAGCCAACCGTGGGGCTTGACGTGATTGCCGTAGAAGAGCTGAAAAAAATGATGAAAGAATATTCCGAGCACGGAAAAACCGTTTTCGTCACCTCCCACAATATCGAACTGGTTGCCAAAATATGTGACCGCGTCGCGATTACTAACGAAGGCAAAATCGCTCATCTTTTGGATTTGAACAAAGATCCCAATAAGCGCCTTCAATTGCCGCGCCTTTTCTTTGAAATCTACGAGGGGGAAAAATAATGCTTAATCTCATTGCCAAAGATTTCAAACTGATCTTCGCCAAGAACGGCTCACGCTCCTCAAGGATTTTATCGTGGATTTTCACTCTTTTGGCAGGTCTTCTTTTTATCGGCCTTGAGACTTATATATTCCGTAGCATTCTCTCGAAAATCTCCGTCTATGATGGGGCAGCCGAATCCTTCTTCATCCTTTTCCTCTTTATCATTGCCGTTATCATGATTTTTATTGGGGTGGTAACCGCAAGAAAGGCCTTTTTTTCCTCTGAAGACATCACTCAGCTTGCAACCTATCCGATCTCCAATGCCCAAAAGGTTTTCTCCAAACTCTTTTTCTTGCTGATAACCATGTATCTTTTCAATTTGGTCTTTGAGATGCCTCTTTTCATCGCTTATGGCAGTTATTTCCATAAGATGGTGATTTACTTCTATATGTCTCTTTATTACCCATTGCTGATCCTTGTTTTTGAGTTGGGCTTCTCTTTGATGCTCGTTTATCCCTTTAAACTATTGCTCGATTTCCTTAAGAAGCATTTCTTCATCCAGTTGGCCGTTTGTTTGCTCGTTTCTTTCGCTGGCGCCTTCGCTTATTCCTATGTTTTGAATATCTTTATCGATTTGGTTTCCGATAACCAGCTTTCCAGCTTGTTCACCACGGAGAATGTCGATCTTGTCAAAAGAATCGCAGATAACTTGATTCCCGTGAATTTTCTTATCAAGGCCATTGTGGAATACGATATTGGGATGGTTTTCCCATATGTGGGGATCTCTTCCGGCGTTTTCTTGATCGGCCTAGCCCTCATCGTTTATTTCTATTCCTATTTTTTAACGTACAGCTTGTCGAATAACGCCGCAATCAAGGAACATAAATACAAAAAGAGACCCGTTCGATACGCTTTGATTAAAAAAGAGCTCATCCTTCTTTTCCGAGATTCCAACTATTTGTTTTCCTTTACTTCTCTTTTATTCGTCGAGCCTTTATTGACTTACCTTGTTCTTAAGGCTGTCAATGTCATCTTCTCGAGTGGCAACATTGCCTATTATGTTGCGGTGGTCCCTAATCTTTTGCCTTTGGCGGATGTCTTGCTGATGATGCTTTTCGGGACGATTGTCTCTTCGGGCGCATCCAATTATTTGACAAGCGAGAAAAAGAACATCCGTTTCATTAAATCCGTTCCTGTCTCCCCTTTGGAACAACTTGCCATCAAAGTGCTCCTTCCTCTTGGCTTATCCTCTTTTTTCATGCTTCTATCTTGGATTGTCTTAAAAGGCTGCGATGTGGTTTCTTGGACTACTTTTGCTTTTGGAGGGCTGTTTAGCATTTTGCTGATTGCTCTTACGAGCCTGATCTCTCTATTCGAAGAGCTTAAAATCAAACGAGGCAGGCCAAGAAACTTCCTCCTTTCCACTTTATACAGTTACTTATTGCCGTTCCTTTTTTTCCTTCTTTCGATGCTTATGGCTTATTACCAGGTGAATGTCTATTTGATTTATGCGGCTGGTTTTTTGCTCATCCTTCTTTCTTCTTTGCCTTTCGTGATTCGCTTAAAAAACAGAGTCTCTGATCTCTTCTTGGAATTGGAGGTCATCAACTAATGAATAAGAAAAACGTCATCGTCTTGCTATTAATGCCCTTTATCATCGCTTTGGCATGCTTAACCTCCATCAACATCACCTTCAATTTAATCGATACGGATATCATCGGAATTCGCTGGGATTACCAAGCCAATGAGGCTTATCGCGTATCCGATAGCCCTTATGAATTAAAGGCCGTTGGCCAAAACCAGAAGAATTATCCGGTAATGAATTCCTCTCTGGTTTGGAAGGTTTCCAACAGGGATTCGGCGGATATGGAGGTTCACGCTAAGATTGTCGACGGGAATAAGCTTCTTGCTCTCAAAGCGGGAAATATCGTCATCTCCGTCTCCAACCAAAAAGGGACCGTGCAAAAGCGAATGAATGCCCTGATCTACGACAATTCCGCCATCGTTATCAATTCGTTGCACAAAAGCAGCGGTTCCAATATCGACAAACGCACCTATTTTGGAGAGTATGATTTGAAAAACTCCAAGGAAAAAGTCAGGGCCAGCATCCCCCTAAGCGTTACCTGCTATCCTTCTTCTTTAAAAGAAAACATGGAGATCTCCTATCTCTCGAAGAACCTTACTTACGATCAATCCTCTTCTGTTCTCTTAATCCAATCCGCTTTAGAGAACGATGAGGAGTCCAGAATCTCTTTCTCTTTTAAAGGCGGAAGCAAAGAGGAAAGCGAAGTATCCTATTCCTTTTTTACCGTCAAAGATGGGGTGAATGTCTACTCCTATGACGATTTGATGTATTGCACGAATAAATCAAAGAATGGAGAAGTGGTCGTTCTTCAAACCTCCTTAGAAAGCGAGGAGAATCTCGAAAATAACCAAGAGGCGTCCCTTTTTGGAAGGAAAGAGAATGGCAAATTCTCTTTTGAGGACGACGTTTATTCCTTCAGCACCCATTGGAATTCATCCTATATCGCCCAATGGAACGAATATTGCAAAACCCATAAGGAATACTCACCCATCTCCGATCAAGTCTTAGTTGGCATCCACGTGCAAAAGGATTTCTATGGCAACGGTTACACCCTTAATCTCCACAATTTGACCTATCCTTATTCTTCAACCACAGTCAATGGGGTGATCGTTCCAACCTTAAGCAAGGACAATCTTTTCAGAGGCCCCTTATCCTTCTTCACTCTCGGCGATCCAAATGGGATGCCTCTTGTTACGGCTTATGGGCAAGACAACATCGGAATGTATCTAGATGGGGACGATATCACCCTCAACGATATCAATCTTAAGAACTGCGACTTCGGGAACAATCTCTCGAATCTGGAATACGTGGGGACCACTTTGGAAACATATGGCAAAAACATCACGGTGAAAAATTCTCGCATTTCGAATGGAAAAACCGTCATGAGAGCCTATTCGAGCGACGTTCTATTGGAGAATTCCCTCCTTTCTTACGCAAGAAATTTCTTGCTTTCCCTTGGCTCTTATGAATACCTCCCTGTGGATGAAAAAAGCCCTCATCGATTTGTCGACGACCAAGGGGCGATAAGCTCCTCTAATCTAGCCGAATATTGCAAAAGCTCAGGCACCGCGGATACGGTGATGACGAATTTCATCTCAGGTAAGGTCACTTCCTATACCAAAGAAGGATTATTCTCTCTCCAAGAAAGCTTCGATTATTCGAAGGATGAGATTTCCTCCATCTATAAAGGCCATATCGAGGTAAGAGATACCTATTTCTATATGAGCAATATCGCCTCGATCGCTTTCGAAAGCATGTTCAATGGCCCTTATCTTTATTCTTCAATACCTTCTTTAATCGGAGAGATATTCGGCTCTATTTCCTCAGAAGGAAAATCCCTTGTCCCGCTTGAGGCGAAGAATTGCGGCGGCATCTCCTATCCTGTTGAGCTCACCATTTCCGGCAAGACGCGCTTCTATGATTATAAGAAACAAGAAGGGATGGACCTCGCGGGTTTAATCCGCGAAAACATCTCCAAAATAGCCAACTCCATCCTTCAAGATAAAGAAGTGAGCATCACCATTGACGATATCTTCCCAATCAAGAGCCTTCTCTACCGCGAAGCGAAGAAAAAGAAGCTGATTTACCAAGATAATATCGCGGTTCCGATTGCCTATTATGGGGGTGGGGCAAACTACTCCAAAGTGATTTATAATAAAGACGCGGAAGTTCGGGATCATATTCAAAATGAATTGAAAACCGATATGCTTAGTGAGCTTCTTACCCTTGGTGAAAGCTCCGTGTCAACGATGAAAGGCATTCGTTCGATGATGAAACGCTGCGTTCTTGCCTGCATAGGCTTTAATGATTTCCGTTTCTCTTTGCTTAAAGGAGATGGATACCTTTATGGGGAAACCCCCAAGGTCGCTGATTTGATTTCGAATTCCAAATAAGGAGAAAAAACATGAAAAAAACAATCCAAACAATCTTGCTTAGCTTAGGGCTCTTATTGGCTCCTATCTCTTTAATGGGATGTTCTTTCTTCAACACGGATGATTCGGTCGTGAATATCAAAAACGTCGACGTTCAAAAAGACCAAGAGGGCAATACCGTTATCACCATTTATTATACGGACGTGAACTCCGAGCCGACCGTCTTCACCATTCCCAAAGGCAATGACGGCAAAGAGGGAAATGGCATCAAAAACATCGAATACACCCCCTTGGAAGATGATTCTGGAACCAAAATCACCATTTATTTCACCGACGAAAGCAAAGAACCTGTTTCCTTTCTTGTGAAAAATGGCGAAGGGAAAAAAGGAGAGGATGGCGCCGGAATCTTCGAATTGACTTCCGAAAGGGATGAGGAAAACAAAAGAACGGTGATTACGATTACATTCACCGATGACCGCGACCCCCTCGTTTTATACATCCCCGATGGAGAAAAAGGCGAGCAAGGCAATTCCGTTCGCAGCATCACCCAAACCTTATCCAGCGATGGAACGAAATATATCATTACCTTCCTTGATGATTTCGGGGATGTGATTTCCAGCATCGAGCTTCCTCGCGCCAATTCTTGGCTTTCCGGAACGACAACCCCTGATGACGAGAGTGGAAACGATGGGGATTTCTATTTTGAGACGACCCATTATTACGTCTATCAAAAAGTCGGTGGGAAGTGGAATAAGGTCGCCGAACTTGGCGCGGCTAAAGAGAACGAAAAAACCCACGAAGTCACTTTTGATGTAAATGATTCCGTTTCCGAAAGCGCCTATATCACCCGTGGGCAAAAAATCTACACCATCACGGAAGGAATGAATTTCTATTCCTCTGGTTTCGATCTTCCTTTGGCTAATCGTGTTGGATACGCCTTCTCTGGCTGGATTACCTCAAAGACATACGATGTCACCCTCGGTTTGTTCACCAATCTTACCGAAGTCTATAAAGACATGACCCTATACGCTTACTGGACAAAACAATAAAAAAACATGAAAGAAAGAACCCCTGGGAAACATACCTTATTAGGGACCTTAATTGCCATTATGGCGGTAGTCGGAAGCGTTTCCGTCGGTTTTTCGGCGTGGACGTTTGGGAATAACGCCACCAGCGCAAATGGGGATTTGACCATCAATGCCGATAAGGTGATGGGAAATTATTTTGAAGCGAATATCCTTTCTCCCGCTCTGGTCACCGAATATGGCTTCCTTGTGGATGATACCTTTACCGCTTCCTCAACCTTTATCCTCACTTTTAACATCAAAGATTTTCAGGACATTCTTCAAAGCAAAATCCATTTTGATTTCACCTTAAGCTATGATTCCTCAAAACTATCTTTTGATATGTTTTCTTCGACTAATTGCAGGGTTTCTCAAACTCTTCGTGCTGGAGGCTCCTCCCTTCAATACACGGTAGAGCAAAGCCAAGCGCATACCTTAAAAAGCCATTTTGATTTGGTTTTGCCATCTTCTTATCCAGAAAACGGCATCTTTAACGATATTAAAATCACAGTTAAAAACTTTGATTTTAGCGGTGATAGCGGCAAAAGTCTCGCCTCTACATTGCCTTCGCTTAAATTGCATCTAACAACGGTGGTGAGTCTTTAATGAAAATGCTCCATAGAAAAAGATTCATAACCTTATCCGCAATAGCGGCAGGATTCATTTCCCTATTTTCCTATTGCTTTGGCTCTTGGACATTTATTCAAGATAAGGATATTGGCTATGGATTTCAGAATTCTGAAGCTCAGCCAGTCGCATATATTGATGGGAAAGATACCATAAAATATTCAACGGTCAAAAAGGCTCTAGATGTTGCAGTAAGCGGAGAAACAGTTTACGTAATTCCTGGCGCTAAAAATACAGAAAACGGCACCCTTATCATCAAAAGTGGTGTTACTTTAATGCTGCCATATGGCGACAAAACAAGCAAAGAAACCTTAAATGCATTAGAAAATACATTATCGACAGGCACTTTTTCTGATGAAAGTAACGAAAACCTTCTATCTTCAAACATCAAAATTAATGGAACGCTAATTAATAACGAAACATTAGAGATAGGAGCTGAGCTAGGCGGTGCAGATGGAAATAAACAACTTGGCTTAGCAGTGGAAGGAAAATATTCTCAAATAACACTTCTTGGAAACAGCAAAATAGATAATTACGGAACAATTAATTGCTATGGCTACATAAAAGAAACGGAAGTAAATGGAA
>ERZ808240.3608-NODE-3608-length-14796-cov-12.629130_pt1 | contig 14796 bp, 12 predicted proteins | sample MGYA00521084_ERZ808240 | MGnify/ENA primary metagenome ERZ808240 (study PRJEB31516, sample SAMN03275571) | gut metagenome | biome: mammalia-associated habitat; material: feces | host: Papio cynocephalus | place: Kenya | collected 2012-08-06 ... | reverse complement strand
ACCGCATTTCTGCGGCTTGTAGGGATTTTAGGATTAAGTAAGTGTCGAAGATCCGCTGGAGAAATTCGAGCAGGCATATCCCGATGCTTTCAAGGCAAATGTCAAGATGCCTCCCATGGGTCATTTCGGCGATGCGGAGAGGGAGATCGGTCGCGTCTGCGTACAGCTGGCTTCTCCTGATTTCAAGTACATGAGCGGCGAGACCCTGACACTGGAAGGCGCGATGGGACAGAGACCGTAAGCGGCTGGAATGTTTTTTAAATAGGACTTGAAAGAAAGATAAAAAGATATTATAATCAAGACATAAAGAGAAGCAACCGCCCACAAGTGGTTAGCCTCCCGGCTGGGTTAATAAACCTACCTGTACTGGCCAAGTGACAAGGTAGGTTTATTTATTTGCGCGTATAATGAGTCAAAGTCCGAGCTTGCTCGAGACCTTGACGAATATCGCGATAACGTTGGGAACACGCAAGGCGTGTTTCCAACGGTTCGCTTGTTGATCCAACGGGAACTTCATACATATTCATTAGCACCACCTCCCTTCTTAGTTAGAGCTATAAGCCGGGAGGCTACCACCTTGCAACACGGTTGCTTCTCAAGAAGTGTATCATGCGGGTGAAGCCGTTTCAATTCTAATATTTCGTATACAATTCCACAACAAAAAAGTGCACAATACCATATTTAGTAGTCAGAGGAATAAAAAGAAAATTGTACGGACTATATGTAGCAAAAAAGAACTTTGACTCGGAACAGGCTGAAAAGTTTTTTCTAAAGTAAGAATTAGATTTTGTTATTTATCCCCGGGACATTTCCGTCCTCTCTTCCGTCTAATGGTCATAAGACGTATACTTATGAGGAAGAAAGGACGAGGCACATGGGAGAGGTAGAACAACTGGTGCGCAGGGCGAAGAGGCGGGATCCGGATGCTTTCTTCGCATCCTGATCAATAAGTGTAAGGATATCCTGCGCTTCGGGAGGCGGATGGTTTGTGTGGAGAAATTGCCGGAGCAGAAAGCGAAGAGCACGATATGCGGATATGATCTGGGAGCACGAACCGGTGTCTTCTTCGGAGCTGGTAAAGCTGACGGAAGAAGCCTTTCACTGGAAGCGCACCACGGCGCATAATGTGCTGCGCAGACTGTGCGACAAAGGTCTGTTTCGCAATGACAACGGGACGGTGACTTCCCTGATCTCCAGGGAAGAGTTCTATGCAATGCAGAGCAGACAGTTTGTGGAGGACACTTTTGAGGGCTCGCTGCCTGCGTTTCTTGCGGCGTTTACAAAGGATCGGGCGTTGACCGCAGAAGAAGCGGCGAAGATCCGGAAAATGATCGACGAAGTGGAAGGGGGAGCAGTGTGAAAAGAACTTCTAATCACTCAGAGCAAGGGCTCTATCGTGAAGAAGTTCTAAGTTTCACACGGAAAAACACGTTTTTCGTTGGTACTTATATTGACGATTGGTGTTGGAATGGAGAATAGAATGATTCGTATTTTTGTAACATTACTTACGATGAGCATCGGTGCGGCATGGCTGATCCTGATCGTATTACTTCTCAGACTTTTGCTAAAACAGGCACCGAAGTGGGTGAACTGTGTGCTGTGGGGATTTGTGGGCTTGCGGTTGGTGTGTCCTTTTGTGCCGGAGAGCAGGTTCAGCCTGATGCCGGAAGTCTTCCGGATGCAGAAGCGCTACGGTGCTGCGCCGGATTTGACATTTGCACAGACAACGGTGGGTGCCGGGAATCTTACGCAAAACGTGACAGATGGCTTCTACGTGACCTCGGGGCACAGTATCGAGGTGTATAGCGTCGATACTGCCAGCGGAAAACTGGGACTTGTCCGTTCCAACACGGAAGTCTATGACGAGAACGGAAATGCAGCCTATTACCGGTTGGATGATCAGGGACAGAATGCGGAAAGTACCGAAGAGGAGTACCAAGAATAAATAAGTTGACATACAGAACAAATGTTCTGTATAATGTATATGGGCGCTAGCCTTAAGGTGCTACTTCACGTTGACGTGAATGGCGGTTCACTTTTTGTGGAGAGTTGATAGCTCTGATTACATAGATCATCCCATATGGGAAATCTTGGAAAGGAGGACTCTGCTTATGCTAACAATCGGTGACTTGATTGCAGTGATTAGTATTCTCTGCTTAACCTGTTTGGGTCTTGGCTATTCGATTGGTTCTAATAGTGATAAGACCACAAAAAAATGACCGCCCCTAACCTGACAAGTTGAGCAGTCATTTTTTCTCATATAAATCAGGTGAACCGTCATCAGTAGCACTTTTCTAAAAATATGATAACATTACTTTTATAAAATGTCAAACTTGTATTTTATAAAAGGGTAATTTATAATATATAGGATTAACACAATTACGAATAGAAGACAACGGGGGGGCGTATGCATAAAAAGAAGGTATTCGCAGGCTGTATGATACGACATGGAGGGCTGCTTGTGGCAGAAGCAATTCTGGCACTGGCAGTCAGCGTGATCCTCGTGCAGGGAAATAAAATCATCAGTACTGTGATCGATGAAATGCTGTCAGGCAGGCAAGTCCTGTTTGGCAGCTTTCTGCTGCAATTTTTAACCTATACGGTGGTGGGCACCGTTGCCGCCTTTTTACAGAGTGCGGCAGCCAGCCGGTATGCGGTGGCGGTCTGTACGGAATACCGTGATCTGGTGGCGGAGAAGCTGTACCGCACGGAGTATAAATATTTTGATGCGAACTATTCTGCCACACTGCTCAATAAAGTCATCGGAGACCTGGGGGAGATCGCCAGCTTCTTAGAGACGGTGCTGCCGGATGTGATCGCCAGTCTCATCGGCATTTTTACGTATGCGGTCTACATCGGGGAAACGAACCTGGGGTTATTGGCAGTCATTCTGATCACCTATCCCCTGATCTTCTGGATCGCCGGGAAACTGGTAAAACGGATCCGCGGACTGCAGGCAAATTATCGGCAGAAGACGGACGTAATGGCACAGATCGCCCAGGACGCTGTCAGCGGCATCCTGGTACTGCGTTCCTTTGGCATCGAAGAGGTCTTTCGCAAGAAAATGCACCGGGCTTCCGTAGAACTGGTAGAGAACGAGGAGAAGCGCACCCAGATCACCAACACCGCCATCGTGGTAAGAAAACTGATCCAGTGGCTTCCCAACATTATCAGTGCGGTCTACGCCGTGTGGCTGGTCAGCCGCGGAGCGGTCAGTCTGGGTGGACTGGTAGGATTCATCCTGATCCTGAGTAAGTTCGTGGATGCTTATACCGGGCTGCCTTTTGCCATGGTGGACGCTTCCACGGGAATGGTCAGTGTGGACCGCGTGGAGAAAATTCTGTCTGCGGAGGAAGAACCCTCCGGTGAAGGAAGTGCGGATGCGGCGGCCCGGGCAGCAGAGAACGTGATCGATTTTAAACAGGTGGATTTTTCCTACCATGAAAATGTACCGGTATTGCAAGGACTTACCTTTACCGTGAAAAAGGGAGAAAACATCGCCTTTGTAGGAGAGTCCGGCGGCGGAAAGAGCACGATCTTCCGTATCCTCTGCGGTTTTTATGAAAAGACAGGCGGGGAATACCGCATCTTCGATAGGCGGATCGAGGAGTGGAATAGAGAAGCCCTGCGGGAGCAGATCGCGCTGGTATCCCAAAATGTATTCCTCTTCCCCACGACGATTGCGGAGAACATCGCCTACAGCAAGCCGGGAGCGACGAAAGAACAAATCGTGGAAGCCTGCAAAAAGGCGCAGATCCATGATTTCATACAGACATTGCCGGAAGGGTATGAGACGATGGTGGGAGAGAGGGGTGCTATTCTCTCCGGAGGACAGAAACAGCGCATTGCCATTGCCAGAGCGATCCTGAAGGATGCGCCGGTGCTTCTGCTGGACGAGCCGACTTCCGCTCTGGATGTGGAGACAGAGAGCGGGATTCAGGAGGCGATCCGTGTAGTGATGGCAGGCAGAACCTGTATTACCATTGCCCACCGACTGTCCACGGTGCAGAATGCGGACCGGATCTATGTGCTGAAGCAGGGACGGATCGCAGAATGCGGCACCCATGCGGAACTGTTACAACAGGGCGGCGTCTATGCAGCAATGTACGGAGAGGAGGCAGACCATGGAAAATTATAAGTTGTTTATCCGATCCATGCGTGTCATGGGGAAAAAGCGGTTTGTCTATCTCGGTTCCATCTTCGTCATGAGCGTGACATTTGCACTGTTCGGCATCATGAGTTCTCTGCTGATGAAATGTGTGGTGGACATCGCACAGACCGGCGAATATGAGAGACTGGGCTATTCCATCGCAGTCATCGTGGCGGTCGGTGTCATATCCCTGCTGATCTACCGTGTGGCAACGATCCGTTACAACGTGGAGGCAAAAAGAGTCTACGGTGACCTGTCGGAGAAGGTGCTGGATGCGGAAATGAGCCTGCCCTACAGCTATTATGAAAAACATCACAGCGGAGAGATTGTCTCCAAGGTGTCCTATGATCTTACCAAAATGGGTGACATCTACGGTTCCAGACTGCGGAGAGTGGTTATGCCCTTTTTACAGGTGGTGGCGTATCTGGTGCCGATGTTTCTGCTAAGTTGGCAGCTGACCTTATGCCTGTTAGCGGTCAACAGCGTGATGATGGCGATTGAACTGTTATTGTTAAATCCCATGCACCGCGTCAGCAGAGAACTGTCCGGGATCAACACCGCCATGACCAACCGGTTGTCAGACATGCTGCAGGGAATGGAGCAGGTGAGGATGTTTTCCGGTGGACGGGGAACCGTGGCAAAATTCGGAGAAGAGAACCACCGCTATGAGAAAAAATACGGTCGCAAGACGTTGTATACCGCCTGTCTGGAAGGCAGCAGCAAGGGCTTTGAACTGTTGTGCTCGCTGGTGTTTTTAATGCTGGGAATCTATTATGTGGATAGAGGCTATACTACCCTGGGAGCGTTGGCGGCGATCTATACCATGTATGCTTCCTTCTCGTTTCAGTTCTTACAGATCGGAAGATACATCCCGGAGCTGGTGGGGTGTCTCGCCAATGCCCAGAATATTTTTGATTTTCTCGATGAGGTGAAAGAACCGGTGGGCTGGTACCTTGCAGATGCCGGGGAACAAAAGCCGGAGGCAGTAGTGACCCGGGCAGGAACCGCGGCTGGGACGCAGACAGAGACACAGACCGGGACACAGCCCGCTAACGCTGTGGAGATTCAGTCCATCTGCTTCTCTTACACCGGAGAGGAAGACGTGCTCCGCCATTTCACTTTAGATGTCAAAAAAGGCGAATGTGTCGCCATCACCGGTGCATCCGGCTGCGGCAAGACGACTCTGTCCAAGCTGTTGTTGGGACTGTACCCCTTAGGAGATGGGGACATTCGGGTGAACGGAAGATCCATGCGGGAGAGTGACCTCACAGACCTGCGCAGACAGATCGCCTATGTCCCCCAGGAACCGTACCTGTTCCAGGGAACCATTGCGGAAAATATCCGCATGGGAAGACCGGACACCACGGAGGAAGAGATCCGCGAGGCGGCAAAACAGGCACATGCTCATGATTTTATCATGGAATTCCCGGAAGGGTATGACACGATGGTGGGCGAGCGGGGAAACAATCTGTCTGGCGGACAGAGACAGCGCATTGCCATCGCCAGAGCCATCTTAAAAGATACCTCCATCATCCTGTTAGATGAGGCGACTTCGGCACTGGATAACGAATCCGAGCAGGCAGTTAACGAAGCTCTCAGGAACCTCCAGGGACAGAAAACGATCCTGATGATCGCCCACAGACCCTCCACCATCGAGCTGGCGGACCGGGTCTGCAACATGGAGAGAATTTCACAGTAAGTTGTTTGCTCTGTGAGAAAACCTATACACTTCTTAAAATCAGAATAAAAACTTATACACTAAAAAGAATCCGGAGAATCTATCCTTCGGATTCTTTTTATATTCCACAAAAAAATCACCAAAAAATCCATTGAAAAATAATAAAAATGAACAGAAAAGTATAATTTTACAATAAAAACAGATACACTTCCGCTTTTGACCAAATATTCAGAAAATGATAGATTGCTTATTGTATAAAGTGTATAATTTTCTTTGGATATACACAGGGAGGAGACACATCCTATGAAATCAAACAAAGAAAAAGTATATGACTTTATCAGACTGCACGCGGATGAGCAAGCAGACCGCGGAATCTCCACCGCTTACATCGCGGATGCGCTGGAACTGCAGAGGACCAATGTGAGCAGCATTCTGAATCTGCTGGTACAGGAGGGCAGAATACAGAAATCCAACGGCAGACCGGTACTCTATAAGCTGGGGAGAGAGGACAGAGAGAAGACAGCGGAGTGTTTTACGGATCTGATCGGTGCGGACGGAAGTCTGCGACAGACGATCCAGCTGGCGAAGGCCGCTGTACTTTATCCGCAGAGAAGCCTTAACACACTGTTGGTCGGAGCCCGGGGAACCGGGAAGAACCGCCTGGCAGAGCGGATGTACCGTTTTGCGGTAGAGCAGCGGATCGTGCCGGAGAATGCACCGTATCTCCACATTGACTGTCATGACTATGCAGGCGGCGGTGAGCCGGATGAGAGCTGGAAACAGTCGGAACAGGGATTTGTCTTTTTTGACAATATCCAGTTCTTAAGTCCGAGAGCCAGGAGAAAAGTGTTGGAATATCTGCAGTCACCGGTGAGAAAGTACGGGGTGATCGTCAGCTGTACGGAGAGAGAGCAGTTGTCGGATGAATTCTTGGCGGAGTTCCCGGTGCAGCTGCAGTTACCCACAATGGCGGAGCGACCGCTTGCGGAACGGATGGAGATGATCAAGCATCTGTTTTCCAAAGAAGCTGTACGGATCCAACGGACACTGATCGTCCGGGGAGACCTGATGACCTGCCTACTCTTCTATGAATGCGATGCCAACTATTATCAGTTAAAAGGTGATATCAAGATCGGCTGTGCCAATGCCTATGTCAGGGAATACGGCAAACAGGGGGAAATCTCATTATTTATCAGCGATTTCTCCAACAATGTACGGAAAGGAATGCTCCGGTACCGCAGGGAAGCGGAGAACCTGATCGACTTTGACCAGAGGTTCACCTTCAGCGGAGAAGAAATCCACATCAGCAGACCGGAGGACGGTACCCTGTATGACAGAATCAGCAGAAAAGCAGCGGCACTGAAAGATACGGGAATCGAAGAGGAAGAGATCAATCTGTTACTGAGTATGGAGGTGGAAAGAGCCTTCGGTAAATACCAAAAGGAACTGATCCGGGACGTGACAGATAAAAAGCAGCTGGAGATCCTGGTGGAAGAAAAGCTGATCGGCATTGTAGAAGAGTTTTTACAGAAGGCAGAGCGGCAGCTGAACCGCAGCTTTTCCACTTCGGTATTGTACGGATTATGCCTGCATCTCAATGCCGTAATTACCGGAAAACGGGAAAAAAGTGCACCGGACCGGGAAAGCATTGCGGAGATTCTGGTGTATCACAGAGAAGAGTACCTGCTCAGCGAGGAACTGGCGGAGCGGATCAAAGAAGAATATGGTGTGGAATTGTCCATGGAAGAGATTCTGTTACTTACCATGTTCTTACGTTATCAGAATGAGGAAAAGACGGAAAGCATACGGCCGGTGCTGGTATTTGCCTTTTACGGCGCAGGCATAGCTTCCGCAATAGCCGGAACGGTCAGCAGCATGACGAAACTGGACAATATTTACCCCTATGAGATCACCAGTGAACGGGCTTCGGTACAGACTTACGGGGATCTTAAGGATTACCTGACGAAGGTACAGCAGGGCAAGGGAATTCTGGTGGTCTATGACAGCAGTTTCTTAGGAGAAATGCTGTTAGAGATCGAGAAGGAGCTGGAGGTCCCCATAAGGCAGATCCGGATGCCGGTGACGACCCTGGGAATCGAGCTGGCGAGACGTACACTTACCGAGGACGATCCCGACAAAATAATGTACAGCACGGCGAAAAGTATCGACGGCATTGACGGGTATCGTAAAAATTATATCATCACACTCTGTACCACGGGAAAAGGTGGTGCGGAGGAAATGAAGCGCTATATTGAAAAATACGGGCAGCTGGAGGACACGGAAGTGATTCCCATGTCTGTGGCAGACAAAGAGGTGCTCCGCGATAGTTTAAAACGTCTGATGACCACGGGAGTGATCCGCTGTATCGTGGGTACCTATGATCCGGGATTGTTCTCCATCCCCTTTCTATCCATCAGTGAAGTATTCGGTGCGAGAAAGGAAAGCCTGCCGAGACTGCTGCAGCTGGAAAAAGAAGCAAAGGCGAAGATCGATTACGATGCGATGTTTGCGTACCTGGGAGAACAGCTGACCCACACCGATATCGGGAAGCTGAAAAAGATCCTGCCGGATATCATGCAGGAGATCAATACTTCCCTTGGGGAATTGTCACTGGATGCGGAAGCGGGACTGCTGATCCATATCGCCTGCTGCATCGACAGACTGCTTGGCAGACAGGAAGTGGCGACGAATCCCAGAAAAGCGGGAATCCTGCTGCAATATGACCGGGAATTTAAGAAACTGTTGAAAATCGTAAAACCGTTGGAAAAAGCGTTTCACATCATTATCAATGATGATGAGATCGCAAACATTCTGACTATTATATATCAGCTTTAAGAACAGGAGGGCTGCAGTATGGAAGAAAACATACAGGAAAAACTGGAAGAAATCGCAATGATGATCATCGCTAATTCCGGGCAGGCGAGATCGGATTCTTTTGCGGCATTGCAGGAAGCGAAGGGAGGTAAGTTTGAAGAAGCGGAGAAGCTTCTTGCAGAGGCGGAAAAGAGTCTGCAGACCGCCCACGAATCCCACAGAGAACTGTTAAAAATGGATGCGTCCGGGGAGGTGGCGCAGGTGAGTATTCTGTTATGCCATGCACAGGATCATCTGATGGGAAGCGCACTGGCGCTTGATCTGATCCGGGAAATGATCGCACTCTATCAGCGATAAAAAGGAAAAATAAAGGAGGCAGCTTATGGAACGCAAAGTATTATTGATCTGTGCCGGGGGAATGTCCACGGGAATCCTGATGAGGAAAATGGAAAAATATGCAGAGGATCAGGGAATCTCTCTGAAGATCGAAGCGGCGGGAATGTCCGCATATGAGGATGTGTACAAAAATTATGATGTGATTCTGTTGGGACCCCAGGTGTCCTATAAAAAAAGTGAGATCGAACAGAACACACAGAAGCCCATCGCCGTCATTCCGGCATATGACTATGCCATCGGCAATGTGGCAAATATCATGAAACAGGTGGAGGAACTGTATCAGTAAAGGTACAGAACAAAAGTTATTAGAAAGTATTTCACAGGGAAGGAGTAAAGGTATGGCAAATTTTTATGAAAGTAAACCAATGCAGGCGATTAAAAAAGCAGGAGAAAAGGTAGTGGGGAATAAGGGAATTCAGGCAATTTCCTCCGGTATGATGATGGTCATGGGCGTAATACTGTTGGGAGCGGTATTCCAGCTGTTAGCCGTTATCTTACAGACCATAGGACTCATCGACCAGAGCTCCGGAATCTACAGCGCACTTATGGTACCTTATAAGGTATCCATGGGATTCATTTCTCTGTATGTGGCATTCACCATTGCATATTCATATGCAAAATCATTGAAAATGCAGGCGCTGATGGCAGGACTGAATTCCATTCTGATCTTCCTGATCGCGGCAGCACCCATCAAGACGGTGGATCTGGCAGGCGAGGCAGGCGGCACCTTTACCGGTATGGACACCATGGCATTAGACGCCAAGGGGATGTTCGTGGCGATCATCGTGGCACTGACCAGCGTACAGCTGACGCACTTTTTTGAAAAACATCATCTGGTCATCAAGATGCCGGATGCCGTTCCGGAGTTTTTACAGGATACATTCCGCTCCCTGGTTCCCCTGGTAGTGAATGCCATTATCTGGACCGTGTTGGGATACGGATGCGTTGCACTGACACAGACTGCACTTCCGGTACTGATCACCGGACTTCTGGGAATGCCTCTGGCAGCCCTGACCAGTGTTCCCGGAATCATCATTATTGTAATCATTGCCAGCCTGTTATGGACCATGGGTGTCCATGGAACTGTAGCAGTATATGCGGCAATCGCAGCACCTCTGATGCAGTATTACGCTACCAACTATGCCAACCATGAAGCAGGGCAGGCACTGGTATTCATGCCCATAGCACTGTTCGGCATTATCAACTGCTGCGGCGGTACCGGCAATACACTGGCACTGTGTGTCATGGGATTGTTCTCGAAGTCGGAACAGTTAAAGGCAGTCAGCAAGGCAGCCATTGTTCCCGGTCTCTTTAATATCAACGAGCCGGTGATCTTCGGCTACCCCATCATGTATAACCCGATCATGTGCATTCCGTTTATCCTGAATCCCGTGATCACCATGATCCTATGTTACTTCGGATACATGATCGGTTTCTTCAAACCGGCATATATCTCCATCACCGCGAACCTGCCCATCGGCTTTGCCCAGTATCTGACAACGCTGTCCTGGACTAATATCTTTATTCCGGTGATCGCATTTGCGGTAGCATTTGCCTGCTACTGGCCGTTCTTTAAGGTATATGAAAAGGAACTGGTAGCAAAAGAAGCACAGGCAAAGGAAGCAGAATAATGGAAGAAAAAGAAAAACAGAAAACATTTCCGGAAGGATTTTTATGGGGCGGTGCGGTGGCAGCAAATCAGGTGGAAGGCGCATGGCAGACGGACGGAAAAGGAGATTCTGTTGCAGATCATATCACCGCGGGGACGAAGACGTCTCCGCGGCGCTTCACCAGAGAAATCCGTCCGGAAGAGACCTACCCCAGCCATGAGGCCATAGATTTCTACCACAGATACGAAGAGGATATCGCGCTTTTTGCCGAGATGGGATTCAAAGTATTCCGGCTGTCCATTGCCTGGAGCCGTATTTTTCCCAAAGGAGACGAGGAGACGCCCAACCCTGTGGGACTTAAATTTTACCGGAAGGTCTTTGAGACCTGTAAAAAATACGGGATCGAACCGTTAGTGACCCTATCCCATTACGAGATACCCTATCATCTGTGTGAGCAGTACGGCGGCTGGACGAACCGGAAGGTAATCAGATTTTTCCTGAATTACTGCGAGACGGTATTCCGGGAATATAAGGACCTGGTGCATTACTGGCTGACCTTTAATGAGATGAATACCCTGGTCAGCCGCTTCGGTACTCTCTTAGCCGGAGGGATCCTGCCGGAGGACGGAGAAGATCTGTTTGGAATGAAGCGAATGGGAGCGCCGGAGAGTGCGGAGGAAAAAAGCCTTAGATTCACCGCACTGCATCACCAGTTCGTAGCAAGTGCCCAGGCAGTGAAAATGGCACACGAGATCTGTCCGCAGAGTAAGGTGGGCTGCATGCTGTCTGCGGCGGGGGTATACCCCTATACCTGCAGCCCGGAAGATGTGCTGGAGGCGCAGGCGCAGATGAAGCGCAGCAACTGGCTGTGCGGCGATGTGTGTGTAAGAGGCGAATATCCTTCTTTTGCGGAACGTTTTTTCCGGGAAAATGAAATTCAGATCCGTAAGGAGCAGCAGGACGATGAGATATTAAAATGCGGTAAAGTGGACTTTTTAAGCTTCAGTTATTACAGTTCCCGCTGTGCCACAGCGGATCCGAAAGTCGCACAGACAGCGGGCAATATGATGCTTGGTGTGGCAAATCCCTATCTGGAAGCCAGTGAATGGGGCTGGATCATTGATCCGAAGGGACTGCGGTATCTGTTGAACGAACTGTACGGAAGATACCAAATTCCGCTTATGATCGTGGAGAACGGTCTGGGAGCCGTGGATACGGTGGCGGAAGACGGACAGATCCATGATACTTACCGAATTGCTTATCTGCGGGAACACATAAGACAGATGTGGGAAGCAGTGCAGGACGGTGTGGAACTGATGGGCTACACCCCCTGGGGCTGCATCGATTTGGTCAGTGCAAGCACCGGTGAAATGAAAAAACGGTATGGATTTATCTATGTGGACAAGAATGATGACGGAAGCGGAACACTGGATCGGAAGAAAAAGGACTCCTTTGCATGGTATCGGGAGTGCATCCGGACGCAAGGAGCCAGTGTGCTTGATCCGGACAGAAAAGAGGATAGACAATGACGAAAAATACAGTGGAAATCATAAATAAGACAGGACTCCATGCCAGACCGGCGTCGGATTTCGTGCTGGCGGCAAAAAAATACGAAAGCAGAATCACGATCTGCAGAGAAGGCGGTGTGCCGGTCAATGCAAAATCCGTAGTGCGGATCCTGGCGGAAGGACTGGGACAGGGTGCGAAGATCGAGATCGCAGCGGAAGGCGCAGATGAAGAGCAGGCAGTGGCGGAACTGACTGCATTGGTAGTAAGCGGCTTCGGAGAATAAAGGCGGTAGATGCTTATGGAAAAAAGATTACAGGGAAACCCGGTGTCCGAAGGAATTGCCTGTGCAAAAGCCTATGTGTATGCTCCCGGGGAACTTGTGAAGGCACCGGAATATTTTCCGGAGGGACAGGAAGAGGAAAAATACAGAGAGTTTCAAAATGCCTGTGAACAGGCCGGACAGGAGCTGAAGGAGCTTTCCGACCGAATGTCTGCGGAAGATGCGGATAAGGCAAAGATTTTCGGTGCCCACCGGGAACTGCTTGCGGATGAAGAGATCTTAGAGGAGATCCGGGAGGCAATCCGGGGAGAGCGAATGACGCCGGACAGCGCGGTCAGCAAGGTCTATACGGAATTCGCCGAACTTCTGGCGGGCGTGGAGGACCCGTTAATCGCGGAACGTGCGGCGGATCTTAAGGATGTCAGAGACAGGCTGCTCCGGATCCTGTCGGGACAGGAAGGATGCAATCTGTCCGCTTTTTCGGAAGATGTGATCCTGATTGCGGGAGATCTGTCACCCAGCGATACAGCGACCATGGACAGGACGCATGTAAAGGGGATCCTTACGGAGAGCGGCGGCGCCAATTCCCATTCTGCGATTCTGGCAAGAAGCTATGGAATCCCGGCAATCCTGGGAATCCCGGAGGTGACGGTTAAGATCCGTACGGGAACACAGGTAGCCATGGATGCACTGACGGGAGAAGTATTTGTGGATCCCGGCGAGGAGCGACAGACAGCCATTCTGGAAAAAATGCGGGAATTTTCAGTAAAAAAGAAAGCAGAGCAGACTTTTCTGAACCGCCCGGCGATCACGAAGGACGGCACGGAGATCAAAATCGGGATCAATATCGGTTCGCCGGAATTCGACACCCCCACGGGGCAGTATGATTTCATCGGACTGTTCCGCACGGAATTCCTCTATATGGAAGGGCAGGAACTGCCGGATGAGGAAAAACAGTTCGCGGCATACAAACAGGCAGTACAGAGAGCGGAGGGGCGCCCGGTGACATTGCGGACACTGGATATCGGCGGCGACAAGACGCTGCCTTATATGGAACTTCCCAGAGAGGATAACCCGTTCCTGGGAAAACGGGCAGTCAGACTCTGCTTTTCGGAAAAAGAACTGTTCCTTGTGCAGCTGCGGGCAGCACTTCGGGCTTCCGCCTACGGACCGCTGCAGATCATGTTCCCCATGATCGGAAGTATGGAGGATATCCGTCGGGCGAAAAGTTGTCTCGAGGAGGCAAAACGGCAGCTTCAGGAGAGAAAACAGGCATATGATGAAAAAATCCGCGTGGGAATCATGATCGAGATTCCCGCCATTGCGCTGATGGCGGATCTGGCAGCGGAAGAAGTGGATTTCGCCAGCATCGGTTCAAATGATCTGACACAGTATGTGTGTGCGGCGGATCGGATGAATCCGGAGGTGGCAGAGTATTACCGAAGCGATTCCCCAGCAATGTTACGATTGCTAAAATTTGTATTTGAAGAATTTACGAAATGTAAAAAGGAAATTTCTGTCTGCGGGGAAATGGCAGGAAATCCGGAGACCGCCAGACTGTTAGTCGGGCTGGGAGCGAGGAAACTGTCCATGAGCAGTGGGAACATTGCAGGGGTAAAAGCCATGCTTTCGGGAATCTCCGTATCGGAGGCAGCAGAAGAGGCAGCGAAAATAAGTTTTCCCTCTTGACAGAAAAAAAGAATGTGTTTATATTTATAACAGTGTTATATAACACTGTTATAAATTTTTTGGAGGAAAAAGTGACAAAACCGATTGAAGGAGTTTCAGAGAAAATTCTCGCCTGTGCAAAAGAAGAATTTCTGGAAAAAGGCTATTCCGAGGCATCGTTGCGTACCATCGCGGCAAAGGCTGACACCACTACCGGCTCCATCTATTCCCGGTTCGGAGACAAGGAAGGTCTGTTCAGTGCCATTGTGGAGCCGGCGGCAGAAGGTCTGACACAGATATTTTTAAAGACGCAGGAAGAATTCCATGCCAGAGAGGCAGAAGAACAGCCGAAGGTGATGGAGACTTATGTGGCTTCCGGAATGGACGAAATGCTGGATTATGTCTACGACCGTTTTGAGGATTTCCAGTTATTGCTGGATGCGTCCTACGGTACCAGGTATCAGGATTTCGTGGAACATCTGGTGGAGATCGAGACCGAATATACTTACAAGTATATGGAGGCTACGCAGTTCGTACAGGAAGGCAGCATGATCACGGAAGAGTTTATCCATATCATGTCCAGAGCCATGTTCGACAGTATGTTTGAAGTCGTCCGCCACCGCATGGACAGAGATACCGCCAGAAAATACCTCCACATGCTGGAGAAATACCATTATGGCGGATGGGGAGC
>ERZ808240.3607-NODE-3607-length-14797-cov-7.196920_pt1 | contig 14797 bp, 12 predicted proteins | sample MGYA00521084_ERZ808240 | MGnify/ENA primary metagenome ERZ808240 (study PRJEB31516, sample SAMN03275571) | gut metagenome | biome: mammalia-associated habitat; material: feces | host: Papio cynocephalus | place: Kenya | collected 2012-08-06 ... | reverse complement strand
AATTCTCAAAGTCTTCAATATCCTTTCGGGTTATCTTGTCGATGTTCCATGCAAACTTTTCTCTGAGAACCTTATTCTTAAACGCTTCATATCGAGCCAGATCACGCACAAGAACTCGGAAGGCTTTTGTATGGTCGTAGGAGAAACGCTTTTTGTCCAAGTATTCCTCTGCTAAATCATAAATGGATATTTTCTTGACTCCACGCTTCTTCTTCGGATTAACGACATTACCATGCTGATGAAATTTGCGCACGATTTTATCAAGCCAATCCTCTGGAATATTTTCTTTGTCTACCTTGACAAAGGCATCCATTATAATTATCTGTAAATCCGCTAACAATCGGGCTTGTTCTTTGTTATATAGTACATCTGGGGTAATAAGCCTATCGGTAATAACGACCTCACCTCTTGTTGTAACGACATAACCTTTTGCCTTTGCTTCGTCTTTGCTGACTGAAGTAATCTTGTCTGGAATATCTACTCCCTGCTTCTTGCTCGCAGCCCTATTTACAAAATATCTGAAATGACGAGGTTGTATGAATAATCCATGACCCTAAAGTCAATCTTCTGACCTTGATAAAATCTTATCAATATCTCACTGCGATGAGTTATTTTGTCCTCTTTTGAGGATAATTTCAAATCAATATCGCCATAATACCTCTATTTTTATTTGTCTGCAAAGGTAATGGTAATATTTCCTACTCGCAATATTTTTGCCGAGTTTTCTGTAATCTAATGATATTATTCGGTATTTAGCGGAATAATACAATTATGTATTTAATTGATAATCAGTTGTTTTAAGATTTCGTAAAATTTCATTAGCTATTATTAAAATGTGCCTATACAGCCCTCTGCAAGAGCACTGTTATTGGCTCGCAACAGCAGTGCTCTTGCGAGCCAATAACAGTGCAACTGGATGCTCATTGCACCGCTATCACAAGCCGATTGCATTGCTCTTGGAAAAGCATGCGTCTGCAAGCATGCAACCGCCTATATACACGAGGCTGGGCACACCCCTTTATAGAAGGTAGTGTGCCCAGCCTTTATTAAACATATAATAAACTAATGGCTACGAAATATTCAAGTATTCTTTTCTTTTAAAATTACGCTTTAATAAATATTTTGAAATCAAACGTAATATGAAACTATTTGCATCGGTCCCATGACCTATTATACTTAAACATCAAACAAGGCTGTAGACAGGTAGCGTTCGCCTGTATCGGGCAGCAAAGCTACTATGTATTTTCCCTTGTTTTCAGGACGCTGCGCCAACTTGATGGCGGAAGCCAAGGCTGCACCTGACGAGATGCCCACAAGCAGCCCCTCCTCGCGTGCCGCTTCTCTGCTGGCAGCAAAGGCCTCATCATCGGTAATTGTAATGACCTCGTCTACCACTGAAGCATCGTAGGTCTGCGGAACAAAATTGGCGCCAATACCCTGTATCTTGTGCTTGCCAGCCTTGCCCGTGGTCAGCAGGGGAGAAGAAGCAGGCTCTACGGCTATGGCTTTCACCTGCGGATTGTATTCTTTCAGTCTGCGACCCGTGCCCGACACGGTGCCACCAGTGCCTACGCCAGCCACAAAAAAATCTATCTTGCCCTCGGTCTGCTCCCATATTTCGCGTCCCGTGGTATTGTAGTGCTTGTTAGGGTTTGCCTTATTTTCAAACTGCTCCAAGATAACGGCACCCGGTATCTGCTTTTTCAGCTCCTCAGCAGCCTTTACCGCACCCGCCATGCCATCGGCACCAGGCGTCAACCTTATTTCGGCACCATAAGCCTTTGCCAACTTTTGCCGCTCAATGCTCATGGTCTCAGGCATAGTCAGTATCAAATGATAGCCTTTTACAGCCGATACCAATGCCAAGCCCACACCAGTATTGCCACTGGTAGGCTCTATGATAGTGGCACCGGGCTGCAATACGCCTTGCTGCTCGGCATCTTCTATCATAGCCAAAGCAATACGGTCTTTTACGCTTCCGCCAGGATTGAAGAACTCTACTTTGGCTGCTATCGGTGCTGCCAATGCGTGCTTGGCAGACAACTTGTGGAGCAACACCAGAGGGGTGTCGCCTATCAGTTCGGTAACTTTATTTACTGTTTTTCCCATAAGATTGCTGTTTTAATGGGTTATACCTCTTGTTTGCTTCCATACTTTACCAAAAAGAACTTCTGCAAGGCTGTGTTTTATGTGCTTATGTTGTCATACTATTGATGATACCTTGCAGAAGCCACTCTCTATATTTATGATATGGAACTAACAACTCTTTATATCTCGTCGAAGGCCTGTGCCAAATCAGCTATCAAATCATCTACATGCTCTATGCCGATAGACAGGCGGATAGTGCCTTGAGAGATGCCTTGCTCTGCCAATTCTGCGTCATTGAGCTGCGAGTGGGTGGTGCTGGCAGGATGAATAACCAGCGACTTTACATCTGCCACATTGGCCAAGAGCGAGAATATCTTCAAGCTGTCAATAAACTTGAATGCTTCTTCCCTGCCACCCTTTATCTCAAAGGTAAAGATAGAGCCGCCCCCATTTGGGAAATACTTCTTATAAAGAGCATGGTCAGGATGGGTAGGCAGCGAAGGATGGTTTACCTTCAGCACCTTTGGGTGATTATTGAGATACTCCACCACCTTGAGTGCATTGGCTACATGACGCTCTACACGCAGCGAAAGCGTTTCAAGGCCCTGCAAAAGGATAAACGCATTGAACGGGCTGATGGTGGCTCCTGTATCGCGAAGCAGTATAGCACGCACACGAGTAACGAAAGCTGCCGATCCTACTGCATCATAGAAGCGTATGCCATGGTAGCTGGGATCAGGCTCGGTAAGCTGAGGAAACTTGCCTGATGCTTTCCAGTCAAACTTGCCCGAATCCACTATTACACCGCCTAATGACGAGCCATGACCGCCGATAAACTTGGTAGCAGAGTGTACTACGATATCTGCACCGTGCTCAATAGGGCGTATCAGGTAAGGGGTGCCAAAAGTATTGTCGATTATCAACGGTATCTTGTGCTTGTGGGCAATGGCTGCCACAGCGTCAATGTCTATAATATTGGAGTTGGGATTGCCCAAAGTCTCTATAAACACAGCCTTGGTATGGTCGTTGATAGCCTTGTCGAAGTTTTCCAATTGCTCCGGGTCTACAAAGGTAGCAGTAATACCATAGGTAGACAAGGTGTGCTCAAACAAATTGTAAGAGCCGCCGTAAATTGTCTTGGCAGACACGATATTGTCGCCAGCCTTGGCTATGTTCAGCACGGCATAGGTAATGGCAGCTGCACCAGAGGCTACCGCCAAGCCTGCCACACCACCCTCAAGGGCTGCCACACGGTCTTCAAACACAGCTTGGGTAGAGTTGGTCAATCGGCCATAAATATTGCCGGCATCACGCAAGCCAAAACGATCAGCTGCATGCTGAGAGTTGTCAAACACATAAGATGTGGTCTGATAGATAGGCACTGCACGTGCACCTGTGGCTACATCGGCCTGCTCTTGTCCTACATGTACCTGTAATGTTTCGAAATGTAACTTGCTTGTTGCCATAATATTTTCCTCCAGTTATTTGTTTATATGCTACTTGATAAGTTGCCAACAGCGCCCACCAAAAGCCTTAAAAGACTTCAGTCAAGAGTGAGAGTAGTGGGTTACTGTTCACGTTTGCAAAGTTACGATATTTGGATTTATCGTCCAAGAAGTTTTGTTTTTTTGGAGAAAACAGCTAATTTTGCAGCATCAAACAGAATAACATTACTGTTTTGGCTTTTTAATTAAAGGTTTTAAAGAATATTTTTCCATGACTACTATTGACAAACTGGATAAGGTAGACCTGCAAATACTGCACACCATGCAGGAAAACGCCCGTCTAACCACCAAAGAGCTGGCAGCAAGAGTGAGCTTGTCTTCTACACCCGTGTTTGAACGCCTCAAGCGGCTGGAGAGCAACGGGTATATCAAGAAGTATATAGCTGTACTGGATGCCGACAAGTTGCACCAAGGTTTTATCGTGTTCTGCAATGTGAAGATGAACAAGATGAACAGCGATATAGCCAACAATTTTACATGCGCCATCAAAGAGGTGCCACAAGTAACCGAGTGCTACAACATATCGGGCAGCTACGACTACCTGCTCAAGGTGCATGCGAAAGACATGAAAGACTACCGGGAGTTTATACTGAATGTGCTCGGAAAGATAGACAATTTAGGTTCAGTAGAAAGTGTGTTTGTAATGGATGAAATAAAACACGACTACGGACTGCACTTCTGACACACAGCCACCACTGCACAAACACGATTTAGTCAATACATATTTTTATATATAAGGTATAGCATCTCTTTACAAGATACTTGCCTTTGCAAAAGCATAGAACAATGAGGATAACAGACAATTACACTTTTCTTACACACGCACCCATCAGCAAAGTGATACACACCATGGCTGTGCCCACCATCATCAGCATGTTGGTTACCAGCCTGTACAATATGGCAGACACTTACTTTGTGGGCAAAATCAATACCCAATGTACTGCAGCCGTAGGCATATCGTTTTCTGTAATGGCCATTATTCAGGCCGTAGGCTTCTTTTGCGGGCATGGTTCCGGCAATTATATATCCCGGCAGTTAGGAGCAAAAGACACACACAATGCGGCACGCATGGCTGCTACCGGCTTTTTTCTCAGTATCAGTTTGGGCTGTCTCATCACCATAATCGGTCTGCTGTTTCTGACAGATCTGTCACGCCTTTTGGGTTCCACCCCTACCATACAGCCCTACACAGAACGCTACTTAGGCATCATTCTACTCGGTGCACCTTTCATGACAGGCTCTTTCACCATGAACAATCAGATGCGTTTTCAAGGCAATGCCACCTTTGCCATGTACGGAATAGTGTCTGGGGCACTGCTCAACCTGATATTGGCACCTCTATTCATCTTTGTATTTAAAATGGGCATAACAGGAGCTGCCACAGCTACTGTGCTGAGCCAAGCCACCAGCTTTGGCATATTGCTGCACATGACACACCACAAGCGCAACATCAGTATACAGCCAAAAGCCTTTACACCAACGGCTGCTTTCTTCAAAGAGATTGTCATGGGCGGTACACCTTCGCTCTCACGACAGGGATTAGGCAGCATAGCCACCATTATGCTGAATGTAGCGGCAGGTGCCTATGGCGATGCAGCCATAGCAGGCATGTCTATCGTCAACCGTATCTCTTACTTCGTATTCTCCGTTATCATCGGCTTGGGACAGGGCTTCCAGCCGCTATGTGGTTTCTGCTATGGTGCAAAACTGTACAGCAGAGTGCGCCAAGGCTATATGTATTGTGTAAAGATAGGCACCATAGCCCTCACCGTTACAGCCATTATGGGCTGCGCTTTTGCAGAACCTATCGTGCAGGAGTTTCGCCACGACCCACATGTAGTAGCCATAGGTGCCGTGGCTTTCCGCTGGCAGTTGCTCACGTTTCCGCTCATGTCTACCATCATCCTCACCAATATGCTCATGCAAACCATACGCAAGCCTGTCAGTGCCAATCTGGTAGCTGCCGCACGCAACGGGCTGTTCTTTATACCGCTCATCATGATATTGCCCCACTTCTTTGGGCTGTCAGGTGTAGAGATGTGTCAAGCCATGTCAGACTTGTGTGCTTTCTCCCTATCAGTTCCTATCGCATGGAATGCCTTTAAGCAAATGCGAAAGCTTGAAAAACGAGCTTGATAAGAGGCAATGTTATTAAACAAGAAGCACATTTCGTCAATAGCGGAAAATAGTTTACAAGCTATAAATAAGTCAAAAAAGCCGTATTTCTCGATATATTTATGCCACTATATTTGGACAGGCGTCTTAATTCACGTATTTTTGCATGATAAACGTATGCCACAAATAGTAGGAAGGTCATCTGCTGCCATTCATGTCGTGGCAACAACAGCTATAAATCAGATACATCATTAACTATTAAAAAAGAAAGAAGACAATGAAAAAATTATTTGCAACACTCCTTACCGCTGGCTTCGTAGCCTGCATGCCGTCATGTGGCACAAGCAAAAAAGCTGAAGCAAGCGACCAAGGCATCAGCGGTAAATGGACTATATCTGCTGTAGAAGGCTACACCATCAACAAAGCAGAAATAGAAAATGAAGCCTTCATGAATTTCAATACGAATGAAAACAAGGTAAACGGATGTGCCGGATGCAACACTTTCTTTGGCGAACTGAAAGTCAACGCCAAGAAACATACCATAGAGTTTGGACATGCAGGCAGCACACGGATGCTCTGTGCCAATATGAAAGTGGAAGACAAGGTGATGAAAGCACTCAACAAAGTAGCTAAATATGAATTGAAAAAAGATGGCTCACTGGTGCTGAAATCAGCTGATGGAAACGATGTTATCACACTCGTAAAATAAGCATTGGCAGCATTCTTTGTCAATCATAGATAAAAAGCGATCAAAAGATGATTACCTTTTATATATAGGTATAGTCTTCTTTTGATTGCTTTTTTGCGCTTGCTGCTTGCAGATAAGCGGCAAACCACACTGCATAGACAACTTACAAAACTGTTCAACAAGCGAATTTTAATGCACAATATATTCGTCAATGTGCACTTTTTGTACCTTTTTCTTGGGTAAAAAAAAGAAAAGACGTACTTTTGCAGAATAGGAATCTTTACATTTAAATTTAATATATGGGATTAAAAATCATCGTACTTGCCAAGCAGGTACCAGACACACGTAATGTAGGAAAGGATGCCATGACAGCCGAAGGCACCGTCAATCGTTCTGCCCTACCCGCCATCTTCAATCCTGAAGACTTGAACGCACTGGAACAAGCGTTGCGTTTGAAAGACCAAAACCCCGGTTCTACCGTAGGTATTCTTACCATGGGTCCTCCCCGTGCAGCAGAAATCATTCGTCAAGGTCTCTACCGCGGAGCCGACACAGGATGGTTGCTCACCGACAGACTCTTCGCAGGTGCCGACACACTGGCCACATCATACGCACTGGCTACTGCCATCAAGAAAATTGGCGGAGCTGATGTAATCATCGGCGGACGCCAAGCCATTGATGGAGATACAGCGCAAGTAGGTCCGCAAGTGGCACAGAAATTAGGACTTTCTCAAGTTACTTATGCAGAAGAAATACTGAAGTGCGAGAACAACATACTTACTATTAGACGCCATATTGACGGTGGTGTGGAAACAGTAGAGGCTCCTATGCCTATCGTTATCACCGTAAACGGCAGTGCAGCACCATGCCGCCCATGCAATGCCAAGCTCGTAATGAAATACAAACGCGCCAATGTACCATTGGAGCGCACGGCAGACATGCCTTATGCTTCACTCTATGAAGAGCGTCCTTACCTTACACTTAACCAATGGTCTGTAGCCGATGTTGACGGAGATCCTAAGCAATGCGGACTCGCAGGCTCACCTACCAAGGTAAAAGCTGTCAGGAACATCGTATTCCAAGCTAAGGAAAGCAAGACCCTTACTGCATCAGATACCGATATAGAAGGGCTTATCACTGAATTGTTAAACGAAAAGATAATCGGATAAGGATGAACAACGTATTTGTATATTGCGAGATAGAGAACACCACTGTTGCTGAGGTTTCTCAAGAATTGCTTACCAAAGGCCGAAAATTGGCTAACCAATTAGGCGTTGAACTGCACGCTATCGTAGCAGGCACAGGCATAAAAGGTAAAGTAGAAAACCAAATATTACCTTACGGAGTAGACAAACTCTTCGTGTTTGATGCTGAGGGGTTATTTCCTTATACATCTGCGCCCCACACCGACATACTGGTTAACCTCTTCAAAGAAGAGCATCCACAAGTATGCCTCATGGGTGCTACCGTAATAGGACGAGACCTCGGTCCACGCGTATCTTCTTCGCTCACAAGCGGATTGACCGCTGACTGTACAGAACTGGAGATTGGTGATTACGACGATAAAAAGCAAGGCAAACACTACGATAACCTGCTGTACCAAATCCGCCCTGCCTTTGGTGGAAACATCGTTGCTACCATCGTTAACCCTGAGCACCGGCCACAGATGGCCACAGTGCGCAGTGGTGTCATGCAGAAAGCGCTCTACACAGGAAAAGCAAAGAACGAAGTGGCCTACCCTGAAGTAGCCAAATATGTACCTGAAGCAGACTATGTAGTAAAGGTTATCGACAGACATGTAGAAGCAGCAAAGCACAACCTTAAAGGCGCTCCTATCGTAGTAGCTGGCGGTTACGGTGTAGGAAGCAAAGAAGGCTTTGACATGCTCTTCCAGCTTGCCAAGGAATTGCATGGCGAAGTGGGTGCAAGCCGTGCCGCGGTAGACGCAGGATGGGCTGACCACGACCGTCAAATAGGACAGACTGGCGTAACAGTTCATCCTAAAGTGTACATCGCCTGTGGTATATCAGGACAGATACAGCACATAGCCGGTATGCAAGACTCTGGCATTATCATCTCCATCAACAGCGATCCTGATGCTCCTATAAACAAGATTGCAGACTACGTAATCAACGGAACCGTTGAAGAAGTGGTGCCAAAACTCATCAAGTATTATAAACAGAACAGCAAGTAACGACCCAATGGCAAATTATTATAGCGATCATCCGGAGTTTGATTTTTACTTGAATCACCCGGAAATGAAACGAATTGTTGAGCTCAAAGAGCGCAACTTCACAGATAAAGACAAGTATGATGACGCTCCTGTAGATTTTGATGATGCCATCGAAAACTATAAACGTGTGCTCGACATCACTGGCGACATAGCAGCCAATATATTAGAACCTAACAGTGAGGACGTAGATTTAGAGGGACCGCACCTCGTTGACGGCCGTATGCACTATGCGAGCAAGACTTATGAAAATTTGGATGCCACTCGCAAGGCAGGCCTTTGGGGTATCTCAATGCCTCGCCGCTATGGTGGTCTTAACCTGCCCATCACTCCTTACTCTATGGCTTCTGAGATTGTGGCCACTGCGGATGCCGGTTTTCAGAATATATGGAGTCTTCAAGACTGTATAGAAACACTCTATGAGTTTGGCAGCGAGGAGCAACGCAAGAAGTATATTCCACGCGTTTGCGCAGGCGAAACAATGAGTATGGACCTTACCGAACCTGATGCTGGCTCTGACCTTCAGCGTGTAATGCTCAAGGCTACTTACGATGAAAAGCAAGGGTGCTGGCTGTTGAACGGCGTAAAACGCTTTATCACCAATGGCGATTCAGATATACATCTGGTCTTGGCGCGCTCTGAAGCAGGCACACACGATGGCCGTGGCTTGTCCATGTTTATCTATGACAAGAACCAAGGCGGTGTAACCGTTCGCCATATAGAGAACAAATTAGGTATACATGGTTCGCCAACATGTGAATTAGTGTACAAAAACGCCAAGGCAGAACTATGTGGTAGCACCCGAATGGGCCTCATCAAGTATGTCATGGCATTGATGAACGGTGCCCGTTTGGGCATTGCAGCACAGTCAGTTGGCGTTAGTCAGGCAGCTTATAATGAGGCTTTGGCCTACGCTAAAGAGCGTAAGCAGTTTGACAAAGCCATTGTCAACTTCCCGGCTGTTTACGATATGCTCTCCCGTATGAAAGCAAAACTTGACGCAGGTCGCAGCATTCTCTATCAAACAGCACGCTATGTAGACATCTACAAAGCACTGGAAGACATCTCACGTGAGCGCAAACTTACCCCGGAAGAGCGTCAAGAGCTGAAGAAATACAGCCGTTTGGCTGATGCATTTACTCCTATTGCCAAGGGTATGAATTCTGAATATGCCAACCAAAACGCTTATGATGCAATCCAGGTTCATGGCGGTTCTGGCTTCATTATGGAATACAAGAGCCAGCGCTTGTATAGAGATGCACGTATATTCTCTATCTATGAGGGCACCACACAACTACAAGTAGTGGCTGCTATACGCTACATTACCAACGGTACCTATCTTACCATCATGAAAGAGATGCTCAACAATGAAGTATCTGAAGACATGGCACAACTCAAAGAGCGTGTACTCAAACTGGTAGAACTCTACGAGCAGGCTTTGGAATATGTAAAACAAGCCGACAATCAAGAGATGCAAGACTTCTTGGCACGCCGCTTGTATGATATGACTGCCGACATACTGATGTCTCTACTCATTATCAGCGATGCGTCAAAAGCTCCTGAACTCTTTGCCAAGAGCGCAAACGTGTATGTACGCCACGCTGAAGAAGAAGTGATTGGACACAGCGTTTACGTAAAGAACTTTATAGCGGAAGAGCTTGTCAACTTCCGCGCTGAATAACAGGTTCTGTCCTGTTGAACCTTATACGCCACAGCTTGCACACGCAGGTTGTGGCGTATTCTTTATGTAAAGAATGTTAAGACAAACACTATTTTTTTACTTTTTATACTATCAGATGCATATAAATAAAGTAATTTTGCACAGGCTTAACAACTGATTTGTTCAACAACAAGCGACAAAACATATCAATACAAATTATAAAACAACAATGAAGAAACAAACAAAAGCCATTGATACACCTTTCAAGCAGAAGGATGCATACGGCTCATTGAGTATGCCTGTGTATCACACAGCAGCCTACGAGTTTGAGACTGCGGCCGACATGGCCAATGCCTTTACAGGAAAAGTAATAGCTCCAGACTATTCAAGAGTGATGAATCCGACTGTCATGTACTTGGAAGACAAGGTTAAGGCACTGACAGATGCCACTGCCGTAGTGGCCATGTCATCAGGAATGGCGGCTATCAGCAATACACTCATGTCCCTTGCTGCCACAGGCAAGAATATTGTTACATCGCGCCACATGTTCGGCAACACCTTCTCACTCATCACAGAGACCTTGAAACGCTTCGGTGTAGAAGCACGTCCTTGCGACTTGACTGACCTAAATGCCGTTAAACAACTGGTTGACAAGAATACATGCTGCATCTTCCTGGAAATCATTACCAACCCACAAATGGAGGTAGCAGACTTGAAGGGACTGTCTGAAATAGCTCATGCAGCAGGTGTTCCCCTTATAGCAGACACCACAGTGATACCTTTCACTGAATTTTCCGCCAAGCAATTAGGCGTTGACATAGAGGTGGTATCGAGCACAAAATACCTTTCTGGCGGTGCCACTACCTTGGGCGGACTCATCATTGACTACGGCACCACACCCGGATTTACCCACCGTATCAAGAACGAAATGCTGTTTAACATGGGTGCTTACATGACTCCCCACGTGGCATACATGCAATCTTTAGGCCTTGAAAATCTCAATGCACGCTACCGCTTGCAGTCTGCCAATACCCTGGAGCTTGCCCAACGTCTTACCACCGTGCCAGAAATCAAGCGCGTCAACTATGTAGGCTTGGCAGACAACCCTTACCATGCCATTGCAGAGCGCCAGTTTGGCAAGACTGCCGGTGCCATGATGACCATTGACATGGAAAGTAAAGAGGCTTGTTTCCGCTTTATAGACCACTTGAGACTGGTGCGCCGAGCTACCAATTTGTTTGACAACCGCACTTTGGCCATCCACCCTGCCAGCACCATTTTTGGCCTTTTCAGCGATGAAGAGCGTGCTGCTATGGACGTACTTGACACTACCGTAAGGCTGTCGGTAGGCTTGGAAGACATGGATGATGTGTTTGAAGACATCTGCCAAGCTGCAAAGGCCTAAACATACAGAAAGAAGTGCGTGGTCAAACCATTGTTTTGACCACGCATAACAACACACAACATCAAACAAACAATCATGAGTTACGATTTCAACAAAGTAATAGACCGCCGACACACGGGGGCACTGAAGCTGGAAGTGCTCCAAGAGCGCTATGGCAGAGCAGACTTATTGCCACTATGGGTGGCCGATATGGACTTTGAGACCCCAGAGTTTATCACCCAGGCACTAAGAAAACGTCTCGACCACTCGCTCTTCGGCTATACCGTAGAGCCTGAAGACTATTGGCCAACTGTCATCAAATGGATTAAGGAACACCATCAATGGGATGTAAAGCGTGAGTGGCTGAGCTATATTCCCGGCATTGTAAAAGGCATAGGCATGGTCATCAACGTGTTTACAAAACCCGATGAAAAGGTAATTATCCAGCCTCCTGTATACCATCCTTTCCGCCTTACGCCTGAAGGTAACCACCGCGAAGTGGTGTATAACCCTTTGAAAGAGAATGAAGATGGCTCTTACTCTATGGATTTTGACAACTTAGCAAAGGTGGCAGACAGCAAATGCAGGGTGCTTATACTGTCTAATCCACACAATCCTGCGGGCATTGTATGGAGCAAGGAGACATTGGCCAAGCTGGCAGATTTCTGCTATGACCACCATATATTGGTCATCTCTGACGAGATACACTGCGATATGGCATTATGGGGCAACAAGCATACGCCCTTTGCCACTGCCTCTGAGAAGGCTGCCCAGTGCAGCATTACCTTTGGAGCACCATCCAAGACCTTCAACATTGCAGGCATTGTAAGTTCTTACTCCATTGTTCCCAACGATGAGATACGCCAACAGTTCTACTCATGGCTAATGGCCAACGAGCTGAATGAGGCGCCATTGTTCTCGCCTATCGCCACTATTGCAGCTTTTCAACAAGGCGAAACGTGGCGTAAGGACATGCTAAAATACATAGAAGAGAATGTTGTCTTTGTAGAAGACTATTGCCGTGAACATCTGCCACAAATAAAGCCATGGCGCCCGCAAGCTTCATTCTTGGTATGGTTAGACTGTCGCGCCTTGGGGCTTGACCACGAAAAATTGGTAGACCTCTTTGTCAACAAGGCACATTTGGCTTTAAACGATGGCGAGATGTTTGGCCATGGCGGCAAGGGTTTCATGCGAATGAACATTGGTGCACCACGCAGTGTGCTCAAGCAAGCCCTCGACCAATTGGCTAAAGCCATTGCCGAATAACAATCAATATCTGCAAGAAAGACGCGATGAACACAGATATACAACTTTAACTAACCGCTATTGCATATCGGTGTTTTACAAATACTGCTGCAACAGCCAACCGTTTTTACCAAACGATTGGCTGTTTTTTTATTGCGTTATCAGCCATTTGATTTGTCTGTTTTTCAGAAAAACACTATCTTTGCATAAGATAGGCTGCACTCGGCAATGATAAAGCAAGCTTTCATTGCACTCATTTGCACTATCTTTGCAACATACAATCTACAAACTATACATTATGAAACAATTTCTATGTGCGCTTTTCTGCGCTTGCGCAAGTAGCCAAATCATGGCTCAAACTACAGGCTTAGGACATATTGATATCGGATATGCCGATGACCCTTCCATCTCTATTCCCAAAGACTTCAGCTTTACCAACCAGCCGCTATTGGTGTTGCAAAACTATAACGAAGAACAAAGCATCAATATCTATGATGAAAACCTGATACTGCTAAAGACCGTCATTCCACTGTACAACGAACGGTTCAGCTATACACGATATTATAAAGACCAAGAGCGAAGCGTGAGCAGTGTGAGCATACAAGCGGAAAGCACAACGCCTTATGAAAAAGATTTCAATGCCTTTGTAGAGAACATGAAGATGACGGAACCTGCATTTGACGAATCGTGCCTTATCATCACCGGCAGGAGAATGGCGACAGCATCGTATCTTTCAACTATGACAGGCTAAACTACCAGACCAACGAACAGATGTATTTTGGCTATGAGCTGTTTCAGTTTAAGTATCCTACCTACTACCTCGTGTTCAGCAAAAACGGCAACACTGTGCACCGCTGTGCCTACACCGCCACTTACACCGACTGGCAGACCGTTGGCACGCATCAAGAGGAAGACACCTGCCCTTTCAATACAATCAAATTAGGCTATGTAAACCTCAACAACAGTATAGAAAACAACAACTTCTACTTTACCGTTTCGCAAACACTGTTCAACCAAGATAAGGAGTTTGAATATCTGATACCCAAGTATGCCATAAGAGAAAGCAATGGTGATGTCAACACGGGTGAAGTGGTTGGTCCAAGCGAAGTCAACCAATTGGAAGACCTCAAGCGCACTGTCGAAGATGATGAGCAAGGCAAGCCTGCGATAACAGGATTTCAAGTGGTGGCAGCCAACGGCACTGTGGTAAAAGACCTACTGTTTGACGAGGGTTTTACAGCTGCCATTTACAATCCTTATGCGCTTGTCATTGTCATGGGCAACAATACCTATTTAGCTTTTGACGGATACAAGAATCATGAGCGCTGCACTGTATTTTACAAGATAGACCGCTTCTTCAACAGCATCAAGAAGGTGCAAACCACACCGGGAACCATGCGTATTCAGCCTACTATTGCCAACAAGCATGCCACTATCCATGTAAACTTTGGCGACAACAATGTCCAAAGCTCCTCTCTCACAGTGTCTACCGTTGGCGGAAAGATGCTGCAAAGCGTTCCCGTGGCAGCAGGACAGGTCAGCACACAACTGCAAGCGAGCGGACAGGCTGGCATGTACATTATTACACGCATGCAGGGAAATACCGCCAAAGAAACACGCAAGATTATCGTAAAATAGCTGTTCACGAAAATTTTCATCGGCAATCCAAGCAGACTTTGGCTTCATTTCTTCATGGAACAACAAACAGGTAGCTTTCTTGTCTACACAAGACAATAGAGATACCTGTTGCTAATTTTCATTGTCTCGCTGCCGCCATCGGTTTGCCAAGCGGCCGTATAAACAAAAGAGAGACACCTCACAAGAAGTATCTCTCTTTGTACGCCTGCAGGGGTTCGAACCCTGGACCCTCTGATTAAGA
>ERZ808240.3606-NODE-3606-length-14801-cov-46.535739_pt1 | contig 14801 bp, 11 predicted proteins | sample MGYA00521084_ERZ808240 | MGnify/ENA primary metagenome ERZ808240 (study PRJEB31516, sample SAMN03275571) | gut metagenome | biome: mammalia-associated habitat; material: feces | host: Papio cynocephalus | place: Kenya | collected 2012-08-06 ... | reverse complement strand
GCGGCCTTGGCACGACGGCAATCGCCGCACCAATCGGCCCCGTAGAAATCAATCGCTGCATTATTCGCCATGACGAATCCCCCTATTCATAACATGCGACCGCATGGCCATGCGAAATCACGCGAATCATATATGACCACGTGAGCATTCACCTGACGATCGCATTCGGCATGAACGGCCTTGATTCCGAAGGCCATCCTCCGCTGCTATGGTACAGTGGTTTCCCCTTTGACGCATTGCAGTACTGTATGCGTTGTCAGCCGCAACGAACCAGCCGTCAGGCATACACATGCTGCGCGAGCGTGAACAAATCCTCACCGGCATGACGCTGGAGATAGTGTTCGTAGGCGATGTCGAACGCCTGACCGAGGTCTTCGATGAGATCGCGCTTGTCTTCGATGCCGACCGCGAGACGAACCAGCTCGTCGGTGATGCCGACCTTGAGGCGCTCCTCGCGGGGCAGTTCGAAATGGGTCATGCGACAGGGCAGTTCGGCGAGGGACTCCACCGCACCGAGCGATACCGCCAGACGGAAGACGTGCAGGTTGTCAAGCACGTCCGCCGGATCGACGCCCGGCACGACCTCGAAGCTCAGCACCGCGCCGCCGCCCTTGAGTCCGTTCGAGGCGAGCTCGTACTCATGGCCGGGCAGCCCCGGATAGTGCACGGACTTGACCAGCGGATGCAGCAGCAGGTAGCTGGAAATGGCACGCGCGTTCTCCTGCTGCCGGTCCATACGCAGCGCGAGCGTCTGGATGCCACGGCGTACCGAATCGCATTCGTTCGGGGCGAGCACGCCGCCGAGACGGTTCTGCGCGAAGTAGATCTTCTTGCCGAGATCATCGTCCTTCACCACGACCAGACCCGCGTTCACCTCGGAATGGCCCGCGAGGTACTTGGTGGCGGAGTGGATGACGATATCCGCGCCCTGGTCGAGCGGCTGCTGTAGATACGGGGTCACGAACGTGTTGTCCACGATGGCGATGGCGCCATGACGGTGGGCGACCTCGGAGATCTTCGTCACGTTGTTGACCTGCAGCAACGGATTGGTCAGCACCTCGAAATACACGGCCTTGGCCGGACATCCATGCGCCGCGCCCGTCGCGGAGCGACCGGAGACGGCGTCCTCGAGCGCGTCGTAGTCGGCGGTGTCCACTTCCTCGACCAGCACGCCCCAACGCTCGAAGTACTCATGGAACAGCGAGTACGTGCCGCCGTAGATGTTCTTGCCGACGACGATGCGGTCGCCCGGGCGGAATATCGACAGCACGGCGTGGATTGCCGCCAGCCCGGAACCGAATGCGAAGCCGCGCGTGCCGTGCTCGAGCTGGGCGATCTGCCTTTCCAGGAACTCGCGGGTCGGGTTGCCGCTGCGCGCGTAATCCCAACGGGGCATGGTATCGACCGATTCGAAAGCATAAGTGGACGAGTTGTAGATCGGCGGGTTCACGGCTCCGGTGTTGTTGTCGTTCACCGGCAGGCCATGGACGAGCTGAGTGTTGAACCTGGTCATGATGTGCACCCCCTTGGGTCTGATGTTTCCTTATACGCCCTTTGCGCGATTGCTACTGCCATTAAACGCGATTTTCGCTCACGGCACGCGCTACACCTTATCGGCATTGGTTATAGAACGCTATCGGAGGGCAATGCCTCCCGCTCGTGTGGCGATTCCGCAAAGTGACGACATAGAAAAATGCCGTTCCCATGGAATATGCATTCCCCTGGAAACGGCATCATCGCATACACGGGGTCACGACGTCGACCCCTCAGTACGCACCGCGAATCGCCTGATCGAGATCGGCAATCAAATCGTCGGCGCTCTCCAGACCGATCGACAGACGAATGAGATTGTCGGTGACACCCGCGGCAAGACGATACCGTTCCGGCACTTCACGGTGCGTGATCCGAGCCGGATCGACGATCAGCGAACGCGCGTCTCCGATGTTCGGAATGTAGCTGAAGATTCTTGTGCCATCAAGGATTCTCCGCACATTCTCCTCATCGCCGTCCACGAGGAACGACAGAATCTGACCTACGCCATGCGGATAGCATGCACGCACCAAATCATCCTGCCCTGTTGTGCCGATACCGGAATAATTGACCGACAGCACATGCGGCGCGCCCTGCAGATACCTTGCGATGGCCGTAGCCGACTTCACCTGTTGGCTCACACGCTGCGGCAATGTCTCCAACCCGACCAACGACAGATACGCATTGAACGGACTCTGCACGGCACCGAACGTACGCAGATATTTGATGCGGATTCTGCGGATGAACGCCTCATCGCCGAAACGCGACGAAAAACTGTGCCAGATATCGTTACGCTCATCGCTTACCACGATTTCCGTATTCGTGAATTGCGGATAACGGCCATTCGCCCAATCGAAATTACCCGCATCGACCACTACGCCACCAATGGCGTTGCCATGTCCGGTGATGCCCTTGGTGGTGGAATGCACGACGATATCCGCACCGAATTCAATCGGACGGAACAAATACGGCGTCGGCACGGTGTTATCCACAATCAACGCGACACCATGGCGGTGAGCCAGTTCGGCAAGCGCCGCGATATCCGTGACTTCCGTGGATGGATTCGCCACCGATTCCGCGAAAATGGCTCGTGTGCCATCGCCGATCTTCGATTCCACTTCGGCAAGATCGTTGATGTCATGCACGAAATCGGCATGAATGCCGAACTGCGGGAAAAACGTTTCCATGGCATCCACAGACGCGCCGTACAGATTGGTCGGCGAGATGATTCGCCCGCCGCCTTCCGACGCGCACAGCAGCGCATACGATACCGCGGCCATGCCGGACGATACGGCGACCGCGGCGATGCCACCCTCCAACGATGCGATGCGTTTCTCCAATGCATCGACCGTGGGATTCGCCACTCGCGAATACGAGAAGCCCGCCGTTTCACCCGCGGCAAGCTGATCGCCGCGCACCGCGTTTTCCATGTCGAAAGCAGCGGAAGCATAAATCGGCATCGTGGCCGCGGCGCCGTTGTCGAGGGGAGCATAGCCCGCATGCACACTGCGCGTGGCAAAATGCTGTGTTTCAGACATCCAGTTTTCCTTCTTTCGTGGCATCGGTCATACGTTCCATCCGACTCAACGCGGACGTCGCGATCCGAGCAAGCAAGCACGCGCCCTGTGCAAGGGCATCAAGACGCGGATAGAACGTACCACCATGCATGGGACGATCGGCATTACCAACTCCAAGATATACGAACACTCCGGGCGCATGGTCCTGGTAGTACGAAAAATCCTCCCCTTCCAAGGAAGGCGCCGGATCATTCACCACAAAACCAAGGTCCTCCGCAGCTTCACGCGCCGTCCCCGTCCATGTCTCGTCATTGGTTACAGCAGGCGAACCATATTCCCAGTCGAAATCAGCGGCCACACCATATGCGAGCGCGACACCGTTGACGATGGACTGTATCCTGTCATGGATCAACACGCGATCCCGGCTATAGGCAGTCCGCACCGTACCCTCAAGAAAGGCCTCGCTAGGAATGACATTCCATGTGGAGCCAGCTTCGATATGCGTTATCGAAATGGCCCGAGGGTGCGTTGGATCAACAGTTTTGGACGATATGGTTTCGATGCCATCGACAATTGCGATCGCCGGACGAATCGGACTGATGCCGAGATGAGGGCGGGCAGCATGCGAGCCGTCACCACGCACGGTGACATGGAACTTGTCGACGGCGCCGCTTTGCGGGCCGGCCCCAATAAGACATTCACCAGGCTGTGCAAGATTCGTATCATGCGTGCCGAAAAAGGCCTCGACATCATCCAGCATCCCCGTATTCAGCACGGCGACCGCCCCTGTGGGAGTGTCTTTGTCTGCGCTTACCTCTTCAGCGGGCTGAAAAATGACTTTCACCGTTCCGGCGAAATCATGCCGACGCTCGTGCAGCCAGAGCGCGGCTCCCAAGGCCACGGTCATATTATAGTCATGACCGCAGCCGTGCAGGAACCCCTTGTTCACCGACGCGTATGGCAACCCCGTGTCCTCTTCAATGGGAAGACCGTCGATGTCGCCACGAATCGCAACGACATGTTCGCTTTCCTGAGAAGAAGCGGTTCCATCAATCCGGGCTATCAGTCCCGTTTCCAGACCAGAGTCGAGCACATCGATACCCGCCTCATCAAGGATTCCACGAATTTTATTCGTGGTTTGGAATTCGTGATATGAGGCTTCAGGATGCTGGTGGAACCATCGGGCGTACTCTTCCAAACGCTGCTGGAACGTTGCGTCGGCCATATATTCGTTTCCTTTGTCATTCATTGCCATCGATCATGCGTTCCATGCGCGGACGATAGAATCGACGGTTTCGGTGAAGGCCGGAGTTCCCCATGGCTGCCGATACGTACCATTTTCATCCGGAACAAGTCCAATCAGTTGACTTTCCTGCTCGGTGACAAGACCTTCAGTACGGTAAATTCGACGTGCGAAATCCCATAGATGCGGATAATCCACGATAGCCGCGTCAGGCGCCGGAAATGCCGAACGATATCCAATGTCGAAAGTCAGCAGCACGCCGAACAAATGCAAATCGGCATCTGTCAACTGTTCACCAAGCAAATATCGGCTACGGGACAGAATGTCATCCAGCCAGCCCAGCCGCGCATAGAACACACGTCTCAATGCAGCATGGGTCTGCGCGCCGTGAAGGAAATCACGCTTGTTTAATCCCCGCGGTTGTTGAAACTGTTGCGCCGACGCATACACGATAGAGAACAATCCATCAATCAAATCACGATCGATGATATCATCCAATTCATCGATTTGCTCACGTAATTGCTCTGGATACAATGCAACATCAGCATTCGACCATCGTATAATCGAACGGCTCAAGTTACGCCAGTCATCGCAAAGATGTCCCTCGTCGTCCAATACACGCACATCCGGAAGAATTCCAGAGATTCCCGGCAATGTCGAAGCCTGCCTCTTCTCGATATGGGCAACAATTCCTCGGGAGTGCGCAATACGATACGCAAGCAAGACTGACCACGCTCGCGGATCCAACGGTGAATATCGCAGATCAAGCCCGTTGCCGGTAATCGGTGCGTCAACACTTTCAGCGGAGGGTTTTGCAGAAATAAAGAATCCGAGCGCATTTATTGCGCCATTCGGCAGAACACGTGCCTGTGCACTTCCATCTAATGTTTGCTTATGCTCGCTCATGTTATTCTCCCGTTCGCGTATATCCGCACTCATCAATGCATGATTCAATCGTGATCTCAATATTCTGTTCGTGTGAAACTCAGCAATCGTTGCCCACTGTCCACGATAATGGTCTCCCAATCAGGACGTCGATGGAAACCACACGAGTAATACAGTTGATGGGCATACACCATCTGCGGACTGGAATGGAGTTCCACGGTTCTGTACCCGTAGGCTTTAGCAACCGCTAAAGCCTGATGCACCAGTATCCGACCAAATCCGTGTCCACGTCCACATGGCCCCACGCCAAGCACATTGAAAGTGTAATTCTCCTCATGATAGAAATCAGGCTTCGGAGTCAGAACCGCTGCCACAATATGCTGCTCACCATCAACAATCACCCAAACATCTGCAGTTTCGGCGCGCTCCCGAATACGGCGCAATCCATGGCCATATTCCTCAGTGACCCAACATCCATCGGTGAATGCCTCATACAAGGTCTCTCCTACTGCGTCATACTCGCTGGGATCAGCCAAACGCAGCAAAAAACCGCCATGCAATTTTTTCCGAAGCAGCGTTTTCGGCAATACGTTCATATTTCCGAATCTCCTTATCGCGCAAATCATCGTGCCAAAGCATCGGGCGCGCACCTCAAAATGAAGTCAGCACGCGCCCAATGCCATGCCATGCACCTTTGGCGGTTCAATCAATCCGCCTGCGGTTTTATCGATTCAGGCTTGGTAGTAGTTAGAATATGCGCCGAATCGCCAAAGTTCGTAGGATCCGCCCACACCCGGACCGGAGTATAGCGGGGAACCACTCACATTCTCACGACCGGCCGGCTCCAGCCATTTCTCGTAGACCGACTTGCGATAATCCTTGGTACTCTGCGGCGTCGGACCAGCCTCGGAGAACGGGTCTCGGGCATAGTTACCATTTTCATCCGGAATGTATCCCAAATCGAACAGCTCCGGCTCGTCGATGAAGCCCGGCGTCTGGAACAGGTCGCGCGCGTAGGCCCATAGGTTCGGGTAATCCCACACGTGCACAATCTCGTCCTCACCGGCGTGCAGGCTTTCCAGGAATCCGCGACGATAGCCGAATTCGTAGGATTCGAGGGTCTGGAACAGCCGGACGTCGCTATCGGTGAAGTTCGGGCCGAACAGGTATCGGCGGGATGCGAGGCGGAAATCGTAATCGGCCAGACGCGCCTTGAAGATGGTATAGGCCGCGCGTGCAGCGCCGACGGAGTTGGCGAAGTTCACCTTGTAGGTGCCGTTGTTGATGTCATCAAACAGCTGCTGGTTCAGTAGATCGATTTCCTGACGCAGCTCCTGCGGATACAGGTCGGGAGCGCCCTGCTTGTGGAATGGCGCCCATGCGGTCTCCAAGTCGTTGCTCAGGATGTGGTAGTTATTGGTCACCACCTTGCCGGTCTTCAAATCGATGACGGTGGGGGAAGTGCCACGCCCCTGGAAGTTCGGGTCGGTAGCACGGTAGAAGTCGTTGAGATGGTCGTAGCCGAACAGCTCCGCCACACCGCCCGGCGTCTTGGTCAATTTCCAGCCATTTTCGTCGCGGCCGTACACCACTTCAGGCACGAATGCCTTCTCCAAACCAAGCAGACGAATCACAATGCGCTGGCGGCGGTTCCAGCCACAGCCAAGAGCGCCAAGAATGTGGTAGCGGCCCGCTTCCACAGGAGCCTGACCCGGATTGTTGCCGAACCGGACGGTGAATGCATTGCGCTGGCGGCGAAACGCACCATCAGGAGTTTGCTCCACGGTGGTCTCCTCAACCGGGCGGTCGCGACCCTGCGGATCCTCGGCCTTGCGATGGGCGCGAACGCCACATGCATTGGATGCCGGTGCGGATAGTTTGACAGCATTCTCTTTGAGCTCAAATGCCATGGTAAATGCCCCTTACACGTGATGAATCAAAAACATATATTCCCTTCGGCACCAACCTCGCCTCCGGGTTAATTCATGATTATGCTCAGCAACATTCACGACACAGCGTCTTCTCTATACGGTTTTATGTGGTCTGAACATAAGAATTTCTTATTATCGGAAAAAGTGATGACCTGTACTCATATAAGCCTAGCCTTCGCAAACGCCGGTGGCCCACTCCTCAGTACAAGGAGCGGGCCACCTAAGCCACAGCCTTACATCGGCCATCACCAGTTCTGCAGTTGCGCCCGCTGCAGCCGTTCAAAACGATGCGCCAGAACGCTGTCCGTAGGATCATGGTCGCCGGCACCGACGTACCGACCATGATATTCGGGGACGAAATCCGGGTGGAAGTCCCTGCCTCGGATGACAATGCGGCGCTTGCGCTCCAACGCTTTGAGATCATCCAAGGGGTTGCCGTCCACAACCAGCAAATCGGCCTCGTACTGAGGGGCAAGCACACCTGTGATACCAGCCAAACCGATGGCGGCAGCCGCCCGCGACGTGGCGGCAATGAGAATCTCCGGACGCGGGATTCCCGCCTCCTCAAGTTGGTAGAGACCGAACAGATAGGCTTCCGGCGGAATCACTGCGCCAATATCATGCCCCGTCACAATTTTCACGCCCTGCCCATACAGGTCACGAGCGCGCGGCGCAATGGTCTCCCCTGGCACGGGCGGATACGACGGCGGCGCGGCGACGTCCACGTAGATGCCTTTCCTTGCTATTTCCCTGGCAAGTTCGGGCTCGAACCTAGTGGTACCGTCATCGCTGATGAACGTGCCATGGGCGATGTAATCGACGCCCGCTTCCACCGCGCGACGAATACCCTGGGTGCCATGTGCGTGCACTGCCACGCGATGCCCAAGCCTATGCGCATCCTCCACCAGCGCCGAAAGCTCCTCCACGGTAAATTGTGCCTTCCACTGGGCGGTGCCGGGAGTGAAGAAGCCGCCGGTGGCACCGACCTTGATCACATCGACGCCCGCCTTGTGATGTTCACGCACCGCATGGCGAATGTCGTCGATGGAGTCCACTTCGCTGCCGTCACGCCAGTCATGGCCACCCGTAGTAGTGATCATCGGACCAGCCGCCACGATGCGCGGGCCTTCCGCCAGCCCATGATCAATCGCCTCACGGAGCGCGACGTCGGTGTAGAACGCGGATCCCAGCGACTGCGCCGACGTGACGCCGACCGAAGCGAGCCTGCGCGCCCAGAACAGCGAGTGCAGCGCGTTCCAGCCCTGTTCATGCAATTCCGGTGCGGAGACGTTCGGCGCTGAGCCTGGCCGCGCCCCGAAATGCGCATGCGTCTCGATGAGCCCGGGAAGCACGGTGGATTCGGGGTATGATTCGCGGATCCACGAAGCGTATCGTTCAGGAAGATCGACCGATTGGCCCACCCACTCGATGGTCGTCCCATTGATGGCGAGCGCCGCATCATGAAGAACCTCATCCGGCCGACCGGTGATCACCGTTCCGGCGGAAATCACTCGCCTATCCAGCTGGCTCTGACCGGGACCTGCGATATGGCCGCTCTTGTCTGTCATCGTCACTGTTCCTTCCAGATGGTGCTGGAGCTGAAGAGGTGGCCCGCGACCTTGCTGGTCACAAAACCATGGACAGACTTGGAAGCGGCCCAGTTGTCACGCGGAATATACAAAGGCAATACGTACGCCTGATCGTTGATCACATAATCCTGCAGCTTGTCATAGGCTGTCTGGCGTTCCTGCTCGGTCTTGCCACTCTGCCCCTGCTGAATGAGATCCACCACCTTCTGATCGTTCTTGAGGAACACGCGGTTCGGTTCGGACTTCCACAGATATACGGAATCGACGGAAGTCGAAATATCAAGGCCGCTCATGGAGTTGTCGAAGGCATCGTTGGTGTTCCTCTCCCAGGTCTCGGTCACGGTTCCCAAATCGCGTGCCTTGAACGTGAATTCGATGCCGACGTTCTTCTTGAGCTCGGAGGAAATGGCCTGCGCGAGCACGTCGCGCGAATCACGCACATACGGAGCATCTGAATACAAGGAGATGGACAGACGCTCGCCCCTGGCATTCACGCGGTACCCCTGGGAGTCACGCTTCTTCCAACCGGCCTTGTCGAGCAGCTTGTTTGCCTTGTCCTTGTCGAAGGTGATGCCCTTGAACGCCTTGTTGTAGAACACGCTGGCAGACGAAAATGACTGATTGGCATAGGTACCGGTGCCGTAATAGACGCTCTTAATGATCGCCTTGTAGTCGGCGCCCAGCTGGAAGGCCTTACGCACATTCACATCGTTGAATGGAGCCTTGGTCGTATTGAAGTATAAGGAATATGCAGTGCCAGAATTCAGCACTTGGTAATAATCGAACTTGCCATTGGACTTGATCTGGTTGATGTCCTGAGAGGGAACACCGTTAATAATGTCCACCTGCCCCGAAGTCAAAGCACCGGTTCGTGTGGAGGCTTCAGGCAAGAAGCGGAATACCAGTTCCTTTGCAAAAGGCAGGGATTCCTTACTCTTAAGCTGCTTACTCAATGCCTGCGGAGCCCATTTGTAGTCACTGCGAGCTTCCAACGTCAATTGGCTACCCTGCTTATACTCTTTAATGGTGTATGGACCTGTTAACGCAACGGACTTACCACCGGCAGCCAGTTCTTTGGAATCTTTCAGAGACTCTGGAGAAATGGGAGCCGTGCTCAAATCAGAAAGCGCCGCAAGGAAACCCGGGTAGACCTGTTTCAAAGTAAATTCAACCGAATAATCGCCGGTCTTTTTCCAGGAATCGAGATACTCCTGCCAAGTCGCCGGCTTTGAGTTGTTCTTTGACGCGTAGTAGTCAAAATTCGCGATGACCGCGTCGGCATCGAACTTTTCCCCATCGGAAAACGTAACGTCCTGGCGCAAGGTTAAATCGATGGTCTTCTGATCATCGCTCTGCTTATATGCACTGGCAAGCCAAGGCTGGTAACTGCCGTCATCCGCCAAATACAGATAGGAATCGGTCAGATTTCGCAGAATGGGTGTGGAAGAATCCTGCGCATTGGTCTGAGGATTTAGCGTCTCAGGTTCCTTCTCAATGCCCCACGTAATAGTCTGTCCTTTGACCGGGGTTCCGGAATTGGCGGAGGAAGTAGAGGAGTCGTTGCCGCCACCGCAAGCGGACAACGACAGACCGGCAGCAAGCATTGCAGCTATGACTATAGTTCGGAATTTACGTTTTGCCATGGTTAGATTCCTTACTGAATGCAAATCGAAAATAATCAATGGAATGATCGGACTTGTATGGTTTGTGTGGTTTTAGCCCCATACGGATTGGTCACATGGGCTTCAGAAAAGATTGCAGATGGTGTCTCGAGGACGGGCTATCGAATTGCGCCGCCCTCGTCAGAAGTGTTATCGCCGCTCAACGCGGCATTCGTCCCTCCACCGGGATCGTCGGCAGCGCCGCAATCAGACGCTTGGTATATGGATGGGACGGCTTGTTGAACACCTGGTCGGGATCACCGCTTTCCACGATGCGCCCGTCCTTCATCACAATGACCTGATCGGCGATGTGGTGCACAACACCTAGGTCGTGCGAGATGAATACGATGCCCACCTGCGTTTTGGCCTGGATATCAGCCAGCAAATCGAGGATCTGCGCTTGGATCGACACATCCAACGCCGATACCGCCTCGTCAGCGACCAGCACGGCCGGATTCACCGCCAATGCACGCGCAATGGCCACGCGCTGGCGCTGGCCTCCGGACAGCCGATTCGGCGAATAATCCGCATACTCCCGCGGCAGCTGCACCAGATCCAAGGATTCATCGACCTTGCGGCGGATCTCGTCCTTCGTGTACTTCTTCTGTACCTTCAGCGGCTCGGCAATGATCTTGGATACACTATAGCGCGGATCGAATGAGGAAATCGGATCCTGCGAAACCACTTGGATCTTCTGTCTGCGCGACCGACGCCGACGTTCGGGAATCGGCGACCACGCCTCGCCTTCCAAAGTCACCGTGCCTTCATTTGGCTCGACCAGCCCCGCAAGAATCTTGGCCAGCGTGCTTTTGCCTGACCCAGACTCCCCCACGATGCCAAGTGTCTCCCCACGATACAGGTCCACGCCGGCGTCCTGCACTGCAGTCACAGTACCGCCGTGATGGCTGTGATATGTCTTGCCGACATGTTCCGCATGAAGCAGGTTCCGGTCGTAATCAATGGTTTTCTGCGGCAGCGTCTCATGCTTGATGCTGGACAGTCTGCGCCCACGGGAACGCGCAGATGGCACTGCGGCAAGCAGCAACTTCGTGTATTCCTGTTGCGGGTGGTGCAGGATCTGTTCCGAACTTCCCTCCTCCACGAGCTCACCGTTCTTCATGACGAGAATACGATCGCATACGCTGGCTACCACGGCGAGATCGTGAGATACCAGAACCAGCGCATTTCCCTCTTCCTTACGACTTTTCAGAAGATTCAGCACCTGCGCCTGCACCGTCACGTCCAGCGCGGTAGTCGGCTCGTCGGCGATAATTAGCGCCGGATCATCGGCAACGGCACCCGCGATGAGCGCACGTTGGCGAAGACCACCGGAAAGCTCATGCGGATACTGATTCTGTCGAATCCGCGGCTGCGGAATACCAACCTCATCGAGCAGCTCGACGACCTTTTCCGCGCTCTTCTTCCTGTCCATCTTGCCGTGGGCGTTCAATGCCTCATCGACCTGGTATCCAATGGTTTTCAGCGGATCAAGCGATGTCAGGGCATCCTGCAGCACGAAGCCGATGCGGCTGCCACGGATATTCCGCCAGTCCTTGTCCCTGTAACCGATCGTGGATTCGCCGAAAAGGTTGAATTCCTCCGCATGCACATGCTCGTCATCAGCGTAAAGCCCCAAAAGCGTACGAACCGTCACGGATTTGCCAGAACCGGATTCCCCGACGAGTCCAACGGCCTCGCCACGGCGAATGGTGAAGGAGATGTTTCTCACAACATGGTGGAGGGATTCTCCCTCGCCGAAATCGACATTCAGACCACGCACCTGCGCGATGACATCATTCTGCGTCATGTCACTTCCTTCCTTCGAACGACTTCTGCCAAGCCTGGCCGATAACGGTGAACGAAATCACCGTCAGCACCAGCACCACACCTGGAATGATGCCAGACCACCATGCGACACCCAGATAGTTGCGAGAATCCGCGATGATCGTTCCCCATTCCGGAGTCGGCGGCTGCGGGCCTACCCCAAGGAAGCTCAGACCGGAAACACCAATAATCGCCTCACCTACGCTCATAGTGACCATGTAAGGAATCACGCCCAGTGAATTCGGAAGCACATGACGCACCAGAATCGTCAAGCGTCCCAGACCAAAGGTCTTACTTTGCTGCACGTAATCAGACAGGATAATCTTCTTGGTCTCCGCGCGAATCAGACGCGTCAAGCCCGGAATGCCCCCAATTCCCAATGCTAGAATCAAGTTCTGAATGCCGGAACCGGTCAATCCCACAATCACCAGCGCAAGCAGGATTGAGGGGAATGATGACAATATATCGATCACACGCATCACCACGTTGTCCACGAATGAGGAACGAGAAGCGCCGGCCAATGTGCCCAAAATAATCGCAAACGCCAGTGCAAAGACCGTCACGGCAAGACCGATACCAACCGAATACCTCGCACCATATACGATGCGAGAAAACAAGTCGCGCCCCAGATAATCGGTGCCGGCCGGATGAGTCACGGACGGAGCCTGATTGACGGACAGCAAATCGTTCTCCACCGGATCGAATTTGGTAAACAGCTGCGGCGTCACGACCATCAGCAGAATAATCATCAGATACGCCGATGCCAACACCACGCTCGGATGCCAGTGCCTTGCCGTCGTAACCAGCACCCGGACCTTGCCGGCAAATGCTTCTGCAAGCCTAACACGGTCCTTCACGGTTTTCGTGTCCTGTATGACATGATGGTTCTCCAAGGAATTGTATGAAACAGATTCCGCAATAGTGACTTGGCTCATGGCTACTCCTCAGTGCGTGCGATCTTGAGTCGAGGATCGACAAGGTAATACAGCACATCCACCACGGTGGAAGCGATGACAAACACCAGCGACGACACGAACGCCACGGCGAGAATGACGGGAAGATCCTTGGTATTGATGGCGTCTACGGCAATCTGGCCCAGACCCGGACGGCCGAACACCTGTTCGGTAATCACGGCACCGCCAAGCAAACCACCAACCATCATGCCACCAACGGTTAGAGCGGGAATGCTTGCATGACGCAGCGAATGGCGGAGCCTGATAGCCGCCGGAGACAGCCCCCGGGAGAGTGAGGTCAGCGTGTGGGGCTGCTCCTCGCTCTTGGTGACGCCCTGACGTAGAATTTGCGACAGATTACCACCCATGGGGATGCCGATGGCGAGTGCTGGCAATACCAGTGATTTGAAACTTGAATCACCGGCCACGGGGAACCACCCGAGGCGGAAAGAGAATACGAACAACAGCAGGATGCCGAACCAGAACGGCGGCGTGGACAGCAACGTCAACTCGGTTCCCTTGTACAGAGAACGCACGAAGACGTTGGTTTTGCCACTGATCAACAGCGAACCAATCAATGCCACGACGATGGCGATAGCAGCGGCCACAAGGGTGAGTTGAAGGGTGGCAGCGAACTGTTCCGCGAAAATCGCATTCACGCTTTTCTTCTGCGCATAGGATGTACCGAAATCGCCATGAAGCAGTTTGCCGACATATCCGATATACTGCACCGCCACAGGCTTGTCGAGTCCCCATTCGGCGATAACACGTGCGCGAAGCTCGGCGTTGTTCTTTTCGGAATCAGTAAGCAGCGAGTCAACAATATCGCCAGGAGTGAGATGAATGGCGATGAACACCAAAGTCACAGCGCTCCACACCACGAAAATAGATTGAGCGATACGCGATGCGATGAAAACCGCAAAGTTTCTGAAGGACATCAGCCTCTCTTTGGCCGTTTCTTCGCGAATCACATCATGAGATGTGCCATCATCTGATGCCAGATGAATTCGCGGCACCGCCTGTGAAACACTCATATTGTTCCCATCTCTTCGTACATGAGGCAAACTCTTATTCGCTAGCCCCATCTGTGATTTGCTATACGATTACCAACCACTTTCATGGCGTTGATGCCTACTTAACTCGTATTTCTTCCCCGCCACGCGCCACTACTTATCGACGCTAGTTATATAACGTGCAAAACAACATAACGTTTATTTATAGACCGCTATCAATCACGCAGAAAAGAGACATCTACAAAAACGCATGGAGCACGAATACACATGCTTTCAAAAGGCGAAGTCAAAGAAAACACCGCTTCCACCATGAAATATGAAAGTCACCTTTGCACAGAGAACGTGCCATCAATAGCCACACGATTCTGACTGAAACGTCATTGTAAAGACGCAGAATGCCCCACGTCCAAGGCAAACGGATAAATCAGGACTCATATGCGCTCATTCCGGCAGCAACATGCATCGACGAGATTCACACAAAAATAAGGCACACGCCAAGCATGACTATCCGATTAATGAAACGGGAATCACCTGTAGCTCACACCGCATATGGCATTGTCGTATATATGCGGAAGAAATCAAAGCACTCCCACGACCCTGCGCACGGCCTCACGCAGCAGATCCTCCGACTTGAGCAGGCTGAACCGCACGTAGT
>ERZ808240.3604-NODE-3604-length-14807-cov-18.665537_pt1 | contig 14807 bp, 9 predicted proteins | sample MGYA00521084_ERZ808240 | MGnify/ENA primary metagenome ERZ808240 (study PRJEB31516, sample SAMN03275571) | gut metagenome | biome: mammalia-associated habitat; material: feces | host: Papio cynocephalus | place: Kenya | collected 2012-08-06 ... | reverse complement strand
GAATGTGCTTTCAGCACTCAAATAAGCCATGCAATTTATTGCATGGTAGTTGACACCTTTTCAAGTAGTGATATATATTTTGAAAATAAAATTTTTAATACTGAAATTGATTTAAAGGCTATACTAGATTATTTTTATTATTTGGATAATAAATATTGTCCACTTTCCATTATAATTGAATTACTTAACAATTGCAATTTTAATTGTGGATTTTGCTATATACATAATCGAAATTTTTCTAAACAAATTGATTTTAACCAATTAATCTCTATACTAAAAATATTAATAAAAAATGGTCTATTACATTGCGTATTAACAGGTGGAGAAATTTTTATGTATCCAGAGTTTATTAAGTTATATACTTTTTTGAAAGAAAATGGTGTATTAGTTACTTTATTTACAAATCTTTCTCTTCTAAATGATAATATTTTAACCGTTTTAAAAAAATATAAGCCTTTTAACGTTGATGTAACTTTATATGGATTTAATCAAAAAGTTTTTGAAAGTACTACTAATGCCAAAAATGTAGATTGCAAGTCAATTTTAAAAAATATAAAATTATTAAAAACTAATGGTATAAATGTTTCATGCAAAACGCTAAATGTTGCTAACAATATTTGTGATTTTGATGTGATAAAAGAATGATGTAAAAAAGAAAATATAAATTTTAGATATTCATCTAATTTATTTTCAAAATATAATGGGGATTTTCCAATTGAATATCAAATAAATAATAATGATATATATTATCAAAAATACAAAGAAAAAACTTTAACAAAAAATAATAAAAAGATTAATTTTTCTTGTTCCGTAAGCAAACATTCATTATTTCTTGGATATGATTTAAAAATAAGGCCTTGTTGGAAATTTTATAATTTCGGTTAGTGACAAAAATATAATAAGCTCTATCAACTCGCTTCAAGAAAAAATTGGTTTATATTATGGAAAAGTTTTAAAAGGTTGTAAAGGATGTTCCTCTTATCCTATATGTAATGAATGTATCGTAAACGAATTAGCTGATAAAAATTATAATATAAAGAATTCATGTAAAAATAATTTAGAAATATATAGAAAATTAAAGAAAGGAAATAGTGATGAAATATGAAAAGTTTTTATATAACAACACCAATATATTATCCCAGTGGTAAATTTCATATTGGAACTGCATATACTACAATTTTAGCTGATGTACTAGCAAGATATCATAGACAGTTAAATGAAGATGTTTATTTTGTTACAGGATTAGATGAACATGGTCAAAAAATACAAATTAAATCAGAAGAAAAAGGAATTACTCCACAAGAATATGTTGATGAAATGGCAAATGATGCTAGAAAGTTATGGAAATTATTAAATATATCTAATAATGATTTTATAAGAACAACCGATAAAAGACATGTTGAGACTATAATTAAAGCTTTTAATATATTATATAATCAAGGTGATATATATAAAGGAAAATATAAGGGCAAATATTGTGTTCCATGCGAATCGTTTTTTACTGATACTCAATTAGTAGATGGTAAATGTCCTAGTTGTGGAAGAGAAGTTAAAGAAGTAGAAGAAGAAACATATTTTTTTAATATGAAAAAATATGAGGATAGAATAAAAGAATTTTATAAAAATAATCCGAATTTTTTAATTCCTTTATCTAAAAAGAATGAAGTTATGAATAGTTTTTTAAATTCTGGTATTGAAGATTTATGTATTTCTAGAACTACTTTTGATTGGGGAATAAAGGTTCCACAAGATGAAAAGCATGTTATGTATGTTTGGTTAGATGCTCTACTTAATTATATATCTGTACTTGGATATTTAAGAGATGATGATTCTTTAATGAAAAAGTATTGGCCAGCAAATATTCAAATAATTGGTAAAGATATTTTAAGATTTCATGCTATATATTGGCCTATATTCTTAATGGCTTTAGATTTACCTTTACCAAAAAATATATATGTTCATGATTTTATTATGATGAGAGATGGGAAAATGAGTAAATCTAAAGGAAATACGATTTATCCTGATGTACTTGCAAACGCTTATGGAGTTGATGCAGTTAGATATACTCTTTTAAAAAGTTTACCTTATGGACAAGATGGTGAATTTACTCCTGAGTTATTTATAAATAAATATAATACTGAGTTGTGTAATGATTTAGGTAATTTAGTTAATAGAACTATTGCTATGATTAATAAATATCAAGATGGTTTTGTTAAAATATACGGATTAGCAAGTGATTTAGAAAATGAATTAGATGATTACATTAATAATAAAATAGATGAATATAATGAAGAGATGAAAGAGATAAATATTCCTAATGCGATGAATAATATATTAGATATTGTTTCTAGAACTAATAAGTATATTGATGAAACTAGCCCATGGATATTATATAAAGAAGGAAATATAGAAAGACTTACAAATGTAATGTATAATTTATATAATTCAATTAGAAAAATTGGAGTATTATTTTATCCTTTTATGCCTGATACATGTAGTAATATTTATGGACAATTAGGTTTAAAGGAAGAAGAAATTACTTTTGATAAGTTAAAAGATAATTTAGATTATAATAATAAAGTTACTGAAAAGGGAGTTCCTTTGTTTAATAGATTAGATGCAAATGTGGAAATTCCTAGATTGATAGATTTAATGAAAGTAAACTAAGATTAGTCTTATGATTATATGGGCTAATTTTTTTAATTGCTTTTTCGTAGGTATTATTATATAATATGCGTGTTTACTTTAGAAAATTATTAAGTTATATATTTTAATTTTCGTATTGTGGAGGGGAATATGGATTATATTAATGAATTTGATAAACAGGTAAAATATATCTTAAAAAATGGTAGTAAAAATAAGGGAAGATATGAGGATGTAGATGTCTTAAATATATCAAATAAGGCTAAAGAAATATTAAGGGATCTAGATGATAATCATAATTTTTCTTTTGCTATGAATGTTTATTTAAGAAATAAAAATAATTTTGATAATACAGCAATATTTTATAGAGGAAAGAAGATTAATTATAGAACTTTGTTTAATCATGTATTTAGTTATGCTAAAAGTTTAAAAGTATTAGGTTATAAAAAAGGCGATGAAGTTCCAGTATGTGTTACTAATACTCCTGAATTTATATATTTATATTTAGCAATTAATTTAATTGGAGGAGTTGTCAATGCTTTTGGAGAATGGTTTGATCCTGAATATTTAAAAATGATTATTGAAAAATCTAAAAGTGATTATGTATTTATCAGTGATGATGTTTATAATGATTTAAAGGATAAATTAAATGGTGCTAATTTCAATAATTTGGTAATAGTTCCACTTGCTAATTCATTACCAAAAGTTAATGGAGAGGCAATTGATCCTTATGAAGCATTTGATAAGGGATTTGTTAGTTTTGAAGATAAAACTGATTATATTAAAAAAAATACTAATAAGAATGTTATTAAAATAAATGATTTTGAAAATATTGGTGTAAATTATGTTGGCAAAGTTGTTGAAGATGTTGGACTAAATGATCCAATGGCTATAACTTATACAAGTGGTACTACTAATCCTGGTGTTCCTAAAGGGGTGTTACATGCTAATAGAAGTTATGTAACCATTTCTAGATTTCATGATAAGGATATTTCTGGTTTAGCAAGTATGGATGGGGTAAGTGTACTACATCATATTCCTACATATACACATATGGAATTATGTTCACTAGGAGATTCATTGTTTCATGGATGTTTAATGAATATTGAACCTGTATATAAAAGAGAATTTTTTAAGTATAGTATGGCTATTCATAGACCTAATTATGCTCCAGGGTCTGTAGGATTTTATTTAGATTTTTGTAATAATTTAAACAATAATCCACAATTTAAAAATTTAGATTTTACTAATTTAATTGCTCCTACTATTACTGGGGAAGGTATGAGCAGTGGAGAAGAAAAATATTTTAATTATACAGCTAGAAAACATAAATTTGGTACATCTAAATTACCATTTCCTTTAGCACCTGTTTCATTTTCTATTGGTGGTGGAACTGGAGAGGCTAGTGGTATATTTACTACTTTATTTAAAGCACATTTAGAAAAATTACCACAAAATATGTTTTTAAAAGAAGGAATAGGACTTACAACCTTACCATTTGCTGAAACTGAAGTACTTGATAAAAATGGAAGATACTGTAAATTAAATGAAATTGGATTATTAGTTGGTAAATCTCCTGCTGATATGACTAAATATTATTATGATGAAAATGATTTTGCTAAATTACATATTAATGATTTACAGGTAGAAAGTGCTGATGGTAAGAGATGGCTTTCGTTAACTAATTATGCTTTTAAATCTGATAATAATAGAAGAGTTAGAATTAAGGGAAGATTAGATGATGCATTTGTGGTTAATGGAAGAGCTATACCTTTATTTGAAATAGAAGATGTAGTACTTAAAGATACTAAAAATGTTATGAGTACAACTGCTGTAAGGGTAAATGATGCTAAAATGGGTGATGTAATTATAGTACACGTTGAATTTAGTCCCGTTATGATTAATAGTTCTCTAAAAGCTTTAGATGGTATCAATGCAAGACTTAAAAAAGCATTTCCTAAAGAATTAGTAGATAAAATGTATATTAGATTACATTCTAATGTTGAATCATTCCCAATTGCACCAAGTGGTAAACGTAATCGTGGGGCTTTAATTGATGAAGGACTTGATTTGACAAAATGCTTAGAGGTAAATCCTAAAGTAATAACTAATAAAAATGTTAAAAAATTAGAATATAAATAATAATAGAAAATAAGATATATGTTGATATAGACTAATATTTTTTCTTGTGCTATTCTTTTGGTAGAGTAGGTGGATATAATGCAGTTTATTTATTTAATGGGTGTAGTTTTGATTTATTTAATTGTACTTGTTATTTCTTATTTTTCTAAAAGTCATTTAAAAACAAAAGAAAATAAATATTATTCAAGATTGATAGTTATAAATTTTATAGGATTATTACTTGAAATTATTTGTGCTGTACTTGGCAATAAATTACCTGAGGATGCAACTGTTTGTCATTTTTTTACTAAATTATTTATGTGTTTTATGACGTATTTTACATTTGTTATTACTGTTTATATTTATTCACTTTGTTTTGAAAAAAAAGAAGATATATTTAATAAAATTAAAAATGTTACTTATATTATTGGATATATATCTACTTTTATTATATTTGTTCTTCCTATAAAAACTGGAAATGGTTTTGCAACTGGTTTAGCTTGTGATTATGTATATAATATAGGAACTATTGCGATTACAGCTAGTATAATAACGATATTTTGTCATATTAAAACTGTTAGAATTAAAAAAATATTACCTTTTTTAGCGTTTACATTATTTAATATAATTATTGTTTTTATACAAAGAATTAATCCGACTGTTACCATTACGACATCTATGGAGAGTATTGTTCTTTTTATAATGTATTTTACAATTGAAAATCCTGATTTAAAAATTATAGAAGAATTAACTAAAACACAAGCAATAACAGAATCATCTAATGCAGAAAAAAATAAATTTATTTTTAGTATTACTAATGATATACAAGATAAAATAAATAAATTAGATAAATTATATTTAGATATGAGTAAAAGTAATTCACTTGAGGATATAAAGAAAGACTTAGCGAAGTCTAAAAATATTATAGATACAGCTAGAAATAAAATAAGAAATACGATTGATGTAAGTTCAATTGATCTTAGAAATTTAAATGAAGTTAAAAATAAATATAATCCAAAATTATTATTTAATTCTGTATATTATAGTTACCAAAATAAATTAGATAAAAATATAGATTTTAGAATTATTATAGAAGATAATATTCCTGATGAATTATATGGTGATTCAATTAAAATAAAACAAATTGTTTCTACTTTACTTGGTAATTCTATTAAATATACTAAGGAAGGTTTTATAGAACTTAGAGTAAACAGTATTATTAAAGATAATGTATGTAGATTATTAATTGTAGTTGAAGATAGTGGAACAGGCATTGATGTTTTTAAACAAAGAGAAATATTCAATAATCATGAAGAATTAACTTCTATTGAAATAAGTAATAAAGATAATTTAGAATTAAATTTGAAAGTGGTTAGAAAAATAGTGAATATTATTGGTGGTACTTTTATTATTGAAAGTGCATCTGGTAGTGGCACAAAAATAACTGTTACGTTGGATCAAGAAATAGTTGATAGTAATAAGGGATTAATTGAAAATAAATTAGATCATTATAAAAATTATTATAAAGATATTAAAAGTATTGGAGTAATAACAGAAAATGATAAAAATGTAAAATTAATAAAACAAATAGGAAAGAAAAATAACTATAAATTAGAATCATTTGATATGACAAAAATTTGTTTAGATAAAATAAGAAATGGAGAAGTATTTGACATTATTGTAATAGATGAAGATATGGATAAAATAGATGCTAGAAGTTTCTTAGATAAAGTAAGAAAAGTAGATAGTTTTAAAGGAAAAGTATTTGTTATAACAAAGAAGAAAAATATTCAATTAAAGAAAGAACTAAAAGATTATGGATTTGATGCTATTTTAATTGAACCTTTGGATAAAAAAGATATAGAAATTAATTTTAAATAGAAATAATTACTTTAATAATTGATGAATATATGTTATAATATATAAAGTTTTATGTAATTGGGGGAATTATAGAAATGAAAAAAGAAGATTTAATAGAATTAAAGAAAAAAGTATTGGAGTTATCTGATGCTGAGAAAAAAGAAAGAGATGTTTATTTAAGAGATATTGCTACGGATAAGATTTTAGGACCACAAGTTGGATATCCTGAAATTGATAAGCCATGGTTACAGTATTATAATTTAAATAATTATATAAATCCTATAAATATGACTGTATATGAATCATTAGTTTATCATAATCATTACTATTTAAATGATGAGGCAATAGAATATTTTGGTGCGAAAATAACATATAGAAAATTATTTAATATGATAAATAATGTTGCTAAGTCTTTCAAATATAATGGAGTTAAAAAAGGTGATTTTGTTACAATTTGTTCTCCAGGAATTCCTGAAACTGTTTATAGTTTTTATGCGTTATCTAAATTGGGAGCAGTTGCTAATATGATTGCTCCACACTTTGATAAGCAAGACTTTATAGATAGAATTTCTGACTGTAATAGTAAAATATTAATTGTTATGGATAGTTTTTATGATGAAATAAGAGATGCTGTTAATAAATCGATTATAGAAAAAATTATTATTGTTCCGACTTTAAATTCTTCACCTTTAGGTTTTATAGGTAAAAGAGTTAATGTAAATAGAAATAATAATGAAACTTTATGGAATAGTTTTTTAAATGAAGGGCGTAAGATAAAAAGTGTTGAACTAGTTTCGTACGAAAAGAATTTACCTTTAGTAATGGTATATTCAAGTGGTACAACTGGTGCTTCTAAGGGAATTCTTTTAACTAATGATAGTTTTCAAAATTCAGTAAGTGCTTATTTTAATTCGGGATTAGATATACATAGAAATCAAAAATTTTATCAAATTATTCCAACTTGGTATTCAACTGGAATTAGTACTTCAGTACATTTACCACTTAATTGTGGTGCTACTGTTTTCATGGATCCTAGATTTGAAAGAGATATTTTTATTAAAAATGTTTTAAAAGCAAAACCTAATTATGCTGTTGCTCCTACAAGCATGTATGAGGGATTTCTTGATAATCCAAATTTGAAAAACCATGATTTATCTTATTTTACTAATGCTTTTGAAGGTGGAGAACCTCTTAGTGAGGAATTGGCAACTAGAATTAATAATGTATTTAAAGAACATAATAATAAGTCTAGCATTAAAGTAGGATATGGGCAATGTGAATGTGGTGCAACAATAACAACTCAAAATGATTTAACTGACCATTGTAATGGTTCTGTTGGTGTTCCATTACCAGGAATTAATATTCAAATATGTGATGATAATATGAATTCATTAGTTTATGGCGAAAGAGGACAAATTGTTGTTGATACTAAATCTAGTATGATTGGTTATTTTGCGAATAGGGAAGAAACTGATAAATATTTTTATATAGATGAAAATGGACATAAATGGAATTGTACTGGCGATATTGGTTATATTGATAAAAAAGGTAATTTATTTGTTCAAGGACGTGCATCAGATTATACAGTTGTTAATGATGAAAAATTCTATAATTTTGATATTGAAAATATTATCAAGCAAATTGATGGTGTAAAATTATGTGACGTTTTACATAGAAATATTAATGGAAAACAAGAATTAGTTGTGCATTTAATTTTAGAAGACAATTTAGAAAATACAAATCATAATGATATTTTTAGAAAAATTCAAGATACCATTTATAATGAAAAACACAATTTAAATATGGTTCCTAATGTGTTTAAAGTAAGAGATGCATTTCCTTATGCTAAATCTGGAAAAAGAGATATAGGAAAAATGATGAACGAAGCTGAAGGTTTTGTTGAATTAAAATATGATGTTATACAAAGTAAACATTTGATAAATAGAAAATAGGTTTTATTGATAGAAATTTATTTTCTTTTTTGTTATTATTAAGATGGTGAAGATAAAAAATGACAAATAAAACATTAATGATAATATTTAGTCTAATATATATGTTTGGATTAATATTCTTATATTTCTCAAAATCAAGATTAAAAAATAAAGAAAATAAAGTTTATAAAATAATGCTTATAGTTAATGTTATGGGGTTGATTTTACAATTATTATGCGATTATGTGTCATTTAAATATGATATTGTTCCTAAAATTATATCTACGATAATATTTAAATCATATTTAGTGTACTTTATTGTTTTTGTAAACTTAATGTTACTTTATTTAATAATTCTGGTATTTAATAAATATGAAAAATTATTAATTAAATGCGATATTGTAATAACTTTTATCGAGTCATGGATAATTTGTGTGGCACCTTATAATTTATATAGAAGTGTTGAAACTAAAACATATTTTACATATGGTTTGGCAATAAATTTAGCATTTATATTTTCATCAATAGTTTGTTCATTTATGTTTACTGTATTAATTATAAATCATAAAAAAATATCTAAAACTAAAAGTATTCCAATATATTTATTAATTTTTTCAGGGCTTATTTCAGCTGCTATCCAACATACTTATCCAGATGTCTTAATAATAACTTCTATGGAAAGTTGTATTTGTTTTTTAATGTATTTTACAATAGAAAATCCGGATTTAAAGATGTTAGAAGAAGTAACAAAGATTAAGGAAATAACAGAGAAAACTAATGAAGATAAATCATCATTTTTGTATCATGTTACAGATGAAATGAATTTAGTATTAAATAATGTTAAAAGTAAATTAGATAATATAAATAAAATGGAAGATGTTAGTGAAATAAAGAATAGTTTAAAAGAAATAAATGCGATTGTTGATAATAGTAAAAAGAGAGTAAATGCAACAATTAATATTTCAGAGATGGATTCTAAAGAATTAAGAGTAATAAATAATACTTATAATATTGTAAATTTATTAAATGGAATAGTGGTTTATAATAGAAATAAGATTAAGAACAATGTTGATTTTAGATATAATATAAGCAATACAATACCAGATATGTTATATGGAGATTCAATAAAAGTAAAACAAATTATAAATAGTATCTTAGATAATTCAATAAAAAATACTACCAATGGTTTTATAGAACTAAGAGTGTCATGTATAGTAAAATATGATATATGTAGATTAATAATATCAGTAGAAGATTCAGGAACAGGAATAGATTTAGTAAAACAAAATAAGATATTAAGTAATAATTCAGATTTAGATGTAAATGAGATAAAAGGAAAAGATGATTTAATTGTAAATTTAAAGACAGTAAATAAATTAATTAATATGATAGGTGGAACATTATCAATAGAATCACTTAATAATAATGGGACAACAATAAATATAACATTAGATCAAAAGATAGTACAAAGTGATGGAAGTATATTAGATGAAAAAATAGATACATATAATAAATATATGAGTAATAAAAAAGTTATAGGAATAATAAGTGAAAATAAAGATAATGTAAAATTAATAAAACAAATAGGAAAGAAAAATAACTATAAATTAGAATCATTTGATATGACAAAAATTTGTTTAGATAAAATAAGAAATGGAGAAGTATTTGACATTATTGTAATAGATGAAGATATGGATAAAATAGATGCTAGAAGTTTCTTAGATAAAGTAAGAAAAGTAGATAGTTTTAAAGGAAAAGTATTTGTTATAACAAAGAAGAAAAATATTCAATTAAAGAAAGAACTAAAAGATTATGGATTTGATGCTATTTTAATTGAACCTTTGGATAAAAAAGATATAGAAGTTAATTTTAAATAATTCGACAAAAGTTTACATATCTTGACAATAGTTGTCAGGATATTTTCTTTTTATTTGTCATATTTAAGTGTATAATTAAAGTACGTGGTATTTATATTATAAAAGATGAAAAGGAGAGAAAATGAAAACCAAAATACAGGTGTTTATGGTAGATGATAACAAAGATGTTGTCTCTGAAGTAAAGAAGTATTTTAGTAGTAAGAATGTTGGTGTAGAAATAGTAGGATCTTGTTCTAATGGAGAAGATGCTCTAAATGAATTAAAAAAGAATTATGCTAGTTATGATTTAGTTTTAATGGATTTAGTTATACCAAAAAGAGATGGACTTAGTGTCTTAGAAGAATTAAAGAAGGAAAATATAAATATTAAGAGTATAATTACTACGTGTATTAATTCGGTTGATATAATAAAAAAGTGTATGGATGTTGGAGTAAGTTATTATATGTTAAAACCATATAATTTAGATTCTTTAGCTGATATTATTAAGAAAATTGTTAATAATAATAATAGAACAAGAATTGATAATAAGGATTTACAACAGGCTATAACAAATTTATTACATTCACTTGGAATGCCTAGTCATATTAAAGGTTATAGTTATATAAGAGATAGTATTAGTTTAATGTACAATAAACCTAGTATGTTAGGTGCTATTACAAAAGAATTATATCCAGAAATTGCTAATATGTATGATACAACTTCATCAAGGGTTGAAAGAGCAATTAGACATGCAATTGAGGTAAGTTGGACTAGAGGAGATTATGAAGTAATGGAAGAAATATTTGGTCACTCTGTTGATTATGATAGAGCAAAACCGACTAATTCAGAGTTTATAGCTACTTTAGCAGATAAACTAAGATTAGAAATACATTAATCAAGGATAGCTTAGGCTGTTCTTTTTTTGTTTTTCAATAATTAAATTATTAACAAATAATTAAAGCATGTGCTATAATAAAAGCATTGAATGAGATGCAATTACGAAGGAGTTGATTGTCATGTACAATTTTAAAGAAGTAGAAGAAAAATGGGAAAAGAGATGGGATGAAGAAAAAAGTTTTAGAGCTATAGATTTTCATCCAACTAAACCTAAATATTATGTGTTATATGAATTTTTTAATATAAGTGGAAATTTACATATGGGTCATTTAAAGGGATCTGTTCCAGCTGATGCACTAGCTAGAATGAAAAGATTTCAAGGATATAATGTTTTATTTCCAATAGGTGGAGATTCTTTTGGTTTGCCTGCTGAAAATGCGGCAATTAAAACAGGAATAGATCCTAAAATATTTGTTGCTAATGGAATGAAAAATGTTCTTGCTCAGTCTAAAAGAATTGGTTTGTCATTTGATTATGATAGAGCGTTTGCAACTAGTGATGAAGATTATTATAAATGGACACAATGGATATTTTTACAATTTTTTAAAAATGGTAAAGCATATAAAAAGAAGGGTGTTGTAAATTTTTGTCCTAATTGTAAGACTGTGCTTTCTAATGAAGATTCTCAAGGTGGAATTTGTGATAGATGCCATGGTAAAGTAATTCAAGATGAAAGATGGGTATGGTTCTTAAAGATGAGAGAATACTCTGAAAAACTTCTTGGTAATGTCGATAGAATTAATATGAATGAGAATTTAAAAGAACTTCAAAGAAATTGGATAGGTAAAAGTGAAGGATTAAAAGTAACCTTTGAAATAGTTGATGAAAATAATAATAAATTAACTAATGCGGAAATATTTACAACTTGTCCAGAAACTATATATGGAATAACTTTTATGGTTATGGCTCCTGAACATGAATTAGTTAATAAATTAAAAGATAATATTAAAAATTATGAAGAAGTTAAAAAATATCAAGATGAAACAAAATATAGAAGTGAACTTGATCGAATTAGTAATCAAAAAGAAAAGACTGGATGTATATTGGAAGGATTATATGCAATTAATCCGGTTAATGGAAGAAAAGTTCCTATTTATATTGCTGATTTTGTTTTAGCTGGATATGGTACGGGAATGGTTATGGCTGTTCCTACTCATGATCAAAGAGATTATGAATTTGCTAAAGAATTTAATATTCCAATGATTCAAGTAATAGAGGGCGATGTAAGTAATAACGCAGTTGAAAAGATGGAATATTTAGCTAATAACTATAAGATGATAAACTCTGAAGAATTTAGTGGTTTACCAGTTAAAGAAGCTAAAGAAAAGATTATTGATAAATTAGTTAATACTCATGTTGGTGAAAAGGTAGTTAATTATAAAATGCAAGACTGGTCATTCAATAGACAAAGATATTGGGGAGAACCATTCCCAATCGTATTCTGTGATAAGTGTGGAACAGTTCCAGTACCTGAAGAAGAATTACCTGTTAGATTACCAAAAACTCATGATTATATGCCTAGAGAAGATGGTGCATCTCCTTTATCTAAAATAGAAGATTGGGTAAATTGTAAATGTCCTAAGTGTGGTGGACCTGCTAAAAGAGAAACCGATACAATGCCTAACTGGGCTGGATCAAGTTGGTACTGGCTTAGATATTGTGATCCTAAAAATAATGAAAAATTAGCAGATTTTGATAAACTTAAGTATTGGGGAAGTGTTGATTGCTATACAGGTGGTACTGAACATATAACTAGACACGTGCTTTATGCATTCTTCTGGCAAAATTTCCTATATGAAATAGGTGCAGTACCTTCAAGAGATCCATTCTTAAGAAAAATGGGTAGTGGATTAATTTTAGATGATACTGGTAAGAAGATGAGTAAGAGTTCAGCAAATGGTGTATCACCTATGGAAGTCATTGATAAATATGGTTCTGATGTAGCAAGACTTCATGTTCATTTCTTAGGTGGTTATGAAGATAATATAGCTTGGACATATGATGGAATAAATGGAATCGTTAACTTTATTAATAAAGTATGGGATCTACAAAATATTGTAAAAGAAGATGAAGAATTATCAAGTGAACAAGAATATGATTTAAATTCACTTATAAAAAAAGTAACTGAAGATTTAGAAGATTTAAAATTAAATACATCAATTGCAGCTTGTATGAGTTATCTTAAAAAAGTAAGAGAACGTGGTTATATAACTAAGAGAGAATTAAAATCATTCTTAATTGTATTAAACCCACTTGCACCTCATATAACAAGTGAGTTATTTGAAATAGTATTTGATAAAAATATAATTGAAGAATCATGGCCAAAATATGAAGAAAATAAATTAGTAAAAAATACCTTTAATTTAGTTGTTCAAGTTAATGGTAAGATTAGGGGAAAAATAGAAGTTACAACAGATACTACTGATGAAGAAATGGTTGAACTAGCTAAGTCTATTGATAATGTTAAAACATTTATAGATAATAAAGAAATAGTTAAAGTTATAACTGTTCCTAAGAAGTTAGTTAATATTGTTGTTAAATAAGTATAATAATTAAGAATAGCTTAGGCTGTTCTTTTTTTGAATGAAAAGTTATTGAGTTATTGAAAAATTATTAAAATGAGAATAAATAATCAACTTAAATAATTCGTTTACACTTATATATATTTATGGTATAATACAGAAAACAAAGAAGGAGGTAGCGTATGACAGTTTTAAGTCAAAATAAACATGCGATTGTAATAACAAAGGACACTATTAATATATTACTAAAAGAGATTAATAAATCATTATTAATCTCATTTTTATGACTTAAAGTTCATACATATAATATAGTTAATGAGATTATCTAAATATATAGTAAAAAAAGAAAACACAAATAGTTATATATTGTTTTCAACTATATCTAAAACAATTATAAAAGTGAATAAACAATATTATGAAAAAATGATAAGTGAAAATGTGAATGATTTATTAAGTAAGTCCGATTTAGAGTTTTTAAAAAACAATTATTTTTTAGTAAGTGAGGATATTGATGAAAGAAAAATTGTAAAATATATAATGGATAAAGAAAGACTTGACCAAAAAATATTTTCTTCATATATGACATTTTCAACGATGTGCAATTTTGCTTGTGTTTATTGTTATGAGGAAGGACAAACAAATCGTAACAATATTATGAATGAGAAAACTTTAAATGATGTTATAAATTGGTATGATTTTATAATTAAGAAAAATAATTATAAAGAGATAAGAGTTTGTCTATTCGGTGGGGAACCATTAATTCATAAAGATTTAATTAAATTATTTGTTAGCAAGTTAGATAAAATAGTAAAAAATAACAATGCAAATCTGTCTATAACTATGGTTACAAATGGTTACTTGCTTGATCAAAAAACAATAATGTTTTTAAATAAATACAATTTAGAAGAAATACAAATAACCATTGACCGTTTCGAAAAATTGGTTCAGGCCATGTGCTTTAGCACATAAATTCTTTG
>ERZ808240.3601-NODE-3601-length-14814-cov-3.521038_pt1 | contig 14814 bp, 12 predicted proteins | sample MGYA00521084_ERZ808240 | MGnify/ENA primary metagenome ERZ808240 (study PRJEB31516, sample SAMN03275571) | gut metagenome | biome: mammalia-associated habitat; material: feces | host: Papio cynocephalus | place: Kenya | collected 2012-08-06 ... | reverse complement strand
TGGAGTTTGCTGTTGATTTTCAGCAGGCAGATGATCTGGCATTATCACAGGGAATGCCTTGGGATGCAGAGGAACGAATCCAAGCAGGTATTTTGTATACGCTGCAATTTAATTTGAGCAATGGCCACACGTTTATCCCGAAAGAAAAGCTGCTTGCCACAGCGGCACAGCTGTTGCAGGATGAAGATGGATATTTGCCGGAGCAGGAGCTTCTTGACCATCAATTTGCGCAGCTACAGGATAGCGGAAGATTGGTCTGCGAATATATTTGCCGCCGCGATGCCGTGTATTTAAATCCGATGCATGAGGCAGAGGTCTTTGTCGCGGATTATTTGACCGAACTGTCTGATACCGAATACGAATATGATTTTAATCTGCAAGAGCTGCTCGCGACCCTAGAGCAAGACAGCGCGGTCGTGTATGCGCCGCGTCAGCGGCAGGCGATTGAGTGGGCGTCACGGTATGGTCTGGTCATTTTGACCGGTGGCCCGGGTACCGGTAAAACCACAACCGTTCGCGGTATGTTGGATTTTTATGATGCTGTGGGATTGGATGTCGTCTTGGCGGCGCCGACAGGCCGCGCCGCCAAGAGGCTGAGTGAGCTGTGTGACCGCGAAGCAAAAACCATTCATCGATTGTTGGAATCCGGTTATCGGAACGGAGAGGGCAAAGCGGCATTTGCCCGCAATCAGATGAATCCGCTGGAATGCGATGTCGTTATCTTGGACGAGGTGTCCATGATTGATATTGTTCTGATGCAGGCGCTGCTGGAGGCGATGCCGCCGGAAACACGATTGATTTTGGTCGGCGATGCGGACCAGCTGCCACCGGTTGGCCCGGGTAATTTTCTGCGTGACTGCATCAGTTCCGAACGCATTCACACGGTAGAATTGGATGAAATTTTCCGTCAGGCACAGGAAAGCGCCATTGTGCGCAATGCCCATGCGATCAATCGCGGAGAAATGCCGGTCAGCGGCGGCCGTGAGGGAGATTTCTTTATCATGCGCAAGCACAGCGCAGAGGATGTCATGCAGACGGTTGTTGATTTGTGCCGCAGGCGGCTGCCGGATTATTATGGATTTTCGCCGGATCAGATTCAGGTGCTCACTCCGTCGCGCCGACAGGCTGCCGGAACCCAGCAGCTCAATCGAATGCTGCAAGATGCTCTCAATCCGCCGGATGATGCGAAGCCGGAAAAGCGGTATGGAGATACGATTTTCCGGTTGGGCGACCGCGTGATGCAGGTGCGCAACAATTATGATATTATTTGGGAAAAAGAGTACGATCCGGAAGAAGAGGGAACCGGCATGTTTAACGGGGATGTCGGAAAAATTGTCGGCATTTCTCTGCGGGATGAAAATCTCTGCGTGCAGTTTGATGATAAACTGGCGCATTATACGTTTGATATGCTCGGAGAGCTGGAGCTGGCGTATGCCATGACCGTACACAAATCGCAGGGCAGTGAATTTGATGCGGTCATTGTTGCTCTGCCTGCGGGAATCGGCAGACGTCTGCTGACGAGAAATATTCTGTATACGGCGATTACGCGTGCCAAGAAGCTGCTTGTTCTCGTGGGAGATCCGGATGTGACGGAAACCATGGTGCACACCAACACGCGCAACCGGCGATATAGTGCCCTGCGGGCACGGCTCATTCGCCAAGTGCCGGAAGATGCCCAGACAAGCCTTGAGGAGGAATGAGCATGTCTCTGCTGTTTCCAACCAGCTGTATTCTGTGCGGGCAACAAATCACAGACAGCGAGGGCGGCTTGTGCAGGGACTGCCGCCAACAGATGGAATCGGATATGCAGACGCTGACCTGCTATCCGCCGGAATATGTCAGTGAAGTTGTTTGCGCCGGACGGTATCGCGGCGGCTATCGCACTGCGCTGCTGCGGCTGAAATATGCTGAACAGACCTATCGTCTCAACCCGATTTCGGAACTGATGGCGCAGGCGTGGGATTGGCATCACATGCCGCTGCCGGATGTGATTACCTGCGTGCCGATGCATGGCTGGCACAAATTTCGGCGCGGATTCAACCAGAGTGAGGAATTTGCCAAATATCTTTCGGAAAAATGGGGCGTGCCGTATTTGTCGCTGCTCAAGCGTAAATTGCTCTCGCACAAGCAGTCGAGATTATCGGCAAAACAGCGGCAGGAAAATGCCTCGCGTTCGTTTGCGCGGAAAAACGACATGGATCTTTCCGGCAAACGGATTTTGCTGATTGATGATATTGTCACGACCGGCGCAACCGTGAGCAACTGTGCAAGACTGCTGCGGGAAGGCAGGCCGGAAACCGTTTGGGTGCTTGCTGCAGCGAAAGCCTGACAACTTGTCGAATAAAAATCAGTCATCCTGTGTATCATCGCATGGCGGACGGGCATATACTTTGGTATAGCCGTTCGGAATCAGAAAGCGAGGAACACAGGATGTTTGATTATGCGATGGATTTAGGTACATCCTCGGTGCTGTTGTATCGGGAAGGAAAAGGAATTGTCTTGCGTGAGCCGTCTGTCGTGGCTATGCGCAGAAGCACAGGCAGTGTTGTCTGCGTCGGGAAAAAGGCGCGGGACATGCTTGGCAGAACTCCGGAGGATTTGCTTGCGGTGCGTCCGGTGCGCGGCGGCGTGATTACCGATTGTTCGATTGCTGGAGCCATGACGAAAGTGTTCTTAAAGCGCGCCGGATGCGGCGGCTTGATGCGTCCGAATCTGCTGATTTGTGTGCCGCCACTGGTGTCCGAGCTGGAAGAACGGGCGGTCGTTGATGCGGGGATACAGGCGGGAGCATCGCGGGTGTATCTGATGGAGCAGCCGGTCGCCGCTGCCGCCGGTGCGGGCGTCGATCCGGACAGCCCGAAAGGGACGCTGGTTGTCGATATTGGCGGCGGGACGACGGATTTAGCGGTTATTTCGCTGGGAGCTGTCGTGTGTGCCGCGTCCATCCGCATTGCCGGAGACAGCTGTGATGCGGCAATTCAGGAGTATGTCAAACAGCAGCACGATTTGCTCATTGGCATTTCTGCCGCAGAGAGCATCAAACAGACCATCGGCAGTGTCCTGCCGAGAGACGAGCTGTGCTCAGTGCCGGTGCGCGGACGGCGGGTGTCAACGGGCTTGCCTGCCTGCGAGACCGTGACGTCAGAGGAATTGATGCCAATTTTGCGCGAACAGGCGGATCTGATCCGGCAAGCCGTGTGTGCGCTGCTAGAGCGCACGCCGCCGGAGCTGGTCGGGGATTTGACGGAAACCGGTATGGCACTGGCGGGAGGCGGCTCCAAGCTGTACGGCATGGCACAGTATCTCTCGCAGTCGCTGGGATTGGAGGCGCATACCTCCGATGATCCGGAGACCTGCGTGATTCTCGGCACGCGCCGCACGCTGAACCGGCTGAAACAACTGCATGACGGGCCGATAAACCTCGCGCGCCGGAGACAGGGATTGGCATAAAAAAAGACTGCATTTCACACGAAATGCAGTCTTTTGCTGTTTTGAAACGTTTACTTTGCGTCAACACACAGCTTGGGGCCGATGGTGTTGATGTTGCCTGCGCCCATGGTGATGATGAGGTCGTTTGGCTGAGCAATTTCGCGGACACGCGCTTCGATCTGCTCAAACGACGGATAATATTCGCCGCCGTCCAGCTGATCGGCAATGTCCTTGCCGCTGATGCCAAAGGTGTTTTTCTCGCGGGCTGCGTAGATGTCCGCCAGAATGGCCTTGTCGCACAGCTTGAGTGCTTCGACAAACTGCGGAAGCAGTGCCTTGGTGCGGGAATACGTGTGCGACTGGAAGACACAGATGATGCGGTCAAAATCCATCTCGCGGGCGGTCTTGAGCGTTGCCATCATTTCGGTCGGATGGTGTGCGTAGTCGTCAATGACGGTGGCACCATTTGCCATGTGACCGGTCAGCTGGAAACGACGGGAAGAACCCGTGAATTTCTTGAGACCTGCCGCAGATTTTTCTGCGTCCAGACCGATGAAGAGGCATACGCCGCAGGAAGCCAATGCATTGAGCATGTTGTGGCGGCCCGGGACGGACAAATCCACATGGGTGAAGAATTTGCCCTTGTGCATGACGTCAAAGCTGTAGTAGCCGTGGCGGTCAGTGACGTTTTCCGGATAGACGTCTGCTTCCGGCGTTGTGCCGAAGGTAATGCAGGTGCGGTCAATGCCCTGCACAGCCTGCATCGCGTTGGCAGAATCGTGATTGACGACAATCGCGCCGTTTTCCGGAACCAGCTCACAGAAGCGATGGAACGAGTGAATGATGTCGTTGATGTCCTTGAAGAAGTCCAGATGATCGGCATCGACATTCAGAACGACAGCAACCGTCGGATGGAAGCTGAGGAAGGAATTGGTGTACTCGCAGGACTCTGCGATGAAGTAGTCGTGTGCGCCGATGCGCAGGGTGCCGCCGATGGCGTCCAGATTGCTGCCGACCATGACGGTCGGGTCAGAGCCGCACTCTATGCCGATCATGGTCAGCATGGAAGTCGTTGTCGTCTTGCCGTGGGTGCCGGATACACAGACAGCGTGCTTGTATTCCAGCATGATTTTGCCCCAAGCCTGTGCGCGCTCCATGACCGGAATGCCCAGCTCGCGGGCGTGCGCGATTTCCGGATTGTCATCGTGTACCGCAGCGGTGCGGATCACGAGGTCTGCACCGTCTACGTTTTCCGGCAGATGGGCGTATGTAATGTGTGCGCCGAGCTTGGCCAGCTTGTCCGTGACGTCGGATTCGGTGCGGTCAGAGCCGGTCACCTTGGCGCCGAGGTGCAGCAGCAGCTCAGCGAGCGCGGACATGGACACGCCGCCGATACCGACGAGGTGAATGGTCTTATGGTCTTTTACATAGGACTTTAAAGAAAAGTCAGACATGAATCAAATGCCTCCAATTAAAATGACGGAATCCAAGGAATGCGATGGATTCGCAGATTTTTCTGTTCATAGGATATATTTCGACTTGTCTTACAAAATACATCGTATATATTATATGACAAATCCCATAGAAGATAAATAGTCAGAATGCAGAAAAATGGTTACAATACGGTAAAAATGATGGATTTCGCCCGCTATACGTTGCACTTATGAGGGGAATAGGGTAAAATAAAATCCATAAGATGGAGGAATTGCATGAAGATATTACTACTGTCGGTGACGGCGGGCTATGGACACCATGCCACAGCAAAGGCGTTGGCCGATCTTTTTGAACAAAAAGGCGCAGAGGTTCAGATCGTCGATGTGTATGAATATATCAGCAAAATGATCCAGCAGGCACTGGCGAAGGGATACCTGCTTTCGTCTAAGTACACCCCGGAGCTGTATCGACTGTTTTATGATAAGACCTCACAGACCAAGGAAAAGCTCAATAAAATGAACATTGTCAAGCTGGTCAATACATTGGGCGCTTTTCGATTTGAGTCGTTTGTGGAAAATTTTGAGCCGGATGCGATTGTGTGCACGCATGTGCTGGCGGCGCATTTGGTCAGCCAGATGAAGCAGCGCGGCATGGTCACGGCGCCGAGCATCGGCATTGCGACAGACTATTGCATTCATCCGTATTGGGAGGATGTCCTGTATATGGATGGTTTGGTCACGGCGAGCGAGCTGATTACCCAGACCGCCGTCAAGCGAGGTATTCCGGAGGAACGCCTGCTGCCGTTTGGCATTCCGGTGCACCCGAAATTCAATCGGCATATCGCAAAGGAAGAGGCGCGCAGACAGTTGGGACTGGACGTAGAGCGTCCGGTGCTGCTCGTCATGAGCGGAAGCATGGGATATGGCGACTGCGCAGAGACCGTGCAGCATATTACCAATACCGGCGTGGACTTTCAGATTCTCGCCGTGTGCGGAAACAATAAAAAAGCCTATCAGCATTTAAATGATTTTCTCGGATGGTACACCGGCTCGTGCAGCATCCGCGTGATGGGATTTGTGGATAACGTAGACATGCTCATGAGCGCGTCGGACTGCATTATCACGAAGCCGGGCGGACTGACGGTGACAGAGGCGATTGCCAAGGGCTTGCCGATGATCTTGGCGAATCCGATTCCGGGACAGGAAGAGCGCAATGTGGAGTTTTTGCTCAATAACGGCATGGCGATGCTTGTCACCAAGACATTCCCACTGGATGAAGTGCTGTATGCGCTGCTCAACAATCCGGTGCGCATTCAGACCATGCATGAGACCATTGCAGCACTGGGACATCCCGATGCTTCGGAACGATTGGTCACATACGTGATGGATTTGGTCAAGGAGCGACAGGAGCAGGCGGGTTTGCTGCATCACATGAAAACCGGAACGGATGACAAATACTAACTATACTAACTAGATAGACAGGGGAGCGGAAACGCTCCCTATTTTTTTGAATTTTTTTTCGGTGCATGTCACACAAAGAGGACATGAGACGTGTGTATAGTGAAAGGAGGTTGAGAACCATGCAGAATCATTCCGGACGGCCGGCGGGTGAGGATGCAGAACAGATTTTTCGCAGATATGCAGATACCCTGTTCCGCTTTTGCTTTACCCTTGCGGGCAATCAGGCAGACGCAGAGGATGCCGTATCAGAGACCATGATTCGATACATCACGCGAGCCCCTGTCTTTGACAGCGAGGAGCATCGCAAGGCATGGCTTCTGCGCGTGGCGGCAAATATTTGCCGAGACATGCACCGCTTTCATTTGCGTCATACCTATGTTTCCTTGGAAGATGCCTATGATCTGTGCGCAGACGAGCAACAGATTGACATCTTGGAAGAAGTCATGCGGCTGCCAAAGAAGCTGAAAACCGTGATTTATCTCTACTATATAGAAGGATACACATCGGAGGAGATTGCGGACATGCTTTCGATTTCTGCCGCAGCTGTGCGAAAACGCCTGCAGTATGGACGGAGAAAGCTCAAATTTGAGCTGGAAGAGGGCGGACAGATGAAGCTGAAAGGGAGCGAAGGGATATGAAAAAGAGCGACTATATCAAGACAATACAAGACATCCATATGCCGGAAGAGATGCGGGAACGCATCGCGCATCGCATGGCACAGGAGAACGGACACAAGGAGGTTCCGATTTCTATGTTTAAGCACAATAAAAAGAGAATGGCAGCGGTTGTGATTGCCGCAACAGTTGTCGTAGGCGGTTCTGCCTTTGCCTTTGGCGGCACAGCGATCAGCCAGATTTTTGCAAGCAGCTCCGCAGCGGCAGATTACACCAGTCTGCCGAGTGCCCAGCAGTGTGAGCAAGATGTCGGATTTACACCGGCTCTGCTGCAGAACTTTGATAACGGCTTTGCCTTCAAGGAAGGTTCTGTTGTCAGCAATCAGGAGCAGAACGAGGACGGACAGACCGTCAACAAGTATGCGTCCTTGGATTTTACCTATCAAAAAGGTAACGAGACCGCCTCGCTTGTGCAGGACAGCGGTTCTTCTCAGGAGGAGACAGGCAACTGTGTCGCACAGAAGGATGGTGTCTCCTACTACGAGACGACAAAGACTGAAAAATATGTGTCGGACTCTTATCAGATGACCGAAGAGGATCAGAAGGAAGAAGCATCCGGCAACGTGGAATTTAATGTCGGTGACAGCGATGCCATTCACGCCGGTCAGTCGGATAACGGCGTAGAGACCGAGCAGTATCATGGCATCAACTGGACGGTCGGCGGCGTACACTATACGCTGTACCAGATGAACGGAAGCCTGAGCACCGCACAGATGCTGGAAATGGCACAGCAGATCACTGCGGCAGCCGTGCAGTAAGATGTACAGCAGTTACCAGCTACTTTTCTCCTTATGACAGACCAAAACAATGGAAAGCTCGTCTCCTGATAAAGAGACGGGCTTTTTTTATGCAAAGGCGGGATTTTATGAAAAAACAGATAAAGATAAAGACCATTATGCTGGCGATATTTCTTGTACTCGGTGCGCTGGCCTATCGGGCGTATGGACAGGTACCCTTTTACACAAAGCAGGCGGACACCTCCGGTGACTGGAATTTGATTCTTGTCAACAGAACCTATGCGGTTCCGAAGGATTATTCTGTTGCCCTCACGACGCTGTCGAATGGAAAGCAGGTGGATACAAGAATCTATCCGGCGTTGCAGCAGATGTTCAATGATGCGCGGGCGGCGGGATTATCTCTGTTTGTGCGGGAGGGCTACCGAACCTACGACCAACAGAAAGAAATTATGGAAAATCGGATTCAAACGTATGAGGATCAAGGCGTTGCCAGATGGGAAGCGAAGAAACGGGCGGAAAAGTTGGTTGCTATTCCCGGAACCAGCGAACATGAACTGGGACTCAGTGTAGATATTAACGCGGACACCCGAAAGTGCTCATCGGATGCGGTGTATGAATGGCTGAATGCCAATGCATACAAATACGGCTTTATTCAGCGCTATCCGGCAGATAAAATCAACATCACCGGCATCGACAATGAGCCGTGGCATTATCGGTATGTGGGAAAACAGGCGGCAAAAGAAATGAAAGAAAAGAATCTCTGTCTCGAGGAATATTTGAAAAAGAATTAGCGTTTCACTACGGCTCCATAGTTAGAAATCAATTGACATTTGTCCCTGTTTGTGTTACTTTTATATGTAAAAGAGTTACGCTTTAAACGGGAAAAGAATCCCGCAGAATAGAGATTTTTTAGAGGAAGGACAGGGTATACCCGATGCCAATTACCGATTTACTTGAAAAAAACAGCAAGCTGTACGGCAACGATGTCGCACTGGTTGAGCTGAATCCGGAGATCAAAGAGATTCGACGGGTAACATGGAAGGAATATGATCTGATGGAGCCGACACCGGCTTCGGATTACCGCCGAGAGATTACGTGGCATGTCTTTGACGAGAAGGCAAACCGCTTTGCCAATCTGCTGCTCAGCCGCGGCATCAAGAAGGGCGACAAGGTTGCCATTCTGCTGATGAACTGCTTGGAGTGGCTGCCGGTTTATTTCGGCATTCTCAAGACCGGCGCGCTGGCAGTGCCGTTTAATTTCCGCTATGATACCGATGAGATCAAGTATTGCGCAGAATTGGCAGAGGTCAACGCGATTGTATTCGGCAACAACTTTATCGGCCGTCTGGAGCCGATTGCGGATGAGCTGGGCCGCAACCGTCTGATGTTCTATCTCGGTGAGGGCGGATGTCCGAGCTGGGCAGAGGATTACACGCACTTGGCAGCCAATTGTTCGAGCCAGGCACCGCTCATTGATATTACCGATGAAGATGATGCGGCAATTTATTTCTCTTCCGGCACGACGGGCTTTCCGAAGGCGATTCTGCACAATCATGAATCGCTGATGCATGCCGCTCGCGTCGAGCAGCACCATCATGGCCAGACCAAGGAGGACGTGTTCCTGTGCATCCCGCCGCTGTATCACACCGGCGCAAAGATGCATTGGTTCGGCAGCCTGATTTCCGGCGGCAAGGCGGTTTTGCTCAAGGGCACCAAGCCGAAATATATTCTCGAGGCAGTCTCCAAGGAGCATTGCAGCATTGTATGGCTGCTGGTTCCGTGGGCACAGGATATTCTGGATGCGCTGGATCGCGGCGATTTGAAGCTGTCGGACTATGAGCTGGATCAGTGGAGACTCATGCACATCGGTGCACAGCCGGTTCCGCCGTCTCTGATTCGCCGCTGGAAGGCATATTTCCCGAACCATCAGTACGACACCAACTATGGCCTGAGTGAGTCGATTGGACCGGGCTGTGTCCATCTGGGCGTCGAAAACATTGATAAGGTCGGCGCCATCGGCGTACCGGGCTTTGGCTGGGAGGCAAAGATCGTCGATGAGGACGGCAAGGAAGTCCAGCAGGGCGAAGTCGGTGAGCTGTGCGTCAAAGGCCCTGGTGTCATGACCTGCTACTACCGCAACGAAGAGGCAACCGCAGAGACACTCAAGGATGGCTGGCTGTTTACCGGCGATATGGCGCGTCAGGATGAGGATGGCTTCTACTTCCTCGTAGACCGCAAGAAGGACGTCATCATCAGCGGCGGCGAGAACATCTATCCGGTACAGATCGAGGACTTCCTGCGTGCGCATCCGGCAATTAAGGACGTTGCTGTCATTGGTATGCCGGATCAGCGTCTCGGTGAGATCACCGCTGCAATTATTGAAATCAAGGAAGGCTTTAGCTGCTCGGAGGAGGAAATCCGCGATTACTGCATGAAGCTGCCGCGCTACAAGCGTCCGGTCAAGATTATCTTTGCAGATATTCCGCGCAATCCGACCGGCAAGATTGAAAAGCCGAAGCTGCGCCAGATGTACAGCGTAGAACAGCTGGTAGCAAGAGAAAACGAAGGCTGATTGTCAATCGCCTAGTACGAGTATAAGAAAAACGGTCTCTGTTGCGAACAGAGATCGTTTTTTCGTGAAAATATTTACTGTTGCGCAGTATTGTGTTAAACTGATTATTGAAAGCGTCAACAATCCAGCTGCCGGAGATTCGGCAGCAGCAGGGGAGGAAGCCGCATGGCAAGATTAGACCACAAGAAGCCGAGTATGGCTCTGTATGAGAACATCCTGAAGCTGAAAAACGTTGATGAGTGCAGACAGTTCTTTGAGGATCTGTGCACCGTATCCGAAGCGCGGGCGATGGAACAGCGCTTCGATGTGGCGGTTTTGCTGACGGAAGGAAAGATTTATAACGAGATTCTCGGATGCACGGGTGCGAGCAGCGCGACGATCAGCCGCGTCAGCCGGATGCTGTCCGGCGGCACGGGTGTGCTGCGCAGCATGACCGAACAGATCGCAAAAGAGGATGAGGACAAGTAAGAGACGAATCCCATATTCTGTCTCTCCAATTATATACAAAGGAAGGAATCTGATTTATGAAACAGCTTATGCTGGGCAACAAGGCAGTTGCTCGCGGCCTGTATGAAGCAGGCTGCGCGGTCGTTTCCAGCTATCCGGGTACGCCGAGTACCGAGGTAACCGAAGAAGCCGCAAAGTATGATGAAATTTACTGCGAATGGGCACCGAATGAAAAGGTAGCGATGGAAGTCGCATTTGGCGCCTGTCTGGCGGGCAAGCGCAGCTTCTGCGGCATGAAGCACGTGGGTCTCAATGTAGCTGCTGACCCGCTGTTTACCGTTTCGTATACCGGCGTCAACGCTGGTATGGTTATCGTTGTTGCAGATGATGCCGGTATGCATTCCTCTCAGAATGAGCAGGACTCCCGCCATCATGCGATTGCATCCAAGATCCCGATGCTGGAGCCGTCGGATTCTGCGGAAGCACGTGCGTTTACCATGCGCGCGTTTGAGCTGTCTGAGCAGTTCGACACGCCGTTTATCATCAAGATGTGCACGCGCGTGGCACATTCTCAGAGCATCGTCGAGCCGGGAGAGCGCGTAGAGCCGCCGGTAAAGCCGTATGAAAAGAACATCGGCAAGTATGTTATGATGCCGGGCAACGCGAAGAAGCGTCATCCGATTGTCGAGCAGCGCACCCGTGATCTGATTGCCTTTGCGGAAAACTGCGAGTTCAACCGCATCGAGTGGGGCGATACCTCGGTCGGCGTCATTGCTTCCAGCACCTGCTATCAGTATGCAAAGGAAGTGTTTGGCGATAAGGCATCTATCCTCAAGCTGGGCATGGTCAATCCGCTGCCGGAGAAGCTGATTCTGGACTTCGCCGCAAAGGTTGACAAGCTGGTTGTCATTGAAGAGCTGGATCCGATTATTGAAAATCGCTGCAAGCAGCTGGGTCTGACCGTCACCGGCAAGGACGTTCTGCCGATTGAGGACGAGTTCTCTCAGAATCTGATTGCAGAAAAGCTGGGTCTGCCGGTTCCGGAAGGCCAGAAGCTGGACGAGACCATGCCGGCGCGTCCGCCGGTTATGTGTGCCGGATGTCCGCACCGCGGCATGTTCTACACGCTGTCTAAGAACAAGTGCACCGTACTCGGTGATATTGGATGTTATACGCTGGGCGCTGTCGCTCCGCTCAACGCCATTGAGATGACCCTGTGCATGGGTGCTTCGATTTCCTCGATTCATGGCTTTAACAAGGCACTGGGCAAGGAATCGGAGGGCAAGACGGTTGCGGTTATCGGCGACTCGACCTTTATGCATTCCGGCATGACCGGTCTGGCAAACATTGCGTATAACCAGAGCAATTCTACCGTCATTATTCTGGACAACTCGATCACCGGTATGACCGGCCATCAGCAGAACCCGACGACGGGCTATAACATCAAGGGCGATCCGGCAGGCAAGATTGATTTGGAATCTCTGTGCCGCGCCATGGGCTTCGAGCGCATCCGCATTGTCGATCCGTATGACCTCAAGCAGTGCGATACCGTCCTCAAGGAAGAGCTGGCAGCAGATGCACCGTCCGTTATCATCAGCCGCCGTCCGTGTGCGCTGCTCAAGTACGTCAAGCACAATCCGCCGCTCAAGGTAGATACCGATGCCTGCCGCGGCTGCCGCAGCTGCATGAAGCTGGGCTGTCCGGCAATCAGCATCAAGAACAACAAGGCAGTCATTGACGTGACCCTTTGCGTGGGCTGTGGTGTCTGCCAGCAGATGTGTGCGTTTGACGCGCTGAAGGCGTAAGGAGGTACTGAACATGACAACGAATGTAATGATTGTAGGTGTCGGCGGTCAGGGCTCCCTGTTGGCAAGTAAGCTGCTCGGACGTCTGCTGCTCGACCAGAATTATGATGTAAAGGTTTCCGAAGTGCACGGCATGAGCCAGCGCGGCGGCAGCGTAGTCACCTATGTTCGCTTTGGCGATCACGTGTATTCCCCGATTATTGACAAGGGCGAAGCGGACTTTATCGTTTCGTTTGAGAAGCTGGAAGCTGCCCGCTGGATGGAATACCTCAAGCCGGGCGGACGCGTTATCGTCAACACGCAGGAAATCGACCCGATGCCGGTTATCACCGGTGCCGCACAGTATCCGTCTGATTTGGTAGAGAAGATGGAAGCGCTGGGCGCAAAGGTTGATGCCATGGATGCCTTGGCAATTGCTACCGAGGCAGGCTCTGCAAAGGCGGTTAACATCGCGCTGATGGGCAGACTGTCCCGTTATTTCGATCAGATCAGCGAACAGGCTTGGCTGGATGCCCTGGAAGCAAGCGTTCCGGCGAAGTTCCTGGAGCTGAACAGAAAGGCTTTCCATCTCGGAAGAGTAGAGTAAATACATTTGGGAGAAATCCCTCTCAGGGAGCAGGGGCACGAGGAATGTCCCTCAGAGAGACGCAGTTCAATCGGAGAGCAGGCAGGCTCTCTGTAGAAATCAGAACAAAGTCCCCGCTGCAGCACCTTTTCGGAAGGAAAGCGCAGCGGGGAAGGAATGATTTCATGCGAAAACAAGGAGTTTAATGGGAAATGAGCAAGTATTATCAGCCGGAAATTGAGACGATGCCGGTTGACCAGCTGCAGGCACTGCAGAGCGAGCGGCTGGTCGCACAGGTCAAGTATGTATATGACAACGTAGAATTTTACCGCAATAAGATGGACGAGGCAGGCGTCAAGCCGGAGGACATTCACGGCATTGAAGATCTGCATCTGCTGCCGTTTATCACCAAGGATGACCTGAAGGATCAGTATCCATATGGTCTGCTGGCGAAGCCGCTTAAGGATTGCGTGCGCATTCAGTCCACCAGCGGCACGACCGGCCGCCGCGTCGTTGCGTTCTACACCCAGCATGACATTGATCTGTGGGAAGAATGCTGCGCCCGTGCGATTGTCGCAGCAGGCGGATCGGATGAAGATGTCTGCCACGTTGCCTATGGCTATGGTCTGTTTACCGGCGGTGCGGGTCTGAACGGCGGCGCACATAAGGTCGGCTGTCTGACTCTGCCGATGTCGTCCGGCAACACCGAGCGTCAGCTGCAATTTATGACGGATCTTGGCTCCACGATTTTGTGCTGCACGCCGTCGTATGCCGCGTATCTGGGCGAGAGCGTCAATGAACGCGGTCTGCGTGATAAAATCAAGCTCAAGGCGGGCATTTTCGGCGCAGAGGCATGGACGGAAGAGATGCGACACAGCATTGAAGAGAGCCTCGGCATCAAGGCGTATGACATTTACGGTCTGACCGAGATTTCCGGCCCGGGCGTTTCCTTCGAGTGCGAGGAGCAGAACGGTATGCATGTCAATGAGGATCACTTCATTGCAGAGATCATTGACCCGAACACTGGTGAGGTGCTGCCGGATGGCGAGCGCGGTGAGCTGGTATTCACCTGTCTGACCAAGGAAGCATTCCCGCTGATGCGCTATCGCACCCGTGATATTTGCATTTTGAGCAGAGAAAAGTGCCCGTGCGGACGCACCCATATCCGCATGTCCAAGCCGCTCGGCCGCAGCGATGATATGATGGTTGTCAAGGGCGTCAATGTCTTCCCGTCCCAGATTGAGACGGTTCTGCTCAACGAAGGCTATCCGGCAAACTATGAGCTGATTGTCGATCGTGTCAACAACAGTGATACGATTGAAGTCAATGTCGAGATGTCTTTGGAGATGTTCAATGACCTGAAGATTTCCGATGCAGAGCGCGAGAAGAAGCTGGTTGCCGCTCTCAAGGCAATGCTCGGCATCAAGGTTGATGTCAAGCTGCTGCCGCCGAAGGCAATCGCACGCAGCGAAGGCAAGGCTGTTCGTATTATCGACAAGCGCAATCTGTTCAAGAGCTAAGTTGCTTATAGAATAAATCCCGTCTTTCGTGCGAAAGACGGGATTTTTCATGCGCAAATTAAATTTGCAGCAGCTTTTGTGCGTTGTTTCCCAAAATATCTGCCAGCTCCTGCTGGGTAAATTCGCAGTCACGGAGGAATTGCAGGGATTCCGACTGACTGCTCCACGGGC
>ERZ808240.3599-NODE-3599-length-14816-cov-40.604363_pt1 | contig 14816 bp, 6 predicted proteins | sample MGYA00521084_ERZ808240 | MGnify/ENA primary metagenome ERZ808240 (study PRJEB31516, sample SAMN03275571) | gut metagenome | biome: mammalia-associated habitat; material: feces | host: Papio cynocephalus | place: Kenya | collected 2012-08-06 ... | reverse complement strand
TATCCGGGACCTGCTTGATGCAGACCACGCAGTTGTAACCGCCTTCGCGGCCTCTAGTATTTGCATTCATAGAGTCTATTATACCAAAGTTGCGTTCGAAAGAAAAGCGAATACATCACCGGAAAATGTCTCGCGACACGATGCGCTTTTCGAAGCGATTAGCCTATTGGCTTTTGTTCTCACAGGAGATCGGGAGAACGTGTGGGGGGGGGGCTGTGTAGAGTTGTATTATAGAGGAGTAGAGCGAAGGCGTGTCACTCCTCAAACCGTCCCGATGGCAGGAGCGGATAGTTCGCGCAGACAGGCGAAGATCCCTGTCCAGTCCGGACGCGGGACGCCACGAACAGACGGAATTCTCGTGCCCATGAGAAAAGATTCTCGTGCCGATGAGAAAAAATTCTCATGGGCACGAGAACGGATCGCCTGCAGGCGTGAAAACGTCCGTTATTTTGCGTTTCCAATCGAAATCCGTCATAAAACTGTCAGATAGCGGATGAAAGCCGGGTCTCCCCGGTCTATCCGCCCCGTTTCGCCCGCCGGGAACGCCCCAGACGGGGGCCCAAACGCGCCGGAACGGCAACCCGCCTCCAATGGCAACGCAGAGCCTAAACTCCGAAGGGCGGCAAAAGGCTCCCCTGCCCCCGCCCTCGCCCGGGGCAGGAGGCGGGGCGGGGGCGGGGCAGGCGGGCTATTTTTCCCCGCAGAACCTCCTGCCCATCCCCCCCGCATGTGACGGTATCTAACATGCGCATGTTACGGGGTCTAACATGCGCATGTCAGGGGGTCTAACATGCGCATGTTTTTGGACCTCATGCGGGGACACTTTTTCGGCGGCCCTCCGTTTTGGTGCGATAACTTGCAGTTTAGGCGCGTTTGGACGCCGGAATGGCCAATCAGCGCAAATGTTAGCCGAGGCGCATTTCAAACCGCATGAGGGGGGTGTGTTCGAGGGCGGAAAACAGACTGTTCGGGTAGGTTCAAAATTGGCTGTTTTAACCGTCCAGAGAATGCAGAAGATGTAGATTAGGGGGGGGGGAGGAGTTTTAGACAGGATTGACAGGATTGGGAGGCCTCTCTGCGTGAGATAAATTTAACCGTGTAGAGAATGTAGAATATGTAGAATGTGTGGCCGTGGGTCGCCTCCAACGGTAGGGGCGGCAGTCCCCTGCCGCCCGCACGGTAATTGGCCGTGTTGCGGTGCGAATTGTAGACTGGGTCTTAATGAAAATAGCCGTTCTTCCGCTTTCACAACCGACCCTTCTCCTTTTTCGCTTTCGCTTTCCACCCCTCGGAACGACCTGTCCCGGGTGTCTCACGACAGGATACGCTTCCCTCTCGCGACAGGGTACGCTATTCGGTTGTCGCGGCGCGCCGGTTATGCTATAATGGGCGGCATGAAAACGAACGTGTTCCTGTTTGCGTTTTTGGCGGCCGCTTCGGCGGTTGCCGCGTCCGCGGCGCTTCCCTCCGGGTTGGAGGTGGACGCGGGCGACCGCCTTGTTTTTCCGGAGCCCCTGCGCAATTTCGAACTGCGCGGCGAATTCCTCACCGATCCGGACGCCGAGGCGGCGGTCGGATTCCATTGTCCGGACGAGGCCTCCGGCTACGAAGTCCTTTTCCGGAACGGGCCGGTGGACGGCACGCGCAAATCGGGCAGCCTGTCGCACGTGCGCAACCTCTACCGTTCGCTCGCCGCGGACGGCGTCTGGTCGGGTTTCTCGATCGACGTGCGCGGCAAGACGGTCGAAGTGCGCATCCGGGACGTGCCGGTCGTCCGCTATGCGGAACCGGCGGATCCGTGGCGGTCGGCCGCGCACAGGGGGCAGCGCTTCGGGCGCGGCGGCCTGACGTTCGCCGGCGTGAAAGGGCGCGTCCGCTTCCGCAATCTCGTCTGCACGCCCCTGCCGGACGATGCGCGGCCCGCGTGGCCGGTGCGCGCGCCGGTGGACGAACGGACGGACCGCGCGATCCGCCTGCAGCAGCGCGACTTTCCCGTCATCGACTGGCACGTGCACCTGAAGGGCGGTCTGACGCGCGCGGAGGCCTTCGAGAAGAGCCAGAACTACGGCATCAACTACGGCGTGGCCCCCAATCTCGGCGAAGGCGGCGTCGGCGAGATGTTTCTGACGGACGCCGCCGCGCGCGGCTATCTCGCCGAGGCGCGCAGGTGGCCGTTCCTCTGCAGCGCGCAGGGCGAAGGCCGCCGCTGGGCGTTCCAGTTCGCGCCGTCCACGTTCGCCGCCTTCGACTGCCTGTTCACGGATTCGATGACGGTCGTGGACGGCGGGCGGCCGCTCCGCATCTACCGCGCGGACGAGTTCAATCTCAACGGCCGCACGGAGGAGGAGTGGATGGATTTCCTCGTTTCGCAGATCGAGAACATCCTGGCGCACGAGCCGGTCGACATCTACGCGAACGCCACGTTTCTCCCGGAGCCGCTCCAGCCGCGCTACGAGGAACTGTGGACGGCTCCGCGCGTCAAGCGGGTCCTGGACACGCTCGCGCGGTACGGCATCGCGCTCGAAATCAGCGCGCGCTACAAAATACCGAGCCTGCGGATCATCTCCGCGGCGAAAGCGCGCGGCATCAAGTTCACGTTCGGGACCAACAACGAGAAATCCGAGTTCGGGCGTCTCGAGTACGCGCTGGACGCGGCGGAGAAATGCGGGCTGACGAAGGAGGACATGTGGTTCCCGTCGCTCAGCGTGCGCGCCGCCCGCAAGGCGGTTCCGTGGAACACGTTCGGCGTTCCGCCCGCCGCCGGACCGCAGGGGGCTGCGGCCCCTGCCAGCCAAGCCGAACCACCCGTGCCGTCACGGTAGGGCCCGCGGTCCCTTGCGGACCGTCTCTCCGCGGGGAGGGGGCCGTGTTGGTGAATGCAAGCACGGTGAGACGCCTGGCTGGAAATTTTTCCGTGTCCGTTTGGCGGCAATCCGAATATTCTCATTGGTTTTCCCCTTTTTGCTTGTCTTATGCTTACGCCGCCTTGGCGAACCGGACAATCTCGATGCCGTTGGGCCGTGCGATGCAGGCTTCCGGCTTCCGGGCTTGCATGTCCCGGCCCGGCTCGCGGCCTATTGTCCGGTTGCTCGCGAAGGGCGACTCCACTCGTCCACGGACGGCGACCCCCTATCTCCGCGAGGCCTCCGGGATTGCTCTATATATAAGGAGAAGGGGAAGGGTGTTCTGGGCAATAGAAGGATGCTGGAGGGGGGGCGGACGACGTCCCTCTGCCCGACCGAACCGTTGGACGGCCGCGTGGCGCCACGAACAGACGGAATTCTCATGCCCATGAGAAATGATTCTCGTGCCCATGAGAAAAAATTCTCATGGGCATGAGAACGGATCGCTTCCAGGCGCGAAAACGTCCGTTAGTTTGCGTTTTCGGTTGAAATCAATCATGAAATAGGCAGATATCCCCTAAAAACCCGGGGTGTCCCGGGCGAGTGCCCCTTTTTCGCCCGCCCGGCACGCCCGAATCGGGTGTTCAGATGCCTTGAAACGGTGATGCCGTTGCGCCGGAACCGCGATGCCGTTGCGCCGGAACGCCTACCCCGTTACGCCGGAACGCCTACCCCGTTGCGCCGGAACGGTCGTGTGGCGCAAAGGCGGTCCGTCCAAAAGTGGCTCTCTCTTTGCTGTGCGGGTGGCAAGGACAGCCGCCCTTGCCATTCATGGGGGGCTGTTACTCGGTTAAACGCCTGTTTTTCTGCAATTCTCCCGATCTCCCGCAAAAAATCAAATTTTGTTGTCTCTTCCCCCGTACGGGGGATGTTCAAACGGCGGAAAATATGTTATACTACTTTCTTGAAATTTGGTGGTACCAGGATGAAGATGATACGGACAAGCAAGATGGGACGGTGCGGCGGCGCTTTTGCGCATGCCGTGTACGCGTGCCCGCAGAACGCGCCAGGACGCGTTCTGACGCATCCGCTTGCGTCCAAGTACCCCCCCCCCCTATTTGCCAGTGATGCCGTAGCGGGCTTCTACGCGGCGTTTTCGGGCCACAGGGACTGCGGCCCCTACCCATATTCGGCGCGGTTTCGGACGGAACCGCGGCGGATTGCTTTTCTCTTTCATCCTCTTCTCAACCAAGAAGTCTTGCAGGGATGCCTGGGGTGTTCGTGCGGGAAACTCAAGTAAATCCCCAAAAACAACAAAAAGGAAACAAGAAACAATGAATAAACTAGCACTAAGTCTAATCGCCGCAGCCGTGACAGGCGTTGCCGCGGCCGGGTCGTTGAACTGGACGATCAATCTAAACGCTTGGAACGGGGACGGCTGGGACAGCGCCGGACTTGTCAAGGCGACATGGAGTGCTACGGAATCGAAGTGGACTACCTCGTCCGTGACGCCCAAGGTCAACGGGAAGGACGCCACCCTTACTACGAAAGGAGGCCTTAACAAGACCTCGTTCGAGAACAATACCGTGTCTGTCGACATTGAGAACTCCTCCGATGTCTTCTACATTCTTGAGTTCTACAACGGGGATGGTGGTACGTCTTTGATTTCCGCGAGCGGCATTTGGTACGGCTCGACGGACAGGAATCCGACGAAAGGCACGCTTTATTCCGGGCAGCAAATCTGGGATGCAATAAACGGCACGGCAAAGAAGTTTGACTTCGACTCCATCAAAAACACAGACGGCAATTCTACGCACTTGGGCACGCTCAGCATCCCCGAGCCGACAAGCGGTTTGATGCTCGTTCTCGGGGCGGGCATGCTCGCCCTGCGCCGCAAGCGCGTGTCGCGGTCCGCGGTCTGAGGCGTGCAGTACGACGTTCATCCATTACCGTAACGCGAGGATTCCATATGATGCGGCAGGTGCGACATTCCATTCTTTTTGCGGTCGGCTGGCTGACTGCGATCGCCGGGGCGCAATCGCTTGAAGAGGGCTTTGCCGCGCCGCCGCATGATGCGAAACCTCAGACGTGGTGGCATTGGATGAACGGAAACGTCTCCAAGGAAGGCATCACGGCCGACTTGGAGGCCATGGCTGAAGTCGGGCTGGGCGGGGCGCAGATATTCGACGCGGGGTGCGGAATCCCCGCCGGACCTGTCGCCTTCAACAGCCCGGAATGGTTCGACGCCGTCGCCCACGCGGCGAAGGAGGCGCGGCGGCTGGGGCTTGAGTTGTGCCTTGCGAACTGCAGCGGTTGGACGAGTTCGGGCGGACCGTGGATCACGCCCGACAAGAGCATGAAGTTTCTGGCGCACACCGAAACGGAGGTCGCGGGCCCGCTCTCCCCCTGTCGCGTCTCTCTCGCGCAGCCGCCGGATCCGCACGGTTTCTACGAGGATATCGCCGTTTTCGCCTATCCAGTCCCCGCGGCAAGCGAATGGAGCATGACAAACGAAGGCGCGAAGGTCTCGGTCGCCGAGGGAATATGGACCGTCCGGCTGCCCCGTCCCGTCAAGCTCAGCGGGTTCTCGTGCCGGTTCGACTGGCCGTACCAATGGTGCGCCGCGGGGGCAGTGCGTGTCGAGGTGGCGGACGCCGAAGGGGACTGGCGTCTGCTCGAGGAGTGCCCGGTGACTTTGGCGGTGTCGGGCCACGGCGACAAGGGCGTCCGCTTCATCCCGTTTTCAAAGCGTGCGGAGGCGCGCTGCTACCGGTTCATGCCCCGCTTTGACGCCGGTCTGGGGGTTCAGATGGCGGATCTCTCCGTCGAGAAGAAACTTGCCGTAAGCGACTTGCCGGTCAAGACGTTCCGCTTGCGCGCCCCGGTCGACAGCCGGCAGACGCCTTGGGAGGCCGATCAGGTCGTGGACAAGGCGCGCGTCGTGGATTTGACGGAACGTCTGGCGGCTGACGGTTCGCTTGCATGGGATGTCCCGGAAGGCAGATGGCGGATCGTCCGGCTGGGCTATGCCGCGAACGGACGTTGCAACGCGCCCGCTTCCAAGTTCGGCGTAGGGCTGGAGGTCGACAAACTCTCCAAGGAAGCCGTCGACTTCCACTTCGAGACGTATGTCGGAAAACTCTGCAGGATGCTGGGTCCGCTCGCCGGAAACCATTCCAGCGGCGTAAACAACGTCCTTATCGACAGCTACGAGGTCGGTTCGCAGAACTGGACGAAGGGTTTCGAGAAAGAATTCGTCCGGCGCCGCGGCTACGAGATGTTGCCGTACTATCCCGTTTTCACGGGGGCCGTCGTCGGCTCGCCCGCCGAAACGGAGCGCTTCCTGTCCGATTTCCGGCGGACCGTCGCGGACATGTTCGCCGAAAACTATGCGGGCGAAATGATGAAGAAGTGCCACGAATACGGCCTGCAGTTCTCTTTGGAGCCTTACGGGAGCTGCCCGTCCGACAATCTGCAGTACGGGCGCTACGCCGACATTCCGATGGGCGAATTCTGGAGCATAGACGGCACGGGGATCAAGACGACGGGCAACGCGCGCTTTCCGGGGTATCTTGCGCACGTCTGGGGGCGGCGTTATGCCGCGACGGAATCCTTCACGGGCGGGGCGGACGAAGGCAAGGGCACGAGCCGCTGGCAGCGGACGCCTTTCGGGATAAAGGCGCAGGGCGACCGCGTCTATGCGGAGGGCGTCAACCGCATCATCTACCATCAATTTACGCATCAGCCCTGGGCGGGCGACACGTACCGGCCCGGCATGACGATGGGGCGGTTCGGCATCCATTTCAACCGCATGCAGACGTGGTGGAAACAGGCGAAGGATTGGATTGCCTACCAATCGCGGTGCCAGTTCCTTCTGCAGGAGGGGAAGGTCGTGGCGGAGGGGCTGTTCTACGCCGGGGAGGAAGCGCCGAACGACGGCGGCAACACGGACGGCGCGGTGAAACCGCCGCCATCCCTTCCCTACGGCTACAATTGGGACATCTGCTCGCGCGACGCGCTCATGGAGCTCAAGACAGACGACAGGGGGCGCGTGGTCGCGCCCGGCGGCGTCGCATACAATCTCCTGATCCTGCCCGAGAGCGAAAGCATGAGCCTGGAAGTCCTGCGGAAAATCGACGCGCTTCTGGAGGACGGTGCGCACGTCGTCGGGCCGGTCAAGCCGGTCCATACGCCCGGTCTGGCCGGCTATCCGGCGGTCGACGGGGAGTTGCGCGCGCTCGCAGACCGGGTGTGGGCCCGCCCGAACCTGCACAAGGAGTCGCCGGGGCGCGTGCTGGAGAAGCTCGCCATCGCACCGGACTTCGCATGGCAGGGCAAGAAGGGCGACGCTTTGACAAACACCGACGTCGCCTACATTCACCGCGACTACGGTGCACAGGGCGAAGGGTACTTCGTCGCGATGCCGAACGCCGAATCGACGACCGTCGACGTCAGTTTTCGCCAGACGGGGCGGCTGCCGGAGCTTTGGGATCCCGAGACCGGGACGAGGATGCCCGCGCCGGTCTGGCGGGAGGAAGACGGGCGCACGCGCGTACGGCTTGATTTCCGGCCTTCGGGCTCGATGTTCGTCATGTTCCGCAGAAAAGCCGGAAACGAGTCCGTCACGGACGTCCGGGTGAAGGCGCGGAAGACGGCCGATCCGGTCGAGAAGGCTCCATCGGACTGGGAGCGGCGCTGGCCCGAATCGCCGATGAGACCCGCCGAGTCGCCCGATACGGCCGATCCGCTGCCTGACTGCGCCCTTGATGTCGATGGCGAGGGACGGACGCGCGTTCTCGCGTACCGTCTGCTCGAGGCCGAGCTGACCTTGTCTTCGGGCGCGACGCGCACCGTGGCGGCCGAGGTCCCGCCCGCGCGGCCGGTCGAAGGTCCCTGGACCGTGCGGTTCCCCGCCGGGTGGGGCGCGCCGGAGAAGACTGAATTCGCGCGATTGACGTCCTGGCCGGAGAATCTGGACGACGGCATCCGCTATTTCAGCGGCACGGCGGTGTACGAGAAAACGCTTCCGCGCCCCGAGGCGGCAGACGGGACGCGGCTGATCCTGGATTTGGGGGTCGTCAAGGATTTTGCCGAAGTGGAAGTCAACGGCGTCCGCTATCCCGTTCTCTGGAAGCCGCCATTCCGGCTGGACATAACGGACGCCGCCGCACACGGGGACGAACTTCATCTGCGCATCCGGGTGACGAACCGCTGGATGAACCGCCTGATCGGCGACGACCGGCTTTACGGAGAAGACTGCCAATGGAAGAACGACGAGTTCCGCCAGTCGATCGTCGATCTGCCGCAGTGGGTGAAGGATGGAAAGAAAAGCCCGTCCGGCCGTCACACGTTCACGACCTGGAAGCATTGGAACGCCGGGGACGCCCTGTTCCCGTCGGGACTTTTGGGACCTGTTTATTTGCGTACGGCGGTTTATGCGCAATAAACCGAATCTGCCGAAACAGCAAGAAGGAGGGAACACAAATGAAGCAAATGAAAAGAATCAGTCTGTGGATCGGTCCGGTCTGCACATGCGCGGCGCTAACCGCTTACAGCGGGCGGGCGGAGTCCTATTCCTGGACTCACGCCGGCTGGCTGGACGACATCACGGACGCCGCCTTCACGAACGGGACAAACTGGTCGGGCGGAACCGCTCCTTCGGCGTTGGATCCGCAAGCCGAGATCGACATGAATTTCGCCTCGAGCGGAGACCAATCGTATTATACCTACCAGCGCATCGTCCTTCCGCACGGGGGAGTGACAAACAAGGCCATTTCCGGCTCGATGCCGCGGCAGTGGCTCGAGTTCTCGGGGCGTTCGCCAGACGGGGACCGGGGTAATGTGCTTCTGCGCTTCGACAGGCCCGACGGCTACGAGGGTCTTTGGAGCGTTCTGGCGAAAGGGAGTTCCGGCTTTGCATTTGTCAACGAAGGGGGCGATGCCGTCCCCGAATTGAAATATGTCGAAAACGGCAACCGTACCGTCGTGCGGACGGAGACGGCGCAGACGCGGGCGACCGTCGGCAGCTGGACCGGCGGCGGACTTTTCGTGAAGGACGGTCCCGGCGAGCTGATTTTGAAGAACGCCAGCGGCCTTCAGTCCGCCTGTGAATTGCGGGGCGGGGTCCTGACGCTGGGCCGCAGCGACGCGGAGGTCCCGCAATCCTTCCCGGAAGGAGCCGTTTTTCACTTGGATGCCCAGGCCAGTGAGACGCTGAAGCTGTCCGACGACGGCAAGACGGTGACGGCGTGGTCCGACCTCACGGACGCCGGCCGCGTTTTCGGCGAAGAGACTTCCGTCGGGCTGTACGGCCAGCCGCGGCTAGTGGAGAAAGACGGACGGCCGTTTGTCGACTTCGGGGCGCAGTACGGACGCAGTCCCAAAGAAGGGGAAGGAATGAAATGTCTGAGTTCGGCGAAACAACGCGAAGAACTTGGAGACGCGGCGATGCTGACCCTGCCGTCCGACAAGGGCGTCTCCGTGCGCGAACTCTTCGTCGTCGCCGAAGTGACGACGGACTCGGGCTGCCCCGTCTCGTTCGGCGGACACGAGGGCGTCTATTGCTGGCGCGTCGGTTCAAAAGGCTATCTGGCGCCGCCCGGCTACGGCGGCGCGGAGCTGATGGACGACAAGGCGGCGACAGGCAGGTGGATTGTCGACGGTGTCGAGAAAAAATGGAACAACCAGGCCGTGCGAGGCGCCGTGCGGGTCTATTCGCTCAAAGTCCCCGAGACGGCGAAATTCTCCTGTCTCGGCGGTTTCTTCCAGTTCGAGGGACAGGGAGGGATAACCAACACGGGGTCGTTCGGCGGCATTCGCATAGGCGAGATTCTGGCGTACGACCGCGATTTGACGGATAAAGAACGCAATGGGATCCATCGTCTGCTCATGGACAAGTGGCATGTCGGAAGCGAGCGTGTCTTGTGGGATCTCGGCACGCTGGCGCTGCGCGCGGCGTCGCCCGCGAGTATCAACGTGGAGTCGGGCAGGACGGCGCGCGTGCGGCATGTCTACGGACCGGCATTCTGGGATTCCGCGGCCCAGGCGGCGGTGGAGCAGAAGATCTTGAAGACAGGCCCCGGTCGGCTGATTGTCGAGGACATCTGGCCTGTGGGCGAATACTTCAACGTCCCGATCGTCGTCGCGGGCGGTTCCGTCGCTTTCACGTCCACGGCGGCACGAGAGAGCATCGTGTCGAACAAGCCTGCGCCGGGCGCCTTTTTGCATCTTGACGCGACGAAACTCGACGTGAGTGAAGGTTCGGCCGTCTCCGAATGGAAAGATTGCAACGGCGGAACGGCCGCGATGAAAACGATGGCTGGACGGAGCGACCCGGTCCTGGCTTCGGTTGCGACAGACGGCAATTCGACACGGAGGATCGTTGATTTCGGGGAAGAGAGAACAACCGGCGGCGCGGCGATGGAGTTGACGGGAGGCGACGACGCGGCGTTCTACGATGTATTCGCCGTATTCCGCTGCAAGACGGGGAAGGGCGCGCCCGTGTTCAGCACAAAAAGCGAGTGGATTTTCGTGCAGACGGGGACCAGCCTGTTCAACATGGAAAATGCCGACAGCCAAGCGCGCGGCGCGCTTTATGCGAAGAACGGCCGCCATGTCTTTGGCGACGCGGACGGCACGCTTGACGACGAGCTCAACGTATATTCCGTCTCGTTCGACGGACACGCGCAGAAAGTGAACGCGCTTGCGAATTGGCAGGATTCGGGCGGCGGTTGCCAGATAGGCGAATATCTCTGCTACGACCGGCGTTTGACGGACAACGAACGCCGCAACACGATCGCCTATCTCATGGCGAAATGGGGGATGGGTGCGCATCCGGATACGGCGGTACGCGAGATAAAGGAAATCGTCTTTACGAACGGCGTTCCGCCCTGCGTGGGCACGGATTCGCCGCGGACGGTCAAGAAGATCAAATTCGTCGCGCGAGAAGGCGGTCCGGAACGCGCCGTCCTGACGAAAGAGGGCGCAGGGACGTTGATAGTGGAAGCGATGGAGAATATCGATTCCATCGCGTTGGCGGGCGGATCGCTTTCATGCAGCCAAGACGTGCGTTTGACGGATATCGCGATATCCGCGTCCCAGTTCGAGCCGGGAGCGCCTCTCGTATTGCAAACGGGCGGTACGCTTTCATTCGCGCCTAAAGGCGTGATTCATGTCGAGGTGCCGGCGGACATGAAGTACGGGCGCTGGAAGATCGCCTCGGCACGCGACATCGAAGACGCGGCTAATCTTGCGGGCTGGACGGCCAAGGCCGTTCCAGAGGCGCCCGGAGGGACGATCCCGAACGGGACCTTCAAGCTTTCCGTGCGGGGCAACGACCTGTACTTGCGTTTTGTGCAGCCGGGTTTTCTGATCCGCATGCGTTGACGGAGTGAGAGACTGCATATGGGAAAGATTCTGTCCTTAGTGTTCATGGTTGCGATTTTCGGGTCTGCCCTGGCAGATCCGAAAGCGGGCGGCTCCTCCCAATTCTATCCCGGAACCGGCGGATGGGGTCGTGTCGCCGCGTCCGTCCGGACGGCTCCTTCGCGCATTTATCTTTACGACGGCGACGGGAACCAGACGGTCTGGATGGAGATCTTCGGGCTGGGAGAGACGCAGAACAAGGCTTTCTCCGTCAGCAATACGACGGATGCGCTCGTGGTCGACGCACGTTCGATTTTTGCCGCGGGGGCGACATCCATAACAATTTATTTTCCCGATCTCGATCCGGTTCCCCTGTCCGGGAACCGGTCCGTGACCTCCAAGATCACATGGGAAGGGCCGAAGGGGATGCAGATTCGCGATTACGTCTTCGCCCGCACACCGGAAGACAGGGACTGGCATGACGGCGGAAAGCTCTTTACGGCAAACTTGCGGCGAAAACGCGTTTCGGAGAACGTCTATGCGATCCCCGTGGCGAAACGCGTCTTCCATCGCTTGGACATCCTCTCGCCCGGAGACCCGAAGGATGCAACAGGCGCATTCAAATTGTATCGCATCGAGACCGGAAACTGGCAAGAAATCGGCACCCGGAAGCAGGCTCGCAAGAATATGCCGAAATTGGTGTTTTCCGCATCGTTTGAAGCCGGATTCGCGGCCGATCTTGCGGGTGGCCGCGCAGAACCTGTCGTGACGAATGCCGTGGAGCTCGTGGCTGGCAAGACCGGAAGGGGCGTGAAGTTCTCGAACAAAGCCCGCTCCGATCTGGCATGGCCTGTCCGGGGGAATCTCAACCCCAGGCGCGGGACGGTCGCGTTCTGGCTGAAAAAGGAACTGCCGCGAGACGGCGATAAACATACGCTCTTCTATTGCCGGGGCGCGAACAATCCCGGTGGCGGCACATTGGATTTCTGGACCTCGGGCAGTGCGGTTGTCCTGGAACGGCACGATTTAGACAATTGGCGCGACACGCTTTGGATCGACTGGCCGTCAATCGGTGCGGGCTGGCACTACTACACGATTACATGGGACGATGAGAAAACGGTGTTTTACGTCGATGGCTGGATTATGCCGCGCTATCTCGATACACGCTTGAATGACGACTATTCGCCCATGCGAAACGCCCTGCTGGTTTCCGATCGACGCACATTCGACCGGAAAATGAAAGCCTTCCGGACATTCCATCTGGGAAGCCGGAACGGCGCGCGCGCGCAGGAAGGCGTGTTTGACGACGTGAAGATCTGGTCGGAAGCGTTGACGCGCGACGAAGTTCTGGAATTGGCGCGTCAATCCGGCGTCAAGGAATCCGCGCAGAATGCGAAGGCGAAAACGGGTCGGAACATCTACGAGGGGCCGTCGGAAAAGGTTCCCGGACGCATCACCCGCACCAGGCTCGTCCAGCGCATCCGCCCGGCCGTGGATGCGCATTTCACGAAGGACAATTTTTCCGCGGTCGGACGGCTCTCGACAAATGTTCTGAACGGGGTCGCCTACCTGGAGGCGGGCGGCCGCACGGAGGACCGCTTTGCGATTCGATTGCGCATCGATGCCGGCAAGCCGCTTTACGTGATAGAGATCGACGTTCCGGACGACAAGCGGAGAAGCTGCGAATTCCTTGTGCAGCGTTCGCGCAACTATTATGGAGACGCTGTTTTGGAGTCGGGGCTGTTTTGCGGAGGAAGCCTTCCAAACAGCAATCGCATGCGCACGGAACGCTACGTGTATTGGACAAGCGACGCGGATGTTACGCTTATAGCCTCCACGATCTCGGATTACGCCCCGGCGGCAATCGCTGAAATCAGAATCTACGAGACGGACGGGAAGCTTCCGGCCTGTCTGCCCGCAACCAGGCCATCGCCGAAAGAAACGCCGCGCCGCCATTTCGCGAGTTATTGGGAAGATCCGGCAATCAACTATGATTTCGGAACGGACTTCCGCGATCCGAAGGCCTTCGGCGAGATGATTGACCGGTGCGCGGCCTACATGAAATTTGTCGGACAGGATGTGCTGGCCTTCCCGGCTTGCTTCTATGGCGGGCGGCTGGGAGAGAACCGCTATTTGATCCGCGATCTGCAACCGGGATATCTGGATGCGTTCATGACGCGCTTTGACGAGGAAGGTCTGTTCGTCGTCCCGACGGTCAATCAGCAAGTCGTGCCGATCCAGGACGGCGTGGTGACGCGTGAATCGATGCAGGACGGGTCTTTGCACGGTACGAGCATCGCCATCCATTCGACCGGCTTCCCGAACTGGGGAGGATGGCACGGAACGCCACCCAACTTCAACGTGGCCCATCCCGACGTGCAGAACGAGTTCGCGCGGATCGTCTCGGATCTGGCGAAAGAAGGAAAGTCGCATGCGTCTTTCCTCGGCGTGGCGCTGCATCTGCCCACGTTGAATCCGATGTGGTTCGGATCCATCGAATCGGGGTACAACGATTACTGCATAGACGCGTTTGAAAAAGCCACGGGAATCAAGGTCCCCGTCGACCGGAAGGATCCTTTGCGCGGCAAGGCATACGCCGATTGGCTGAAAGCGAACGCTTATGAAGCCTGGGTGTCGTGGCGGTGCGACGTCGTGACCGGTTTCTATGCGCGTCTCGCAAAAATCCTAGAGGAGGCAAGGCCGGATCTCAAGCTATGGTTGAATGCGATTCCCATATGGTCCGACGAGCCGTCAAAACTGCTGCAGACAAACCATACGCAAAAAGCGTTGTTGGAGGCTGGTTTTGACGTGGACAGAATAACGGCCAGAATACCCAACGTCGTCGTCGGGTTGACGGGGTTTCCGGCCTGGTGGGAGAATGGCATACGCCACGACCAGAGGTTCTTCAACCTTTCCGATGGCGAGGTTTCCGGTCTCCGGGACTGGTCAATCCAGGCGAATCGATTCGGGGTTCTGCGCGACAAGGCGGGAGCCTGGGCGCATTTTCATGACATTTACCACGAGTCGGACGTAGGCCGTCAAAGGATTGGGTTGGAAGTTCTTTCTACCGACTGGCTGGATGAGATAAGCTGGCGCGTGTCAACTCAGCATGCAATCGGGTCGCATGCGCTGAAACCGTTTGCGGAGGCGTTGGCCGGCTGCGACGCCCAGGTTCTTTCGTGCGGAGGTTTTCTGATCGGCACGCTCGGCATGGAACCTGAGTTGTCGCGATTCATGAGAGAGTACCGCAAGTTGCCGGCGGTGAAGTTCGCGGATATGCCGGCGCCGCGAGGCTGGGTGTTTCGCACGGCGGATTGCGACGGTCGACGTTGGGTTTACAAACTCAAGACAAAGTACCCCTATACGTTGAAGGTGGAATCAACTCCGCTCGATTCGAAATAAAACGACAAAGAAAGGGAAAGAAGATGAAGACACTGAATACAAGCAGACGGAACTTCCTCCGCGGCATGGCGGGCGCGGGTGCGCTGACGGCGGCCGGCGGATGTTTCTCGATCGGCTGCAAGGGCGACAAGCGCATTCGCCTCGCGGCCATAGGCGTGATGGGCAAGGGCTACACGGACTGGCTGCCGATGCTCAAGTCGGGCCTCG